>Ga0268288_10034_pt1 | contig 171951 bp, 160 predicted proteins | sample BraspS3V5C_FD_191349 | JGI IMG/M metagenome (GOLD analysis project Ga0268288, IMG submission 191349) | Soil microbial communities from Anza Borrego Desert, Southern California, United States - Bradyrhizobium sp. S3-V5C | ecosystem: Environmental > Terrestrial > Soil > Desert | place: USA... | reverse complement strand
TCCGGTCCTCGGGCCGGTCGCCGAGGTCGAGCAGGGTCGTCTCCAGGCAGGCGAGCAGCTCGGCGGCCTCGGCGCGGAAGATCTCCGCGGGATCCAGGGCAGTCATGGGACGATCGGACCCTCGCACACAGCACGCAGATACAGAATGAAGCGCCCCATCCCGAGCGGGGCGAGATTCCAGCTCCGAACGCGGGCCGTTTCCTTCGCGACCAGGCAGTCGAACGGACTATCCCGGCGCGCGACGCCCGCGCGGCGACGGGGAACGACGAGCACCCGCCGCCCGACCTCTCCGGTTGTATACGATTGGACCCGAAATTTTCCGTTAACGGCCAGATTTCGACCCTGGAAGCAAAGTATATCTCGCCAAGCCATGAAGCAAAAGATTGTCGGATACAGCGATCGCGTGAGCCACGGATCACAGGATCGCGGGCGCGCGGCCTCCGGCACGCGGATGAGTCCGGCACGGCGCGTCGACGCGCAGCCGCGCGGATGCGGGCCGCGACAGCCCCGTGCGGGAGGCGGCGAGGAGATCGGATCGGGAGCGGTCGTCGGACCGGGGCCGGTCGCGGCCTAACCGGCGCGGGCAGGCCCGGCCGCGGCGCGACCGCCGGCCGGGCCGGAGCGGGCCGCGCCCGGACCGCGGCTGCGCGGCGCGCCGGCGCCTAGAACAGGTCGATGCCGTCCAGATCGTCGGCGGCCGCAGCGTCGGCGGCCGGCTTCGCGGTGGCGGGGGCACCGCCGAGCAGGCGCTCCGTCAGGCGCGCCCGAACCTCACCCAGCGTGCAGCTCCCGATCGCCGCCTCGATCCAGGCCGGGTCGGCCGCCGCACCCGGCGCCGCGACGCGGTCCGCGCTGTCGGCGGAGAGCCGGCCGAGTTCCGCTCCGGCCGAGCGCAGCAGGCCCTCGACGTTCTGGATGCGCTGCTTGGCCCGGTCCTGGAACTGCATCGCCACGATCGCCGCCGACACATCCTGCGTGATGGCCTGCGTGGTCTCGGCGGTCTGCTGCAGGATGCCCGCGACCTGCGCGTTCTGCTCGACCAGCGCCCGCATCACCATGCGGACGCGCGTCTCGGCGGTCCGGCTCTCCTCGGACATGTCGATCGCCGCGATGTCGCCCAGCAGGGCGTGGCTGCTGCGCAGGCCGGCCGCCATGGTGCCGATCTGCTGCTTGATCACGTCCGACAGGGCGTTGATGGTCGTGGCGAGGCCGCGCACCTCGTCGGCGACCACCGCGAAGGCCGCGCCGCTGGCGCCGGCCCGGGCCGCCTCGATCTTGGCGTTCAGGGCGAGGAGGTTGGTCTGGCGGTTGATCCGCTCGATCTGCGCGACGCTGCCCTCGACCGACGTCAGGCCCTCGAGCACCCCCGTGAGCCCCTGGGCGAGGGTCGAGCCGCGGGACGACATCAGGGTGATCCGCTCGATCAGCGCGGTGAGCGTCTCGCCGAGGCCGGCGGCGACGTCGCCGAGCTGCAGGGTCTTGTCGTCGATCTGGACGGTCTGAACCGAGGCGACGAGCCCCCGGACGATCTCCGACTGCTCGCAGGTCGAGGCGGCTATGTTCTGGAAGCGGTTGGACAGGCCGTGGACGTTGGCCTCCACGTCGGTGGAGACGATCCCGAGCTCGGCGACGAGGGCGTCGAGCAGCGCCCGCTGCTGCGCCGAGAGGCCGAGCCAGGCCTGGAGCAGGTCGGCCGCCCCCGCGGCGGGTGCCGGCTCGGCCGGCATCGCGACGTGCGGCGACGCGGGCTCGGACTCGATGGATGACGCGGCCGCCTCCGCGGGCGGGGCCGGCGGGATCGCGGCGCCGGGCGCCGCGCCCGATCCGGGCCGGTCTTCGACCCGGCCATCCCCCCGGCCATCGCCCCGGCCATCGCCCCGGCCATCGGGTCGCAGCTCGGGACGCATCTGGGGCCGGCGAAACCGGCCCGGGACCTGCCTGAGAATGTCGTGGGCGGCTTGGAAGGACATCGGCGGGCGGATCTCTCGGCGTCGACCGATGCGCGCGGGTCAAGCGGCAATCCGACGGTCGGTGCCCGCCCGAGGCTAAGGATCGCCGTTAAAGAAAGCGTTATCGGTCGGCCGAAGGCTGCAACGGGAGACGCAGATCGCAGTATTAAATCAGGAAGACTATTCAATGCAGGGCAGACCTCCGTCCTGTGCTGGACCCGCCCCCGCGTCAGCCGCCCTCGATTGGCCGAACCTTCAGGAAGAATTTACCCGCCACGGTGTTGACTCGAACGGGGCGGCGCGTCGCCCCGCAAGTCTGTCGTCGAGGTCACGAACCCGCATGTCCGAGGCTCCCGCCCTCACGCTCGCTCCCGACTGCACCATCCGGACCGTCCGGTCGCTGCAGGACACGCTGGCGGCGGCGCTCGCCGGCGCGGCGCACCTCACCCTCGACTGCGCGGCGGTCGAGCGCGCGGACATCACCTTCGTCCAGATCGTACTCGCGGCCGACAAGGCGGCGCGGCGGCGCGGCGCCGGCGTCGCGCTGGTCAACGTCCCTCCGGCGGTGGAGAGCGCGTTCCGGCGCGCCGCGATCGCACTCCCCAGCGCGCCGGTCCTCTAGGCGCGCACTCCAGGCGCAAGAACGGAATACGTGTCATGGCCACTGTCCTCGCCGTCGACGACTCGCCCAGCATCCGGCAGATGATCAAGGTGGTGCTCGGCCCGGCCGGCCACACGGTGATCGAGGCCGGCGACGGCGCCGAAGGCCTCGCGAAGGCCCGGAGCGAGAGCGTCAACCTCGTCATCACCGATCTCAACATGCCGGTGATGAACGGGCTGGAGATGATCAAGCAGCTGCGGACTCTGCCGAGCTGCACGGGCGTGCCGATCCTCTTCCTGAGCACGGAATCCGACGAGGGGATCAAGCAGCAGGCGAAGGCGGCCGGGGCGACCGGCTGGATCACCAAGCCGTTCAAGCCCGAGCAGCTGCTCGCCGTCGTGGGCAAGCTCGTCCGCGCCTGAGGCCGCGCGGCCGGGACGGCCGCGCCCCGCCCCGCCCCGCCCCGCGCGGCGGGCCTGCGGAACGCGGTGCAATCGGCTATGGACCTGGATCGACCGGCCGGGACGCCTCCGGCCGCGGGGTCTTCCAGTTCGCGGGCCTTCCATGCTGAATACCGGTTCGAACGCGCCGACCGAGGACGGCAAGAGCCTGGAACGGGCCCTCGGGCACCAGGTCCGCGCCCTGCGCCGCGAGCGGGAACTCTCAGTCGCCGATCTCAGCGCGGCGGCCGGCATCTCGCCCGGCATGGTCTCGAAGATCGAGAACGGGCAGATCTCGCCGTCGCTCGCCACGGTCAACGCGGTGGCGAAGGCGCTCAACGTGCCGATCACCACCCTCTTCGCCGCCTTCGAGGAGAGCCGCGACTGCTCCTACGTGAAGAAGGGCACCGGGGTCGTCATCGAGCGGCGCGGCACGAAGGTCGGGCACATCTACGAACTGCTCGGCGCCGGCATCCGCGGCGAGACCGTGCTCGAGCCCTACCTCATCACCCTGGAGGAGGATGCCGAGGTCTATACCGGCTTCCGCCACGCGGGCATCGAGTTCATCTACATGCTGAGCGGCGAGGTGAGCTACCGCCACGCCGGGCAGGATTACCACCTCAAGCCGGGCGACGCGCTCCTGTTCGACGCCGAGGCGCTGCACGGGCCGCAGGCGCTGATCAAGCGGCCGATGACCTACCTGTCGATCATCGCCTATCCCCGGCAGTGAACGCGGCGCGCCCGCCTGCCCGACCTCGCCGCAGCCGGTGACTAATTTCTCGGCAGGAAATTTTAGTGATCCTCAGTTGACGAATCCGGGACGCCGTGCGAGCCGTATGCCGGCAGGCGGCACGGAGTTCGCAGCGTCATGTGCGGGATCGTCGGACTATTCCTGAAGACTCCGAGCCTGGAACCGCAGCTCGGCGCGCTGCTGTCCACGATGTTGGGGACGATGACCGATCGCGGCCCCGACAGCGCCGGCTTCGCCGTCTACGGCGACGCCGCCGCCGGGGTGAAGCTCACCTTGCGCGGGGCGGATGCGCGGGCGCTGGCCGCCGTCGTGACCCGGCTCGAGGCCGAGACGGGCCAGGACTGCGCGGCGCGCGCGCGGGATACCCACACGGTGCTGAGCGTGGACGCGGCGGCGGCGGACGCGGTCCGCGCCTGGCTCGCGGACCACGCGCCGGAGATCGACGTCGTCTCCGCGGGCCGGCGGATGGAGATCTACAAGGAGGTCGGCCTGCCCGCCGCGGTGGCGGACCGCTTCGACCTCGCCGGCATGGCGGGCAGCCACGGCATCGGCCACACCCGGATGGCGACCGAGAGCGCCGTGACCACGAACGGGGCGCACCCGTTCTCGACGGGGCTCGACGAGTGCCTCGTCCATAACGGCTCCCTGTCCAACCACAACGACCTGCGCCGGCGGCTGCGCCGGGAGGGCGTGCACTTCGCCACCAGCAACGACACCGAGGTCGCCGCCGGCTACCTGAGCTGGCGGATGCGCGCCGGCGCCTCCCTCGAGGAGGCCCTGCAGGCGAGCCTGACCGATCTCGATGGGTTCTTCACCTTCGTGGTCGGCACCCGGACGGGCTTCGCGGTCCTGCGCGACCCGATCGCCTGCAAGCCCGCCGTCATGGCCGAGACGGACGCCTACGTGGCCTTCGGCTCCGAGTACCGCGCCCTCGTGGGCCTGCCCGGTATCGAGGCCGCCCGGGTCTTCGAGCCGGAGCCCGCCAAGGTCTACGCCTGGGAGCGCCACTGATGCCGACCGTCGACCTGCGCGCCGAGCCGCTGCGCGCCCTGAACCGCGCCCTCCACGCCCTGCGTCCCGACACGAACGAGACCCGCTGGACGGTCGTGAACCCGGACGGACGGCACGCCATCGCGGCGGGCCTCGACGCCCCGGTCCACGTCGAGATCGAGGGCAACGCCGGCTACTACTGCGCCGGCATGAACAAGCGGGCCACCGTCGTCATCGGCGGCAATGCCGGGGTCGGCGTCGCCGAGAACATGATGTCGGGCGTCGTCCACGTGCGCGGCGACGCCAGCCAGGCGGCCGGGGCCACCGCCCAGGGCGGCCTGCTCCTGATCGACGGCAATGCCGGGGCGCGCTGCGGCATCTCGATGAAGGGGGTCGACATCCTCGTGAAGGGGTCGATCGGCCACATGTCGGCCTTCATGGCCCAGGCCGGAACACTGACGGTGCTGGGCGATGCCGGCGAGGCGCTGGGGGATTCGCTCTACGAGGCCCGGCTCTATGTCCGCGGCGCGGTGACGAGCCTGGGCGCCGACTGCGTCGAGAAGCCGATGGGCGACGCGCACCGGGAACAGCTCTTCGCCAAGCTCGCGGCCGCGGGCCTCGCGGGCGAGGTCGATCCGGGCGAGTTCCGCCGCTACGGGTCCGCACGCAGCCTCTACCACTTCCACGTCGACAACGCCGGAGCCTACTGATGGCCGAGACGCCCCCGCGCACGGTCCCGCGCACCTCGGCGACCTTCACCCCCGAGGTCATGGCGGAGATCCGCCGGGCGGCCGCGACCGGCATCTACGACATCCGCGGCGCCGGCGCGAAGCGCGCGCTCCCGCATCTCGACGACCTGCTGTTCCTCGGCGCCTCGATCAGCCGCTACCCGCTGGAGGGCTACCGCGAGCGGTGCGGCACCGAGGTGGTGCTGGGCGACCGCTTCGCCGCGAAGCCGATCCGCCTGAAGACCCCGGTGACCATCGCCGGCATGAGCTTCGGCTCCCTCTCGGCCAACGCCAAGGAGGCCCTCGGCCGGGGCGCGAGCCTCGCCGGGACCTCGACCACCACGGGCGACGGCGGCATGACCCCGGAGGAGCGGGGCCACTCGCAGACGCTGGTCTACCAGTACCTGCCCTCCCGCTACGGCATGAACCCGGACGACCTGCGCCGGGCCGACGCCATCGAGGTGGTGATCGGCCAGGGCGCCAAGCCCGGCGGCGGCGGCATGCTGCTCGGGCAGAAGATCACCGAGCGAGTCGCCGGGATGCGCTGCCTGCCGCCGGGCATCGACCAGCGCTCGGCCTGCCGCCACCCGGACTGGACCGGTCCGGACGACCTCGCGATCAAGCTCGAGGAGTTGCGCGAGATCACCGACTGGGAGAAGCCGATCTACGTGAAGGTCGGGGCGAGCCGCCCCTACTACGACACCGCCCTCGCGGCGAAGTCCGGCGCCGACGTCGTCGTGCTGGACGGCATGCAGGGCGGCACCGCGGCCACGCAGGACGTGTTCATCGAGCATGTCGGCATCCCGACCCTGGCGGCGATCCGGCCCGCCGTGCAGGCCCTCCAGGACCTCGGCCTGCACCGGAAGGTCCAGCTCGTGGTCTCCGGCGGCATCCGCTCCGGCGCCGACGTCGCCAAGGTGCTGGCGCTCGGCGCCGACGCGGTGGCGATCGGCACCGCGGCGCTGATCGCGCTCGGCGACAACGATCCCCGCTGGGAGGCCGAGTACGCGGCGCTCGGCACCACGGCGGGCGCCTACGACGACTGGCACGAGGGCAAGGACCCGGCGGGCATCACCACGCAGGATCCGGAACTCGCCCGGCGGCTCGACCCCGTGCTCGGCGGCCGGCGCCTCGCCAACTTCCTCGCCGTCATGACCCTGGAGGCGCAGACCATCGCCCGCGCCTGCGGCAAGAGTCACCTCCACAACCTGGAGCCCGAGGACCTCGTCGCCCTGACGATCGAGGCCGCGGCCATGGCCCAGGTCCCGCTCGCCGGGACGGACTGGATCCCCGGCAAGGCCGGGCCATGAGCGCCGGGCCATGAGCGCCGGGCCATGAGCGCCGGGCCATGAGCGCCGGGCCATGAGCGCCGCGCTCTGACGACCGCGCTCCGAGAGACCGGGGCCGCCGCCGGGCGACCCCTCCCCCGTTCCGGCCCTCGTCGGCCCTAGTGAGGGTGCACGCGATGTCGCTCGATCTCGAGACCGCCGCCAAGGAGCGCGGCATCAAGTACTTCCTCGTCTCGTACACCGACCTGTTCGGGACCCAGCGGGCCAAGCTGGTCCCGGCCGCGGCGATCGCCAGCACCTGTCGGAACGGCGCGGGGTTCGCGGGCTTCGCCACCTGGCTCGACATGAGCCCGGCCGATTCCGACCTCCTCGCGATCCCCGACGCGGACGCGCTGATCCAGCTGCCCTGGCGCCCCGAGGTCGGCTGGCTGCCGGCCGACCTCGTCATGGACGAGCGCCCCGTCGAGCAGGCGCCCCGCAACCTGCTGAAGCGCCTGATCGCCGAGGCGGCGGATCTCGGCCTCGCGATGAAGACCGGCGTCGAGTGCGAGTTCTTCCTGATCACCGCCGACGGCGCCGAGCCCGCCGACATGTCCGACCGGCAGACGAAGCCCTGCTACGACCAGTCGGCGCTGATGCGGCGCTACGACGTGATCAGCGAGATCTGCGACGCGATGCTCGCCCTCGGCTGGAACCCCTACCAGAACGACCACGAGGACGCGAACGGCCAGTTCGAGATGAATTGGGACTACGACGACGCCTTGGTCACCGCCGATCGCCACGCCTTCTTCAAGTACATGACCCGCTCGATCGCCGAGAAGCACGGCCTGCGCGCGACCTTCATGCCCAAGCCGTTCGCGGAGCTGACCGGCTCGGGCTGCCACGCCCACGTCTCCCTCTGGCGGGACGGGCGGAACGTCTTCGCCGACCCGTCCGACCCGACCGGCCTGTCGCCGACGGGCTACCACTTCATCGGCGGCCTGATCCACTCGGCCGACGCGCTGGCGGCGATCACCAACCCCTGCGTCAACTCCTACAAGCGGATCAACGCGCCCCGGACCAATTCGGGGGCGACCTGGGCGCCCAACACGGTGACCTACTCGGGCAACAACCGCACCCACATGATCCGCATCCCCGGGCCGGGGCGGTTCGAGTTCCGCCTCGCCGACGGGGCCGTCAACCCGTACCTGCTCCAGGCGGCGATCCTGGCGGCCGGCCTCGACGGGATCCGCAACCACCGGGATCCGGGCCCGCGCCTCGACATCAACATGTACACCGACGGCCACACGGTCGAGGGCCTGAAGCGGCTGCCCCTCAACATGCTGGACGCCCTGCGCGCCCTGTCGGGCAGCGCGATCCTCGGCGAGGCCCTGGGCCCCTTCGTGCCGAGCTATCTCAAGCTGAAGAACGAGGAGTGGAACGCCTACTGCCAGCACCTCACCCAGTGGGAGCGGGACACGACCTTGGATTGCTGAAGCCGCGCGGAACGGCCCGCGCCGCGACCGGCCGTCTCATTTCAGGTGGTAGGCCACCCCGGCGATCAGCGCCTTCTCCTCGGTGTTGAGGGTGCGCCGCGGGTCGCCGCCGAACTTGTTGTGCCAGTACTGGAAGCCGGCGAAGACCTCGACCCGGTTGGGCGTGTCGGCGAGCAGCTGCCCGACATCGAGCACGAGGTTGGTCTGCGAGACGAATTCCAGCTGCGTGTCGTACTGGTTGATCGTGCCGTAGCGGCCCTTGGGCAGGACGATCGTGTTGAAGCCGGCCAGCGACAGCGGCAGCCCAGTGAACGGCAGCGGGATCGTGTAGGTGATCTCGAATTCCGGCGTCATCTTGAACTCGACGCTGCGGAAGTGCGCGTAGTCGAAGCCCGGTACGGCATCGCGCCCGGAATTGCCCGGTACGGGACCGTTCCCCGCCAGGCCGTTGCGGGAGAATTCCTTGTAGCCCTGGACCTTCAGGTTCACGAACCCGGCCGGCACGTCGAAGGCGAAGCTCAACCCGAAGGTGCCGGCGCGCTTCTCGGAATCGAAGGTCGTGTCCTTGGTGTTGACGTCGGCCCCGAACGACAGGCCGATATCCTTGACGATACCGGGAACGGCGAGGGCCTGCGTGTCGAAGACCTGGTTGAGGCTCAGGACGCCCCGGTAGATCAGGTAGAACTCGGTGGCGCCGACGCCCTCGAACCTGCCGACCCGATTGCCCGCCGGGTCCTGGGATCCGGACCGGAGGATGTCGAGGGAGAGCAGGTTCGTCCCGTAGGCCCACGAATTGGCGTGGAACAGGTTGATCACGTTCTTGGGGACCTCGCGCCCCACGAACTGGCCGTCGGGACGCTGGACCCGGAGGCCGGGCTCCGCGGAGGGCCCCTGGAAGCGGTAGCTCACCACAGTGTCGGAGAAGGCGAAGACGGACGGCGGCGGCGCCGCCATCACGGTGGCGGCCGCGACGGGAACGCCGGCCTCCTGGCGCCTCGTGCGGGCCGCGGCCGGCGTCGGCGCCGCGGCTGAGGCGGTGGCCGGGGCCGGCTCGGGCTCGGCGCGGGCCGGACCGGCCAGCCCGGTCCCGCAGGCCAGGATCAGCAGCCCCGCAGCCGAGAGCGGGCTCACCCGGGACACCGACCGGAGCATCGCGCGCGCCTCCCCTGGCCCGTCCTCTGAACGGCGCCCCGCGGACCGCGACCGCCCCGGCGCGACGCCGGTCACAACAGCTTCCAGAACACGAGGATCATGACCGCGTAGGCGGCGGTCAGCAGCGCGGCGCCCTGCAGGTTGACCCGGGTCCGCCGCGCCGGATCCGGCGTCAGCCACCAGTCCAGCCGCCGGGCCGTCCAGGGCACCATCAGGGAGGTGAGCAGCACGCTGAACACGTTGCCGATGAACAGGGCGACCGGGAAATCCACCTTCAGCAGCCCGGCGAGGATCGGCGTGCCGACCAGGACGCCCCACAGGAACACGGTCGGGTAGAGCGTCAGCACGACGATCATGTTCATCTTCCACGCCGCGGGCGCCACCCCGCCGGGCGGCGCGACGTTGCGGAACCACTGCTCGAAGCCGCTCTGCACCGTCCGGGTGTGGAATTCCGCGGTCATCGGCACCGCCTCGGCGACCAGCGCCTGCCGCTCCGGCGAGTCCATCCAGGTGCGCAGGTTCGCCTCGCTGTCGAAGCGCAGGATCGCGACGTAGTCCTCCTGCACCCCCGGCACGGCCGGCTCGAACCGGTAGCCCTGCATGCCGGGCGCCCGCGACTGCGCGGCCGCGATCTTCTGCTCCCAACGGAGGTAGGCCGCCTCCATGCCGGGCTTCACGCGGGTGCTGATCACCGCGCTGACCGGCGAGGTCCGGGCCGCGCTGGCGTCGTCCTTGACGATGTGGACGTCGTCGCGGCCGACGAGCATCGGCGTGGCGCCCTGGATGCGGGCCTGCCGCTCGGGGGAGGCCAGCCAGGCCTTGGCCTGCTCCAGGCTGTGGAACCGCTGCACGATCACCCAGTCCACCTGCAGCGGCGGGCGCGGCGGGATCAGCTGCTGCTCGATGAAGCCGGGAAAGGCCGCCACGACGGCACTGGTGTCAGTCTGCCATCGGGCGAAGGCGTCCGCGCTCTCCGGCCGGATGGTCGTCTGCGTCACGATGCTGACGGACGTTGTGGCACCGCTCATGACCCTACGCGCTTCCGTTGCACGGCTGTCTGCACGCGCGCGTTCGTGCGGAGAGGCGGACGGCCCTCGGCCCCGCCTCTGGTCACCGCCCGGCGGGTCCGGGACGGTCCCGACGGGCTCCACCTCCGGCGGACCGGGCGACGGGTTCGTGGGCCAAGACACCGGGACGGCGACAGACTCGCGGGGACCTGCCGCTCCGCGAAACACGAGGAGAAACAACCGAGAATTGATCTTGCATCCAGCGTTCACCACTTGACTGGCGGCACTGCCCTGCAAGCCTGCATCAGCAGACAAGCCTCTGCCGAAGTCAAGACCTCAACACGGAAGACAAATATATTATTTGTAAATACGATACGTTCTCTACAGCACTCGTCTTTTTAGCCGAAAGTCTTCGACGATATTTATCTCGCGCGCGCGGGTCCTGGAACGCCGAAATTTTTCGGCTCCAGCCCGGCCCGGCGCCCGCCACGCTGGGACGGAGCGACAACAAAAAAGAGGCGGGCTGGAGACGTTCGTTCCCCGACGCGCGCCGCCGAGGGCCCGGCCGGACGGTCCTCACCGGATAGCTTGGCCGGGTAGCCCTGGCCGGGCAGCCTTGGCCGGGCAGCCTTGTCGGGCACCCTTGGCCGGGCAGCCCCGGCCGGACGGGCCGGCGCCCCGTAAGGCAGCCTTAACACTAACCGACCATACCCGGGGGCTGTCGTAGGGCCTCTGGGGTGTGTGCGTGCCGCAATGAATGCCGTGTCAGGACCGCCCGCCGGGCTCAGCACGTCCCTGACGCCGCGCGTTCTCGACGGCAGCACCCCGCACGCCGAACCGGTGACCGGCGTCGTGGCGGGCGAGGCGGCCCGGGCGGCGTCGAGCAGCGCCGCGACGGCCCCCGCGGCGCCGGCTCTCGACCCGGCCCGGATCCGGGACCGCATCGACGCCCTGATCGACAACCAGATCACCGCCGGCCGGATCACCGGCGACCAGGGCGGCGTGCTCCGCCAGCTGCTCACCGCGCCCGAGGCCGGGGCAACCGCCGATCCGGCGGATGGACCGGCCTCGCAACCGGCGCGTTCCGCCACCAGCGGAACTCCCGACGCGTCCCAGGACCCGACCGCGTCGGGCGACGCGCGCCTCAGCCCCAGCGAGACGCTGGCCTCCTTCATCCAGCAGATGCAGCGGACGCAGAGCCGGACCATCGGCTACGGCAGCGACGGCGCCCGCAACACCGATTTCGCCAGTTCCCGGCTGCTCGACTTCAACACCTGAGCGCGGCGCTACCAGGATCGCGCGATCCGCGAGACCCGCTGCACGGCGAGGCTGTAGGCCTCCGCATCCGCGTCGACCTGGACATGGACCCCGCGCGCGCTGGTCGTCACGACGCGGGCGCGCACGGTCCCGAGGATCGCCGCGTCGATCACCAGCTCCGTTCCGGGCGCGGCCGCGAACGCGTCGGGCATCGCCATGAGCAGGCCGCCCGCGCTGACGTCGAGGATCGCCGCCCGATAGCTGCGCCCCGCGTCCCGGACCCGAGCGGAGAGCGTGACCGGAAAGCGGGGCGCCGCGCGGCGGTCGCCGGCCTCACGCATGGTGCCCTCGCGGGCAGGACGACTTCATCTCGACTATAGACACCCACACCGACCTAATAGAGACAAATACATTCTCGGTTAAGGTAAAGAGCCGGTTAACCTTCTGCCACGACACTGCGCCCGCGCGCACAGTTCCGCGCCCGCCCGTGTCGGAGCCGATGAGCGCAGACCTGCCCCTTGCCCAGCCCGCCCGCCCCGGCGCCCCCGGTCCGGAGACCGAGGCCCTGCGCCAGATCGTCGACGCCGCGGCCGGGCTGATCCTGCGCCTCGACGGTGCGGGTCGGGTGACCTTCGCGTCCGCGGGGGGCCGGTCGATCCTCGGCGCGGGCGCCGAAGGCCTGGTCGGGCATCCGCTGCGCGACGCCCTCCACCCGGACGATGCCGGCGCCCTCGCGGACGCCGCGGGCGCGGGCCGGTCCGACACGGCGCTCGTGCGGATGCGGGGTGATCCGGGCTGGGTCGCGACGGTGCTGGTCGTGCGCGCGATCGCCGGCACGGCGGATCGGGTCGTCACGGTCCGCGCGGCCTCGGAGCCGGAGCAGACCTACGCGAACCTGCGCACGAGCCGCGACCATTACCGGGCCCTCGTCGACACGCTGCCGCAGCTCGTCTGGATGGAGCGGGCCGACACGGGCGAGACGATCTACGTCAACCAGGCCTTCGAGGCCTATTGCGGCCCGATCCCCACCACCCGCGCGGCCCGCACGGACCGGTTCCACCCCGAGGACGCCGGCCGGATCGCCGGGGCCTACGCCAAGGCCCGCGTGCAGGGCCGGTCGAGCGAGATCCAGGGCCGGGTCGCCGACCGGGCCGGCCGCTTCCGCTGGCACCAGTTCGTGGTCCGGCCCCTGCACATGGGCAGCGACCTGATCGGCTGGCTCGGCTCCGCCCTCGACATCGACGAGATCGTCAGCGCCCGGGAAGCGCTGGTCGAGAAGGGCGAGCTCCTGCGCCTGGCCCAGGAGGCGGCGGGCGCGGGCCTGTTCGACCTCGACCTCGCGAGCCGCGACCTGATCCTGTCGCCCGACAGCGCGCGCCGCCTCGGCTTCTCGGGGGACCGTCCGGCGGTGGTGAACGTCGCCGAGGGGATGCGGCGGGTCGTCCCCGCGGATCGCGCCGCGACCCTGCGGGCGGTGCGGGCGGCCGCGGCCGAGCGCAGGACCTTCGACGTCGCGTTCCGGGTGCCGGACGCGGGCGGCGGCTGCCGCTGGATCCAGGCGATCGGGCGCCCCCATCGCGACCGCGACGGCGTCGCGGCGCGGATCGTCGGCCTGACCCTCGACATCACGGCCCGGAAGGACGGCGAGCGCGCGCTGATCGCCGCCAAGGCGGCGGCCGAGGCGGCCCGCGCCGAGGCCGAGCGCGCCGACGCGGCCAAGACCGAGTTCCTCTCGGCGATGAGCCACGAGATCCGCACGCCGCTCAACGCGGTGATCGGCTTCGCCGGGCTGCTGGCCGAATCCGGCCGGCTCGACGGCGATCTCCGGCGCTACGCGGAACTCGCCGCGACCGCGGGGGCGAACCTCCGCACCGTCGTGGACGACATCCTGGACTTCTCGTCCGTCGAGGCCGGGGCGATCAACCTCGACCCCGAACCGGTCGCGCTGCGCCCCCTCGTCGATGCCTGCCTGGGCATCGTCGAGGCGCCGGCCCGCGCCAAGGGCCTCGATCTGGTCGCCCAGATCGACGCCGCGGCGCCGGACCGGCTGGTGTGCGACCCCGGGCGGCTGCGGCAGATCCTGCTGAACCTCCTCAACAACGCCGTGAAGTTCACGCCGCGGGGCCGGGTGACCGTCGACCTGTTCCACGAAGAGGCCGGTCCGCGCGGCGACACGATCCGCTTCAGCGTGACCGATACCGGGATCGGGATCGCGCCGGACCGCCAGGAGCGGCTGTTCCAGCGCTTCTCGCAGGCCGACAGCTCGATCCGCCGCGCGTATGGCGGCACCGGCCTGGGGCTGGCGATCAGCCGGCGGCTGGTCGAACTGATGGGCGGCACGATGGGTCTCGTCTCCGCGGAGGGACGCGGCTCGACCTTCTGGTTCGCCCTGACCCTGCCGCGGGCGCCGGCCGCCGCGGCCCCCGTCCGGTCGGCGCCGGCGCGGCCCGGACGCACCGGGCGCATCCTCCTGGTGGAGGACGTGGAGATCAACCGCGAGCTGGCCTGCACCGTGCTCAGGGCCGCCGGTCACGTCGTCGACGTCGCGGCCGACGGTATCGGGGCGGTCCGCGCCGTCGAGGCGGCGCCCTACGATCTCGTGCTCATGGACGTCCAGATGCCGCGCCTCGACGGCATGATGGCGACGCGGCTGATCCGCTGCCTGCCGGGCCCCGCCGCGCGGGTGACCGTCGTGGCGATGAGCGCCAACGTCCTGCCGGACCAGGTTCAGGCGTTCCGGGCGGCCGGGATGGACGACCATTTCGGCAAGCCGTTCGAGCCCCAGGAACTCTGCGCCGCCGTGGCGCGGTGGCTCGGCGACCCCGCCGGCGAACCGGCCGGCGAATCCGCCGATGCGGCCCCGGAAGACGAGCCGACCCTCGACCGCGCCCGCTACGCGGACAATATGGCGCTGATCGCCCCGGACACGCTGGCGCGGCTCCTCGGACAGTTCCAGAGCCGGGCCCGAGAGGCGTTCGCGGCCCCGGATCCCGGAACCGCCGGCACGGCGGCCGGGCGCGCGACGCTGCGCGCCGAGGCGCACGCGCTCGCGGCCGCGAGCGGTCTCCTCGGCTTCATGCCGCTCAGCCGGGCCTGCGCGGCCCTGGAACAGGCCGGCGACGACGTGACCTTCGACGCGCTGCTCGCCCGCGCCCGCGACCTCGCCGTGGCGGCCGTCGCGGAGACCCGGACGCTGCTCTCCGGCGGCCCCGCGTCCCTCCGGACCGCCTCGGGAGCGCGGTGATGACGACGACCCGACCGGGCGCCGGCGCCGAGGGCCGCGTCGCGATCCTGGCCGACGACGACGAGTTCTTCCGCCTCGCCATGGCGTCGCTGCTGTCCCGGCAGCTCGGCTTCGCGCGGGTGATCGAGACGGCGAGCCTGGACGAGGCGCTGGCCGCCCTCTCGGGGACGCCCGAGACCGCCCTGGCGCTGTTCGACCTGCAGATGCCCGGCATGGCGGGCGCGGGCTCCGTGGCGGCGGTGCGGGAATGCTACCCGGCGGTCAAGGCCGCCATCGTCTCGGCCTCCACCGCCCGGGCCGACGTGCTGACGGCGCTGGCCGCCGGCAGCCACGGCTACGTGCCCAAGACCCTCGGGACCGCGGAAGTGCTGCGGGCGGTCTCGGCGATCCTCGACGGCGCGATCTACGTGCCGCCCTTCATGGCGGACCCGCCGCCCAGCGCGGCCGCGCCGCCGGTCGGCGAGGTGTCGCTGACCCGCCGGCAGCGGGAGGTGCTCGAACGCATCGTGGCCGGGCGCTCCAACAAGGAGATCGCCCGGGAACTCGATCTCGGCGAGGGCACCGTGAAGGTGCACGTCGCCGCCCTCCTGCGCACCCTCGGCGTCGCCAACCGGGCGGCCGCGGCGGCCACCGGCCCGCGGATCCTCGCCGGACTAGGCCGGCCGGCCTAGTCCCGGCCGGCCCGTCCACAGCCTGTGGGCATCGCCGGGCCGCGGAGGAATGCCTGCGGGTGCTGCGCGGTCCCGGCGAGATCTTGCGGCGTCTACTGGATCGACTGCGAGGAAACCGCCTAATAGCGGCCTAGTCCTTCTTCGCTCTGTATTGTCCGCGTCGCGGAAAGGGGTGGTTAGGGATAGAGGCCGGATTCTGTCGGTGTCCCGCAAGTCACGTAGCGTATCGACATGCATCGCAGCCTCATCGGGTGGGCCGCGGCCCTGGCCGCGGCGGGATGCCCCGCGGCCCGGGCCGCCGACTGGTATACCGGGGCCGAGACGCCGGCCGGCCCGGATGCCTGGATCGTCGCCGTCGACACCTCGGCCGCGATCGCCTCGCAGGGGTCGCAGTTCGCCAGCGCCACCGTGACGGCCGCTCCGGCGGGCGACCTGCTCACCAGCGGCGTCCGCGTGCGGGTCGACGGGCTGATCGGATCGTACCGGGCCGAGAGCCCCGGCGCCCCCCGCGCCGTCGGCCAGCAGGCCGACCTCGCCGCGATGGCCGGCTACGCCCTCGTCGGCCCGGACAGCGTGCTCAGCGGCTTCGTGGGCCTGGCCGTGCGCCGCGACGAGGTCGCGCAATCCGGGCTGACCGAGACGGTGGCCCGCACGGGCGTCGGCCTGAAGACGGCGCTCGACTACTACGCCCGGCCGACCGCCTTCACGATGTTCCACGCGACCGGCACCTACAGCACCGCGTTCAACGCCTATTACGGCCGCGTCCGCTTCGGCATCGCGGCGCTGGCGGGCGGCTATGTCGGGCCGGAATTCGCCGCCCTCGGGGACGACTACTACCGGCAGTGGCGGGTCGGCGCGCATCTGAGCGGCATGCAGATCGGCGCGGTGCAGCTCGGCCTCTCGGCCGGCTACGTCCACGACCACGTGCGCAAGGGCGGCCTCTACACCGCCCTCGACATGCGGACGGGCTTCTGATGGCCCGCGCGACGCCCCTCGGCGGCCCGGCGCCCGCCCAGGCCCTTCCAACCGCCATCCCGGGCGCCATCACGGGCGCCATCCCGGCCGCCCCGGCGGCGCGCCCGCGCCTCCTGATGGCCCTCCTGTGGGCGACCTGGGCGCTCTGCGCCGCCCTCGCCCTCGGCTTCCTGACGCAGCCGGTGGGCCTGACGGCCCAGGGCGTGCTCTGCGCCGCCGCCGGAGCCGGGATGCTCGCGCTCTGGCTGCTGTTCCCCCGCCGGGGCCTCGCCCGGATGGCCTTCCTGGCGCTCGGCACGGCCGTGGTCATCCGTTACGCCTACTGGCGGGTGACCGGCACGCTGCCGACCCTCGACGATCCCGTCAGCTTCGGGCTCGGCGTCGTGCTGGCGCTGGCGGAACTCTACTGCGTGCTGATCCTCACGGTCAGCCTGATCATCAACGTCGCGCCGCTGGCCCGCGGCGCCGCGCCGGTCCTGCCCGAGGCGGACCTTCCCACCGTCGACATCTTCATTCCGTCCTACAACGAATCCGCCGAGATCCTGGGCCTCACGCTGGCGGCGGCGCGCAACCTCGACTACCCGGCCGGCCGCGCCACCGTCTGGCTGCTGGACGACGGCGGCACGGACCAGAAATGCGCCGACCCGGACCCCGCCAGGGCCGGCGCGGCGCGGGCCCGCCGCGCCGCGCTGCAGGCGCTCTGCGCCGGGCTGGGCGTCCGCTACCTGACCCGGGCGCGCAACGCGCACGCCAAGGCCGGCAACCTCAACAACGGCCTGACCCAGGCCCGCGCCGACCTCGTTCTGGTGCTCGACGCCGACCACGCGCCGTTCCGGCCGTTCCTGCGGGAGACCGTGGGCCTGTTCGCCCGCGACCCGAAGCTGTTCCTGGTGCAGACCCCGCACGTCTTCATCAACCCGGACCCGATCGAGCGGAACCTGCGGACCTTCACCCGGATGCCGTCCGAGAACGAGATGTTCTACGGGGTCACGCAGGCCGGCCTCGACAAGTGGAACGGCTCGTTCTTCTGCGGCTCGGCCGCGCTCCTCCGGCGGAGCGCCCTCGACGCGGTCGGCGGGTTCTCGGGCGTCACGATCACGGAGGATTGCGAGACCGCCTTCGAGCTGCACGCCCGCGGCTGGACCAGCGCCTACGTCGACCGGCCGCTGATCGCCGGCCTCCAGCCCGAGACCTTCGCCGACTTCATCGGCCAGCGGGCGCGCTGGTGCCAGGGCATGTTCCAGATCATGCTCCTGAAGAATCCGCTGTTCAAGCGCGGCCTGAAGCCGATCCAGAGGCTCTGCTACCTGTCGAGCATGACCTTCTGGTTCTTCCCGCTGCCGCGCCTGATCTTCATGCTCGCGCCGCTGCTGCACATCTTCTTCGACGTGAAGATCTTCGTCTCCTCGATCGACGAGGCGCTGGTCTACACGGCGACCTACGTGGTCGCCAACATGATGATGCAGAACTACCTCTACGGCCACGTGCGCTGGCCGTGGGTCTCCGAACTCTACGAGTACGTGCAGGGGGTCTACCTCGCCCGCTCCATCGTCTCGGTGGTGCTGTCGCCCCGCAAGCCGAGCTTCACCGTCACCAACAAGGGCCTCGGGCTCGACCGCGACCACCTGTCGGGGCTGGCGTGGCCGTTCTTCGCGATCTTCGGGGCGCTGGCGGCGGGCTGCGCGACGGCCGCGTGGCGCTACCTCTACGAGCCGGGCGTCACCAGCCTGATGCTGGTCGTCGGGCTCTGGTGCCTGTTCAACCTCGTCATCGCGGGCGCGGCCCTCGGCGTCGTGGCCGAGCGCCGTCAGACCGAGCGCAGCCACAGCCTGCCGGTGAACCGGCGCGCCGTCGCGTCGGTCGGCGGCGCCGTGTTCGAGGTCGTGGTGGAGCGCGCCTCCGCCGAGGGCTGCCGCCTGCGCCGCTGCGACGGGTCGACCTGGCCGGCCGCGGCCGAGGCCGGGAGCCCGGGCCGGATCGTCCTCGCCGAGGGGTCCGGCGCCGTTCTCGCCTTCCGCCCGCGCGCCGGCCTGTCGGGCGACACCTGGGAGGTCGCGTGGGAAGTCGCGCCTGCGGAAGCCGGCGCCCCGCTGTTCCGCGGGCTGGCCGAGCTGATCTACGGCGACGTCTCCGCCCTGCAGGCGTTCCTGTCGGGCCGGCGCCGGCCGAAGGACCTGCTCTCCGGAAGCCTCCGCTTCCTGGCCTGGGGCATCACCGAGCCGGTCCGGGCCGTCACCTACGCGCTCCGGGACCGCGGCGCCGCTCCGGCGGCCGCTCCGGAAGTCCCGGCCGCGATCGTCCCGGCGCCGGCGGCCCCCGCGGAGATCCCGCAGGCGGCGTCGATCCCCCTGCCGGTCGTCGACGTGCCCGTCGCCGAGCGGGCTGCCGCGGCCGCCGCCCCGGCGGTGCCGGCGCCCGTCGCGGTGACCGCTCCGGTCGGCGCCCCGGCGACCGCCGAGCCGGCGCCGGCCAAGCCCGTGCCCGTGCCCGTGCCCGCGCCCGCGCCCGCGCCCGCGCCGGCGCCGACCCCGCTCCCGGCGGCCGAGCCGGACGTCTCCGTCGCGATGCCGCTGACGGAAGCGGCGTGGAGGCAGGCGGTCGCCAGGCTCGCCGCGGCCGAGCCCCCCGCCGCGGCATCCGGCACGGACGCTCCCGAGCCGCGCCTCGACCCGGCCGCCTGGCTCGCGGGGATCTTCGCCCTCGCCGGCGCCGAGCGCCCCGAGCCGGCCCGCGCCGCCGACATCGTCCGCGGCCCCGACTTCCGCGCGCTCGTCCGCGCGCCCGCCGATCCCGCCGCCATCCGCTCCGCCGCCTGAGGTCCCGATGCGTCACGGCCTTCGCCCGGTCCTCGCGGCCGGCCTCCTGACCTGCGCCGCCGGCGCCTCGGCCCAGACCTTCTCGGGGGTCGGGGCGGCCCCGGTCCTGACGCTGCCGTCGCCCGAGCGGGCGCCGGTCGCCGCGCCCGCCGCGCCGCCCCCGACCGCGGCCGGCGCGGCGGACCCGGTCGTCGCCGAGCGCGGTCCGACCCTCCGGCGGCTGCCGTCGATCGCCGAACCCATGCGGCTCTGGGGCGAGAACGGCCGCCTGAGCTTCGCCTTCTACGCCACCGAGGCCGAGGCGCGGGCGGGCGGGCGCTTCCAGGTCGGCTACATGGCCGCGGTCTCGATCCTGCCCGACACCGCGCGGCTGACGCTCAGCGTCAACGGCGCCGCCCTCGGCAGCGGCGCGATCGACGGCAGCCGCGGTCTCCGCAGCCTCGCCTTCGACCTGCCCGCGGGGACGCTGGCCCGGGGCTTCAACCGGATCGACATCGCCGTGGCGCAGCGCCACCGCGTCGACTGCGCGGTCCCGGCGACCTACGAGCTGTGGACGCAGATCGACCCCGAGACGACCGGCCTCCTCGCGGTCACGGACGGCCCGCAGGCGCCGGCCGATCTGGCGGCGATCGGCGGCGGCCCCGACGGAGCGGTGCCGATCCGGCTGCTCCAGACCGGCGGGAAGCTCAGCCCGCGCGCCGTGGAGCGGGCGCTCGCCGCCCTGCAGGCCGCGGTTCTCCTCGGGGGCTTCCGGCAGCCCGCGGCGGAGTTCGCGCCGGCCGTCGAGGCCGGCGACGGGCTGGCGCTCGCGGTCGGGCGCGTCTCCGAACTGGCCGCGAGCCTGGATCTGGCGCCGCTCGGCCCCGTGACCGGGCCGCGCCTCGCCCTGCTGCCGCGGAACGCGGAGCGTCGCCCGGTCCTGGTCGTCACCGGGCCGGAGGACGCCGACGTGACCGCGGCCCTGGGGCAGCTCGAGGATCTCGCGCGCGCCGACCGGCCGGGGACGCCGCAGGGCCGCCGGGCCCTGGCCGATGCGGGCGGCCGCCCGGTCTCCGGGGGCGAGACCCTGACCTTCGCGGATCTCGGCATCCCGGACGCCCACGTCGCCGCCCGCACCCACCGGATCGCCTTCGACCTCGCGCTGCCGCACGATTTCATGCCGGCCGATTACGACAAGCTGATCCTCGACCTCGACGCCGCCTATCCGGCCGGTCTCGCCCCCGGCGCCCAGATCGTCGTGGCGATCAACGGCGCCACCGCGGCGAGCACGCCGCTGGGCCGGCCGGGCGGCGAGGCGATGACCCGGCGCGCGGTGGTCCTCCCGCTGCGGCTGCTCCGGCCCGGCCAGAACCGGATCGCGGTCCGCGCGGAGCTGCCGCGCGGGGACGACCGGGCCTGCCCGGACGAGGCGGCGGTGCCGACCGAGCGGCTGTTCCTGGCCGCCACGAGCCGCCTGACCCTCCCGCCGCTCGCGCGGATCGGCCGCCAGCCCGAGCTCGCCGAGACCGTCGCCGAGGCCTTCCCGTACGCGACGGCCGGCCGGCGCCCGACCCTCGTGGTGCCCAATCCCGATCGGGACACGATGGCGGCGGCCGCGACCCTCGCGGCGCGGCTCGGCCTCGCCGCCGGGCGGGTGCTGCCCTTCGCGTTCGCGGCCGGCCGGGCCGGGATCTCCGGGCCGGCCGTGGTGGTCTCGCCCGCCCCGGCCCTCGACGGCACCGTGCTGGCCGCCGCCGGCCTCGATCCCCGGGCCGTGTTCGACGCCTGGGCCGGGCGGGACGCCGTGCCGGCGCGCGAGAGCGGGCCGGCGCTGCGGCGGCGCGTGCTGCGGACCGACGGCCTCGCCGCCTGCAGCGCCCTGGTGCGCCCCGCGCCCGACGCCGTGGCCGAGGCCGCGACGCGGTCCGGCGCGCGGCCGCCCGCCCCCGTCCTGACGGATGCCGCCGCTCTCCTGGCCCAGGGCGTGACCGGGCCCGCCCCGGACGATCTGGTGACCCTGGTGACGGCGCCGAGTTCGGCGGGCCTGCGCGAGGCGGTGGCCTGCCTCGTCCATCCGCGGGTCTGGACGCGGCCCGCGGGGCGTCTCGCCGCGCTCTCGTCCGTCGACGGCGGCGTGGCGGTCGAGGCGGCGGCCGAGCCCCGCTACGTGGCGACCCTGGCCCCGGCCCCGGGCAACCTCCGCCGCGTCGCGGCGGGCTGGCTCTCGCTCCACGCCGGCCTCTTCGGCCTCGCCGGCCTGCTCCTGGCCGGCGGCCTCGCCGGCTCGACCCACCTGCTCGTGCGCAACCTCGGTCGGAGACCGGAATGAGCGTCCTGATAAGCGTCCTCCTGCGCGGCCTCGCCGGCCTCTGCGTCCTGACCCTCCTGGCTGCCCGCCCGGCGCTCGCCGCGACGGCCTCGGCCCCGCCCCTCGCCGGCACCCTCCGGAACGCCGAGGCGTGGCGGGCCTACAAGGCCCGGTTCGTCAGCGAGCAGGGCCGCGTGGTCGACACCGCCAACGGCGGCATCAGCCACAGCGAGGGCCAGGGCTACGGGATGCTGCTCGCGGTGGCGGCGGGCGACCGCGAGGCCTTCGAGCGGATCTGGACCTGGACCCGGGCGAACCTGATGGTCCGCGACGACCAGCTGATCGCGTGGCGGTGGGAGCCGGACAAGCGCCCCGCCGTGGCCGACATGAACGACGCCTCGGACGGCGACCTGCTCGTCGCCTGGGCGCTCACCGAGGCCGCCGAGGCGTGGCACGAGCCCGAGCATCAGGTCGCCGGCCGCCGGATCGCCGTCGAGCTCGGGCGCAAGCTGCTCCTGCCGCGCGCGCCGCAGGGTCCGCTGATCCTGCCGGCGGTGGCGGGGTTCTCGGCCGAGGATCGGGCGGACGGCCCGGTGGTGAACCTCTCCTACTGGGTCTTCCCGGCCCTCGACCGGGTCGGCCTGCTCGCGCCCGAGTTCGACTGGCGGGCGCTCGCGCGCAGCGGGCGCCGGCTGATCGCGGCCGCCCGCTTCGGGTCGCAGCGGCTGCCCGTGGAGTGGATCTCGCTGTCCGGGGCCGCGCCCCGCCCCGCCGACGGGTTCCCGGCGGAGTTCGGCTACAACGCGCTGCGGATCCCGCTCTACCTCGCCATGGCGGGCATCACCGAGCCGGATCTCTACGCGCCGTTCCTCGCCCTGTGGCAGAAGCCCGAGGCCGGGCTGGCGCTGGTCGAGACCGGGACCGGACGGGTCGCCGCGCGGCTGACCGAGACCGGCTACGCCGCCATCCCGGCGCTGGCCGCCTGCGCGAGCCGCGGTGCGCCGTTCCCGGCGGCCCTGACGCGCGTCCGCGCCGAGAGCGAGAACTACTACCCCGTTACCCTGCAGCTGCTGGCCCTGGCGGCCCTGAACGCGCGGTACCCGGCATGCGCACCGCGCTGATCCTCGCCGCCCTGCTGGCCGCCGCTCCGGCCGCCGCCGCCGGCGCGACCGCCGGGCCCGCCGCCAGGCCGGACGAGACCGCCCTGCGCTACTACGCGAGCCAGCACCAGCGCGCGCGGGTGGAGGCCGAGACGGAGCGGCTGCGGCGGCGCCATCCCGGCTGGCAGCCGCCGGCCGATCTCTGGACCGCGCGCGCCGGCGGCGAGGACGAGGACGGCCTCTGGGACCTGCTCGGCGCCGGCCGCGACGCCGATCTCGCCGCCGCGCTCGCCGCCCGCGCCCGGGCCGAGCCGGGTTGGACGCCCTCCCCGGCGCTGCAGTCCGCCCTGTCCGCGCGCGCGCTGCGCGAATCCTGCCTGTCCCTCGCCAGGGCGGGCCGCTGGCCCGACCTCGCGACCCTCGCCGCCGGCCGCGCCGCCGACATCGCCGCGGCCGACGCCGAGGTGGTCTGGGCCGTCGCCGAGGCCTACGGCCGGACCGAGCGGCCCGAGAAGGCCTACGACCTGCTGCGCGGCGCGCTCACCGGCGGCCGGTTCGGGCCCGAGGAGCGGCGGGTCAGCCTGCTGCGGGCGATGCAGATCCTGCCGATGGCCGATGTCGACCGGCTGGCCGCCCTCGGCGAGGCCCGGGACCTGGACGCGATCCGCGTCGACCTCATCCGCGGCCGGATCGGCGCCGTGCTCCACGACGAGGCCGGGCAAGCGGTCTCGGCCCACGACCTCGCGGCGTTCGAGGCCTACGCGGAGGCCGCGCACGATCCCGACCAGGCCGCCCTCGTCGCGTGGCTGGCGTTCAAGCGGCGCGACCTGCCGACGGCCCTCGCGTGGTTCAAGCGCGCCGTCGCGCGGGGCGGCGACGCCATGGTGGCGCACGGCCTCGCCCACACCCTCCGTCTCCTCGGCCGGCGGCGCGACGCGGAGGACGTCGCCTACGCGTGGCGGGCGCCGCTCGTGAACAACAGCCTCCTGTTCATCGACCTGCTGGAGACGGATCTGACCCGGGCGGACCCGCCCGCCATCGAGCCGGAACGGCTCAGGCGCTACGCCGAGGTCACCCTGGCGACGGCCTCGGGCGAGGGCGCGCAGGCCCTCGGCTGGTACGCCTACAACCGCTGCCAGTTCGACACGGCCCTGGGCTGGTTCCGGCGCGCCGTGGCTTGGTACCCCAAGGAGGCGACGGTCTACGGCTACGCCCTGTCGCTGCGCCGGACGCGCCAGGAGCGCACCTTCCTGGAGGTCGTGAACCGCTACGACGGGCTGTTCCCGCGGGTGGTCGACCTGCTGTTCCAGAGCGCCGCGGCCCGGCCGATGCCCTGCGAGGCGCCGGAGTCCCGGACCGCCAGGGCCGAGCCCGCGGCGAGCGCCGGCTATCTCGAACTCGCCGCGGTCACCGGCCCGGCCGCGCGCGGCCGCGTGCCGCCGCCCGACGAGATCGCCGCCGGCCGGACGCCGGCGCCGCCGGCGATCCGGCGCAGCGACTTCCCGGTGGCGGTGCTCATGGAGAACGACCTGCGCGCCGCGCCGACCGGGAGCCCGGTCACCGAGGCGCGCTGGTCGGCGCGGCCGCGCGGCCGCGCGCCCACGGTCGCCCGCCGCGTGCCGGGCGTCGGGCCGATGCCCTACGAGCGCTACGGCTTCGCGCTCCTGCCGGCCTGGAACGGCGGCGAGCAGGCGAGCCAGCCGAGCGCCGCCGACAGCCCGGCGCCGCGGGGGACCCTCTGGGCCGAAGAGCAGGCCGCGCGGGCCGGAACGGAGCCGGGCGGCCCCGCGGACCGGGAGGCGCCGGCGACCACGGGCGCCCTCGGCGCGCGGCAAGCGATGCGTAACCAGACCGTGCGAGAGACGACGCCGTGACGTTCCCTGTCCGCCCCCTCCGCGCCCTGGCGCTGACCGCCCTCCTCCTCGGCGCCTGCACGGCCCGGGACGCGGCGCGCTCCGTCGCCGGAACCCCGCGCTACGCCAGCCTGGACGCGATCGCGGACGGGCGGCTGCCGGCCTCGGCCGATCCCGGCCGTCCCGCCACGCCGATGGCCGTCCTGCCGGACTGGGCGGGCCGGCCGGTGCGACTGCGGGAGCACGACGGCGCCGACGCCTTCGAGCAGGCCGTGTCGCTGAGCCCCGCGCCCCGCGGCGCGGGGGGCGAGAACGGCATCCTGCTGCGCATGCCCCGCGGCAGCGCGGCCGGGGAGGCGAGCCCCGCCGGCGGCCGGCCGACCGAGACCGGCATCCGCGCCGAGCTCGCCGCGGCCTTCCCCGGAACGGCGATGCAGGTCGTGACCCGGCCCGCCGCCAACGCCTACGGGCCCTACGGACTCGCGGTCGGCCGGGCGGCGGGGGGCGCCCGCTGCCTCTACGCCTGGCAGTGGATCGCCGCCGCCCCCGATCTCGACCCGGCCTCCGGGCGATCCGGCCCGGTGTCCCTGCGGATCCGGCTCTGCCGCGACGACATCACCCTCGAGGCGATGGCCGCCGCGATCACGCAGATCACGCTCGTGCCACGCCACGCGGGAACGCCCGTCGCGGGCCCGTCGGCGGCGCGGCCCGTCCCCGCGGCGCGGCCCCGCACCGCGGGCCGTATTCCGGCCGCGGCGCGGGATCCCGCCCCGGTCGCCCGGGCCGCGGTCGCCGCGACCGCCCCGCCGCCGGGCCGGCGCTACCTGGGCGTCGCCGAGGCGCCGGACGGCGGGCGCGGGCCCCAGGACGCGGGTCCGGCCGCGCTGCGGCAGGCCTCGATCGGCGCACCGCCCTCCATCCAGGCCGAGGCGAGCGGCGCCGACCTGCCACCCGAGGCGCTCCGCGGCCCGGTCGCCCGGACCGGGATCCGCCCGTGAGGATCGCATGACCGACCGTATCCTGCTGGTCGAGGACGATCCCGGCTCGCGCGACCTGATCGGCGCCCTGCTGGCGGCGCGCGGCGACGCGTTCGACTGCGCGGCCGACGGGTTTCTGGGCCTGCGGCTCCTGAGCGAGCGCCGCCACGCCGTCGTGCTCATCGACTACCACCTGCCCGAGATGGACGGGTACGCTCTCGCGCGGCTGATGCGCGAGATCGTCGGCGCGCAGGGGCGCGTCCGCCTCGTCGGGATCACGGCCGACCGGCACGGCCTGGCGTCGCGCCGGGGCGCCGACGCGCTGTTCGACGCGATCCTGGTCAAGCCGGTCGAGCCCGACCTGCTGTACGCGACGCTCGACCGCCTGCGCGCGCCCGACGCGGCGCCGGACGCGGCGTCGGACGGGCCCGCGGGCGTCGCACCGGACCCGTCGCCGAGGCCCGCCGACGAGGCGCCGGCCGAGGCGCTGTGGCGGCGGCGCGGCCTCCCGGGGCGCCCGCGCGCCGCCCTGTACCCGGATCTCGGCGCCGAGGCGGCCGCCGCGGTGGGCCACGCCTTCCGCCTCGCCCCCGTGGCGGAGGCCGATCTCATCCTGATCGGCGCGGCGGAGGGTCTCGCGCAGAGCCGGGCGCTGCCGCCGGGAAGCCCGGGCCACCTGCTCCCCACCGTCGATCTGACCGGACGTCTCGGCCACGCCTGCGACGCGACGTTCCGGGTGGACGATCCGGCCGCCTGGACGGCGCTGGCGCAGACCTGCCGCGCCTTCGCCGAGCGCCGCGCGGGACTCGCCGCCGCGGTTCGGGATTCGGACGATCCGGCCTGCCGGCTGCTCAGCTGGCTCCACGTCGGCGCCCGCAGCCTGCCCCTGTCGGCCGCCGAGGCGCCGGCGCCCATCCTGGCGGCCGGGCTGGTCCGCAGCGCCGCCATGGCGGCGATCCTGGCCCTGACGGAGCAGGAACTGGCCGCCTGCGTGCCGGCCGGAGGCGGGCTGGCGGTCAGCCTCACGCCGGCCGGGCTGTCGGCCGCGGCGGCCGGCCTTGCGGCGGCTCCGGCCGCGCGCCCGGCGCCCGATCCGGAACCTGTCCGCGACGCGGCGCGGGTCGAGCGCCTCCGCGACGCGATCGGCGCGGCCGAGGTCGCGCGCCTGACCGGCGACCTGCGGGCGCGCCTCGAGGCGGCGTTCCCGCCCGGAACCCCGCGCCCGACGATCGCCCAGGAGGCGCACGCCCTGATCGCCATGGCGGGCAGCCTCGGCTACACGCGCCTGGCGGCGGCGTGCCGGACCCTCGAGGCCGCCGTGACCGGCGGCTCGGACGAGGCGGACGCCCTCGGGCACGTCAGGGGCGCCATCCGCGACGTCCTCGCGGAGCGTCCGGCCGCCTGATCGCCCGATTCCGGGACGACCCGCGATCCGGGCCGGCACCAGCGACTGGAAGATCGCCCCGCGAAGCCTGGAGGTCCCGGATCGGTCGCGCCGTCGCCCCGCGCGGCGGCGCCGCCCCCTCCGACCCGGATCGCGGTGCCCTGAGGCGGGATTGCCCGGCCGTGACGGGACGGATTATTTCTTGTCCGTCCGTCTCAGCCGGGGCGCCGCCGCCCCGATCGAGGGCCGCGGCCGCGGCCGCAACGCGCCGGATGTGCTGCCCGGATCGGCCTGCCGGCAACATTGATCAGCTATTCACGGCCGCTCTATTGCATTCTTGGACATTTACAATTCCACCGCGATCGATTGTCCGGAAGCGTTGACGGGGCTCCGTCGACCCTGTCTATCCTGTCGACAGAGACATCGTAGCCGCGCGTTATTGGCTGACGAACATGCGCTTCGCGGGACGCACGGTCTCAGCCGGACGTCCCGCACCGCGCCACGCCCCGTCGCCGATCCTGCCCGCGCAGATCGACGGCGGTCGCGTGCCCGTCGCGGCCGACACCGCTCGGCCGTACCGCGCGGCGACGTTGCTCAACCCGACGGCAATGTCGGCCGGCCGATCCCGAGTCGTTAAGCACGCCTTGAAGTCTAGTGCGGTTCGACACAACAAACGGGATCGCCCCTCGATAAGCAAGTCTCCGCGGTTCACAGTCTCGATCAGCCGACCCGTTTCGCGACGACAGAGGTTCCAATGTCTGACAACCACGAGAAGTTCATGGCCCGGGCGATCGCCCTGTCGGAGAAGACGTCACTGGTCGACAGCGCCGGCGGCGTGTTCGGCTGCGTGATCGTCCAGGACGGCGAGATCATCGCCGAGGGCGCCAACCGCGTCGTCGCCGAGAACGACCCGACCTGGCACGGCGAGATCGAGGCCATCCGGAAGGCCTGCAAGGCGCAGGGCAGCTTCAAGCTCCGGAACGCGACGCTCTACACCAGCGCCGAACCCTGCCCGATGTGCATGGCGGCCGCCTACTGGGCCGGCGTCAAGAACGTCTACTACGCGGCGCAGGTCGAAGACGCGCTGGAGTACGGCGGCTTCGACGACAGCATGATCTACGCCGAACTCAAGAAGGATGTCGGCGAGCGCTCCATCCCGACCCAGCAGATCATGCGCGAGGAGGCCGTCGAGGTCTGGAAGAAGTACGCGCAGAAAGCGGACCGCGTCCCCTACTGAGGGCCGGATCGCGAGATCGGCCGTCCTGTTCCGCCCGCTCAGGCCCCCTCGCCCGAGCGGGTCTCCCCGCCCGCGCAGTGCCTGGACATGAATGCTGAGAGCCTGAGGACGGTCTGCAGAGGCCCGGTCATCGACGCGGGCGACCCGCAGTTCCGGGACGCCCTTCACGGGAACCTGTGGAACAGACTGATCCCGGACCGGGCACCGCAGATGATCGTCAAGGCGGCCGACGAGGACGACATCGTCGCCACGGTGACGTTCGCCCGCGCGCACGGCCTCAAGGTGGTCGTCCGCGGCGGCGGCCACAATTGGTGCCAGCCGACCCTGCGCAACGGCGGGATCCTGATCGACCTCGGGAGCCTCGACAAGATCCTGGCGATCGACGTCGCGCAGCGCCGGGCCGTCATCCAGCCCATTCTCAGCAACCGCGACATCCAGAAGGCGCTCAACGGCCACGGCCTCGCCTTCCCGACCGGCCACTGTCCTCAGGTCAAGGCCAGCGGCTACTTCCTCGGCGGCGGCATGGCCTGGAACCCCACGGTCTGGGGCTACGGGACCGAGAGCCTCGAGGCGATCGAGCTCGTCACCGCCCAGGGCGACTTGATCCGGGCCAGCGAGACCGAGAACCCGGACTTCTTCTGGGCCGCGCGCGGCGCAGGCCCGGGCTTCTTCGGGATCGTCACGAAGTATTTCCTCAAGCTCCACGCGCTGCCGAAAGCCATTCACGGGAGCGAGTACTTCTATCGCCTCGAGGACGCGCCGGCCATCGGCAGGTGGCTCGGCGAGGCGGCGCCGACGATCGCGCCGAGCGTCGAGCTGACCCAGTTCCTCGTCAAGGCGCCGCCCGCGCTGGCCGCGCAGGCGGCGGCCCAGAACGGCTGGGTCTGCATGGTCACCGCCACCGCCTTCGAGGACACACCGGAGGCGGCGCGGCGCGCGCTGGCGCCGCTGGACGGCGCACCGGTCGCGCCCCTGTCGCGCGCGCGGGCGACGCCCCTCGACTTCGAGCAGCTCTTCGACGCGTCCGGCGCGCTCTTCCCGGAGGGCGTGCGCTCCCGGGTCGAGGCCACCTACTCCAATCACTGCCCCGGCGCGCTGATGGCCGCCATCCTGCCGCTGTGGCGGAGCGCGCCTTCGGCGACCTCGGTGTTCCTGTCGACGATCTTCTGCGGGCCCGACGTCCCGGGGCCGCAGCGGGACATGGCCCGCTCCATGACCTCGAAGGTCTATGGCGGCCCCTGGACCATGTGGCGCGAGGCGGACGACGACCAGGCCAACGCCGCGTGGCATCAGGCGGTGATCGCCGCGCTGAAGCCGTTCAACATCGGCTACTACATCGGCGAGACCGACACGGTCGAGCAGCCCGAGATCGTCGCCCAGGCGTTCACGCCCGAGAAGTGGCAGAGGCTGTGCGCGCTGCGCGACAAGCACGATCCGGACCGCGTGTTCTTCGACTACTTCGACGGTCTCCGCTGAGCCGAGGTGCGGTCACGTCGGCGTGTCGATCGCGTCCCACGGCGTGTCGCGGTCGTTCTGGAAGCCGGTCAGCCAGTTCAGCGCGACGTGACGCTCCGCCACGACGTCGCCGTTGAGCCCCGCGGGGGCCACTCCCTTCTGCCGCGCCTGCCGGACGACCCAGTGCTCCCGCCACGCGCGGTCCAGCGCCTCCAGGATCTCGCCGGGCGGCCGCAGGCGCGCGACATCCGCCGCGCCCGCGTCCTGCGCGAGCGGCGCGACTGCCCGCCAGAGCGCGTCCACGTCGGCCGCGGCGTCGCTGTCGGCGATCCGGGCCGCGCTCGCGCCGAGCGTCCACAGCAGGGTGTTCGCGGCCTCGTAGCGCCAGGACGCCGCCGCGGCGTCCCTGGGGTCCGCCGCCTCGATCCGGGCGCGCTCGGCCGGCGACAGGGAAGCGAAGCCGGTGGGATTCAGCGCCCTATGTCCCGGCGCGATCAGCGTCGTGCCGGCGCCGAAGGCCTGCCCCCAGGCGGCGATGTAGAGCAGTGCCAGAGCCCGCCGGAGCACCTCCGCCGGTGGTCGAAGTGCCAACTCCGCCTCGCCGAGCGCGGGGGGCATGCCGGCCGGCGGCTTCGGGTCCAGGTTCCCCAGCCGCTCCAGGGTCCGGGCGCGGCGCGCGACGGCGTCGGGCGGATAGGGCAGGCGCGCCGCGGGATCCGTCTCACCCGCGGCCGACATGAGGAGCGCCATGTCGGGCGCGCGCACCGAGCCGTCCGGCAGGAAGAGGACGGCGTTCGCCGCGAGCGCCCAGGCCTCGACGCGCGGCAGATCGGGCGCGGCGACCGCGAAGCTGACGTGGTTGCGGACGCGCTGCAGGTGGCGCCACAGGTGGTAGCGCAGGGCGGTCATCTGGCCGTCGCCCCGTCCCATGACGTAGCCGATGAACCCGTCGAGATGCGGCTGCAAGGCGGGGTCGGACAGGTCCCGACGCCCGTTCGGCTCGTGGGGGAAGGCCAGCGCGGGCAGGTCGCGCACGGTCGCGTAGGCGTTGACGAGAAGCGGCTCGTCCGGCGGCGCCTCCGCCGCCGGTGCCGCATCGGCGCGTCCGAACAGCCGCTTCAGCAGATTCATGTCTCTCCCTTCCGGTCTTCCCGTGAAGCGGCGCCGTCGGGTCTGCGGCCGCGGAAGCGGGCGCGCGCACAGTGAGGCGGGCGCCCCGGCCGGGCAAGGCGCACCGCGCGCGCCCGGACGATCCTCCCCGAGCCGGCCGCGCCGGCGCCCGGCGAACGCTCACCCGAACGGCCCGGGCGCCGGGCCGCGGACGCGAGCCCGCCCGCTCCGCGCCGGAGGCGGAGCCCTCGCCGACAGGATGGGCGCGCTCAAGCCCGAGGCCCTCGTCGTCGGCCGCACCGGGGGCTTCTTCGTCAGCGCAGGCCCGGCGCCGGCCGACGACACGCCGACGACACGCCGACGACACGCCGACGACGGCGGGCGCGGCCCGAACGATTGTACAGTCGCCCCGCGCGCACGCTGAACCGATCCAGCGCCCGGGAACACGCTTATACTTTATATAATAACCTTTTCTCTCTATCGATCTTACGTATCCGGTGGATATCGCAGATATCGCCTCGCCGATATGCCGGTCGCCGGCCATGTTAGGTAGTATGCCCTGGTTGATAACAATTTTTGTTGCGACAACTCGGCGGCGAGCTATGCTATCGATACAGGATAGGCAACCGAATCGAGTCGGTCTTGCGTATCGAACCTGTATTGCCGCAGGGCACGGCAACCGTTCGGGGCTGCCAAAACACGGATCGACCGGGCTACCCGGTCGAGGCGACGCGCGGGTGTGCCGATCATGATGTTTGCTGTCCCCGCCCTGCTGTTGGAGCTGGCGTTGACGACGCCGGCCTCGGACAAGATGCCGGTCTTCGACGTTCGTGGCAGCTGCCGGGCGGCGACGCAGGAGATGACCCTCGATGTCGGTCGGCAGAAACTCTGCCTCCAGGACGAGGGATCGGCCCGCGCCGAGGTGGCCAAGAAGTGGTCCAGCTTCCCGGCGGTCGACCGGACGCGCTGCGCGGCGGAAGCCCAGCTCGACGGCCTGCCCAGCTACGTCGATCTGCTGGAGTGCCTGACCCTCGCCCGGGAAGCCAAGGCCGAGGACGGCCAGTAGCCGCGGCTGGACCGAGGCCGAAGACCGTCCCGTAACGCTCTCAGGTTGAGGGTCGACCGTGCCGATCGTGTTTCAGCTCCCCGGATCCCTCCGTCTCCTCGTCCTGGCCGCCATCGCGGGACTCGCCGCCGGCTGCCACGATTCGAACCAGTACGTCCCGCCGCCGCCGCCCACCGTCTCGGTCGCGCAGCCGGCCATGCGCACGGTGACGCGCTACTTCGAGCTCACCGGCAACACCAAGGCCTTCGCGGCCGTCGAACTCGAGGCGCGGGTCCAGGGCTTCCTGGAGGCGATCACCTACAGGGACGGCGCCGTCGTGAAGAAGGGCGCGCCGCTCTTCTCCATCCAGCGCAACACCTACGAGGCGCAGCTCAAGCAGGCGCAGGGCGCCCTGGCGGCGCAGCAGGCCACCCTGGCGAACGCCCAGTCCGAGTATCAGCGCCAGTCCACGCTGGGCCGGCAGGAATTCGCCTCGCAGGCGCGCGTCGAGGACGCGAAGACCAAGCTGGACCAAGCCAGCGCCGCCCTCATGGAGGCGCAGGCCAATCTCGACATCGCCACCATCAATCTCGGCTACACGCAGGTCTCGGCGCCCTTCGACGGCGTGGTCACCAACCACCTCGTGGATGTCGGGGCGCTCGTCGGCATCAGCGGGCCGACCAAGCTGGCGCAGCTCGTGCGCATCGATCCGCTCTACGTCTACTTCAACGTCAGCGAGCAGCAGGTTCTGCTGGTCAAGCAGCACCTGCTCGCGACGCAGCGGACGCTGGGCGACCTGTCCAAGATCCCGGTGGAGATCGGCCTGCAGACCGAGACCGGCTATCCCCATACCGGCAAGCTCGACTACCTCGCGCCGCAGGTCGACCCGTCCACCGGCACGCTGATGGCCCGGGCGCTCATCGAGAACGGCGACCACGCGCTCCTCCCGGGCCTGTTCGTGCGGGTCCGGATCCCGGTCGGACGCCAGGATAAGGCCCTGCTGGTCCGCGACGACGCCATCGGGACGAACCAGCAGGGCAGCTACGTGCTCACGGTCGGGGCCGACGATGTCGTTTCCCAGCGGGTGGTGACGCTCGGCCCCCGGGACGGGCGCTACCGGGTGATCGAGACGGGGCTCGCGCCCGGCGACTGGGTCGTCACGGACGGCATCCAGCGGGCGATACCGGGCGCGAAGGTCGCCCCCCAGAGGGCGGCCGTGGCCGACGCCTCGTCCGAACCGGCGCCGCCCCAGCGGTGAGAGATCGGCCGCGGGACCCGGCCGCGCCGACGCGGCCCCGGGTCTGCGGCGCCGATCCTCCCCGCGCCCGGGGGCCGGCCTCCGCCAAAGCGCGTCCCGCCGATGCGGTGGGACGGCCCCTGAGACGCCGGCACCGAGGGCCAACGGCATGATCTCGCGCTTCTTCATCGAGCGGCCGGTCCTGGCCAACGTGCTGGCCCTGGTCATGGTGCTGATCGGCGCGGTGTCGCTGCTCAACCTGCCGGTGTCCCAGTATCCCAACGTCGTGCCGCCGACGGTCCAGGTCACCACCCGCTATCCGGGCGCGAGCGCCCGCACGGTGGTCGACACGGTGGCGCTACCGATCGAGCAGCAGGTCAACGGCGTCGAGGGCATGCTCTACATGCAGTCGACCAGCGCGAGCGACGGCACCTACACGCTCACGGTCACCTTCGCGATCGGGACGGACGGCGACCAAGCCCAGGTGCTGGTGCAGAACCGGGTCGCGATCGCGATGTCGTCGCTGCCGCAGGCGGTCCAGGTTCAGGGCGTCACGACCCAGAAGAAATCCACCGCGGTCCTGCAATTCGTGACACTGTCGGCCAGCGACGGGAAGTTCGACAGCCTGTTCCTGTCGAATTACGGCGTCATCAACGTGCAGAACGAGCTGGCCCGGCTGCCCGGCGTCGGCAACGTCACGGTGTTCGGCGCGGGCCAGTACGCGATGCGGATCTGGCTCGACCCCGACCTCGTCCAGGCCCGCGGCCTCACCCCCGACGCCATCATCAACATCGTGCAGCAGCAGAGCCAGGAGGTCACCGCGGGCGCCGTCGGGATGCCGCCGGTCCCGGCCGGACAGGACTTCCAGTACACCCTCAACGTCAACGGGCGGCTCAACAACGCCCCGGACTTCGAGAACATCGTCATCAAGGCGGACGCGCAGGACGGGGGCCGCATCACCCGCCTGCGCGACGTCGGCCGGGTCGAGCTCGGCGCGCAGACCTACAGCCAGTCCTTCACGCTGAACGGGCAGCCCGCCGCCGGCATCGGCATCTACCAGCTGCCCGAGGCGAACGCGCTGACGGTGGCGAACGCGGTCCGCGCCCGGATGGCCGAGCTCGCGAAGACCTTCCCGTCGGGCCTCGTCTACGCCATCCCGTTCGACACGACGGAGTTCGTGCAGGCCTCGATCCACGAGGTCTACAGGACGCTGTTCGAGGCGGCCGTGCTGGTCCTGATCGTCATCCTGGTCTTCGTCCAGGACTGGCGCGCCATGCTGGTGCCGGCGACGACGGTGCCGGTGACCATCATCGGCGCCTTCGCGGCCATGGCGGCGATGGGCTTCAGCGTGAACCTCTCGACGCTGTTCGCCATCGTGCTGGCCATCGGCATCGTGGTGGACGACGCCATCGTGATCGTCGAGGGGGTGTCCCACCACATCGACGCGGGCCTCTCGCCGCGGGCGGCGGCCGAGAAGGCGATGGAGGAGCTGTTCGGCCCGATCATCGGCATCACCCTGGTGCTCATGTCGGTGTTCGTGCCGGCCGCGTTCCTCCCCGGCCTGACCGGGCAACTCTACAAGCAGTTCGCCCTGGTGATCGCCGCGACCGCGCTGATCAGCGCGATCAACGCCGCCACCCTGAAGCCGACCCAGTGCGCCCTGTGGCTGCGCAAGCCGGTGCCGCCGGAGAAGCGGAACGTGTTCTACCGCGGCTTCAACCGCGTCTACGGCGTCCTGGAGAACGGGTACGCCCGGCTGATCGCCAGCATGGTCCGGCGCAGCGGCCTGATGGTCGCCGCGGCACTCCTGCTGATCGGTCTCGCCGGATGGGGGCTCACCCGCCTGCCCACCGCCTTCCTGCCCACCGAGGATCAGGGCTACGTCCTGATCGGCGCGCAGCTGCCGGACGGGGCCTCGAAGGAGCGCACCGACGCCGTGATGCAGCGGATCAGCGCCCAGGCGAAGGCGACGCCGGGCGTCGACAACGTCCTCTCGATCAGCGGCATCTCGGTCCTCGACTCGAACGCCACCCTGCCCAATGCCGGCGTCGCCTACGTGGTTCTCAAGAACTGGGACGCCCGCGCCGGGGAGAAGGGCCAGGATCTGCGCAGCCTCTACGAGCGCTTCAACACGATGCTGGCGGGCGTCGAGGACGCCGACACCTTCGTGCTGATCCCGCCGCCGATCCAGGGCATCGGCAACGCCAGCGGCTTCACCATGCAGATCGAGCTGCGCAACGGCGACTTCGACTACCCGCTGCTGGAGAGCCTCGCCCGGACGATCGTCGCCGACGGGAACGCGCAATCCGGGCTGCGGAAGCTCAACACCTCGTTCCGGGCCGGCGTGCCGCAGATCGCGATCGCGGTGGACCGGGTCAAGGCCGAGGCCCTCGGCGTGACGGTCGGTCAGGTCTTCTCGACGCTCTCGAGCTACGTGGGCTCGTCCTACGTCACGCAGTTCAACAAGTTCGGCCGAACCTTCCAAGTCTACGTGCAGGCCGCGCCCGATTACCGGCTCCGTCCCGAGGACGTCGAGAACCTGAAGGTGCGCGCCGGCAACGGCGTGATGGTACCCCTCGGCACCGTCGTGGAGATCAGAACCGTGCAGGGCCCGTCCCTGATCAGCCTGTACAATCTCTACCCGACGGCGACGATCGTCGGCGGGGCGGCACCGGGCTTCAGCTCCGGGCAGGCGCTGGACCTGATGCAGCAGATCGCCGCGAAGGTGCTGCCGCCGGGCACGGGCTACGACTGGACGGCGATGTCGTACCAGGAGAAGGCGGTCGGCGCGCAGATCTACCTCGTGTTCGGGCTCGCCATCCTCCTCGTCTACCTGGTCCTGGCCGGCCAGTACGAGAGCTGGATCCTGCCGCTGGCGGTCCTGCTCGGCGTGCCGCTGGCGCTGCTGGGCACGGTCGGGGCGCTGCTGCTGCTCGGCGTCGCCAACAACCTCTACACGCAGATCGGCCTGATCCTGCTGATCGCGCTGGCGAGCAAGAACGCCATCCTGATCGTCGAGGTCGCCCGCGAGAAGCGGCAGTCCGGCCTCGACATCGCGGCCGCCGCCGTGGAGGCGGCGCGACTGCGCTTCCGCCCGATCCTGATGACCTCATTCGCCTTCATCCTCGGCGTCCTGCCCCTCGTCACCGCCTCCGGGGCCGGGGCCGCGGCGCGCAAGTCCATCGGCATCACGGTGTTCAGCGGCATGCTCGCCTCGACCTGCCTGGCGGTGCTGTTCGTCCCGTCCTTCTACGTGATCCTGCAGCGCCTCGAGGAGCGCCGCGCGCGCGGGCGGCAGCCCGGGCCGGTCGCCGCCCCGCCCGCGCCCGGGACAGCCCCCGAGACCGGTCCCGCGTGAGCCGGAGCGCGGATACGGCTCACGCCCGACCGGCCCACGACCGGCGCCGCGGCCGCCGCGCGCCGCCGCTTCCTCCGGCGCGCGCCGCGCCGGATCCGCGGCCGGACCTTCGTCGACCCGCCCATACGGCACGCCCGACCGTTGACGGCCTGGCATCGCCAACCCTATTAGATATAGCATCAGCTATAATGATGGGTCAGGGCTATGACGCACACCGGCACTCCGCGTCGACGCTCGGCTCCGGGATCGGTCCTGTGCGGCCTCGCCGCGGCGCTCGCGCTCACCGCGGCCCCGGCGCGGGCCCAGAGCCTGCCCACCGCCGCCGAGAACCTGACGCCGGGCGACCTCGACAGCGAGCATCTGTTCGGCTTCACCGAGGGCAGCGACCTCGGCGTTCCCGGAGAGGCGGAGCTGGAATGGGAGACGAGCGGGCGCCTCGGCCGGCGCGTCGCCCGCTTCCTGACCGTGGACAGCTCCCTGGCCCTGAAGGTGCCGCTGACCCACGATTTCCGCTTGGCTCCGGGCGTCACCTTCAACGCCTACGACATCGGTGCGCCCGGCACCCCGACCCGGACCACGGGCGGTTTCAACGGCGGCTTCCTCGAGACCCGGCTGCGCCTGCTGGACCGCCGGGCGGCCGCCTTCGGTCTGACCCTCAACATCGTGCCGGGCTACGGAACCGTCGACGGCGGGTCGGGCGTGCCGGCGCGCAGCTTCGGCACCGAGATCGGCCTGCTGGCCGACCGCGAGATCATTCCCGGCAAGCTGATCGCCGCCGTCAATGTCGGCTTCGCGCTCTCGACGACGCGGCTGACCGCGATGGACGCGCCCGTGCGCGGTTCGGGGATCGAGGTGGCGGGGGCACTGGCCTACTGCGTCCGGCCCGGCCTCTTCCTCGGCGGCGAGGCACGCTATGCCCGGACCTACGACGGTCTGGCGCTCGATAGGTTCGCGGGCGAGGCCGTGTATCTCGGGCCGACCGCCTACACGACCCTGTCACCCCAGGCCTGGGCCTCGTTCACCTGGAGCTTCCAGGTCGCCGGGCGGGCGACGGGCGAGCCCGGGCCGCTCGACCTGTCGAGCTTCGACCGCCATCAGATGCGGTTGCGCGTCGGGTACAGCTTCTGATCGCGGCCTGCGGGCTCCACAGAGGTCACGGACGGGCGCCAGTACAGCGGGAGGACGCCGGTCCTCGAGCGCTTTGAAAGAGAGACTGGCGGAGAGGGGGTCCGCCAACTACCCTTCCGTAGCCGTTCGCCATCCTCCGGCAAGTCGCTGGAAAATCGGTATTTTCCGTCACACGGCGTTCGCCCTCGTTCGCTTGCGTACGCCCAAATCCGCGATTACGGTGTGGGTAGCACCGTGGGTACGGATACCATGTCGGGGAAGCTCACCGCCATCGGCGTCGCAAAGCTGAAGACCCCCGGCATGTACGGGGACGGCAACGGCCTCTGGCTTCAGGTCACCGGCAAAGGCGGGAAGAGCTGGATCTTCCGGTACACCCTGAAGGGCAAGTCCCGAGAAATGGGGCTCGGCCCGGTCAACACCTTCTCGCTTGCCGAGGCGCGTGACAAGGCCCAGGCCTGCCGGAAGCTCTGCTACGAGGGCATCGACCCCATCGAGATGCGGCGCGAGCGGCGCCAGGAAGCGGCCGTAGAGGCAGCGAAGGCAGTCACCTTCCGCACCTGCGCCGAAGGCTACGTCGAGGCTCACAAGGCCGGCTGGCGCAACGGGAAGCACGTGGCGCAGTGGTCCGCCACGCTGGAGGCCTACGCGTACCCGATCATCGGTGAGCTACCGGTCCAGGCGGTCGACACCGCCCTCGTCATGCAGGTCCTGCAGCCAATCTGGACCGAAAAGCCCGAGACGGCGTCACGCGTGCGTGGCCGGATCGAGGCCATTCTGGATTGGGCGAAGACCAACACCTATCGGTCGGGCGAGAACCCGGCGCGGTGGAAGGGACACCTGTCCAATCTGCTGCCGAAGCGGTCGAAGGTCCGGAAGGTCGAGCACCACCCCGCCCTCCCCTTCGCCGAAGTGCCCGCCTTCATGAAGAAGGTCGGCGAGCATTCGGGCGTTGCCTCGAAGCTCATGGCTTTCACGATCCTGACGGCGGCGCGCACCGGCGAAGCGCTAGGCGCTCTCTGGTCCGAGATCGACATGCAGGCCGGGGTTTGGACCTTACCGGCCGAGCGGATGAAGGCTGAGGTCGAACACAAGGTGCCGTTGTCGGCCCCCGCTCTCGCCCTGCTGGCCGAGATGCAGGGGCTGGACGATATCTACGTGTTCCCCGGAAACCGTGCTGGTAGGCCGCTCTCCAACATGGCGATGTTGATGCTGCTCCGACGCATGGGCCAGGACGACATCACCGCACACGGCTTTCGTTCGAGCTTCAGCGATTGGGCAGCAGAGACTACGTCGTTCCCGTACGAGGTTCGGGAGATGGCTCTGGCTCACACCATCGAGAACAAGGTTGAGGCAGCCTACCGACGCGGAGACCTATTCGCGAAGCGGCGCGAGCTGATGGATGCCTGGGCGACGTTCTGCCGGGGAACAGAATGACAAGCGAGGACGAACTCCAGGACGCCGGATCAACCGTAGAGGCGGCGAACGGGAGCTTCTATGCTGCCTACAAGCGGCAGTTGACCGAGCTTATCTATAGCATTGAGCTTGCTGGATTGGACGCCCTGGAAAATTCATCACTTCAGTCGCCTGACAGAACAGAGCTTGAGAACGGTCTCAGAATACTCAAAAACAACAAATCTAATTTGCTTAGACTTTTGTCCAAGATCATAGATGAGGAAAAGCCATCGTTTTTTGAAGAATGCACAATTGAAAATATAACGAACGTGCTCTCGGGCGTCTTCATGACGTCGAAGTATCTGCGCCTGACGGATAGCGCTGTGCAGGAGACGCTTCGGAAGCAAGCAAACATTGCTAGAGCGGCTCGACAACCGAAGCTGAGCAAGGAAAAGGCAGGCCGCATTGAGATGGTTAAGCGGCATTGCGCGGCGGCGGGAGTAGACCTTCGGAACCCCTATAAGGCCGCCGAAGTAATCCGCGACGCCGTGAATGCCGAGCGCGCCAAGGCGGGCAAGCCTGGAGTGACTGTGCGATCCATCCAGAACTGGATCAACGAAGCCGAACTGGCGACAAATTCGGAAAATTCTTGAAAGCTTTCCGAAGGCTTTCAAACCCTTTCCGACGCGATGCTCGACAGTACAGCCTACACTCACCAGAACTCAGCATAGTCGCTGGAACACCAGCGGCGCGCTAAGGAAGATCAGTCATGGCTCTGCAGCATGTGCAGGCGCCGCAGGTAGACCTGCGCGCGTCAACGGGAAAGCTTTTGCACCGCCCCAAGGATGTTCAGGACATCCTCGGCATCGGCCATACCACGCTCTACCGGCTGATCGGCCAGGGCAAGCTGAAGGTGGTCAAGATCGGCGCCGCCAGCCGCGTCACGGACGACAGCGTCCGTGCCTATGTCGCGTCCCTGATGATGGAGGCCGCGTAGCACGATGGCCCTGAAAACAGTTGAGGGACGGAGCGCGGCCAGGCGCTCACGTCCCTCGGAAGATGTCGCTCGGCAGACCGACCTCTCCGATATAGCACCTCACCGGCATATCGCCAACGGCCGCCCCTTCGTTTTCGATAGCCGCGGATGCTTCCTCGGCTTCGTCACGGGTCCTGCCGAGGCGCGGGCCCTCCTGCGGGGAGGCGCACTATGATCGCGCGCCACCTCCTTCAGCACGATGATTTCCTCTGGGCGCTGGACAACAGCCGGCGCCGGTACCGGGTGCGCCCGACGCGCCCTGGGGATCTGACCTTCCGGCCCGGGGAGACCTATCCCGGCCTCATCACCGTCGTGAGCATGACCAAGCCTTTGTACACGGTGATGGCGGAGCGGTGCCAGGTCTCTCCCGGTCCGTGGCTCGACACCGACGCCTACGCCGACTTCCGGCTGCTCGCGATCAACCGCAAGCGCGCCCTGCGAAACCATGGAGGTGCGCGATGACGGCGGGCCTTCACACCTCATCTGCATCCACTCCCGGGGTGCCGCCTTCGAGCGGCCTGCCGGCTGCTCTGGCGCCGCTCGTTGCCGAACGCCGCTGGCTGGTGTGGCGCTGGGAGACGACCGAGAAGGGGCGCCTCACGAAGGTGCCCTACCGGGCTGATCGGCCAGATGCGAAGGGTTCGAGCACGGACCCCCGAACCTGGACGGACCACGACACGGCGGCGGCTGCGGTCGCGGCTGGGCGCGCCGATGGTATCGGCTACGCCCTGCATGGCGGCACCGTCGGGGCCTTCGACCTCGATCATTGCAGAGACCGGGAGACGCACGAGATCGCGCCGTGGGGTCTCAAGCTCCTGGACCGCGCCCGCAGCTATGCCGAGGTCACCCCCTCCGGCGAGGGCATCCGCATCCTGGGCATGGTGGCAGGTCCGAAGGTGCATCGCAAACAGCGGGTGCCCATGACGGCTGAGGGTTCGATCGAGACCTTCCGCGACGCCGAGCGGTTCATCACCATCACGGGCGACGCCCTTCCGGATGCTCCGGAGACCTTGGCCCCGCTCGACGCAGTGATAGACGTCACCGTCGCCGAGCTGGACCAGGCCAAGCGCGCCGAGAAGGAGGCCGAGCGTGAAGCACGGCGGAAGGCGGAGCAGGAAGAGCGCCGAGGAACCACCAGCGAGCGCGCGGCTGCCGGTGCCAAGTCCAGGATCTATGACGGCGACTGGGACCTGCCGCGCGATCTTGATGACCTTGTACGGTTCGGACCTCCAGCCGGCGCGGACCGAAGCGCCGCCTTTCACCATGCGGTTTGCTGGTTGAAGGACTACGGCTGGTCCGTGGACCGGATCGAGGCGCTGATGACCGCGCATCCTCGCGGCATCGCGGAGAAGTACGAGAGACGACTTCGAGCTGAGATCGAACGGTGCTGGGACAAGGCGGAGCCACCGCGCGACCGCGGCCGCACGAAAAGCTCTGGCGGTGATCAACAGGCCTGGGATGAGAACGAGCCGCAACAGGAGAAGGCAGCCCCCAAGCCCATCCCGCTGCGCTGGCACCGTGACGCGGATCCGAATGCCGACCGGGCGTGGCTGGTGCGTGACCTCATCGCTCAGACCGGCAAGGGCCTGCTGTCCGGCCAATGGGGCTCGGCCAAGACTTTCATCGCCCTGGACCTGTCGGGATGTGTGATGACCGGCGAGCCCTTCGCTGGCCGGCAGGTTATGCGTCGTGGCGGCGTGCTGTTCATCGCACCGGAGGGGGCCTTCGAGATCCCGATCCGTCTGAAAGGCCTCGTCGCGGGCAAGGTGGCCGGCACGGCGATGGCGCAGGCTGCCGCCGGAGAGCGTCTGGTTGATCCCGACGATCTACCATTCGCCTGGATCGAGGAGTGCCCTCGGCTGGTCGACCGGGATGCGACCGACACGCTGGCGCTCACGGCCGATGCCGCGGTGCGCGAGCTGCGCGAGCGCTACGACCTGCCACTGGCTCTCATCATCGTGGACACCGTCGCGGCCGGCGCCGGGTTCGATGACGAGAACAGCGCCGCCGAGACCCAGAAGGTGATGAATGCGCTGGAGCGCTTGAGCCACCACACGGGGGCGTTCGTGCTGGGCGTCGACCACTTCGGTAAGGCCGTCGAGACTGGCACCCGAGGTTCCTCGGCCAAGGAGGCGGCTGCCGACACGGTGCTGGCGGCCCTCGCCAGCCGGGACGAGGCCGGCAACATCTCCAACACGCGAATGGCCGTGCGAAAAGTCCGGGGCGCTCGGACCGGGCAGGAAACGCCCTACAGCCTGGACGTGGTGCAGATCGGCGAGGACCAATGGGGAGAGCCGGTCACGACATGCGTGGTGAACTGGCAGGCCGACCGGACCGCAGGGGACGCAGCCGCCGCGCCGAAGGATAGATGGCCTACTTCTTTGAAGGTGTTCCGCAACGCGCTGCTGAACACCCTGGCCGAGAAGGACAAGGGAACGCGCATCCGGCCCTATGGCGGTGAAGGTCCGGAGGTCTTGGCGGTGACTGATAAGGCCGTGCGAACCGAATTCTGTGCCGCCTACCCAGCGGACGGAGATACGGAGCGGCAGCGGTCTGACGCCAAGCGCAACGCCTACAACCGGGCCAGGAAGCAGGCGCTGGAGAAGGGTCTCATTGGCGCCCGAGATCATGCCGGCTTCGACTATCTCTGGCTGGCGCACGACGATGCGGACTGATCGGACACCCACGCGGACGGAGCGGACACTTCTAGTGTCCGCGTCCGCTTCGTCCGCATGTGGGCGTGGATTTTGTGGACGTTCGTCCGCTTCGTCCGCTTCGTCCGCAGGTGGCTGGCGAGCGCAAATTGAAGCCCACAAGCTGGCCAGGCGACGGTATCAAGATACCGCGCGGCTACCCGCCGGCTGGCGTCCGCATCTCTCCGGTCTTTCGGGCTGCTCGATGTGCGACAGGTCCCAGACCACAGCGTTGAACACGGCAGCGCGCGGGCCCTGCTGCTGAGAAAATTTCTGGCGCTTATCGCCGAGGGCTGATGGCGGACATGCCCTCCGCTAAGCGGCGCGGAAAAACAGGGCATGCCAACGCCTTGGGTTCCGCCCTGGACCGCTACCCACATCTCAACCCACGATCAGGGGCGATCTTAAGCCCGAACCAGCCTTCACGGCGGCGTCTTCGGCAGAACAATTCGGCCTCAAGTCGGGGTCGTCGTTACGATCAGCGCCCAAGCGAACGAACGCCAGCGAACAGCGGCGAACTACTGCGGCCAATACTTGGGAAATCTGGACAAATCGAAGCAAATCAACTATATAGGCTGAACCACAAGCGGTCGGCCAAATGTCGTTCCAAGCTCAACCTGCCACTACTCGTTCGCCCAAGCAGCGCTCGGCGCTCGCCAACGGCAGCCGACCGTTCCTCGTGACCGTGCCGGGCAGCACCGAGGCGGCGCGGCACTACAAGTCCGTGCTGGACGAGGTGGAAGCCGAGCGGGGCGGCAAGGCGGCCATGTCGGTCACCCAGCGCGAGGCGGCCCGTGCCTATGCCGGCCTCGCTGTCGAGCTGGCCAAGCTGCACGCGGCCATGGCTGCCGGCCAGAACGTCGACCTGGAGGCCCTGGGGCAGATCGGGGACCGGATGGACCGACAGGCCCGCCGCATGGGCCCTCCGACCCCTCCCGAGCGCCCTGGCGTCCGTGAGCGCTATGCGAGGCGCCCGGCATGAACTTGGCCTGCCGACCCCTCTGCACCATGCGTGAGGCCCTGGCCGATCCCGCCATCTTCGCGGAGATCCTGCCGGGCGACACCTGGGCTCCTTGGCGCGCCATCCTGATCGCCTCCAGGGGCGAGGCGCTGACCGACGACGAGCGGGCGATCTTCACTGCTCTGACCGGCCGCGAGCGTGAGCCTGAGCGCCCCGTAGACGAGCTGTGGGGCATCGTGGGCCGCCGCGGCGGCAAGTCCCGCGCCTTCTCCGTGCTGGGCGCCTACCTGGCCGGGCTGGTGGACTACAGCGGCGTCCAGGCCCCGGGCGAGCGGATCAAGCTCCCCATCATGGCCTCGACGACGGTCCAGGCGGCCAAGATCTTCTCGTACATGCTGGGCGTCTTCGAGCACTCGGCCGAGATGCAGGACATGGTCGACGGGGATCCGACCTCGGACACCATACGGTTGCTGTCCGGCGTCGACATCGAGGTCCGGCCGGCGAACTACAAGACGATCCGCGGCGAGACCTTGGCGGGTTGCTTGGCCGACGAGGTGGCCTTCTGGCACCTGGAGAACAGCGCTAACCCGGACACGCTAATCCTCGACGCGGTGCGGCCGGGGTTGGCGACGACGGGCGGCCCGCTGTGCGTGCTGTCGAGCCCGTATGCCCGCAAAGGCGAGCTGTACCGCACTCACCAGCGGGATTTCGGGCCGAACGGCGATCCGGCGGTGCTGGTGCTGCGGGCGCCCTCGCAGACCATGAACCCGAGCCTGGACCCGGCGGTGGTGAAGCGGGCCTACACCCGCGACCCGGCCGCGGCCTCGGCCGAGTACGGCGCCGAGTTCCGCAAGGACGTCGAGGCCTTCATCAGCCTGGAGGCCGTGCAGGCGTGCATGGACGTGGGTGTCCGCGAGCGCCCGCCGGTCCAGGGCACCCGCTACGTCGCCTTCGTGGACCCGGCCGGCGGCGGCGCCGACAGCATGACCCTGGGCATCGCGCACCGGGAGCAGGACCTGATCTTCCTCGACGCGGTTCGCGAGGAGACCGTCGGCACCTCACCGGCTGTGGTGGTGGAGCGGTTCGCGGAGACCCTGAAGGCCTACGGCGTCACGAAGGTCACGGGCGACCGCTATGCCGGCGAGTGGCCGCGGGAGCAGTTCGCCAAGCACGGCATCACCTATGCCACGTCCGAGAAGTCCAAGACCGAGATCTACGCGGCCTTCCTGCCCATCCTGAACTCGGAGCGCGCCCGGCTGATCGAGGCGCCGAAGCTTGAGGCGCAGATCGTCTCCCTGGAGCGCCGCACCACCCGCGGCACGGGCCGGGACATCATCGACCACCCGCAGGTGAAGGGCGCCCACGACGACGTGGCGAACGCCGCGGCTGGCGCCATCGTCCACGTGGCGAGCGTGGCCAAGCCCCTCGTGATCACGCCTGAGCTTCTGGCGATGTCCAAGCTCCCTGGCCCGCGCTCCCGCAACCGCTACGGGAGCCTGCGCTGATGCCGATGAGGACCATCATCCATCGCAAGCCGACGAAGCGGATGGACCCGTTCTCCCGTGCGGTCATGCGCGAGTTGAACAGCCGCGCCCTGGTCGGCATCCCCGGTGACAGCATGCATCCCGGCGAGAAGGGCGAGGCCCCGATCAGCAACGCCGTGCTCGGCTACCTCTTCGAGCACGGCCAGCCTGAGAAGAACCTCCCGGAGCGTCCGCACCTCGTGCCGGGCGTGGAGAGCATCCGCGATCAGGCCGCCGAACGGCTGCTCAAGGCTGCCAAGGCCGCGTTCCTGGGCGACCTGGATGCGCCGGAGAAGGCCCTTCACGCGGTCGGGCTCATGGCGGTGGCGGCTGTCCAGCAGCAGATCACGGACGGGGCATTCGCGCCCCTCGCCGAGCGGACCATCAAAGCCCGCCTCCGTCGCGGCAGGACGGGCACTAAGCCGCTGATCGACACGGGCGCCTACCGCCGGTCGTTCACGTACACGATCCGGCGCGGCAACGCGGCCTTGCCCGACAATAGCTAGACTTTGACAGTAAAGGAACGGCGATGGCCTATCGTGTGGCTTTATACAGCGCAGCAGCTCTCACTATTGACGGCCGCCCGTGCCGCCGTTGGCCTGCTGCGGCCTACACCGGCATTGCCAATGATCAGCGGTACTTCGCCATCGTCCAGCCGGTGAACCTGATGTCTGCGTCCTGGGCGCCGGCCTCGGCTGTCACCGGCAATCCGGCGGACGGCGGCGTGATCGAGCTGCACGCACCCACGGAGAAGCCCTCCGACGTGCCGCTGTCCAACTTCGTCCCCTGGAACCCGCCAGGCAACTGAAGGAGAGGCTGATGCCCGATAGTCCCATGAAGTTTTGCGCCTCGATGACGAAGTGCAGCAAGGCCTACACGGTCGGCGCACCCGGCACGGTGAAGATCGCGCACGACAGCGCACCGATCGACGAAAGCAAGATCAACGGCATTCTCACCTTCCTGTCGAGCAAGCTTTCGGAAGGCGACTTCGCGACCGTCACCGACATGCTGGACGACGTGATCGACAAGGCCGAGGACCTGAACCCTACCAAGCGCATGGCTGCCGACGCTCTGCCGGCCGCGACGCGCCGCATCGTGCGTCGGGCCGTCCGTGGCCCGCTCCTCGGCTACGACGCCCGCCCGGCGGGTATGGGCATGGCGGTCGACGCGCAGCGCGAGGCCGAGGTGAAGGCCGTGCTCCCGAACCACGACCGGCTGAAGCTCGGCGGATCCTTCGGCTACGCGGCGCCGATCCCGCCGAAGCCCTCGCGGCCGCTCACGACCGCCACGCGCGCCGAAGTCGAGCGCGAATTCCCGAACATGTTCAAGGGGAGCTGAGCACCATGCCGAAGGCAGCCCTGACCCTGATCCCGCCCGCACGCACGCCCGAGCGGCAGCGGCTTGCAGACGCCATCACCGAACGTGATCGCCGGCTAGCCCTCGTCGCGGCCAAGCGCGCCGAGATCAAGGCCACCGACGAGGCTCGATATCCCCTCTACACACGTCAGGGCGACCTTGAGCAGGAGATCCGCGACCTCGGCGGCAACCGCAACGAGTCCGCTCGCAGAGACGCGCTGCTCCGCGGCGAGAGTTTCACCAGCAGCAATCGGCTGGACGAGGCTCGCGCCGAACTGGCAGCCGTCAACGATCAGATCACGGCCTCCAAAAAGGCCGGGGCCGAGCTTCAGACAGACCTTCAGCTTCTAGAGATGCCGTGCACGATTTCTCAGATGGACGTCGAAGACGCGATTAAGGCGGTTCTGAACGCTGACGAGACGCGGGCGGCCGTCATTGATGAGCTGCTGGACCTTCAGCACCGGGTGACGATGCTCCGGCGCGCCGCCAACGCCACCTTCGGGCTGTGGGACCCCGGCGCTGGCTACTCGCCGAGCAGCACGACGGCTCTGCCGTGCCCCTGGCAGGCCGCGCGCGACCGCCTCGCCTCCGATCCCGATGCCCGGCTCCCCATGCCGGAGGACGTGTTCGCCGAGCCGCCACCGCGCTCGGCAGCCTGATGCTGCGCAGTGACCGGCATAGCTGACAGGGCGGGTGCCGGACGCGCAGCAAGTGCGGGGCTTTCGAGCTTCACCCGCACGGCGCCCAGCCGCTGAGTGGCGCTCTCCAAGTAACCGGCGGCAGACGGGACAAACAGCCGATGTTCCCGCACCCGACAAAGCCTCCGGCGCGCACGACGTGCCGGGGGCGCCATCTGGGATCTGGCTATGTCCGAACTCTACCTCCGCAAGCTCCAAGTCGCTGTCGAAGGCGGCCGCACTTGGACTTACGATGGCACCAAGCCCGACAGCGTTGCGGACGGCCGCACGGACGGCCCTGGCTTGCGGATCCGCTTCAGCACGCAACAGGGGGATGTCAGCACGCCGAACGTCCTGCGGGTGGACATCTTCAACGTGTCCCAGAGCAGCGTCGCCGCTACGCTGATGACCGGCAGGCAAATCACCCTGTCGGCCGGCTACGGCGACGGCCCCGCGCACGTCCTGTTCAAGGGCCAGATCCGGCAGGTCCGCGCGAACATGCGTGACGACGTGATGGACCCCGACAGCTACTTGGCGATCCTTGCGACCGACAGCAGCGCGCCGCGAAACTATGCGGTCGTGAACAAGACGCTCTCTGCCGGTCACACATACTATGATCGCCTGATGGTCTGCGCCGACGCCCTGAAGGCGATGGGCGTGCAGATCGGCTATATCGACAAGGACGCCCTGACCAAGACCAAATTCCCGCGCGGGGCCGCTCTGTTCGGCAACGCGAAAGACTGGTTGCGACAGACGTGCCGAGCTACCTCGACATCGTGGTCTATCCAGAACGGCACGTTTCAGGTTGTCGCCAACAACAAGGCCAAGCCCGGAGGAGCCATTGTCCTCAGCGGGCAGACCGGCCTGATTGGTCAAGCTATTCAGACCATCGGCGGCATCGAGGGCCGCAGCCTCTTGAATGGCCAGATCGTCCCAACCGCAACAGTCAAGATTGATAACAAGTCGATCCAGCGGGCCGAGATCGATCCGAGCATCGCGGGAGAGCCGAACAATCGGTTGCTCGCACAGTACGGCGCACTTTCGGCGGATGGAACCTATAAGGTTTTCTACGTCAGCCACGAAGGCGATACGCGCGGCAACCCGTTCTATACAAACTTCGTGGCGGTGACGACGGCGGAAGGCTCGGTCCCTCCGCAATATGCTTCGCGCGGAATAGCGCTACCAAGCAATTGAGAGAGACGCCGCCATGACGGATCAGGATAACCTAGACGAGAAAGTCTTTGACGGCGCCATGCTCGGCGCGCGTGCGGGCTTAGGCTTGTACGCAATCGAGGCGGACGACGAGATTTGCTCGCAAGTCGCCATGTCTGTGCTGACGGCCTTTGCTCTATCGGGCGGGCTAGAGCCTGAAAATCTGGAGCGGCTGCGAGACATCGTGGTTCGCGCCGTCGAGACCCGGAGGAATTGACGTGGAAGCCGAGTTCGAGATCGCCGGCAACCGCTATCGGTTCGACCGGATGCCCGCTCAGACGGAGACCCGCATCCTGCGCCGGTTCGCACCCATGATCGCTGAGGCCGTGCCGCTCGTCCTGGCTCCTGGCCCGCGCATCGCGCTGCGCTCCAACATGGACGTGCAGAAGGTCATCCAGACCGTGTTCCGGGCCTGGGGCAGGCTGTCGGACGACGACACGGACATGATCGAGCGCGCGAGCTGCGGAAGCCTCAGGCGCGAGCACAGCGGCGCGTGGGTGCCGGTCTGGCCGAAGGGCGACCCGGAACCGGCCTTCCCCGACATCGACGGCGCCGCGCTGGAGCACATGGTCGGCTACGCGCTCGGCTTCACGGTCAAGCGGTGGCTGGAGGGCGGCGGCGAGATGGTGCCGGCTGAGATCCGCGCCGTCATCGGCAAGCTGCACTGAGGAGGAACGCACATGGACGACTGGCTGAAATCCTTCTCCGTCGCGCTCGGCTTTCAGGTCGACACCGGCTCGCTCAACACGGCCAAGAAGTCGATCGCGGACTACGAGGCCGCCGTGAAGGCCGCCGAGAAGCGCATCGAGGACGCCCGGTGGGCCGGCGCCAAAACCGAAGAGGAGATCGCGAAGCTCACGCGCGACACGAACCTCAAGGAGGCCAAGGAGGCGCTGGCCAACGCGCAGGCTATCGACAAGGCCGAGAAGGAGGCCGCGCAGAAGCGGGAGCAGCGCCACAAGGACTTCATGTCCAGCATGAGCAAGCTCGCCCTCGCGGCGACGGCCATGGCGACCGCCATTAGCTACGCAGCGAACCGCGTCGCGCAGTCCTTCGACCATCTCGGGTTCGTGTCGCAGCGGACCGGGGCGTCCGTCCAGGCCCTCAACTCGCTGGGCTACGCATTCAAGCAAGTCGGCGGTTCGTCCGAGCAGGCTATCTCTGCCGTCGAGAGCTTCACGAAGGCTCTGCGGGAGAACAGTGGCGTCAAGGGCTTCGTCGCCGGCCTCGGCGTCGACATGACCAAGGATAAGACGGACCAGTTGCTTGATACCGTGCGGATCCTGCAGGGGCACGGTTATGACGCCGGTTCTAGGGAAGCCGCCTTGGCCGGCATCTCGGAGGAAAACTACGCCCTTCTGACGAAGTACATCGACCAGATCGACCGCTACCGTGCCGAGTACAACAAGCTCACGACCTCACTTGGCGTCGACACCAAACAGTCGACCGATGCGTCTATGGCGTTCCAGCGCTCGCTCACCCGGTTGCAGGCCACGGCCTCAGCCCTCGGCGATAAGCTGATGGTCAGCCTAGCGCCAGCTCTCAAGGCTATCGTGGACCGCTTTCAGGACTGGATCGCGGCGAACCCTGAGAAGGTCGAACGCGTGATGAACGACATCTCGAAAGCCCTTGTGTGGGTGGCCGAGAAGATCGGCGCCATGATCGAGAGCATCACGGGTAGCGATGGCGATGAGTTCGTGAAGCGGTGGGACGACATCGTGACGCGAACGGAGCGGTTCGCCGGGGCGGTCGAGCGTAGCGTCTTGGCTATTGAGCGGCTGCTCAAGATGACCGGCCTTCTCAACCGCGAGGCCGTGCCGGGCATGGGTAGCTTGGTGACGGGCTATCGGGATTGGGTCCATCGCACCTTCGGCAACGAGGCCGGGACGCCTGGTGTCGTTGTCACGCCCGGCGCGAAGCCAGGGCCCGTTGAAGACAAGCGCACTTGGTACGAGCGCTATGCTCCGACAATCCTGGGCGGCAAACCCGACCCGAACGCGCCTGCGGATAGCCGTGGCGGTCTTCGCGCCCGCGCGGCTCGCGCCCTGCGAGGTGACCAGTCTGGCGGCGTGGCGGCCAATCCTGGAGCCTACAAGGACGTGTTGGACCATATCGCCCGGTCTGAGGGTACAGCGAAGGCGCCGGGCGGCGGCTACAACACGTCCCTCGGTTATGGCCGCTATCTGCCGGGCGGACAGGAACAGACCCTCACGACGAAGACGCTCAACGAAATCCTGGCGCTGGGCAACTACATGCGACGGCAGCCCGGCAACCCCAACTCGTCCGCCATGGGCCGGTATCAGATCGTCGGCGACACCCTACGCGATCAGATGCGCAAGCTCGGGCTCAAGGGAACCGACTTGTTCGACGAGAAGATGCAGGATCGCATTGGTGCGAACCTCGCGCGGCAGCGTGGAGCTAGCTCAGTCGGGCTTCGACAGGAATGGGCTTCGCTCGTTGGCGCCAACAATCGCATCGCGGTTGAGCTGATGCAGAAGGTGGACCCTAAGGCATCCACGATGCCGTTGGAGCGGCAGCCCTCCCCGGGAGCCGTCGAGCGCGCTGCGCAATCATCCATCCATGTCACGTCGCCCAAGATCGAAGTGCAGGGCGGCTCGTCCAGTGTGGCGCCGGTCATCAACGTGCCGGGTCTGCCGCGCATGATGCAGATGCCGAACTTCGACGTGAAGGACTACATGCAACCGGCGCCGTCTGCGGCGTACTCCATCACCAACAATGGCGGGAACACCAGCAAGGCGGTGCATCAGACGTTCAACACCAACACGACCATCCACGAAGCCCGGAATGTCCGTGAAGCTGGGCGGATGATGGAGAGCACGTTCGGCCGGATGCACAATCTGGCTTTGGAGAACGCTCAGTCCGCGACGGTCTAGCGGGGTGCGGACCGAAGCTCCCCGTTCCAGACGCTCGTCTGATGGTTGACCAGGGCTGTCTTGGACAGCGGGCGCCCGTCCACGGTCGCCGATTGGATCTGTAGGTAGCCCGCGCCGACGAACTGGCCGCGATAGGCGATGGTGTTGCCGCGCCCGTTCCGGCAATCAATCGTGACGTGGCGGCCTGCGGTGTCGGTCGCATCGCAGGCAAAGCCGAGCCGGTCCAGGCGCTCAAAGTAGCCTTTCGCGAACCGGTCGCCGGAAGGCCCCTCGTCGGGGTTGTCGGCCATCGGGACCTGCGGGCGACTGAGATCGGGATGTTGCGCCCACGGCCCGGCGACGGCCGGCACGGCGGCTAGCATCACGGCGAAGGCGAGGGCGTAGCGCATCCCGGCAAGCGCTCAGGCGTGCAGAGCGATAGGCGAAGAGCGCTCGAAGATCACATCGGCGTTCTGCCAATGATGGATCGCCATCAAGGGCCCTAGGTCCAAGTTAGGATCCAGCACGAAGACCCTGATTAGTTTTGGATTGTCCGCGCGATCCTGCACAGCCATAGCTTGCCATGGCTGCAGCCCGAGATGTTGGAGCAATTTCGCACCAGGATTATTGAAGTCTGGCATAGCTCACACTCCATGGCCTGAAACTAAGTTTACCCCAAGTGTCTTAAGAGTTTGCTCAAGCGGCATACAGAAGGACAAATTCGAAGTACCGGCCGCAATCAAGCCGACGGCATGCTGTCCATCCTCTGTGACAACCAAAGATCCGCTATCTCCTGCTTGTGAAAACGGCTGACCTCCATCTCCCATGATTGCCAATGCGCCACCTATATACACTAAAGCTTTGAACCGGTCTGCGTTGTACGGAATTGGAACTGGCGCTGACAGAACCCCGATCACTTGCCCGCGCGTCAGTCCCGTTGTGCGGCCCACCTTCATAACGCGTACGCCAGCAATCGGCATCATTATCTGGGTCGGGGTGTCGTACGCGCCATCCCCATGCATCGATGTGACCCGATCGGGATTAACGACTTCGAAGATGGCGGCATCATGCAGCTGTGCCGGGATGATGCGAGGATCCCCACTCAGGATCGGAATTGACCGGGTATGGCGCCCCAGCGTCTCGGGCACCGGGTGGCTTCGGTCCGGCGACGCGTCGAACGGAGCCGGCGACAGGATTGGCATCCCGTCCTCCATGTGATTGCACCCACCTGTCACGTGGTTGTTGGACAGGCCGAACAGAGTGCCTGCCCCGTCCTGAACCAAGCAGCCGAGACTACCCGCGCCATGAATGGATGCTGGGTGGATTGAGCTGCCGCAAGCAATCCGGTCTTTGTGGCGATATGACCTTTTGGTTGTCGGCGGCTGCGGGGGCGCTGGAGGCGGGTTGCTCTGCAATTGAGCTGACCCAATCCAGTGCACGGAAACGCCCTCAATCAAAGGAGGCAGCCCGCGCGCTCGTGTCGCCGGGATTGCACCTTTTGTGCAAATAGTCACAGTTTTCGACGGCTCGTCGTGGAAGACTGCGGTCACCATCAGCCGGCCAAGCAACTGGTCGGAACCATCCGGGATTTCGGTTTCAGGCTTGGGCGGAAAGACGGCAGACAGGGGCTTTCTACTACCCGGAGAGTCGAAGTCGTCGTTAACCAAAAACCCGTTAGACTTCGCCCATTCATAGAAGGCCAGGCCGATATTTGCGGCGTCTGCCATGATTTGTTCTCTTTAGGGTAGCGGCGAGCGTCGTTCTGGGCGCGGCCAACAGCGAAGCTGACAGGCATCCTTAGGGCAGGACGCAGCACGCAATCAACTGCAGGTAGTCACAAACAGCGGGGACTATTGGCCGCTGGAAACCTCAGGGCTGCCTGCCTGTTTCCGCAGCCGCACTCCCGGCCCCTCGCCGTTCTCGTCGATGAAGATGATGCCGGCCGCTTCGAGCGCGGCCTGGAGGGCGGCAACGGTTCGATCCTTGAGGGCTTCGCCTCGCTCGAAGCGGGCCACGGTGTCGGCTGAGACGCCCGCCGCCGCAGCAAGATCCCGAACGCCCAAGCCGAGCGCGGTTCGAGCCATCTTGCACTGGACAGCCTGCATTTCATAACCCTGTTACGATTTCGGTTGACGGCTGTCCGAGGCAGGCGTAATCATAACCTCGTTCCGATTTCGGAACAATAGATGGTTTCGGCGCCTGGCGCCGGCCCCTCCAGACATGCCCTGAAGCCTTCAGCCCCGGAGCACACCGGTTATGGCAATGCCCCCGCTCGCCCTGAAGCCGGCCCGCCGCCGGCCCGCCGCTACCCTCTACGCCAGCCCCCGCCCCGTCATTGAGGCCGATGAGGCCGCCCCCGGCACCGTCGAGGCATGGGAGGCTATTGCCCCCATCCGCCCCGACACCGCCCACGTCCGCGCGCCGCGCTTCCTCGACCTCGCCGGCGAGCTGCTGACGGCCGCCATCATCATTGCCGGGGGCGTGTTCGCCTACGGCTTCATGCCTGTCGCTTGAGGGAGGGTGCCATGAGGAAGCCGAACACCGCCAAAGCCGCCCCGGAGGCGCAGGACCTTCGCCAGCGCGCCGCCCAGGCCCGCGACGCCGCCGGCCGGTTCATCAGACGACGCTCGCCAGTCGAGCCCTCGCCGGATCACACTGCGCAGGTCCAGCATGCCGCCCTCACCGGCGACGTGCTAGCCGCCTGCGGCATCGATCACCGCGACGGCACGGTCTCCTATGCCGATGCCACCGGCAAGGTCGTGCGCCGGCCCATGGCGCACTGGGTCGCGTTCACCGCCCAGCAGATGCACACCCATGTGCGGCAGGAGATGGGTCGCCGTCTCGTAGTCGAGGCGGGCGACCTGACGGCCGAAGAGCACGCTGCGTGGGAGGCTCGGCTCCGGCGCGAGCTGCGCAGCGATGCCGTGCATGCCCTCACCTTCCGGCATGACCAGGCATTCGAGGCGGCTCAGGCACTCCGGACCGGCGCCGAACCTGCCGCGCCGGCGCCGCGTGAACAGGGCGCGACCGAAGTGCGGCTGCTCGCCCGAGGGCTCAAGGCGGCCGTGGATTTTGCCGATGCCTCGGTGGAAGAACTCGCGGTCATCCACGAGAAGATGCGCCACCTCTCCGATGTGACCTACGCCATGGCTTGGCAGGGCTGCTGCCAGTTGGACACGGCCAGGTCGACCGAGGGATCGCACAACGTGGCGGGTCGCCTGCTGCAATGGCTCGGCGAGGCCCTGACGGACGTAGAAAGGCGCGCCGCGGACGAACTGCAGCGCCGTCGGCCCGATCGTCCTTGGGACCGCCGAATTCGACTGGCGGCCATCGCCGCTGGTGTGATCGAGAACGGCGACACGACCGAAACCGCGACCTTCATCGCAGAACTCGCCACCTTCGCAGTCGAACAGGCAGGACGCTGACCATGGGCAACATCCTCACCTTTCGGCGTCGCTCGCGTCCGCCGATCCCCGACACCCGCGCCCGCATCGAGGGCGCCCTGGCCTTGGCCCTCGACGCGGTTGACCACCTCGTGGCTGCCCTGGACGAGTTCGACGGGGATCCGGACGTCGAAGACGGAGGCGACGCGGAGCCGAGCCTTGGCGCACCCGAGGGGCATGCCTCTCAGGTCGTGTGGCTGCGGGGCGGCGATCGCGACCTTGAGGGGGTGTGAGTCGGCCATGAAGGGACTCACCTCTAAATCCAACTCAATCAATGACTTAGGGCCTGAGTGGAGCCTCGAAGGACTCACCCCATGCGAATGATCTCGGGGAACCCGATTTCCTCTCGGGATCAAACACTTGCAGCCAAATTTTCGGTCTCACCGGCGATGCCGGGGAAGCCGAGCAAATCTAGCACCCACGCCCGCCGCGACAGCTGAGGGGCATATCTGCGGACGGACGTGGATGGTCGACGAGACGGTCGAGAACTCGCCGGCAAATTGAGGGCTACCCTGGACGCCTTGCCAAAATATGACCGCCGCGCGCGGAGCCGGTGTGGGCGATTTTGTCCCTACCAGTTCGCCGTTGTCCGCTCACAGTCGCGTTCATGGCGTGGGTACGGCAGGGGGTAAGGAACTAAGCTTTGGAGCTAAGTCTATGACTTTAAATGATAAATCACGAGGAACTGGCGGAGAGGGGGGGATTCGAACCCCCGATGCCCTTGCAGGCATGCCGCATTTCGAGTGCGGTGCATTCAACCGCTCTGCCACCTCTCCGCAAGGTGCCTCGATGAGACGGGCGGTGCGTAGCACGCGCGGTCCGGCTTCACAAGCGAGACGTCGCGCGCCGGCGCCAGCTCAGACCACCACGGTGATCGCCTGCGCGGCGCGGGTCAGGCCGGTGTAGAGCCAGCGCGCCCGGTGCTCGCGGAACGCGTAGGATTCGTCGAACAGCGTCACCCGATCCCACTGCGACCCCTGTGCCTTGTGCACCGTCAGCGCGTAGCCGTAGGTGAACTCGTCCGTCTCGCGTCGCAGGAACAGCGGGATCTCCTCGTCCGTGCCGGAGATCATCGCGCGCAGCACCTTGATGTCGGTGGGCTTCCGGCGGAGCGCCGGGTCGTCCTCCGGCACCACGTCGAGGCGGATCAGGTCCGGACGCGGCGGCGCGCGCAGGGCCTGCACGGTCCAGGTCGAGCCGTTGAGCAAGCCCTTCACCCGGTCGTTGCGCAGGCAGACCAGCTTCTCGCCGATCGCCGGCATCGGGTCCGTGTGGCCCGCGAGTTCCCGGAGCCGGGCATTGTAGAGGCGGCGGGTCTTGTTCAGACCGACCAGAACCTGGTCGCACTCGAGCACCTCGGCCGGATCCAGGGCGCGGCGTGACACGATCCGGCTCTGCCCGTAGCTGCCGAGCTCCAGCCGGCCGCCCTCGCGCACCGTCATCGCCATGCGGACGATCGGGTCGTCCTTGGCCTGCCGGTGGACCTCGGTGAGCATCACGTCGGGCTCCGCCTCGGTGAAGAAGCCGCCGCCGCGCACCGGCGGCAGCTGCGCCGGGTCGCCCAGAACGAGGACCGGCCGCTCGAAGGACAGGAGATCGTTGCCGAGGTCGGAATCGACCATCGAGCACTCGTCGATGATGATCAGGTCCGCCTTGGCGGCCGGGCCCGACCGGTTCAGCGTGAAGGTGGGCCCGCCCTCCTCCGCCTCCTTGGTGCGGTAGATCAGCGAGTGGATCGTGGCGGCGTCGTAGCAGCCCTTCTGGCGCATCACCGAGGCCGCCTTGCCGGTGAAGGCCCCGTAGACCACCGTGCCGTCGACGTCCTCGGCGATGCGGCGGGCGAGCGTCGTCTTGCCGGTGCCGGCATAGCCGAACAGCCGGAACACCTGCGATCTCCCGTCCCGCCGCCACGCGGCGATCGCCTTCAGCGCCGCGTCCTGCTGCGGCGCGTAGGCGGCCGGCAGACCCGCACTCACGGCCAGCGCACAGTCGGCGGCATCGAGGAGAGGATGGAGGCGACGTTGCCGCCCGTCTTCAGGCCGAAGATCGTGCCCCGGTCGTAGAGCAGGTTGAACTCCACGTAGCGGCCCCGCCGCACCTGCTGCTCGTGGCGGTCCGCCTCGGTCCAGGGCGTGCCGAGATTGTCGCGCACGATTTTCGGGTAGGCCTCCAGGAAGGCCTGGCCCACGTCGCGGGTGTACGCGAGGTCGGCCTGCGGCGTCCCGCTCCAGAGGTAATCGTAGAAGATCCCGCCGATGCCGCGCGGCTCGTTCCGGTGCTTGAGGTGAAAGTACTCGTCGCACCACGCCTTGTAGCGGGCGTGATCGATGCCGTGCGCCGCGCAGGCCCGCTCCAGGCAGGCGTGGAAGTGGCGGCTGTCGGGATCGTCCTGCGTGCGGCGCCGGTCGAGCACCGGCGTCAGATCGGCCCCGCCCCCGAACCACGCCCGCGTCGTGGCGACGAACCGGGTGTTCATGTGCACCGTCGGCACGTGCGGGTTCCACGGATGGGCGATCAGCGAGATGCCGGTGGCGAAGAAGCGCGGATCCTCGGCGGCGCCGGGCATCTGGGCGCGGAATTCCGGCGCGAACTCGCCGTGCACCGTCGAGATGTGCACGCCGGCCTTCTCGAAGACGCGGCCCCGCAGCATCGCCATGACGCCGCCGCCGCCCGGCCGCCCGGTATGGTCGGTCCGGTTCCACGGCGTCTTCTCGAACGTCCCCGGGGCCTCGGGCGCGTCGGGGTGGAACGGACCCGCCGCCTCCGCCTCGAGGGTCTCCAAGGCGGCGACGATCCGGTCGCGCAGCGTCTCGAACCACGCCGCGGCCTCGGACTTCATGGCCGTCACGTCGGCCTCGGAGGGAGGCGCAGCCAGGGCTGCGCGCGCGTCGTCCGGCATCGTCATGGCACAGGCTTTTCCACCCTGCCGGGCGCACGTCAATGCGGTCGCGACCCCGCGTGACCGCGCCGGCCTCCCGCGCCGGCCTCCCGGCCGCGGACCGCCGCCCTACGCGGGCGCCGACCGCTCGCCGACGGGCTTGAGCAGCCCCGTGGCGGTCGCCACCAGTTCCCCGGCCTCGTCGCGGATCTCGGCCTCGCAGAAGATCACCGACCGCCCGGCCCGGGTGACCCGTCCCTCGGCCGTCAGGACGCCGCGGCCGGGCGCGAGGAAGCGGGTCTGCATGTCGAGGGTCACCACGGGGCGCCCCGCCCGCAGCCGCGCCGCCGTCCCGAGGGCGACGTCGAGCAGGGTGCAGAGCGCGCCGCCATGGGCGATGCCGAGGTTGTTGGCGTGCTCCGGTCGCAGGGGGAGGCGCAGCCGCGTCCGGCCCGCGCGGACGTCGAGCGCCTCGATCCCGCAGTAATCCACGAACGGGATGGTGGCGCCGAAGACGGTGCCCGGTTCCGATTGCTGGTCCACGTCGATCGCCCCGGCTCCTGCCCCGCCCGGCTCCTTACCGCCGTGCCGCCCCCGAGGCCATGACCGGACCGCCGCAGATCACGTGACAGTCGGGCCGAAACGTTCGTCCCGCCCCGACCGGCTCACGGGCCGTCCCGGCGGGCCCCCGCGTGAAGTTCTGCGCCTCTCATCTGACCGGAGACGGATCTTCGCAGAGGAAGCCGGCGGCGAGATCGCGGCAGAAGGCATAATCGATGCCCGTCCGCGTAGCCCGGTCTCATCCAACCTCGGCTCCGGGGTGTCGGTTTGCTCCACCGTCGATTTCAGCTCGACCCTCGGTTTGAATAATATGCGTGTTCATGGCGGGGGCATTGTGTAGGGAAATGCTCGACGACGACTTGATTTTGCTGCACAGACGTTAGAACCGTCTCACCACGGTCGGATAGAGGGAATCATCGATGGACGACAACGCCACTGAGCAGCAGCAGACCTTTATCGAGCAGGCGTCCGACATCGTCTCGGCGTACGTCTCGAACAACTCCGTGCCGATCAGCGAATTGCCCGGTCTGCTCGCCGGCGTTCACGCCGCGCTGACGAAGCTGTCCGCCCCCGCGGCGGCCGTCACCGAGACGGCCGACAAGCCGACGCCGGCCCAGATCCGCAAGTCTGTGACACCGGACGCCCTGATCTCGTTCATCGACGGCAAGCCGTACAAGACACTGAAGCGGCACCTGTCGCGCAACGGCCTGACGATCGAGCAGTATCGCGAGCGCTTCGGGCTGCCGCGCGACTATCCGTCGACGGCCGCGAGCTACTCGGCCCAGCGCTCGGAACTCGCCCGCAGCCTCGGCCTCGGCCAGCAGCGCCGCAAGTCCGCCGCTCCGGCGCCGGCTCCCGAGCCCGTCGCGGAGGCGACCGAGAAGCCGAAGCGCGCCAGCCGCTCCCGCAAGGCCAAAGAGACGGCCTGAGACCGCCCGACGCAGGCCCGAGCCCGGCACCCGCCCGGGGCTCGTGGATACCGGCCGGCGCGCGCCCCGCGCGTCGGTCCGTTACGCGAAGTCGGCGAGGTCGTCGGCCACGTCGCCCGCGGCGATCTCCGTCTCGGCCCTGTGCCGCTCGTCCGGCTCGGCCTCCGCCTCGGTCCTCCCGGGCCGCGGCACCGGCCGCTCGGGCACCGGCGCGGGCTCCGGCCGCGCCTGATCGGCCTCCGCCTCGGGGAATCGATCCGTCACCCGCCCCGCCATGCTGCGCGCTCCCCGACCCGACGACCGGAGGGCAAAGCGCGGACGGCCCTCCGCGTTCCGCCCAGGGCGATCGCGCCGGCTTGATCGGGCTGGCCGGAGGGGAGATCCGGGAGGTCGGCGCTGTCGGAGCGGACGCGCCCGACGGGCCTCCGGCATCGGCGACGGAATGCCCGATGATCGACACACCCGGGCGGAGACACGCCGCGCCATGCTGAGAGGCACCGCGAGGCGCAGAGAGGCGTCGCGATGCGTTGAACGGCCGGACAGGCCGATCGGGAGCGGGATTTGGGCAATCGCTACGGGCTGGAGATCCGCGCCGCCGCGGGGGCCGATGCCGCGGGCCTCGCGGCCCTGCTGGGCGAGGCGGGGGTCTCGGTCGGTGCCGCCGACCTCGCGGCCCGGCTCGAAGCCCTGCAGCGGGGCGGCGGCAGCGCCCTCGTCGCCGTGGAATGGGGACCGCCGAGCGGCGTCATCGCCGTCGCCCCCGTGCGGACCCTCGACGCGCCGCGGCCCTTCGGCCTGATCACCGGCCTCGCGGTCGCCGCCGAGTCCCGCCGCCGCGGCATCGGACGGGTCCTGCTGAAGGCGGCCGGCCGGGCGGCGCGGCAGGCGGGCTGCGACCGGCTGCTCCTGGCCGCGGGGCCGGACCAGGAGGCCCTGCGCGCCTTCTGCGCCGCCGCCGGCTTCGCCGCAGAAGGGACGATGCTCGCGCGGCCGCTGCTGAAGCGGGGCGCCGGGGACGGGTGAGATCCGCGACATCCTGGCCGAAGCCGACACGGCTCACTGGGCGTTGATCTCGGAGAGTGGAGCCCCCCGATGACGCTGCGATCCGAGACCCCGCCGCCCCCCGCGAACCTGCCCGTCGATCCGCCGCCGGATTCCGAGGCGCCGACCGCCGCGCAGCTCAAGGGCGACATCGACAGCGGCCGCACCGCCGACAAGACCCCGCACATGGATATCGGCGCGGCCCCGCTCGGGACCTGCGAGGAGGCCGGCGGGACGCCGCCGACGCCCCGGGAGGTCCGGATCGCCCGGCAGAACGAGCGGGCGCCCTCGGAGCGGGTGGCCCAGGGCTACCCGCACCAGCGGCAGCCCTGGGTCCTGCCGCTCTACGCCGGCCTCATCGTCGCGGCCGCCGTGGGGCTCGGCCTCGTGCTCTGGCTGACGCGCTGACGGCGGGGCCGGGGCGGAACCGGGCCGGTGCCATCCTGGCGCAGGACGGCACGGTCGCGGCGGAGGCGGCTTAAAGGTCGATTCACGTCGATGCGGTTAGCGTGACCTTACTGCAGTCTTGCGTAACCGATCCTCCATGCCCCCATCCGTCGATGCTCCGCCGGACCTGTCCGGGCTCCTCGAACTGTCGCGCATCGAGAATCTCGATCTCAAGCCGGTGATCCTCCGGGTTCAGACGGACCTGTTCGTCCGGGCCGCGGCCCGGGACCGGACCGAGATCGAGATCTTCGAGTCCCTGGCCTGCGGCCTGATCCCGACGGTGGACGAGGAGACCGCCCGGGTCGTGGCCCGCAAGCTGGCCCCCTGCCCCGAGACGCCACCCGCGGTGCTGGAGGCGCTCGCCCTGCGCGGCGGCGGCGCCCGCGACGCGGTGGTGGAGCTGGCCCCGACCCTGAGCCACCGCCTGATCGAGGCGGCCCTGGCCGAGGGGTCGGACATCGCCGCCCGCATCGCCGCCCGGGCCGGGCTGAGCCGGGAGGCGGTGGACGAGCTGTCCCGCGAGGGCCGCCCCGAGATCGACCGCGCGCTGGCGGCCAATCTCGGCCACACCCTGCGGGGCGCGGCCCTGTCGCGGCTCGTGGATCGCGGCCGCGGCGCCCCCGACCTCGCCCGGCTGCTGCTGGTCCGGCCCGACGTGTCGGCCGCCGACCTCGTGCCCCTGTACCTGCACGCCGACCCGATGCGCCGCACGGTGATCGGCCGGGCCGTGGAGGCGACCGCCGCCCTGCGCCCCTGCCCGCCGCCGCCCCGCGGCCTCGGCGAGACCCTGACCGGCCTGTCCGCGGCCCGCGACGTGCCGGCCTTCATGGCGGCGCTGGCCGACGGACTCGGCCTGCCCCGCGATTTCCTGACGGTGGTCGCCGACGCGAGCGCCCGCTACGATCTGCTGACCCTCGGCCTGCGGGCCGCCGGCCTGCACGAGGAGGAAGCGGTCTACATCTTCCTGACCCTCAACCAGGGGGTGGCTCGCTCGGCCGAGCGCGTGGCCGACCTCGTCCGGCTGTTCCGCACCGTGAGCCGCCCCGCCTCCCGGGACCTGATCGCCGCGATCCTCGACCGGCCGCTGGCCGAGCGCGGGCGGAGCGAGGCCCACCAGCCGGCGCACGGCCCGGAGGCCAAGCTGCGCCAGGGCGCCGAGCGCGTCGCCGCGCAGCGGCCGCCCGTGCCGGCGCGGGCCCGGACGGCGAGCGGCGGGGAGCCGGCCTGACCGGCCGGCCGTCAGCGCGGCTCGGTCCGGAGATCGCCCTTCGGACCACTCTTCGGATCGCTCTGCGGCTCGGCGCCCCGCCAAGCGGGCTGCCGGTCGGTCTCCTGCAGGGTGTCGTTCGAGGGCGGCGCCTCCGCGGCGCGGCGGCTCAGCTCCGCCATCAGGCCGCGGGCCAGCACGGCGCGCACCGCCCGGTCCCGGGTCTCGGGCGGGACCGCCTCCAGGGCGGCCGGCACGACCGCCTGGGCGCTCGGGACCGCCCCGGCGAGCTTACGGGCCTCCGCGGCCGGATCCGCGCCGGTGCGAAGCATGGCGAAGTAGGAGAGCACGCCGATCACCAGCGCGGCGCGCAGCAGGACGGTCATGAGACGGTTCCTCCGCTCGAGATCGCGCGAAGCATTCGACGGATTTCGTGAACCGGGCCTCTACCAACCCGAGCTTTCCCGCACGATGGTGAACGAAGCTTGTTCGCGATCGGCTGGTTACCTCGCGGAAAGCATCCCGACCATTCGGACAAGTCCCGCAACACTCGTTTAAGCCGGCTCTGCGACCGTCCGGTAGTCGTTCGAAGTCGAACCGGAGGCGCGACGGATGCGGGAACGCAGCCAGCGCGACGCGTGCCAACCTTGACCATCAAGACTGTCCTGACGTCTCTGATCGACGACCGGCTCGCGGGTCTCGTCCACGAATCCGTGGCCGACAATCCGGCCGCCCGTGCGCGACACCAGCGCTTCCTGGTGTCGCGGCTGGCGACCGGCGCCGTGATGATGGCCGGGCTGCCGCCCTACCTGCTCTGGCGGGGGGTGCCATCGGGCTTCGAGGTCCTGGCGATCGCGAGCCTGCTGCTGCCGGTCCTCGCCGCCGTCCTCCTCACCCGCACCGGCTCCCTCTGGGTCGCCCACGCGGTCTCGTCGGCGGGCCTGACCGGCCTCGTCGTCGCCCTGGCGGGCGTCACCGGCGGCGTCACCTCGCCCGCCGCGGTCTGGCTCGTGGCGATCCCCCTGGAGGCGCTGGTCTCCGGCTCGCTCCGCGCGACGATCGCGGCCGCCGCGATGGCGGTCCTCGGCGTGCTGGCCGTGGTGGCCCTCGGGGCCTGGGCCGGCTCCCTGCCGGTCATGGACATCTCGGCCGCGATCGCCCTGCCGGCCTTCGCGATCACGGCGATCGGCCACGTCGCCGCCCAGGCCCTGGAGCACATGCGCAACGAGGGCGTCTGGCGCGAGCGGCTGCGCGACAACGAGGCCCGCGACCGGCTGCTGCTCTCGGCGATCGACGACCTCGTGACCTGGCACGACCGCAACGGCCGCGTCCTGGAGGCCTCGGTCTCGGCCGTGCGGCTCCTCGGCAGCGACCCGGCCCGGCTGCGCGGCCACGGCCTGCTGGAGCGCGTCCACGTCGCCGACCGTCCGGCCTTCCTCAAGGCGGTGAGCGACGTCGCCGCGACCGGGCGCCCCGCGACGCTGCCCCTGCGCCTGCACGTCGAGCCCGAGACCGGCCGCGCCGACGGCGCGAGCCTGATCTACGCCGAGATGCGCGCCCACCGGATCGAGCACGGCCCGCACGACGCCGCCATGGCGGTCGTGGCGGTCACCCGCGACATGACCGAGCATCACCGGCACGCCGCGGAACTGGAGCGCGCCCGCGCCGAGGCCGAGCGGGCCGACGCGATCAAGGGCCGGTTCCTGGCCAACGTCACCCACGAGCTGCGCACGCCGCTCAACGCGATCATCGGCTTCTCCGAGGTCCTGGCGGGCGAAGGCGCCGTCAGCCTCGGGCCGGTCCAGGCGCGGGAATATGCCGGCATCATCGGCGCCTCCGGCCACCACCTGCTCGGCGTCGTCAACACGCTGCTCGACATGAGCCGGATCCAGAGCGGCAACTTCGACTGCGCGCCCGAGACCTTCGACGTCGCGGACCTGCTCCGGGGCTGCTGCGACCTGATGCGGCTGAAGGCCGACGCCGCCGGCGTCGCCCTCACCGCCGCCCCGTCGGGACCGGTGGAGATCACGGCCGATCCCGCCGCCTGCCGGCAGGTCCTGATCAACCTCATCTCGAACGCCGTGAAGTTCACCCCGTCGGGCGGCCGCATCGACCTCTCCCTGCGGCGCGGCGCGGGCAGCCTGGACATCGTCGTGGCCGATACCGGCGTCGGCATCGGCGCGGACGACCTGCCCAAGCTCGGCACCCCGTTCTTCCAGGCCGGGAGCGGCGGCTACAAGCGGCAGCACGAGGGCACCGGCCTCGGCCTGTCGGTGGTCCAGGGCCTCGTCGGCCTCCACGGCGGCTCCCTGCTGATCGAGAGCGCCCCGCAGGCCGGGACCGTGGTGACCGTCACCCTGCCCCTCGTCTGCCAGGCCCCCGCGACCGCGCACGGCCCGGCCCCGATCCGCACGGCCGTGCGGGGCGCCCCGGCGCCGCGCCGCGTGGTGCGCCTGCCGCTCGGCCTGTTCGACGCGGAGCCGGGCCTCGCCGCGGCCCCGGCCGAGCCGGTCCTGCGCCGCACCGGCTGACCCGAAGATCCCCGGAAGGAGACATGATGTCAGGCTACCGCGAGATCACCGTACCGGGCGAACCCGGCCGCGCCCGCCGGTCCGCGCCGCGCCGCCCCGCGGTCCAGGGCGACTGGCGCGCCGTGCTCGTCGGCGCGCTGAAGGCGACGGGCGCCACCTGCCGCACCAGTCCGGGCACCGTTCTCGGCAGCCTCGTCGCCCTCGGCGCGGCGGGCTTCGTCTGCGTCAACGCCCTCGGCTACCAGACCGGGCGCCACCCGGCGCCGATCCTGCCGAAGCTCGCCCAGAAAGCGCCCGCCCCCCGCGAGGCGGCGCCGGCCGCCAAGGAGGCCACCCGGGAACCCGCCCGGGAACCGGCCCGGGAGCCGGTGCGCGTCGTCGAGGCCGACCGTGCCGCCGCACCGCTCCAAGCCAAGCCGGCGGCCCGGGACGCGATCGGCGAGCTGATCCGGTCCGAGGAGACCACCGCCTCGGTCACCCCGAAGGCGTCGCCGGTCCGGCCGGCCGCCAAGCCGACCCCGAAGGACACGAAGGACACGAAGGACACGAAGGACACGAAGGACACGAAGGACGCGAAGGCGGCCAAGCCCGAGAAGGACGGCGATCCGGTGCTGCGCGCCCAGAAGGCGCTGTCGAAGCTCGGCTACGCGGTGAAGCCCGACGGCGCGATGGGCCCCGGCACCCGCGCGGCGATCGAGAAGTTCGAGCGCGGCGCCAAGCTGCCGGTGACCGGAGAGGCGACCGGCCGGACCCTGCGCGAACTGGTGGCGCGGGCGGGCCACGGCTAGCGAGACCCGGCGGCAACCCGCGCCGGAGGGGCGGCGCGGGTGCCGATCGTCGCGACAAGTCGGTGCGCCGCCCCTCAGTACTGCGTGCCGGTGAACCGGCAGATCGTCTTGCAGCGCGGGCCGCCATTGGCCTGCCAGGACTTCGCGTGGCCGATCGATCCGGTCATGTCCTGCGTGGGATTACCGCCGGGCCGATGCACGACGATGTTGCAGGCATCGCTCGGGGTCCGCTGGTAGCGCGGGCAGGACGTGGAGTCGCGGTTGCCCAGTAAATCCATGAGCGTCTCCGGACGGGCGTGGGCCGACGGCACAACACCGCACAGGCAGGCGACGATCAGCGTCGCGCGCGAGGTCATTCTCCGCATCGGAGTGCTCCTTGAATCATCGTGAACTGCGAATTCGGGCGCCCTTTGCTCAGTTAATCAGCAAAAAATACTGTAGATGTGCGCTGACGCACACGGATCAATCCTTTTTTAATCCCGAAGAATACTGGTTTTTCTGACGGAATATTTTGCGCGCTGAAGCGTTCATGCCAGATGGCCGACGCGGCGCGTCCGCGCTGGCCCGCGCTTGCCCGCGCCGGCGCTTTCGCGCATGGCGGAGGCCGCACCGCTCCGAGCCCGCGGGGTTCGAGGGACGACCGCCGCGTCGGACCGCCTCCCGCGGCGAGCCGAGGTTCACAGGGCTACAGACGCATGCGCCTGCGCTCCGATTTCTGGGTCTCGGCCCATCTGCGGCGCCTGGACGTCGCGGGCATCCCGGCCGTGCTGCGCCGGCGCGGGTCCGCGGAGGCGGGCGCGATCTTCGTGAAGGTCGACCGCCTCGACGGCAGCGCCGATCTCTACGGACCGGCGCCGCAGGCCCTGTTCGAGGCCGAGGAGAGCGGCGACCGCCGTTTCACCGCGATCGTCACCGGCGGCAGCCCGCTCGACGTGGAGGAGCGCCTGACCAAGGAGATCCGGTTCGATTCCGATCTCTGGATCATCGAGATCGACGACCGCCAGGGGCGGCATTTCCTGGATCTGGCGGAGTAAGGTGAAGGCGCGCCGACCGTCTCTGCGAGCGAGAGCGAAGCGACCCGGAGGCGCCACGCCGACCGACGGCGCGCCGCCCTGGGATCACTTCGCCCCGCTCGTGAAGACGAGAGCACAGCAAACGCCGCGCGGCGCTCCGCACCGCGTGACAGTGACGGGGCCGATCAGCCCTCGATGATGCGCTCGTCGAGCTTGCGATCGACGGTCTCGACGGTGCGGTCGATCTCGGCGTTCGGCTCGCCGAGCTGGTGCGAGATCAGCTTCACCAGCAGGTCGACCCGCTCGATGTAGGGCGCGCCGTTCGCCACCGCCCGCGCCGCCGAGGACGGCTTCAGCAGGCTCTCGGCGGCCTTAGCGTACTTCTCGAACGGCACTTGGTCGGCCGGGTCGGCGCCGAGCTTCCGGGCGATGCCGTCGACGTGGTCGTAGATCGCCCGCGAGCGCGCCAGGTCGCCGTGGACGGCGTCGTGGATCGATTGCGGCTCGCCCGGGGTGATGCAGCGGTAATTGCCGGTGAGCAGCATCGACCACTTGGCGAGCGGCACGAACAGCGAGTCGAACACCTTGAGCTTCACCGGCACGTCGTGCCCGTCGAGGCGCACGGCGTCGATGTCGGCCTCCAGCTCCCGGAGCAGCCGGTTGTGGGCCTCGTCCGCGAAGGTCGCGGCCTTGAAATTCGTCGGCAGGCCGACGTGGAGGACGTTCGCCTCCTCCTCCGGCGGCCGGAAGGCCTGCGGATCGGGGGAGCAGAGCGACACCAGCCCCGGCTCGAACCGGTCCCACACGCCGGCATTGGTGTAGGCATCCTCGAGGTCCATGGCGGCGAGCGCCGGGATCCGCTTGAGGTAGGGCAGCGGCGGCATGTTCATGATCGACAGGCACGGCAGCCTCGCCGCCGCGATCTTGATCATCAGGACGCGGATCGTGTGGTTGTTGTACTGCGGCTCCTGCATGGCGAGGCCGACGAGGTCGTAGCGCGACACGTCGACCTCTTCCGGCGGCATCGCGTCGACCTTGCCGGGCAGATCGCGCGAGTGGATCGCCCGGTGCTCCTTCTCGTCGCGCAGCTTGATGCGGACCTCGGTCCCCTCGCGGTTGATCAGGTCCGCGGTCTTCCGCCGGCACACCAGGGTCACGTTGTGACCGGCCATCAGGAGCTTGGTCCCCAGGAGCGAGCCGTAGGAGGCCCCCAGGATCAGGATGTTTCTGGCCACGTCTTTCCTCCCCAGCATTGAAGACTTGCTGTGTGTTGTCTGGCTGCTGGGAACAGCGCGTCCACGCCACGCCCCGAGCGCACACGCGATGGATGGCAGCCGGGCGAGAGGAAGGCAAGCCTTCTGGTATACCTAATCCCAAACCCTTTGTGAGGCCCCGCCGGTGACAGGCGGGGCGATCCCTATCGTCCGCACCTGGGATCTCCACAGGGCCGAGCCTCCGAGATCTCGCGCTGGGCGGTCTCGGACCGCGGACGGCGACCGCTCCGCCCGCGTGCCCTAGCCCCAGAGCTCCGGCGTCGGCGGGTGCATCAGGCTGCCCTCGTAGCGCAGCGGCGGGTCACGGTCGCGGGCCAGCAGCAGCGGTCCGTCGAGGTCGACGAACTCCGCGGCGTTGGCGAGCAGTGCCGCCGGCGCCATGCCCAGCGAGGTGCCGAGCATGCAGCCGACCATGATCGAGAGCCCCCGGGCCCGCGCCTCGCGGGCGAGGAGCACCGCCTCGGTCAGGCCGCCGGTCTTGTCGAGCTTGATGTTGATCGCGTCGTAGCGCCCGGCCAGCGCGTCGAGTCCGGCACGGTCGTGCAGGCTCTCGTCGGCGCAGACCGGCACCGGGTGGGGGATCTCGGCCAGCAGGGCATCGGCGTCGGCCGGCAGCGGCTGCTCGATCAGCGCGACGCCCGCCTTCAGGCAGGCCGCGAGGTTGGCCTCGACGTTCTCGGGCCGCCACGCCTCGTTGGCGTCGACGATCAGCCGGGATTCCGGCGCGCCGGCCCGCACCGCGGCGATGCGCTCCGGATCGCCGTCCCCGCCGAGCTTGACCTTGAGCAGCGGCCGGTGGGCGGCCTTGCGGGCGGCCTCCGCCATGCTCTCCGGCGTGCCGAGGCTCAGCGTGTAGGCGGTGATCGCCGGCCGGGGCTCGGCGAGACCCGCGATCTCCCAGGCGGGGCGGCCCTGGCGCTTCGCCTCGAGGTCGAACAGCGCGCAGTCGAGGGCGTTGCGCGCGGCGCCCGCCTTCATGCGGGCCATGAGCGCGTCCCGCTCGATCCCGGCGGCGATCGCCTCTGCCTGGCCCTCGATCAGGGCGCTGACGCTCTCGACGCTCTCGCCGTAGCGCGGATAGGGCACGCACTCGCCGCGCCCGACCGCGTCGCCGTCCGCGATCGTCGCCACCACGACGGCGATCTCGGTGCGGCTGCCGCGCGAGATCGTGAAGGCGCCGGCGATGGGAAAGCGCTCGACGGCGAGGGTCAGGCGGCGCGCCATGTCAGGCCTCCGGGAAGTCGGCGACGATCCGGTCGACCAGCCCGTCGACGCCGAAGCGCACCGGGTCGGTGGCGGGCAGGCCGTGCTCGGACGCGAGCTTGTCGAGGAGGGCCCGCGCCTCGCCCTCGGCGAGCGCCTGTGTGTTCACCGCGATGCCGACCGGCCGGATCGCCGGGTTGGTCAGGCTGCCGAGCTGCACGGTGAGGTCGATCACCTGCCGGATGGTCGGCAGCGGGTGCTTCACGCCGCGCATGTTGGTGCGGGTCGGCTCGTGGCAGACCACGAAGGCGTCGGCCTGCGCGCCGTGGAGCAGGCCGAGGCTCACGCCCGCGAAGGACGGGTGGTAGAGCGAGCCCTGGCCCTCGATCAGGTCCCAGTGGTTCGGGGCGGCTTCGGGCGCGATCGTCTCGACGGCGCCGGAGATGAAGTCGGCCACGACGGCGTCGATGGCGACGCCCCGGCCGGAGATGAACACGCCGGTCTGGCCGGTGGCGCGGAAATCGGCGTCCAGGCCGCGCGCGCGCATGCCGCGCTCCAGGGCCAGCACGGTGTACTTCTTGCCGACGGAGCAGTCGGTGCCGACGGTGAGCAGGCGCCGCCCGGCCCGCTTGGTGCCCTTGCCGGTGGGGAAGCGCTCGTCGGTGTGGCGGACGTCGTGGAGCTGGCGGCCGCGCCGTGCCGCGGCCTCGGCGATGGCCGGGACCGTGCCGAGCTTGACGTGCAGGCCGCTCGCCACGTCGAGCCCGGCCTCGATCGCCGCGACGATCTCCTTCACCCAGTGGTCCGGCAGCACGCCGCCGGCGTTGACGACGCCGATCACCAGGGTCCGGCAGCCCTTCGCCAGGGCCTCGGCCAGGGTCATGTCGGGGATGCCGAGATCGGCGGCGCAGCCGGGCAGGCGCATCTGGCCGACGCACCACTCGGGGCGCCAGTCCTTGATCCCGTAGGCGGTCTTCGCCGCCAGCGTGTCGGGCACGTCGCCCAGGAACATCAGGTAGGGCGTGGCGATCTGCATCGGTCGAGCAACCTTCTCCGGGAGGCCGGCGGACCGTCTATGCGGGATCGCGGGCGCCCGGCGCAATGCACGAGGCCGGCCAGGCGCGCAGATGCGGCCGCATCCCCAACATGCCTGGCCTGCACACCGTCGTCGCGGGCGCAGCGAGGTGACCCGGGCATTCGCGGCGCTCGGGGACCGCGCTGCCCCGGATAGCTTCGCGGCGCTCGCAGGGACGGCGCGGTCGTCGCCTCAGGCTTTCGGCGCCTGTCGATCCCGCTCAGGCGGCGCGTCGTCGCGCCACCCCCGCCTCGTTGGCCACCGCGCCCGCCGGCGACAGCACGCCGGTCGCCCGGACCATCCCCGCGGCGCCCGCCAGCGCCCCCGCGCGCAGCTCCAGACCGAGGAAGCGCGCGCGCTCGAACGGTCCCGGCAGGGTCAGGCCGTCCGCGAGCGCCCGGTCGAAGCCGAAGCGGGCGTAGTAGGGCGCGTCGCCGACCAGCAGCACGGCGCCGTGGCCGAGGGATTCGGCACGGCCGAGCGCCGCCTGCATCATCACCGAGCCGAGCCCCTGCCCCTGGATCGCCGGATCGACGGCGAGCGGGCCGAGCAGCAGCGCCGGGCGGGCGAGCCCGGCCTCGACGTGCCACAGCCGCAGGGTGCCGACGAGGCGCCCCGCCCGGGTCGCCGCGAAGGCGAGGCCGCGGGCCGGCAGCCGGCCCTCGCGCAGGCGCTCCGAGGTCTTGGCGCGTCGATTGCCGGGAAAGCACGCGTCGAGCAGGCGCTCGCGCGCCGGGACGTCGTGAAGGTGCTCCGCGCGGATCTCGATCATGGCTGTGCCCTCCCCGGGCCGGCAAGCGGGAGAAGCGATGGATCGTCTCGACGAGCGATCAGGGCTGGCCGCCGCTTCCGGAGAAACGGCAGCGGCCCTTAACGCAGCGTGACCGCAGGGTGGTTCCAGACGCACGGGATCCGTGCGTCCGCCTCCTGCCGCCTGTCACCCGCCGGGAGCAGTCTCGGAAGGATGCCGCCCGGAGTGTCCCGGGCGGCGCGCGCGATCAGATCACGATCTGCTGAAGGGGCGGGAAGCCGTTGAAGGCCACCGCCGCGTAGGTCGTGGTGTAGGCGCCCGCGCCCTCGATCAGCACCTTGTCGCCGATCGAGAGCGAGACCGGCAGCGGGTAGAGCTGCCGCTCGTAGAGCACGTCCACCGAGTCGCAGGTCGGGCCGGCGATGACGCAGGGCTCGGTCGCGTCCCCGTCCCGCGCGGTGCGGATCGGGTAGCGGATCGCCTCGTCCATGGTCTCGGCCAGCCCGCCGAACTTGCCGATGTCGAGGTAGACCCATCGGACCTCGTCGGCATCCGCGGACTTGCGCGACACGAGAACAACTTCCGCCTCGATCAGGCCGGCATTGCCGACCATGCCGCGGCCCGGCTCGATGATCGTCTCGGGGATCTGGTTGCCGAAATGCTTGGTCAGGCCCCGGAAGATCGCCTCGCCGTAGCTCTCCACGCCCGGCACCGCCTTGAGGTACTTGGTCGGGAAGCCGCCGCCGAGATTGACCATCGACAGGCCGATGCCGCGCTCCGCGCACTCGCGGAAGACCGCCGCCGCGGAGCCGAGGGCCCCGTCCCAGGCCTCGGTGTTGCCCTGCTGCGAGCCGACATGGAACGAGATCCCGTAGGCCTCCAGCCCCTGGCGGTGGGCGTGCTCCAGCACGTCCGCGGCCATCTCGGGCACGCAGCCGAACTTGCGGGACAGGGGCCAGTCGGCGCCCGCGCCGTCGCAGAGGATGCGGCAGAACACCCGGATCTCGCCGGCCGGCACGTCCACGGCCTCGGCGGCCCGGGCGATCTTCTCGACCTCGGCCTGGCAGTCGACCGCGAACAGGCGGATGCCGAGCTTCAGGGCGCGGCCGATGCAGCGCTCCTTCTTGATGGTGTTGCCGAAGGAGATCCGGTCGGCGGTGGCGCCGGCGGCCAGCACCATCTCCATCTCGGCGACGGAGGCCGTGTCGAAGCACGAGCCCATCTCGGCCAGAAGGCGCAGCACCTCGGGAGCCGGGTTCGCCTTCACGGCGTAGAACACCCGGGTGTCCGGCAGGGAGCGCGCGAAGGCGGTGTAGTTGTCGCGCACGACGTCGAGGTCGAGGACCATCACGGGGCCCTCGTCCTGACCGAGGTCGCGGCGCACGCGCAGGTAGTCACGGATGCGGTCGGTCATGGTCGTCTCCCGGCACGGGTTCGCGGGCGCCCTACGCGGGGCGCGCTGTCGAAGATGACGGCCTGACAGGCCGCCGGCGTCAGGGGGCGATGCGTCGCGCGGACCCACGCGCTTTGGAGACGCGTGCGTCAGTGCGGGCGCAGAGCACCCGGAAGCTGCCGTGGATTGGAAGGGAGGACCCCCACCGCACGCCGGGCAAAGAGAAACAAGCCTCTTCGGTGCCGGCCTTTGGAGGGCCGACGAGACCAAAAAAGCCCGTTCGTCGTTGCTTTAAGCTGCGTCCCCCGTGGAGAGCGGGGTTCGCCGGTTTCGCCTCCGGCTGCCGGTTGTTGTCGGGGTCCGGTGTTGCCACCTGGATGCCGGCCGTAGGGATCCACCCTTGCGACCATCGATCCTTTAAGACCCCTGGCGGCTGTCCGGCAGTTGACCGGATGCCCACCAACCGACACGCGGCCACAGGCACGTGCGAAATTGGGCACGGCGCATATACGGAGACGGGTCCCGCGCGACAAGGGGAAACCGCCCCGAAACGCCCGCTTTTCCGCCCGCAATCCACACCCCGCGCGCTCCGTTGCAAAAACGACGCATCCCGCCGGCGCGCGGCGGGCCGCGCGGGCTTCCCAAGCGCGGCGGAAGCGGGCATCTGACCGGAGGGGGCAGAGGACTCAGGCGAGCGAGCGATGGCCGGGCCGATCAGATCCACCGCGACGGCGCGGGCGTGAGCGCCCCCCTGTGAGCGCTCCCTTGCGCAGCCCGGTCGGCGACGGGCTCCCCGAGCCGACGATCCGCACCGCCACCCTCGCCGATCTCGACGCCCTGGTCGCCCTGGAGCACGCCGCCTTCGCCACGGACCGGGCCGAGCGCCGGGCGATCCGCCACGCGATCCGCTCGCCCACCATGGACGTGCTGGCGGCCCTGATCGACCCGCCGGACCGGGATCCGATTCCGGTGCTCGTGGGCGCCGCGGTGCTGGAGCGGCGGCGCGGCAGCCGGATCGCCCGGCTGGCCTCGATCGCGGTGGCACCGAATCGCGGCGGCCTCGGCCTCGGCGGCCGGCTCCTCGACGCCGCGGAGGCCCGCGCCCGCGCCCAGGGCTGCGACCGGCTGCGGCTGGAGGTGCGCGCGGACAACGGCGCCGGCATCCGGCTCTACGAGCGCCGGGGCTACACCCGCTTCGCCGTGCGGCCGGACTATTACGAGGACGGGATGGAGGCCTGGCGCTACGAGCGCGCGCTGTAGGCGACGCGCGGGGTGCCGCCGGTCCGCGGGCGGCCCGCGGGCCGGCAGGCCCCCGCCGATATCCGGCCCCGATCGAACGGTCCGTTCTCGCGACCCGATCCGCCATGACGAGGGCGCGCGACGGCCGGACGGGCAGGACGCCGGCAGGTTGCCGGCAGGACGCCGGCAGGCCGGCCCCGCGCGGCCCCGGGCCCGGCCCGGGGCTCCTCGCGGATGCGGCGCGGGGCGCCAGATCCGCTCCCCGCCGCTCCCGGGGCGGGAGCCGCACCGCCGCGCCGCCGAAGAGCGGGCCGATTTCGGCCCGTCGAAATTCGGCGCGATTTCGTCAGACAAGTCTTCGCGCGGACAATCTCTGTGTTTATCCATATAAACGGCGGATCATAAAATATCCTAATCTTTATTACGGATAGCGCGATCGCTCGATTGCCCGACGAAACCTGACGTTATAGGACCGAGCATCGCAGATCCTGAGATTTTCTCCCATGAGTCGCTGGCTGGGACGCTTCTCGATCCGGACCTTGCTGTGCCTGGTGATCGTCATCATGGCCTGCATGGCGCTGGGCAACGCGGTCAGGTCGCTCGTCGACGCGCGGGCGCAGGCGGCGCGCGCGGCCCGCGCCGTGACCCTGACGGAGGCGAGTCAGGGCCTCCTCAGGGCGATCCTGCCGCTGCGGCTCGAGCGCGGATCGTCCCTCGCCCTCGGGGGTGAGGCGCCCGCGGACGCGAAGACCCTGTCGACCGTCGCGGGCAGCCGGCAGGCGCTGACCGAGAATTACCGCCGGGCCCAGCGCAGCCTGAGCGATCTGGCCGAGCCGGCGGTCAGCGCGACGCTCGACCGCCTGACCACGGCGCAGGAGGCGATGGCGGCCCTGCGCCCCCGCATCGACGAGGCCCTCCGGCTGCCGAAGGCGCGGCGCGACCCGGCGCTGCGGGAGGCCGCGATGGCCGCCTTCCAGGACCTGCTCGAGGCGCTGACGGCCACGCTGAAGGCGGTCGACGCGTCCATTCCCCGCTCCGATCCCGCCCTGCAGCGCTATCTCGCCCTCAAGCAGGCGGCCTGGGACACGCGCGTGGCCAGCGGCAACGTCGCGGTGCGGGTGCAGAGCTCGCTGGTCGCCGGCGCGTCGTGGTCCCTGCCCGAGACGATCGCGGCGGCCGAGGAGCGGACGGAACTTCTGGCGGCGTGGCGGCGCACGACCGAGGCCGCGACCGGCGTCTCGGAGGCGGTGCGGGCCGCGTTCGAGCGGGCGAAGGCCAGCAATTTCGAGGGCGAGACCAGGGCCATCGGGCAGGCGGTCTTCGACGCGCTCAGCACGCACACGCCCCCGCGCCACTCGTTCGCGGAGCTGCGCGACCGCAACACCGAGAACCAGCGCTCCCTCGTGGCCCTCTGCGACGCGGCCCTGGACGCGATGGTGGCGCGCGCCGAGGCCCTCGCCGACGCGGCCCGGAGCGACGTCGCGCGCAGCGGGGCGGCGCTGCTGGCGGTGATCCTGCTGGTGGCCCTCGGCCTGTGGACCCTGTTCGGCGGCGTGCTGCGCCCGCTCCGGGCGCTGACCGCGACGATGCGGGCGCTGGCCGACGGGGACGCCTCCGTCACGGTCCCGGCGCGCACCTACCGCAACGAGATCGGCGCGATGGCGCGGGCCGTCCAGGTGTTCAAGGACAACCTCATCCGCAGCCGGCAGCTCGAGTCCGAGGCCGCGGAGGCGCGGCTGGCGGCGGAGGCGCGCCGCCGGTCCGACCTGCGGGCGATGGCCGAGCGGTTCGAGCGGACGGTCGGCGGCATCATCGCCCAGGTCTCGGACTCGGCCACCGCGCTGCAGGGTACGGCCCAGACCATGACGGCCACCGCGACCCGGACCGCCAGCCAGTCCAGCACGGTGGCGGCCGCCGCCGAGGAGGCCGCCGCCAACGTCAGCACCGTGGCGGCGGCGGCCGAGGAACTCGGCGCCTCCGTGGAGGAGATCGGCCGGCAGGTCGAGGGATCGACCAGGCTCGCCCAGGGGGCCGTCTCGGAGGCCGGGCAGACGGGCGCGCTGGTCCGCGACCTGAGCGGCGCGGTCGCGCGGATCGGCGACGTGGTCGGGCTGATCGCGGCGATCGCCGGGCAGACCAATCTGCTGGCGCTCAACGCCACCATCGAGGCCGCCCGCGCCGGCGAGGCGGGCCGGGGCTTCGCGGTCGTCGCCGGCGAGGTGAAGGCGCTGGCGGCGCAGACCGCCCGGGCGACCGAGGAGATCGCCGGCCAGATCGCCGGCATCCAGGGCGCGACCGGCGGGGCCGTCGCGGCGATCGGCGCGATCACGGGGCGGATCCAGGAGATCAGCGGCGTGGCGAGCGCGATCGCGGCGGCGGTGGAGGAGCAGGGATCGGCCACCCGGGAGATCGTCCGCAACGTCGGGCAGGCGGCCATCGGCACCGGCGCGGTGACCAGCACCATTCTGGGGGTCGCCGGGGCCGCCGAGGAGACCGGCCGGGCGGCCGCCGCGGTACTCGCGGCGGCGTCCGCGCTGTCGCGGCAATCCGAGACGCTCACCGCCGAGGTCGCGCGCTTCCTCGACAGCGTCCGGGCCGCCTGACCGAACGGTGCCGGGGCCCGCGGGCCTCCGCCCCGATCTCGCCCGTTTAGGGGAGTCTTACGGCTCGCGCGCTACAGCGTACGCAACGGGCGGGCGCAATCCCGCCGCGCATGAGTCGCCGTCCATGGCCGTGATCGTCGCCTTCGTCATCAATGCGGGGCTCAACTTCGTCCTCGGCCTGCTGATCGCCAAGCTGCTGGGCCCGGCGGATTTCGGCCGGTTCGCCCTCGCGACCACCGGCGCCATCGTGCTGAACACGGTGCTGTTCGAGTGGCTGCGCCTGTCGGCGACGCGGTTCTACTCGGGGCGCGTGCGCGTCGACGAGCCGTGGATCCGCCACGGGCTCGACCGGGCCTACCTGCGCATCGGCGCCCTGCTCCTGGCCGCCGCGGCCCTGTGCGGGGCCTTCGGCTTCGCCGGCGGCGCCGACGGGCGCGAGGCGGTCCTGTGCGGCACCGGCCTCGCGGCCCTGGGCATCGGCGTGTTCGACTATCACGCGGCCCTCGCCCGGGCGCGCTTCGACGGCAAGCTCTATCTCGGCCTCGTCGCGGTGAAGAACGTCCTGTCCTTCGCCCTGATGGCGGCGGCGGCGTGGTGGCTGCCCCAGCCGGCCTGGGTGCTGGCGGCGGCGGGACTGAGCCAGCTCCTCGCGGTGGTGGTGCTGCGCCACCCCCTGCGGGACCCGCGCACGCCCCTCGAGCGGCCGCGCCTGTCGGCGACCTGGCGGGTCTTCGCGCGCTACGGCCTGCCGCTCATCGCCGCCAACACCGCCTACCAGTGCCTCACCTTCGTCAATCGTGGCGCCATCGCGGGCCAGGCCGGCTTCGCCGAGGCGGGCTACTTCGCCCTGGCGGCCGACGTCACCTCGCGCGCGCTGATGACGCTGGGCACCGCCCTCGACCTGCTGCTGTTCCAGCTCGCCGTGCAGGCCGAGGAGCAGAGCGGCCGCGCCGCCGCCGAGGCGCAGGTCGCCGCCAATGCCGGCACCGTGTTCGCCCTGCTGGCGCCCTGCGCGGTCGGCTTCTGGGCGGTGCTGCCGGCCCTCCAGGGGCTGGTGGTGCCGGACGCCTATCGCGGGCCGTTCGAGACCTACAGCACCGTGCTGATGCCGGGCCTGTTCTGCCTCGCGATGATGTTCTACGCCCTCAACCCGGTCTTCCAGATCCGCCGCCGGACCCTGCCGGTGGTCGCCGCCGCCCTGGTCGGCCTCGCGGTGAACGGCGCCGGCCTCCTCGTCCTGCCGGACCGGATGGGCGGTCTCGGCGTCGCGCTGGCGCAGAGCGCCGGGCTCGCCGCCGCCGGAACGTGGCTCGGCTGGCGCGCCCTGACCGGCGCGGAGCGGATCGCGCTGCCCTGGGGGGAGATCGGCGTCGCGGCGCTCGCCTGCGCGGCGATGGGGCTCGCCCTCGCCCCCTTCCGGCAGCTGCCGCCCGCCACCGCGCTGGCGGTCCTGGTTCCGGCCGGGATGGTTCTCTACGGGACCCTGGTCTGGATCCTCGACATCGCCGGCCTGCGCCGCCAGGTCCTGGCGCGCCTGCGCCCGGCAGGGACCGTGGCGGCGGAGTAGGCTCGCGCGCCGCCGCCGCAGTGGAAATCCCGCCGCTGAAACCCCGCGACTCCACCTCCGCTTGAATCCGCCGCCGGATCCGGCGACACCCGTCCTGGAATGGATACAAACAGGACCGGGGCGGGAACGATGGGCGTGTACGAGCCCGGCACCGAGGCGGAGGCCGGGGAGATCGTGCGGGCGGCCGCGGGGCGCGGCGAGCGCCTGCGCCTCGCCGGCGGCGGCACCGCCGCGGGGCTCGGCCGGCCCGCGCAGGACAGCGCGACCCTCTCGGCGAAGGCCCTCACCGGCGTCACGCTCTACGAGCCCGCCGAGATGGTGGTGGCGGCCCGGGCCGGGACGCCGCTCGCCGAGGTCGAGGCGCTGCTCGCCTCCCGCGGCCAGATGCTGCCCTTCGAGCCGATGGACCTGCGCGGCCTCTACGGCAGCGCCGGGGAGCCGACCCTCGGGGCGGTCGCGGCGATCAACAATGCCGGTCCCCGGCGGATCAACGCCGGCGCGGCCCGGGACAGCCTGATCGGCGTCCGCTTCGTCAACGGGCGCGGCGAGGCGATCAAGTCGGGCGGCCGGGTGATGAAGAACGTCACCGGCCTCGACCTCGTGAAGCTGATGGCCGGCGCCCACGGCACGCTGGGCCTGCTCACCGAGATCACCTTCAAGGTGCTGCCCGCCTGCGAGCGGGTGGCGACCCTGGTCTTCTCCGGCCTGGAGGACGCCCGGGCGGTGACCGCCCTGGCGGAGGCGCTGGGCTCGCCCTTCGAGCTCACGGGGGCCGCGCACCTGCCGGCGGGGATCGGCGCCCCGGAGGCGCGGACGCTGATGCGCCTCGAGGGCTTCTCCGACTCCATCGACTACCGCGCGGGCGCGCTGAGCCGCCTGCTGAAGCGCTACGGTCAGCCCGAGACCCTGGACGGTGAGGCCGGCGCCGCCCTCTGGCGGTCGGTGCGCGACGCGGCGCCGCTCGCCGAGCCCCGGGAGGCCGCCCTCTGGCGGATCTCCACCGCGCCGACCCGCGGGCCGGCCCTCGCGGCGGCGGTCGCGGCCGAGCGCGAGGCGCGCTGGTTCTTCGACTGGGGCGGCGGCCTGATCTGGCTCGCCACCGGCTCGGCGGGCGATGCCGGCGCCGCGACGGTGCGCCGGGCGGTGAAGGCCCAGGGCGGCCACGCCACGCTGGTGCGCGCACCCGACGCCGTGCGCGCCGCCGTGCCGGTGTTCGAGCCGCTGGCCGAGCCGCTGATGCGGCTCACCGCCGGCATCAAGGCGGCGCACGATCCCGCCGGGGTGCTCAACCCCGGCCGGATGTACGCCGGACTGTAAGCATCAGATTTCGCCCCTCCCCGACCGTGGGGAGGCGTGGCGCCGAGGACGCGACCCGTGCAGACCAACTTCGCCCCCGCCCAGCTCGCCGATCCCGCCATGGCGGCGTCGGAGAAGATCCTGCGGACCTGCGTGCATTGCGGCTTCTGCACGGCGACCTGCCCGACCTACCTGCTTCTCGGGGACGAGCTCGATTCCCCGCGCGGGCGGATCTACCTGATCAAGGACATGCTGGAGGGCGGCAAGCCGGCCTCGCAGGAGGTGGTCAAGCACGTCGACCGCTGCCTCTCGTGCCTGTCCTGCATGACCACCTGCCCGTCGGGGGTGCACTACATGCACCTCGTCGACCACGCCCGGGCGCATATCGAGGAGACCTACACCCGCCCCGCCGGCGACCGGTTCCTGCGGGCGCTGCTCGCCCAGGTCCTGCCCTATCCGGGCCGCTTCCGCCTCGCGCTCACCGCCGCCAGGCTCGGCGCGCCGTTCCGGGGCCTGGTGGCCCGGCTGCCGCGGGTCGGCAACCGCCTCGCGGCCATGCTCGACCTCGCGCCGGCCGGGACGCCGCCCCGCGAGCCGACGAACCGGCCCGGCCGGTTCCCGCCGGCGGGCGCGGGGGCGGCCGGGACGGCCCCCAAGCGCGTCGCCCTGCTGCGCGGCTGCGCCCAGAGCGTGCTGCGGCCGGACTTCAACGCCGCCGCGATCCGGCTGCTCAACCGGCACGGGATCGAGGTCGTCCACGCGAACGAGGGCTGCTGCGGGGCGCTGACCCACCACATGGGCAAGGAGGACTCGGCCCACGCCCACGCCAAGCAGGCGATCGACGCCTGGGACGCCGAGATCGCCAAGGGCCTCGACGCGATCCTGGTCACGGCCTCGGGCTGCGGCACGACCATCAAGGATTACGGCTTCATGTTCCGCGACGACCCGGCCTACGCCGAGAAGGCGCTGCGGGTCTCGAGCCTGGCCAAGGACGTGACCGAGTACCTCGCGCTGCTCGACCTGGCCCCCGTCGCCGAGACCGACCTGGTGGTGGCCTACCACTCGGCCTGCTCGATGCAGCACGGCCAGGGCATCCGGCTGGAGCCCAAGACGCTGCTGAAGCGCGCGGGCTTCACCGTGAAGGACGTGCCCGAGGGCCACATCTGCTGCGGCTCGGCGGGGACCTACAACATCCTGCAGCCGGAGCTGGCCGCGAAGCTGCGCGCCCGGAAGGTCGCCAATATCGAGCGCGTGCGCCCCGACGTGATCGCCACCGGCAACATCGGCTGCGCCACGCAGATCGGGAAGGGCACCGGCATCCCGATCGTCCACACGGTCGAGCTGCTCGACTGGGCCACCGGCGGCCCGAAGCCCGCGGCGCTGGCCGGGGTGGCGCCGCGGCTCGAAGCGGCGGAGTAGGCACACGCCTGTCGCGACGCGGCAGGCCGTCATCGCGCGCGCAGCGAGGCGATCCGGCGATGCGGCCCAGGGATGCGGCCCATCCGCGATCGTCAGCGCCGCCCTGGATCGCTTGGCTGCGCTCGCGACCGCGGACCGGCCGCCTCCGCGCCGTGACAGGCCCGTGACATCTATTCACGTTGACCCTTGCCAAATCCGCGCAGCGGTCTGTAATGATGTCGACCCCTCTCCGGTCCCGCCGGTCGCCGCAACGGCCCGCGGACGTGACCGAATTCCTCGCGAAATCGGTCGTGGTGTCGCGGCGGGCCCTGTCGGTCCGCCTGGCGGCGGCCCGTGCCGCCCGCGATCGGGCAGGTGTCGCACGACGCGGCGGAGTTCCTCCGTCGCACCCAGGAATTCACGGCCGGTCCCCCGCCGGCCGAGATTGTTTCGCGAGGTCGGGACCACGATGGACGGACGCACGGCCCAGCATAGAGCTGCGCGTGCCCCGGAGGCGCACGAGGCGCGTCGCACCGGTCCGTCCGTCCGCCCGGCCTGTTTCAACCCCAGGCGCCCAGGGCGCCGAACGGCGGTTGACGGCAATTTCCCCTCGAACCCATCCGCCTCGGCGACGAGGCCGGCATCCCGCCCGACAGGTTTGACGTCGGGCGAGGCGCCGCCGGGACCACGGGCACGGAGAACGACGTCGGCCGCCATGCCGAGAGTCCGACATGGCCAACAAAATGCTGATCGACGCGATGCACCCGGAGGAGACCCGGGTCGTCACGGTCCACGGGTCTAGGGTCGAGGAGTTCGACTTCGAAGCCGCCAACCGGCGCCAGCTGCGCGGCAACATCTACCTCGCCAAGGTCACCCGGGTGGAGCCGTCGCTCCAGGCGGCGTTCGTCGAGTATGGCGGCAACCGCCACGGCTTCCTGGCCTTCAACGAGATCCATCCCGACTACTACCAGATCCCGCTGGCCGACCGGCAGGCGCTCCTCGAGGAGGAGGCCCGCGACGCCGAGGAGCACCGCGAGCGCGAGGAGCGTCGCCGCCGGTCGTCGTCGCGCCGGTCCCGCGGCCGCCGCGCCGAGGCCCGTGCCCGCGGCGCCGACGAGACCGTGAGCGCCGAGGACACGCACGCGGCCGCCGAGGGCGAGGATCAGGCCGAGGTCCGGAACGAGTCGGGGATCGACCCGGCCGTCCAGCCCGACACGCTCGCCGAGAACCCCGAGGCCGTGCAGGAGGCCCTCGCCTCCGAGGCCGCCGCCGGCGACATCCCGGCGGACGGCGAGCCGGCGCGCGCCGCCGAGCCCGCGGTCGACGCGGCCGGATCCGACCTGTCCGAGACCGCTCCGGTCGAGGCGCAGGCCGCCCCCGCCGGGGCCGAACCGGTCGCCGCCGAGTCCGGATCCGACCTGTCCGAGCCGGAGGCCCGCATCGCCGTCGCGGAGGCGCTGACCGTGTCCGACGCGCCGGGCGAGACCGTCGCGGACGCGCTCGCGACGGAGGCGAGCGAGGCGGAGGAGTCCGCCGCGCCGACCGCCGCCGACGCGGCGGACGAGGCCTCCGAGGAGGACGACGAGGAGTCCGACGACGACGAGGATGAGGACGAGTCGGAGGACGACGAGGACGAGTCCGACGACGACGAGGAGTCGGACGAGGAGTCGGACGATCCCGACGCCGAGCCCAAGATCGCCCAGGTCGGCGGCAACGGCGACGCGCTGGCCGAGATCCCCGAGCGTCCGCGCCACTACCGCCGCCAGTACAAGATCCAGGAGGTGATCAAGCGCCGCCAGATCATCCTGGTGCAGGTCGTCAAGGAGGAGCGCGGCACGAAGGGCGCGGCGCTCACCACCTACCTGTCGCTCGCCGGCCGCTACTCGGTGCTGATGCCCAACACGGGCCGCGGCGGCGGCATCTCCCGCAAGATCACCTCGGCGGCCGACCGCAAGCGCCTCAAGGAGGTCGTGCAGGACCTGGAGGTGCCCGAGGGGATGGGCGTCATCCTGCGCACCGCCGGCGCCTCGCGCTCCAAGCCCGAGATCGCCCGCGATTTCGAGTACCTGATGCGGCTGTGGGAGTCGGTCCGGGAGCTGACCCTGACCTCCATGGCCCCGGCGCTGGTCTACGAGGAGGGCTCGCTGATCAAGCGCGCCATCCGCGACCTCTACAACAAGGATCTGGACGAGGTTCTGGTCGCCGGCGAGGACGCCTACCGCGAGGCCAAGGACTTCATGCGGATGCTGATGCCCGGCCAGTCCAAGGTCGTGAAGCCCTACCGCGACTCGACGCCGATCTTCGCCCGCTTCGGCGTCGAGCAGCAGCTCGACGCGATGTTCTCCACGCACGTCTCGCTGAAATCCGGCGGCTACCTCGTGATCAACCCGACCGAGGCGCTGGTCTCGATCGACGTCAACTCCGGCCGCGCCACCCGCGAGCACGACATCGAGGACACCGCCCTCAAGACGAACCTGGAGGCCGCCGAGGAGGTCGCCCGCCAGCTGCGGCTGCGCGACCTCGCGGGCCTGATCGTCATCGACTTCATCGACATGGAGGAGAAGCGGAACAACCGCGCCGTCGAGAAGAAGCTCAACGAGTGCCTGAAGAACGACCGGGCGCGCATCCAGGTCGGCCGGATCTCGCCGTTCGGCCTGCTGGAGATGAGCCGCCAGCGGATCCGCACGGGCGTGCTCGAATCCTCCTCGATCCCCTGCGCCCATTGCGGCGGCTCGGGCTTCGTGCGCGCCACCGCGTCGGTGGCCCTGCACATCCTGCGCTCGATCGAGGAGGTGCTGCTCAAGTCGGCCTCGCACAACCTCGTCCTGCGCACCCGCACCGAGATCGCGCTCTACATCCTCAACCAGAAGCGCGGGCACCTGCGCGAGCTCGAGGTGCGCTTCGGCGTGACGATCACGATCGCGGCCGACGAGCGGCTGGCGGCCACCACCCCGTTCCAGCTCGACCGCGGCGAGCCGGCCCAGCGGGCGGAGGGCCCGGTGACGGGCGTGCGCGCCCAGGCGATCTCGCCCGCGATGGAGTTCGACGACGAGGACGAGGAGGCCGACGAGGCCGAGGCCGAGACGGAGTCCGAGGGCGAGGCCGACGAGGGCCGGGCCGAGGCCCGCGAGGACGGGTCGCGCGAGGACGGCGAGGGCCGTCGCCGCCGCCGCCGCCGCCGGCGGCGCGGCGGTCGCCAGGAGGGCCGCGGCGAGGAGGGCCGCGCCGAGGACGATCGCGGCGACGACGATCAGGACGACTCGCAGGACGACCCGCAGGACGGCGCCCGTTCGGACGCGGAGAGAGGCGACGGGGACTGGGACGGCGAGCAGCCGGCCGGGACCGAGGCCCCCGCCGCGGCCGTCGCCGCGGAGGCCGGCGACGCCGACGAGACGGTGGCCGGTTCGGACGAGGCGGCCCGGTCCGAGGACGAGGGCGGCCGTCGCCGTCGCCGCGGACGCCGCGGCGGGCGCGGGCGCAGCGAGGGCCGCTCCCGCGACGCGTCCGCGACGGACGACGCTTCGGAGGCCGCGGGCGACGTCGTCGCCCTGTCGGCGGAGGAGCCGGTGAGCGCTGAGGCGGTGGCCGAGGCGGTCGGATCGGCGCCGGCACCGGCCGCCGACGCCGAGACCGCGGTGGACCTGCCGGTGGCGCCGGCCGAGTCCGCGGCGCCGGCGGCCGACCGGGCGAGCGTCGGCGCGCAGGCAGAAGCCCCGTCGCCCGAGCCCGCGTCGCCCGAGGCCGCCCCCGCCGAGCCGGCGCCCGAGCCCGTGGCGATCGTGCTGACGCCCCCGTCCGACCCGGATCGGCCGAAGCGCGCCGGCTGGTGGTCCCGCACCAAGGCGGCCCTGACCGGCGAATGAAGCATTGCGCCCCTCGATAGAGCGCTATCCGGGGGCGCAACTTCTCGAAGAAAAGCTGTTGCGCCGCAGGGATGCCCCGCAACGCTTGTTCGGAGACTAGTCTATCCTTCACCATTGGTTGAAGGTTCTGTGTGACCATGCGCTCCGATTAGAATGTCGGAGAGGCCCGCATGTTCAGTTTGCGCCGGCAGCGTCAGACCCCTGACGCGCTAGCAACCCCGGTGACGGCGATCGCACCGGTCGAGACGGCCGTTGCCGCGCCGGTCGAGACGGCACCGAATCCCGTCGCGGAACTGGCCGTCGACCGGGAATGGCTGACCCTCCTGGCGCGCCTGTCCGCCTCCGCGTCCGATGCCGGCACCTCGATCGGCTGGATGACCCACGACGCCTCCGGCACCGCCGAGCAGGCCCGTCTCATCGCGGCCGCCAGCGAGGAACTCGCCGCGACCACCGGTGAGATCGCGGCCCGCTCCTCGTCGGCGGCCGAGATGGCCGAGACCGCCCGGGCGGGCATCGCCACCTGCGTGGGCGACCTGCACCGGGCCACCGACGGCATGCGCGGGATCGAGGAGGGCACCGAGGAGATCGGCAGCCGTCTCGACAGCTTCTCGACCGCCGCGCTGCGGATCGAGGAGATGGCCGGCACGATCGCGGCGATCTCGGCCCAGACCAACCTGCTCGCGCTCAACGCCACGATCGAGGCGGCCCGGGCCGGCGAGGCCGGGCGCGGCTTCGCGGTGGTCGCCGCCGAGGTGAAGACGCTGTCGGCGCAGACCGCGAAGGCGACGGACGAGATCCGGGCGCGGGTCAGCGGCCTGCGCGAGGAGATGGCCGCGATGCAGGCGGCCGTGTCGCGCAGCCGCAACGCCGTCGAGGCCGGCGCGGCCGCGATGGTGCGGGCCAATGCCCGCGTCGAGGCCGAGAGCGGCGCCGTCGCGAACGTCGCCGCGCAGATGCGCGAGGCCTCGGAGATCCTCGGCCAGCAGATGCAGGCCACCGGCGACATCGCCCAGAACGTCGGCCGCATCGCGGAAGGGACCGACAAGGCGCGCCGGGAGATCGGCGACGCCCTGGCGCAGCTCGGACGGATCGAGGATCTCGGCCGCACCCTGCTCGACCGGCAGACCGGAACCACCGCGGATCAGCGGGTGATCCGCCTGTCGGCGGATTGCGCCGCGTGGCGGCGCGCCGTCGCGGCGACGCTGGTCGGCATGCGCTCGACCGACACGCCGCCGGAGGGGATCCCCGCCGACGCGACGCGGCCGGCCGCCATCGAGACGCCCCTGGCGCAGGCCCGCGAGCAGGCGGCCGCCCTGGTCCGCCACGTGCGCAGCCAGGCCTGGGACTCGGCGACCACGGCGTTCGTGGCGTTCGAGGCGGCGGTGAAGGAAGCCCGGGCGGCGATCGAGGCCTGAAGGCCGGCCGGCCCCGGGTCCGCCGCGACCCGGGACCGTCTCAGGAGGCGATCGGACGCCGTCAGCCCGGCGGCGGCTCGGATCCCGGAGCTGCCGGCGCCGCGTCGGCCCTCTGGCGATCCCGCTCCTTGCGCAGTTCCCGCTCGGCCAGCAGCCAGAACTCGATCTCGAAGCCCTCGGGCCGGTGGTTGCGCTCCCAGAGTTCGTAGGCCCGCTCGCGGATCTGCTCGAAGGTGATCGTGTCGGGCGACCGCGGCGGGGGCTGCGGTGCCGACGCCTCCACCCCGGATGGGGGTTCCGGCGCGGTGCCGGTCTCGGACGCGGGCGCCTGTGTCCCCGCCATCGGGTGATCCGGAGGCGGACGGAAATCGGGGGGCACTTCCATGGCGCCGGCCTCAGGAGGCCGGCTTGTCGAGATAGGCGGCGACGCTGGTGATCCGGCTCCCGACCATCGTCACCGCCTTGCGCAGCCGCTCCTCGCTGACACCGAAACGCTGCGCCCACTCCTCGCGGGTGGCGCGGTCGTAGATGTCGATATGCGTCTTGCCTCTGGCCTCGGTCGACATGCTGTGCCCGCTCCGGTTCGCCGTCAGGCGCGGCCGTGCCGCGCGCCCTGGAGGGACAACCGGGCTCGGAGACTTCGGTTGCCGCCGGTCGCGCGGGACGGGCGGCCGGGGCGCGCGGCGGATCAGGGTGCGGTCGGCGCGGGGCTCGGGACCGGCGCCGGATCCGCTTCGGCCGCGTCCGGGCGGACCCGCGCCGCCACGAAGGCGGTCAGCAGCGGCACCAGCAGCGCCGTGACCACCACGCTCGCCGCCACCAGCACGGTGGCGGGACCGGCGGCCTCCCTGTAGGCCGGGTTGGCGGCGGCGATGATCGCCGGCACGGCGGCGGCGTTGCCCGCCGTCGAGGCGGCCGCGACGCCCGCCACGCCGTTGCCCCCGGTGAGCCGGTCGGCGACGAACAGGGCCGCCCCGGTGATCGCCACCACCGCCACGCCGAGACCGATGCCGAGGAGGCCCGCCTGCCAGATCTTGGCGAGGTCGAGTCCGAAGCCGAGGGCGAAGGCGAAGAACGGGATCATCACCGGCGCCGCCCCCGACAGGAAAGCGCGCATGTCGCGGTCGAGGTTGCCGAGGATCATCCCGATCAGCAGCGGCAGGATGCTGCCCACCAGCGTCGGCCACGGGAAGGCCGACAGACCCGCCAGCCCGAGGGTCACCATGGTGAGGAACGGCCCGGATTCGAGGCTCATGATCGCGTAGGCGCCGGCATCCTTCGGGCGGCCGAACTGCCCCATCAGCGCGAGGTAGAGACCGCCGTTGGTGTCGTTCATGGCGGCGACGATCGCCAGCGTCGAGATCCCCGCGAAAGCCCCGCCCACCACCGGCGCCTCGCCGAGGAGCTGGCCGAACACCACGCCCATGATCGCCGCGATGCCGACCTTGGCGGCCAGCAGGACGCCGCCCTTGCGGGCGATCGCCGGGGTGGCGCGGAAATCGATGCCCGCGCCCATGCAGACGAAGAACACCGCCAGGATCGGCAGCGCGCCGTTGAACAGCGCGCCGGTGAACGAGCCGAAGAAGGTCGCGGTGTTCGGGAAGAGCGTGTGGAGGATCGCGCCGAGGAACAGCGGCACGACCATCAGGCCGCCGGGCACGCGCTCCAGGGAGCGCTTGATGGGTATCTGCATAGGTCGCCCTTCCGGTGCCGCCCTGCCCGGGCCCTGGCACCCACTCTTCCCCCCGGGCGGGCTGCTACAACCTTTCGACAAGTCGGCGCAACTGGCGCCCGGATCAGCACAAATGTTGACAAGTCCGCCGGCGCAACGCTGACTCGGCGCGGATCGGCTCGATCCACGGAGGCGTCCCCGGATGTCGTCAGCGATGTCCCCTTCCCTGTCCGGCTCCCCTGACCCGGCGGAGGCGCCCGGGCAGCGGGCGCTCCGCGGCGCGGAGCCGGCACGGCCCGCCTCCCTGGCCGACGGCCTCTATCAGGCGATCCGCACCGGCATCGCGAACGGCACCTACGGGCCCGACGCGCGGCTCCCGAGCGAGCACGACCTCGCGGGACGCTTCCAGGTCTCGCGGCCGGTGGTGCGGGCCGCCCTCGACCGGCTGCGCCGGGAGGGCGCGATCGTCTCGCGGCAGGGGGCCGGCAGCTTCGTGCGGGCGCGGCCGGTGCGCCCGGCCCTGGGCTTCGCCCCCGTGGAGAGCGTCGCCGACATCCAGCGCTGCTACGAGTTCCGCCTCACCCTCGAGCCGGAGGCGGCCTACCACGCGGCGCTGCGCCACGACGCGGCGGCCCTCGACCGGATCGCGGCGGCCCTCGACCGGCTGGCGGTCGCGACCCGGCAGGAGCAGCACCGGGCGGACGCCGATTTCGCCTTCCACCACGCGATCGCGGCGGCGTCGAACAACCACTACTACGCGGCCTGCCTGGAGGCGCTGCAATCCCACATCGCCGTGGGCATGACGATCCACGGCCTCGCCCTGCAGGGCCCCCGCTCCGGCCTGCGCGGCGTGCTGGAGGAGCATCGCGGGATCTTCGCGGCGATCGAGGGCCGCGACGGCGCGGGCGCCCGCAGCCGCATGGCCGCCCATATCGCCGGGTCCCGCGACCGGCTGTTCGAGGGGCGGCTCCTCGATCTCTCGCTCGGACGGCCCGCGGAGGCCGGCGCCGCCGCGCCGCCCGCTTGACCGCCGCGCCGGCCGGTCTGTATGCCTCGCGACAACCTGACAACAAGGACGCGAGCCGCGCTCGGCCGGGCGGCGCGGCCGGCGAGGCTCCCGCCATGATCCGCCCGACATGACCCGCCTGCGCCTCATCGCCGACGATCTCACCGGCACTCTCGACACGGCCGCGGGCTTCACCGGCCTGTGCGGGTCGATCCCTGTGGCGTGGCCCGAGATCCTGGCCGCGGAGGCCGCCGAGGGCTCGAGCGGGTGCCTGGCGATCGATTCCGGCACGCGGGAACTGTCGGCGGAGGCCGCCGGGCGGATCGTCGGCGCCCTCGCGCCCCGGCTGGACGGAGCCGGCATCGCCTTCAAGAAGGTCGACAGCCTCCTGCGCGGCCCCTGGGCGGCGGAACTCGCGGCGGTGCTGCGGACCGGGACCTGGGAGCGCTGCGTCGTGGCGCCGGCCTTCCCGTACCAGGGACGCCGCACGGCGGGCGGGCGGCAGCTCGCCCGGCGCGGCGCGGGCTTCGAGCCGGTCTCGGGCGACATCGCCGAGGCCCTGCGGGCGGTCGGGCTGCCGGCGCGTCGGGTCGACCCGGCCGACGGCCCCGTGGCGGGCGTCGCCGTCTACGACGCGGCGAGCGACGCCGATCTCGCCCGGGTGGCGGGTCTCGGTGGCGGCGGCCCGGTGCTCTGGTGCGGCAGCGGCGGCCTCGCCGCCGCCCTGGCGCGGGGCGCGGCGCCGCCGGGCGACGCCCGGCTGGCCGGTCCCGTGCTCGGGCTGTTCGGCTCCGACCGGCCCGAGACCGCGGCGCAGCTCGCGGCCTGCGGCACCCACCACCTCGTCCTGTCGGCGGACGATCCCGACCATGCCGGCGCTGTGGCCGCGCGCCTCGACCGGGACGGCGTTGTCCTGGCGAGCCTCGCGCTGCCCGCCGGCACCGCCCGGGAGGACGCCGCGGCGCATATCGCCGCGACCTTCGCGGGCGTGATCGACCGCATCCCGCGGCCCGGTACGCTGCTGGTCGCCGGCGGCGAGACCCTGAAGGCGCTCTGCCTCGCCCTCGCCGTCGCGCGCCTCGACGTCACCGGGCAGATCGCGCCCGGCCTGCCCCGCTCGACCCTGCGGGGCGGCCGCTGGGACGGGCTGCCGGTCGTGTCGAAGTCCGGCGCCTTCGGAACAGAGGGCGTCTGGCGCGACCTCCTCCACCAGAACGGCTTCCCGCACGACAGGAGCGCCCCGTGACCCAACATCTCGCCATCACCATGGGCGATCCCGCCGGCATCGGCCCCGAGATCATCGTCAAGGCCGCGGCCCGGCTGAAGGACCGGATCGCGGCGGGCGACCTGAAGCTCGTGGTCATCGGCAGCGCCCCGGCCCTGCGCCGGGCCGAGCAGGCGCTCGGCCTCCTGCCGGAGGCCATCCCGGAGGTCGCCGAGGCCGGCGACTGGCCGGCGCTGTGCTGCCTCCAGGCCGACGCCGAGGGCGCGCCGATCGAGCCCGGCCGGCTCTCCGCCGACGGCGGGCGCTTCGCCTACAAGGCGATCGAGGCCGGCGTCCGCCTGGCCATGGCGGGGCGGATCGGCGGCATCGTCACGGCGCCGCTCAACAAGGAGGCGCTCAACAAGGCCGGCTACCACTATGCCGGCCATACCGAGATGCTGGCGGAGCTGACCGGGGTGCGCGGGTCGGTGATGATGCTGGCCCACGGCAACATGCGGGTCTCCCACGTCACCACCCACGTCGCCCTGGAGGACGTGCCGAAGCGCCTGACCCCGGAGCGGCTGCGCCTCGTCATCGACCTCACCGACAAGGCCCTGAAGGGCCTCGGCCTCGCCAAGCCCAAGATCGCGGTCGCCGCGCTGAACCCTCACGCCGGCGAGGGCGGCCTGTTCGGGCGCCAGGACATCGACGTCAGCACGCCGGTGATTGAGAAGGCCAATGCCGAGGGTCTCGACGTGCACGGGCCGGTGCCGGGCGACACGGTGTTCGTGAAGCTGCGCGCGGGCCAGTACGACGCGGTGGTGGCCATGTACCACGACCAGGGGCACATCCCGGTGAAGCTGCTCGGCTTCGAGATCGACCCGGCCACGGGGAAGTGGATGGACCTGTCGGGCGTGAACATCACCCTGGGCCTGCCGATCATCCGCACCTCGGTCGATCACGGCACCGCCTTCGACATCGCCGGCACCGGCGTCGCCAACGAGCGCAGCCTCATCGAGGCGATCGAGTTCGCCGAGAAGCTCGCGGCCAGCCGCGCGGCGTGAGACTCGGCGGCGTGAGACTCGGCGGATGACGGGGGCGGCGATCCGCGCCCCCGTCCCGAGGTGCCGCGGCGGTCGCGATCATCGCCGGAGCCGGCCTCCGTGGAACGCGAGCCGGTCGTCCCGGGCCACGGGCTCGGCGAGCGTGTTTCACGTGAAACAAACCGGGAACATCGGCCTAGCGGATGTCGGCCTCCTGCCCCACCGCCTCGCAGGCGAACGGTGACGGCGGCGCCTCGACGCCGCGCCAGCGGCCGTAGGTCCAGGGGCGATACCACGCCGCTCCCGCGGGCAGGCGCTCCGGCACGAGGTCGATGCCGTGCGTGCCGAACGGCCCGCAGCGGCAGATCCGGGCGAAGCCCATCCAGCCGCCGGGCCAGAGCCCGTGCCGGGTGATGGCCGTGTCGGTGTACTCGGAGCAGCTCGGCCAGTGGCGGCACTGGCGGCCGACCAGGCCCGACAGCGTCAGCTGGTAGCCGCGGATCGCCCAGTGGGCGGCGCGCCGGACCATCCCGTCAGGCGGCCTGCCGCTTGGCGGCGATCTGGTCGAGGGCGTCCACCACCGCGTCGAAGGTCAGGAGCGTCGAGGCGTGGCGCGCCTTGAAGTCCCGCACCGGCTCGAGCACCGCGAGGTCGGACCACGCGCCGTCGGGCGCCGGACCGTTCTCCTTGAGCATGGACCGCATGGTCTCGCGGACGCCGCGCAGCTCCTCCGCGCTGGCGCCGACCACGTGCCGACCCATCAGCGACGAGGAGGCCTGCCCGAGGGCGCAGGCCCGGACCTCCTGGGCGAAATCCGCGACCCGGCCGTCCTCGCCCAGGACGAGGTCGACCGTCACGGTCGAGCCGCACAGGCGGGAATGGGCCGTCGCGGTCGCGTCCGGGTTCTCGAGCCGGCCGAGCCGGGGGATGTCGGCGGCGAGTTCCAGGATACGGCGGTTGTAGATGTCGTCGAGCATCGGGTCCTCGGCCGGAGGCACAATGTCCATCGGGACTCTGCCGCGTGCGACGCGCATTGCGCGTTGCCCCGCGAACGATGATATAGGCGCGATGCGGCCGCTTCGCGAGGAGGCGGGCCGTCGACCAGGGTCGCGCCCACGGCCACGGTGGTTCCCACGGCCTTTCGTCCATCCCGGGGCGCCGGCTTGAAACCTTTTCGAGCCCGGGATCTTCCCTCGAACGCCCGACGCGATCCGACGATGTACGCCAAGCCCGACAGCACCCCGATGAAATCCCGCATCGCGCGGGCCGGAGATGCCATGGATGCCGCGCTCAAATCCTTGTCCTACCAGGGTGACGGCCAGGGTTTCGACCGGAACGGGATCGACGGGCAAGGTCTGAACGGCATGCGCAATGACAATCGGCCCGCCGATGACGGGCGGCCCGTCGAGGTGGCGCCCGAGCCGACCTCCGCGACCCGCGTCCCGGACGGGATCGAGACCGGCCGCCCGAGCCGCGCCGAGGCCGAGGCCGCCGTCCGCACCCTCCTGCGCTGGGCCGGCGACGACCCGACCCGCGAGGGTCTGCTCGACACCCCGGCCCGGGTCACCAAGGCCTACGAGCAGCTGTTCGGCGGCTACGCGGTCGACGCCGAGAAGTTGCTGGAGCGCGTCTTCGAGGAGGTCGAGGGCTACTCGGACATCGTGCTGGTGCGCGACATCCCGTTCCACTCCCACTGCGAGCACCACATGGTGCCGTTCATGGGGCTCGCCCACATCGCCTACTATCCGACCCGGGGCGTGGTCGGCCTGTCGAAGCTCGCCCGCGTGGTCGACACCTTCGCCCGCCGCCTGCAGACGCAGGAGACCATGACCGCCCAGATCGCCGACGTGATCGAGAGCATCCTCAAGCCCCGCGGCGTCGCCGTGATGGTGGAGGCCGAGCATCTCTGCATGGCGATGCGCGGCGTCCAGAAGGCCGGCGTCTCGACCATCACGAGCCAGTTCCGCGGCGTCTTCAAGGACAACGCCAACGAGCAGGTCCGCTTCCTGACCCTGGTGCGCGGCGGCGCCAAGTAGCTCCGACGAGCGAGCCGGATCACCCTGCCATGACCGCGCGCGACATCGCCTTCGATCCCCCCGGCACCCGCGCCGAGGTCGAGGAGGGCGCGGCCCTCACGCCGCGCTTCGACCGCGACGGCCTCGTCGCCTGCATCGCGGTGGACGCGCGGGACGGGCAGGTGCTGATGCTCGCCCACATGAACGCCGAATCGCTGGCGCGCACCCTCGAGACCGGCGAGGCGTGGTACTGGTCGCGCTCGCGCCGGGAACTCTGGCACAAGGGGGCGACCAGCGGCCAGATCCAGCGCATCGTCGAGATGCGGGTCGACTGCGACCAGGACGCCCTGCTGATCCGCGTCGAGGTCGGCGGCGACGGCGGCTGCTGCCACACCGGCCGGCGCGACTGCTTCTACCGCAGCGTCGTCCGGGAGGCGGACGGCCGGGTGGTCCTGAAAGCCGCCGGGCGATGAGCCGCCCTCTTGCCACCCGGTGGCAAGACGAGTCCGCCGACCCGCATTTCCCGCCCGGAACCGTCGAGCCGCTCCGGCCGCCGCCGAGCCCCGGTCCGCTCGTCGGGCTCGCCCTCGGGGGTGGCTCGGCCCGGGGCTGGGCGCATATCGGGGTGATCCGCGCCCTGGAGGAGGCCGGCATCCACCCGTCCGTGGTGGCGGGCTGCTCCATCGGCGCCGTGGTCGGCGCCTGCTACGCGGCCGGGCGCCTCGACCGGCTCGAGGCCTTCGCCCGGGCGCTGACCCGGCGCCGGGTCGTCGGGCTCATCGATCCCCGCCTGCCGGGCTCCGGGCTGATCGCCGGCAACCGCCTCCGCCAGCGCCTCGCCGCCGATCTCGGCGAGCGCCGGATCGAGACGCTGCCGGTCCGCTTCGGCTGCGTCGCCACCGAGTACGGCACCGGCCACGAGGTCAGCCTGACCGCGGGCCCGGCGGTGGACGCGGTGCGCGCCTCCTACGCGATCCCCGGCCTGTTCCCGCCGGTGGCCCATGACGGCCGCGTGCTGATGGACGGGACACTGGTCAACCCGGTGCCGGTGGCGCTCGCCCGCGCGCTCGGAGCCGACTTGGTCATCTGCGTGAACCTCAACGGCGACACCGGCGGACCGGTGGTGCGCGAGGCACCGCACCCGCCCCCGCGCCGGGGCTTCCTGCAGGGGGTGCGCGGGCGCCTGCCGGGCTTCGACCGGCCGGACCCCGAGATCGCCGTGCCGGGCATCGCCCGGGTGGTGCTCGACGCCTTCAACACCACGCAGGACCGGATCTCGCGGGCGCGGCTGGAGCGCGACCCGCCGGACGTGGCCATCGGCCCGGATCTCGCCGCCTTCGGGCTGTTCGATTTCCACCGGGCCGCGGAGGGCATCGCCCTCGGGCACCGCGCCGCCCGCGCCGCCCTGCCCCGGATCCGGGCCGTGCTGGAGGGTGCGGCCGCGCGGGCCTGAAAGGTCCGGGCGCGTCCCTTCGGAGGAGGCCGTCATCCGGCTGTCGTGGCCGCCTGCGATGGGCGCCGTGCATGCTGGAGGACCTCCAATGTATACGAGTCGCCGTCAGATCCTGCTGTCCGGAGGCGCGGGCCTCGTCGGGCTGGCCTCGGGCCTCGGACGGCCCGGCCTGAGCCGCGCCGCCGACCGGCCGGTCCTGACCCACGGTCTCCAGTCGGGCGATGTCGGCACCGACTCGGCGGTGGTCTGGGCCCGGTCCGACCGGCCCGCCCGGGCGATCGTCGAGTGGGCGACCACCGAGAGCTTCGCCGACATCCGCGGCGGCGTCTTCGCCGACGCCCTGCCGGAGACCGACGGCACCGTGAAGGTGGCGCTGACCGGGCTGCCGGCCGGCCAGGACGTGTTCTACCGGGTCCGCCTGGAGGACGTCGCCGCGCCGACCATCGTCGGACCGGCCCAGGTCGGGCGGTTCCGGACCGCGCCGGCGGACCGGCGCTCGGTGTCGTTCTGCTGGTCGGGCGACACGGCGGGCCAGGGCTGGGGCATCGACGAGGCCCGTGGCGGCATGACGATCTACTCCGCCATCCTGAAGAACCGGCCGGACTTCTTCATCCATTCCGGCGACACGATCTACGCCGACGGGCCGATCCAGTCCGAGGTGAAGCTCCCCGACGGCAGCCTGTGGCGCAACCGGGTGACCGAGGAGGTCGCCAAGCCCGCCGAGACGCTCGCGGAGTTCCGGGGCCGGCACAAGTACAACCTCACCGACCGGAACGTGCTGGCGATGAACGCCGCCGTGCCGATCCTGGCGCAGTGGGACGACCACGAGGTCACCAACAACTGGTGGCCGGGCGAGCCCCTCACCCGGGCCGAACACCTGAAGAAGAAGTACGCCGACCCGAACGTGCTGGCCCTGCAGCTGCGGGCGGCGAAGGCCTTCCACGAGTACATGCCGATGCGCTTCGAGCCGTCGGAGCCCGGCCGGGTCTACCGCAAGATCGGCTACGGCCCGCTGGTCGACGTGTTCATGCTCGACATGCGCTCCTACCGGGGGCCGAACGGCGAGAACCGGCAGACGGCGTACGGGCCCGAGTCCCACTTCCTCGGGCCGCAGCAGATCGCGTGGCTGAAGCGGGCGCTGCTCGAATCCCGGGCCACCTGGAAGGTGATCGCCGCCGACATGCCGCTCGGCCTCGTGGTCACCTACGACACGGACCGCAACTTCGGCTCCGAGGCGGTGGCGCAGGGCGACGGCCCGCCCCTCGGGCGCGAGCTGGAGATCGCCGACCTCCTGCGCTTCATCAAGAGCGCGGGCATCCGCAACACGGTCTGGCTCACGGCCGACGTGCACTACACGGCCGCCCACTACTACGACCCCGACAAGGCGCAGTTCCAGGATTTCGAGCCGTTCTGGGAGTTCGTCTCCGGGCCGCTGCACGCGGGCACCTTCGGGCCGAACGCGCTGGACAACACGTTCGGGCCGCAGCTGCGCTACGTGAAGGCGCCCGACAAGGGGCAGGTGAACCTGTCGCCGGCCGCCGGCTACCAGTTCTTCGGCCACGTGGCGGTGGACGGTCGGACCGAGCAGATGACCGTGACCCTCAAGGACGCGGCCGACACCGACCTCTGGCACGTCACGCTCGATCCCGTGAAGGCCTGAGACGGACCGCGGGTGATACGGGCTCGCGATGTCGGCCTGCTGGCCCGTCGACGCGAAGGGGTGCGGGTCCCCTCTCCCGTGCGGGAGAGGGACAGGGTGAGGGGTGCGACCGCTCCGGAAAGACCTGATCCCTCACCCCAACCCTCTCCCGCACGGGAGAGGGAGCGCGTCGCGCCCCGGCCCCGGCGGCCTGCCCAGAACCGGCGAGGCCCGGGGGCGGAGGGCGAGAGAGACGCGCGGTTCCGGCGCCGCTACGCCATCGTGATGTAGTCGCGCAGGGCCTGGTGCTCGGCCTCGACGGTGGCGATCTTGCGCGCCACCACGTCGCCGATCGACACGAGGCCGATCAGCCGCCCGTCCTCGCAGACCGGCACGTGGCGGAAGCGCCCGTCGGTCATCAGCGTCATGACCTCCTCGATCGTCGCGCTCCGGCCGCAGGTCGTGACCTCCGCGGTCATGTGCGCCGAGACCGGCGCGTCGAAGGCCGAGCCGCCGTGCCGGGCGAGCGCCCGCATGATGTCCCGCTCGGAGATGATGCCCGCCACCGTCCCGTCGGCCTGGGCGACCACGAGGGCACCGATGCGCTTGTCGGCGAGGATCTGGATCACCTCATCGAGGGTCTTGTCGGGGCCCACGGTGACGACGGAGCTGCCCTTCTCGGCGAGGATGCGTGCGACGGTCATGGCTCTCTCCCTATGTGACGCGTCCGGTGCGCCGTCAGCCCGCGGCGCCCTGATGGCATTCTCGGCCGGGTTGGCCCGGCTCGTTCACATTGTGGCGAGTGTGTGACCGATCCGGCCGGATGGCAAGGTGCCGGGCGCCGGGGCCGGGACTCAGTGCCGGCGCGGCTCCCGGGGATCCACCAGGGGGAACAGGAAGAAGCCCGCGATGAAGCCGCCGAGATGCGCGTCCCAGGCGATGGCGGCGTTCTCGCCGACGAGCGGCACGCTGACGAGGCCGAAGAGCAGGTTGGTCAGGAGCCAGATCACCAGGAACGACACCGCGGTGCGGTTGCGCAGCAGCTCCGGGATCGTCTCGGCGGGCCGGGGCGGCGGCACCTGCCAGGCCGGCGCGCCGTAGCCGGAGACCGGCGGCTGGAACACGAACCGGGCGGCGGCCGCCATCAGGGCGGAGATCCCCGCCGAGGCGCCGACCAGCGGTCCCGCGCTCAGCGGGTCGATCAGGATGTGGAGAAGCCCGCCGGCCGCCGTGCCGGCCAGCGCGAGCACGCACCAGCGCAGGGCGCCGCAGCGGCGCGCCACCGGGGCTCCGAAGGCCGCGAGCCAGACGCTGTTGAAGATCACGTGCATCCACGAGCCGTGCAGCAGCCCGTAGGTGACGAGCGTCCAGGGCTGGAGCGCGTGCTCGCCCACGATGTAGCGGGCGAAGGCCTCGCGGGCGGCCTCCAGGCCGGGATCGCCCGTATCGGCGGCGGCGCGGATCACCTCGGAGGCCCGGCCGGGATCGAACCAGAGGGTCCAGCGCGCCGGCACCAGCGCGAGGTCCAGGACCAGGCGGATGTCCCAGGTGTCCGGCAGCAGGAACTCGCGGACCGCCTGGATCGCCAGGAGCAGCCCGATCGACGCGGTGACGATGCCCGGCATGTTGAACACGGGCACGCGGCTCTGCCGCGGGAAATCGGGGGAGGCATCCATCGCGGCACCATGTCGGGGTGCGGCGCGATGGGGCAAGCCCCGGCGACGTATTGAAGCTCGCGAAGACCGGCCGGATACCGGTCCGCCACACCGGACCGGCCCGTCTCCGAGCCGGATCCACCGCGGGCAACCGCGGCGCGCCCGGCGGGGTGCGACGATTGTGTCGCCGGCCACGACGCGCTACCCCCCGCCCGGTGCGTCGCCGGTGGCCCGGCGACGCGCGGGTGCGGGGCCGGCACGGCCCGTGCGCCCGGACGCGGTGAACGCCCGGATCGGCCGGTCGCATCCCCGCGGATGTGCCAGAATGATCCGGGGATGAACCACAGGCGTTGAGAATCGGGACACCGATGAAGCATCCCACCAGCCGCATGCTCCATGCCTATTGGGAGCGCCTGCGCGGAGAACGGGCCGCGCCGGAACGCGCCGAGATCGAGCCGGGCGAGATCCGGCACCTTCTCGCCGACAGCCTGATCCTGGAGCTCGACATGCCGAGCCGCTCGGCGAGCATCCGGCTCGCGGGGACGCGGGTCTGCGCCCTGTACGGCCGCGAGCTGAAGGGCGAGCCCTTCGCCCGGCTGTGGGGCTCCCGGGCGACGGATCCGTGGCGGATCGTCGAGATCGTGGCCAGCGACACCCTCGGCGTCGTGGCCGGCCTGCGCGGGACCAACGCGGCCGGCGAGGCGGCGGATCTCGAACTCCTGCTCCTGCCCCTGCGCCACCGCGGCCGGACGCAGGTCCGCGCCCTCGGCACCCTCAGCCTCGACGGCGCGCCGCACTGGCTCGGCCTGCGCCCGCTGGTGGAGGCCGAGACCACCTCCCTGCGCATCCTGCCGAGCCGCCGGACCGAGCCGGTCCCGCCCGCCCGCACCGCCGTGCGCACGAGCGCGGGCTATCCCGGCCCGGTCCGGCACGGCCACCTCCTCGTCCATGCCGGCGGGCGTGCCTGAGGACCGTATTCGTCCAAGGTTACGCCCGGGCCGCACCGGCCAGTTGGATCGAATCAGCGCGCGCGCCCGCGGAAATCTTCGGCGCACAAGTCGATCGCGCGCGCCGCGACGGCGCTCGATAGTGGATGTTTCTACAAGGCCGATAGACCGCGAGACAGGAAAAAAGGGTTTCGTAACAGTCCGCACCTAGTCTGCACCGGCCATTCTCCCGGCGCAGGACCAAACTCGGAATGATCGCGGTCGCGGCCACCGCTGGAACTGATCTGCGCGGCCTCGCCGCCGAGCCGGCGCGCGGCGCCGCCGACCAGCGCCGCCACCAGCGCGTGCGGGTCGCCGTGCTCGGCCGCTACATGCTGGCCGACCGCCGGGAATATCCCTGTCAGACCGTGGACATGTCACCGGGCGGCGTGCGGCTGACCTGCGCGGTCAAGGGCGAGGTCGGCGAGCGCGTGGTGCTCTACCTGGAGCATATCGGCCGGATCGAGGGCGTCGTCGCCCGCACCTGCCCGGACGGGTTCGCGGTCCAGCTCAACGCCACCTCCCGCAAGCGCGACAAGCTCGCCTCCCAGCTCACCTGGCTGGCGAACCGGGAGATGCTGGGCCTGCCGGAGGGACGCTCGCACGAGCGCCTCGTGCCGACCAACACGGCGGTCGTCCTGCGCGTCGAGGGCGGCCGCGAGATCCGGGCGCGCCTCATCGACATCTCGATGTCGGGCGTGGCGATCTCCTGCCCGGTGCCGCTGCCCCTCGGCGCCGCCGTCACGGTGGGCAGCACGCCGGGACGGCTGGTGCGCTACTTCGAGGGCGGCTTCGGCGTGCAGTTCCTGCTGCCGCTCTCCCCCGACCGCTTCCACGCCGGGATGACGCTCTGACGCGCCTCCGGCCGGACCGGCCCGCGGTCAGATCTTCTTGGCGAGCTGCGCGGCGACCTCGTCGGCCGGCCGGGTCAGGTCGAGGGCGCCGACGAAGCGGTTCTGCGCGTCCATGACGTAGACGAGCGCGGTGTGCTCCATCGTGTAGTCCCCGTCCTTGGCCGGCACCTTGCGGGCGTAGGCCCGGTACGCCTTCTCGGTGGCGGTGACCTGCTCGGGCGTGCCGGTGAGGCCGGTGATGCGCGGGTCGAAGCTCGACAGGTAGGTCTTGAGGCTCGCCGGATCGTCCCGCTCGGGATCGACCGTGACGAAGGCGACCCGCATGGTCTTGCCCTTCGGGCCCAGGGCGGCCAGCACGTCGGAGATCTGCTGCAGGGTGGTCGGGCACACGTCCGGGCAGTGGGTGAAGCCGAAGAACACGAGGTGCGTCGCGCCGGCGAAGTCGCGCTCGGTGACGGTGCGGCCGTCCTGGTTCACCAGCGTGAACGGGCCGCCGACGCTCGGCACGCCCACCGGCGCCTTGTCGGGCAGGAACGCGAACACCGCCGCCCCGGTGAGGCCGACGAGGCCGAGGCAGAAGGCGACAAGCGGGACGAGGGCGCGGCGCATGGGACGGGTTCCGACCTCCGGGGGAGGCCGGCACAGCACACAACGGCGCGCGGAGGCAAGCCGGCGCGGTGCCGCCGGCCGCCCGGCGCCGCGCCGGCGCGACCGCTACGGCTTCGACGCCGGCTCCCCCGCGGGGCTCGCCGGGGCGGCGCCCTTCGGCGGCTCCTTGCCGAGATAGACGTATTCCGGCGCCGCCCGGAGCTGATCCTTGGTCGTGTCGATCCGCGCCTGGAGGGTCTTGCCGTCGGTGCGGTCGAGCTTGAGCACGGACGGGTCGACCGCGACGTATTTCGAGCCGATCCCCAGGAAGCCGCCGACCCCGATGATCCAGGCCTTCACGGCGCCCTTCTGGTCGAGGACGAAATCGGCGATCTGCCCGATCGTCTCGTTGGCGCCGTTGACGACGCTGGAGCCGATCAGCTTGCTGGCGACCATGTCGTCGGGATTCTGCGCCACGAAGGTCGGGCGCAGGTTGTCGGCCATGGTGGCGGGCGCACCGGGAACCGGGGTCGCGGCGCTGCCGCCGTCAGGCTTGGCGCCGTCGGTCTGCGCCGAGGCGGTGGCGAGGCCGGCCAGCAGGAGGGCCGAGGCGAGGAGCGGGGTGCGCATCGGAGCAGGTCTTTCAGAGAGGCCGAACACGGGGTGGCGCCGCCTCAAGGTTCTGGCGGGGCTTAAGTTCCGCGCGGTCTCGGCGCCGGCCGGGGATGCCGCGGCGGTTTGCCGGCTGCGCGTCGGCGCGGCGCGTCTTTGACGGCCGGGCCCGCGCCCCGCACAAGGCCGGCGCCATGCTCCGCCTTGCCCTCTACCAGCCCGACATTCCCCAGAACACCGGCACGATGCTGCGCATGGCCGCCTGCCTCGGGCTGGCGGTGGAGATCGTGGAGCCCGCGGGCTTCGACGTCTCGGACCGCCACCTGCGGCGCTCGGGCCTCGACTACCTCGACCACGTGGCGATCACCCGGCACCGCTCCTTCGCGGCCTTCGCGGCGTGGCGGGCCGAGGCCGGGATCCGGCTCGTCCTCGCCACCACGGCGGGCGCCGTACCCTACACGGACTTCGCCTTCCGCCCGGACGATTGCCTGATGGTCGGGCGCGAATCCGCCGGCGTGCCGGAGGCGGTGCACGCGGCGGCCGACGCGCGGATCGTGGTGCCGATCCGGCCGGGCCTGCGCTCGCTCAACGTCGCGGTCGCGGCCGCGATGATCGCCGGCGAGGCCCTGCGTCAGGTGGGCTAACCGCCGCCTAAGACAGCGCGCACGATGACGGCTTCCCGCCGTTTTCGCGAGCGGACGGAAGCGATCCAGGGCCGCGCGCCCTCCGTGACCGGGGCGCCGGCTGGCTTGCTCCGCTCCGCTCGCAAGGACGGAAACCGCAACGGATCCCGTTCCGCCGGCTTGGTAGGACGTGGTCTACCTTCCGACTGGAGAGACGCGCCGCCGCATGGACGACACCGCCTTCACGCCTTCCCGGCGCCACGCCGATCTCGGGCCCGCCTTCTTCGATCCCGTCACCCCGGCCCGGTTCCCGCGGACCATCCTGCGCTACCGCAATCAGGCCTGGGCGGAGCGGGTCGGCCTGGGCAACCTGTCCGACGAAGCGTGGATCGCCCATTTCGGCCGGTTCGAGCCCCTACCGGGCAGCTTCGAGACGCCGCTGGCCCTGCGCTACCACGGCCATCAGTTCCGCTCCTACAATCCGGACCTCGGCGACGGGCGCGGCTTCCTGTTCGCGCAGCTGCACGACCGGCTGGACGGGCGCCTCCTCGACCTCGGCACCAAGGGCAGCGGCACGACGCCCTGGTCGCGCGGGGCCGACGGGCGGCTCACCCTCAAGGGCGGGGTGCGCGAGGTGCTGGCCACCGCCCTCCTGGAGGCGCAGGGCGTCTACACCTCGAAGAGCTTCAGCCTGATCGAGACCGGCGAGGACCTCGTGCGCGGCGACGAGCCCTCGCCGGCGCGCTCCTCGGTGCTGGTGCGCCTGTCCCACGGCCATATCCGCATCGGGACCTTCCAGCGCTTCCTGGCGCTCGGCGAGCCGGACAACATCGCCCGGCTCCTCGACCACGCGATCGCGACCCACCGGCCGGAACTCTGGCGCGACGGCGCGGAGGATCGCGCCGTCGCCTTCCTGGACGACGTGGTCGCCCGGGTCGCCCGGATGGGGGCGCAGTGGGCGGCGGCCGGCTTCGTCCACGGGGTGCTCAACAGCGACAACATCAACGTCACCGGCGAGAGCTTCGATTACGGGCCGTGGCGCTTCCTGCCGCATTTCGACCCGGACTTCACGGCCGCCTACTTCGACGAGACCGGGCTCTACAGCTTCGGCCGCCAGCCGGAGGCGCTGTTCTGGAACCTCGCCCGGCTCGCCGACTGCCTGCTGGTGCTGGCCCCCCAGGCGCGCCTCGAAGCCGCCCTCTCGGGCTTCGGCCCGGCCCTGCAGGAGGCGTTCGCCGAGGCGCTGTTCCGCCGGCTCGGCCTCGCCGCGGCGCCGCGGCCGGAGACCGACCGGCTGGTCTCGGCGGTCTGGCGGTTCCTCGCCGAGACGCGGGCGCCCTTCGAGCGGTTCTTCTTCGACTGGTACGGCGGCCTCGCGAGCGCGCCCCGCGCGCAGGCCGGGCCGTCCGCCGGCCACTACGCGCACGAGGCCTTCGCGCCGGTGCGGGCCGCGCTGGAGCCGCTCGCGCCCGCCCCGGGGGCGCGGCTCGACCACCCCTACTTCGCGGAGGCGCCCTGCACGCTCCTGATCGACGAGGTGGAGGCGTTGTGGGCGCCGATCGCCGCGGCCGACGACTGGTCCCTGTTCGAGGCCAAGCTCGAAGCGGTGGCCCGGATGGCCGAGGCCTGCGGGACGGTGCCCGCCTCGGCCTGAGCGGCCTCCTCCTCGGCGAGTCGCCGGCGCTCCTCGGCGTAGCCCCCCGCGATGGCGAGATCGACCAGGCGCCGGGTCAGCCGGAAGGCCAGCCAGAACAGGGCGAGGCAGAGCAGGGTCGCTGCGGCGGCCTTGAGCGGGTCCACGGGGTTGCTCCGGTGATGTCTCCTCGGGCGGAGCGGTCCTCTTAGGGCCGCGGCGGGCCGCGGGGCAATTGGCCTTCGTGCCGAGACCGAGCCTGCGGCGCGGCGCCCAGGAATCGCCGCGCGGCGCCCCGACAGCGCGGCGCGGTCAGCCCACGCGGGGCGCCGAACCCGGTATCCGACCGGAACATGCTATGGCGGCCGCCGGCCGGATCCCGATATCCGGCGCTGAACGTCCCTCGATCAGGCGGATACCCGTGCGCGAGACCTTCCACATCGAAGTCCTCGGACCGGAGCCGGACGAGATCCAGACGCGGATCTCCGTGCGGGTCGGCAGCCTGGAGAGCGCGCAGGAACGGGCCCTGCGGCTGTTCGCCCGCGCGCGGGTGCCGCAGCGCTCGGGCGAGCCGGCCGAGGCCGTCCGGGTGATCGACGGCGCCGGCCGCGAGGTGTTCTATCGGACGCGCTTCGACGTGGGGGATTGAGGCGTCCGGAGCCCGCCGATGCGCACAGCCCTGATCCTGCCGATCCTCGTCCTCGCGGCCTGCGCGCTGTTCCTGCGCAGCTACACCCTGCCGCCGGCCCCGGACCGCCGGGGCGGCACCACGCTCCTCCTGACCTGGCCGAACCGCCCGGCCTTCGGCAGCCCCCGGGCCGAATGCCTCGCCGGACCGCCCGACGGGCCGGTCCTGCCCTGCCTCGTCGCCTCCGTCGCCCGGGCGCGCGACGACGGGTACGCGCTGCTGCAGCTGCCGTTCTGCGCGACCTGCTACGACCTGTCCGGGCGGATCGCCGTCATGGGCCGCGACGCGGCGGCGACGCGGGCGCGGCTGGAGCAGATCGCCCGCTTCGGATGGTGACGCGGGCCCGGGCGACGCCCTCCCGGGCCCGCTCCAGGATCCGGGCCACCGGGAACAGCGGATCGCGGCCCGCCTCCACCAGGAGATGGGCGATCGGCCGGCGCGCGGACCAGAAGGTGGTGCCGAGGGCGAAGCCCGGCGGCGCGCAGGAATCGATCCGGTCGATCGGCCAGTCGCCCGCGGCCACCGCCTCGGTCAGCCGGTGGACGAGCTGGACGCCCGGCGCGGTCTCCGGCCGCGTCTCGTCGTTGGCGATCTTCAGAACCCAGGCCTCCCGGCCGGTGACCGGCAGGATCAGGGAGGCCAGGAGCCGGTCGCCCCGGCGCAGGCGCGCGATCCGCACGCCGTCCGCGGCCCCGCGATCGGCCCCGAGATCGGCACTGAGATCGGCCAGCGCGGCGCGCAGGAACGCGACCTCCGCCGGCCGCTGCGCCAGGCTCGTGCCGGCCTCCCCCTTCCAGCCGGCGGCCTCGAGGGCGACGTGGGCCTCGAGGGCCGGGCCGAGGGCGTCGGGCGCGGCGAGGATGTCGAAGGTCACGGGCCCCGCAGCCTCCAGCCGCGCGCGGGCGCGGCGGAGCTTGCGGCGGCGCTGCCCGGAGAGGTGCCCGAGATAGGCGGCCCGCGCCTCTGGCCCGAGCCCGGTCAGGTCGAGCAGCCCGCGGTCGTGCGGCCAGAAGGCGGCGCGGCGCCCGCCCCGCGCCGCCAGGAGCTCCGGCAGGGGGCCGTCGGCCGGGGCGTTCGGCAGGAGGAGGCGCGGCGGCAGGCCGAGGGCGCCCGGCGCAGCGAGCAGCCCCGCCAGGGCGGCCTCCGGGGCGGTGCCGTCGAGGAGCGGCGCCCCGAACGGGGCGTAGCCGTGAGTCCAGCCCATGAGCAGCGGCAGCGGCACGCCCCAGCGGCGGCGCGACGGCCGGAACGGCCAAGCGGCGACGAGCCGGGCCCCGGCGGCCTCGGGGGGCCGGTCGGCGACGAGGAGGAGCCGGACGCCCGCCCCGAACGCGTCGCGGGCCGCCAGGGCGTAGCCCGCCTCGTAGAACGGGTTGCGCACCAGGCTCGCCCGGCCCAGGGCCCGCCAGGCCGGGACCCAGGGCGCCGCCCCGTCGAGGGGCCGGACCGCCGCCACGAGCCCGCCGGGAAGCGCGGCCGTGTCCGATGGGGTGCCTGACGCGGGGCCTGCCATCGCGGGACCGTCAGGCCGCGAGGCGGTGACGGATCGCGCCGGCGAAGCCGAGCACGTCGTAGCGCCACGCCGTCACCCCGGCGGCGGCGGCGAGCAGGACGAGGCGCAGGGCCTGCCCCGGCGGCATCAGCCCGCCGGGGACCAGGGCGATGCCGGCATTCACCGCGCCGCAGGCCAGCGCGATCCCGGCGATGCCGGCCATGTCGGCGAGCGGCAGCGGCATCGTCGTGCCGGTCCGGCGGGCGCCGAGCACCAGCACGAGGCAGGCCGCGCTCTGGCCGCCCGCGAAGGCGAGCGCCGCCCCGGCGGCGCCGAAGCGCGGGATCAGCAGGAGCGACAGCGCGGCGACGGTGGCGAGGGTCGCGAAGGCGGCGGCCGCCTCCAGGCCGCTGGAGCGGGCGAAGTAGATCACCTGCCCGAAGTAGTAGGCGCGGAACATCATCAGGATGCTCGCCAGGATCAGCACCGGGGCGAGCTCGCGCGCCTCGGCCCGGTAGTCGGGCCCGAGCAGCACCGCCACGACCAGATCGTCGAAGCACAGGAAGAACACCGCCCCGAAGGCCGCGATCAGCGTCATGGCCCGGGCGGCGTCGCGCAGCACCCCGGAGGCCGCCGCCATCCCGCCGACCCGCGCCTCGCGCTTGGCGATCGAGATCAGCGACAGGGCGATCGCCTCGCCGAACACGATGAAGCTCTGCTTCAGGAAGTCGGCCAGGGCCCCGTAGGCGCCGAGCCCCGCCGGCCCCACCGTCTTGGCGATGATCAGCCGGTCGAGGCTCTGGGCGAGCGCCGCCGTCCCGAAGGACAGCACCAGCGGCCAGCCGTAGGCGAACAACCGCAGGGCCTCCGCCCGGCTGCCGCGGCCGGGCATCATCGGGGCGATCGTGGCGGCGGCCGGGAGCGACGCCAGGGCGTTCGCGGCCGCCACCGCGCAGGCGAGGTGCAGGGGATCCTGCGAGAGGTGCAGCGCCAGGCTGCCGAGGGCCAGGATCAGGACGGCGCGGCTCATCACCGAGGCCGCCACCGCCCCGGCCCGCAGGCGGGTCCGGGCGATCTCGGTGGAGCCCTCGAACAGGGTGGTCCCGAAGGCCAGCGCCAGGATCGCGGCCGCCATCCGCGCCGGCATCAGGCCGAGGGCGGCGGCGAGCGCGCTGCCGAGCCCGGCGAGGAGCAGCGTGCCGCCCAGGATCCGCACCACGGTGCCGACCTGCGCGGGCTCGCGCGCCTCGTCGTAGAGGGCGAAGAACGCGAATTTCGGCCACTGGCAGGTCGCCCCGTAGAGCACGAGTGCCCAGGACAGGACGTACAGGTAGGTGCCGTAGCTCTCCACCGGCGCGAGCCGCGTGAACACCGCCACGGAGGCCATGTTCAGGGCGGCCGCGAAGCCCCGGGAGCCGACGTAGATCAGGCTGTGCCGGGCGATCATGTCCTAGAACCGGTCAGACGCACCACGACCTCGCACCACGCTGGGACAGACCGGCCCGTGGCGGGAGGTAACGCAGGGACGGCGCGCATGACAGCCCGGCCGTTGCAGGCGGCGTGCCGCCGGCCCTCAGCCCTGGCCCCGCGGGCGGATCAGCGACGTGCCGGTCATCTCGGCCGGCTGGTCCAGTCCCATCAGGTCGAGGAGCGTCGGCGCCACGTCGGCGAGCCGTCCGTCGGCCAGGGTCACGCCGTCGACGCCGACGAGCGCGGCGGGCACCGGGTTGAGGGTGTGGGCGGTGTGGGGCTCGCCGGTCTCGGGATCGCGCATCATCTCGCAATTGCCGTGATCGGCGGTCACCAGCAGCGCCCCGCCCTGGGCCGTCACCGCCTCGACGACGCGGCCGAGGCAGGTGTCGACGGTCTCCACCGCCTTCACGGCCGCCGCGAGGCTGCCGGTATGGCCGACCATGTCGGGGTTGGCGAAGTTCAGGATGATGAGGTCGTAGCGCCCGGAGCCGATCGCCTCCACGGCGCGGTCGGTGAGCTCCGGCGCCGACATCTCCGGCTGCAGGTCGTAGGTCGCGACCTTCGGCGAGGGCACGAGGACCGCGTCCTGCCCCGCGAAGGGCTCCTCGCGGCCGCCGTTCATGAAGTAGGTGACGTGCGGGTACTTCTCGGTCTCGGCCATGCGCAGCTGCGCGCGCCCGGCCCGGGCCACGGTCTCGCCGAGGCCGTTGGGCAGGTCGAGGGCCCCGAACAGGGTCTCGGCGAAGGCGTCGATCTCGACGCTGTACTGGACGATCCCCAGGGCGGCGGCGAACCGAACCGCGCGCGCGCGCTCGAAGCCCGCGAAGGCCGGGTCGAGGAGCGCCTCCAGGATCTGCCGGGTCCGGTCGGCGCGGAAGTTGAAGCTCAGGATGCCGTCGCCGTCCCGCATGCCGGCATAGTCGCCGATGATCGCGGGCTGCATGAACTCGTCGGACACGTCCTGCGCGTAGGACGCGGCGACGGCCTGCCCGGCCCGCTCGAACCGGGTTCCCCGCGCCTCCGTGAGGGCGTCGTAGGCTCTCTGGACCCGCTCCCAGCGCCGGTCGCGGTCCATCCCGAAATAGCGGCCGCACAGGGTGGCGATGCGGGCGCCCTTCGGGAGGGCCGCCTCGACGTCGGCGATGCAGGCGGCGGCGGAGCGGGGCGGCATGTCGCGCCCGTCGGTGAAGCCGTGGAGCCGGACCGGGATGCCGGCCGTCGTCAGCGCGCGCGCCAGCGCCACGGCGTGGTCCTGGTGCGCGTGGACGCCGCCGGGCGACAGCAGGCCGACGAGGTGGCAGGTTCCCCCCGACGCGCGCAGCGCCTCGATGAACCGGATCAGGGCCGGGTTCCGGGCGAGGGAGCCGTCGGCGACCGCCGCGTCGATCCGCGGCAGGTCCTGCAGGACCACCCGGCCCGCCCCGATATTGAGGTGGCCGACCTCGGAATTGCCCATCTGACCCTCGGGCAGGCCGACATCGGCGCCGAAGGTCTTCAGCCGCGCCCGGGGACGCTCCCGCATCAGCGCGTCGAAGACCGGGGTCCTGGCCTGGTGGACGGCGTTGTCGGCCACGGCGTCCCGCAGACCCCAGCCGTCGAGGATCACGAGCATCACGGGACGCGGGGTACTGTCGGGCACGGTCACAACTCTCCTGGGCTGCCGCGCGCGGCGCGCGGCCGGTCTCCGGGCCCTCTGCGCGGCCGGATCGTTGCGCGTGTCGATAATCGCCTTGGCCGCGCGAGACCACCGCCCCGAAGGGCCAACGGGCGACGGATGCGTGAGAGCGTCGGGTTTCTGACACGCCTCGTCCGCGCCCCGAACAGGCCGGGCGCGCGGACGACGGGGCCTCAGCCGGTCAATTGACGCGCGCCGCGTCGGATCCCGGCGGCAGGCCGAGCAGGCGGCGCTTCCGGCGCAGGGCGGCCCGGAACAGCGTCCGCCGGTAGCCCGGGTAGGACAGGAACCCCGCCGCCCAGGACAGGTGCATGGTCACGGCCGCCGGGCCGCTCATCACCAGGACGGGCTCCCGCGCCTTCAGCGCCAGGGCGAGGCCGCTCAGGGCGCAGCCTCCGGCATAGAGCAGCAGGGGAAGCAGCAGGGCGGGCATCAGGGCCGCCAGCGGCAGGGCCGCGACGGCGTAGAGCAGGACCAGGGCCGGCAGGATCTGGCGCGGGCGCGGCAGGCTGGCGTGCTTCTCGAGGGTCCGCGCGCAGCCGCGCCCGTAGTGGAGGTACTGCCGGGCGAGGCTGCCCAGGCAGGCGCGCGGGAAGTACGTGATGGCGAGCTCGGCGGCGAGGTAGATCCGCCCGCCCGCGGCGCAGAGCCGCCGGTCGAGTTCGGCATCCTCGTTGTGGGTGAAGGTCTCGTCGTAGCCGCCCACCCGCAGGAACTCGCGCCGGTCGAAGACCGCGTGATGGCCGTGGGCGACGTAGCCCGAGATCCCACCCTGCCGGTGGGCCGAGCCGCCGTTGCCGAGGCGGCTGTTCTGCGCGGCCGCGATCGCCCGCTGCAGCGGTGTGACCCCGACGGTCCGGAGCGGCACGACCACCGAGACGGCCTCGCGCAGGCGTATCGTGCCGACGAGATTCTGCACGAACCCCTCCGGATAGACGGCGTGGCAATCGGCGCGGACGAGGTAGGTGGAGGCGGGATGCGCCAGCCGCGCGGCGAGATTGATCGCCGCCGCCTGGATGCGGCGCTCGTTGTGGACGAGCCGGATGCGCGGGTCCCGGACGCTCAGGGCGGCGACGATCGCGCAGGTGTCGTCGCGACTGCCGCCGTCCAGCACCAGCAGCTCGCAGGCGATCGCGTCCCGGTCGGGCAGCACCGACGCGATGGCGTCGGCGATGTGCGCGGCCTCGTTCAGGGCCGGCATGGCGATCGTCACGAGCGGAGCGCCGGCGGCGCTCACGGGGTCCTGCATGGCGGTTCTCCCGAAACCTGGCCCCGGTCGCCGGCCGATCAGAGCCGGTCGTCCCGGACGGGGACCGGCGCCGCGCGCGGCGCCCCCCGAGGTCTCATTTGACGTGATTGGCTACGATTACGGTCGTTGATCACAACCACCACTTCAGTCGGCCGGACCGATACGACGAAAGGTGTAATTCGGACCGCCGCACCGCGATGATAGCCCGTTCCGGCGGGACGACCGGGCGGCACAACTTCCGATTCGCACCGAGTCCCCCGAGCTCGACCACGGGCTCAGAGCGTCATGCGGGACCGCCTCGAATGATGAAATCTCTGGATGCGCTTGCCCTCGGCACGTCGGAGCGCGGGCCGGCCGAACAGCGGACCGACCCGTCGACGCTGCGGGTGACCGAGATCGCGCCCGACGACCGGATCGTCGCCTTCGACGCGGTCGGCCTCTGGCAGTATCGCGACCTGCTGCGCGTCCTGATCCTGCGGGACCTGAAGGTGCTCTACCGGCAGACCGCCATGGGCGCCTCCTGGGCGATCGCGCAGCCGCTCTTCACCGTGCTGATCTTCACGGTGATCTTCGGGCACTTCGCCAAGATCCCCACCGACGGCGCCCCCTACGCACTCTTCGCCGGCAGCGCGGTCGTCCTGTGGACGTACTTCTCCGAGGCGGTGCGGCGCAGCGCCAACGGCCTCGTGGCGGAGGCCGAGCTCATCCGCAAGATCTACTTCCCGCGGCTGGTCATCCCGCTGGCGACGGTGGTGTCGCCGATGGTCGACTTCGCCATCGCCCTCGGCGTGCTGCTGGCCCTGATGGCCTGGTACGGGGCGGTGCCGGACTGGCACCTCCTCCTGGCCGTCCCGACCCTGATCGTCACGGCGATGCTCGCCCTCGGGGTGAGCCTCTGGCTCGGGCCCGTCAACGTCCGCTTCCGGGACATCAAGCACACGCTGCCGTTCCTGATCCAGATCTGGATGTACGCCTCGCCGATCGTCTACGCGTCGAGCATCGTGCCCGCCTCGGTGCGCTGGATCTACGCGCTCAACCCGATGGTCGGCCTGATCGAGGCGTTCCGCTTCGCCATCCTGGGCGGCACGCCGCCCGACGTTTTCGCGGTCGCCGTCTCGGTCACGGCCGCGCTCGCCCTGCTCGTCAGCGGACTGATCTTCTTCCAGCGCATGGAGCGCTCCTTCGCGGATGTAATCTGATGTCGATGGCAATCAGCGTACAGGATATCGGCAAGCAGTACTGGCGCGCCCCGCGCGCCGCGCACCAGAACTCGCTGCGCGACGCGCTGAGCGAGGGCGTCCGCGGCCTGGTGACCCGCCGCTCCGCCGCCCGACCGTCGCAGGAGAGCTTCTGGGCGCTGAAGGACGTCAGCTTCGGCATCCGGCACGGCGAGAATGTCGGCATCATCGGCCTCAACGGCGCCGGCAAGAGCACGCTCCTCAAGCTCCTGTCGCGGATCGCCGCGCCGACCACCGGCCGGATCCGCCTCGAGGGCCGGGTCGGGGCCCTGCTCGAGGTCGGCACCGGCTTCCACCGGGAGCTGACCGGCCGCGAGAACATCTTCCTCTACGGCTCGATCCTCGGGATGGACCGCCGGGAGATCGCCGCGAAGTTCGACGCGATCGTCGCGTTCTCGGAGATCGGCGACTTCATCGACATGCCGGTGAAGCGCTACTCCAGCGGCATGTATGTCCGGCTGGCCTTCTCGGTCGCCGCGCATCTCGAGCCCGACATCCTGCTCCTCGACGAGGTGCTGGCGGTGGGCGACTACACCTTCCAGCGCAAGTGCATGGACTTCGCCCGACGGCTCCAGGGCAAGGGTTCGACGATCCTGCTGGTCTCGCACAACATGTTCAGCATCAAGACCATGTGCGAGCGGGTGATCTACATCAAGGGCGGCCGCGTCGCTTATGACGGCCCCACCGACGAGGGCCTGACCCACTACGAGCGGGACAGCTACCTCGCCGACACCGCGTGGTTCCGCCCCGACGCCGGCGACCTGCCGGTCCGGATCAGCGACGTGACGATCGCCGACGAATCCGGCGCGCCGCGGACGCTGTTCCGCCACGGCGAGCGGATGCGGATCCGGGCCCGCTACAGCGCCGCGGAGCCGGTCGCCGACCCGCACGTCCTGTTCTCGATCACCCGGTCGGACGAGCTGCTCTGCTGCAATTTCAGCACGCAGGCGGACGGCGCCGGCCTGACCGCCCTCTCGGGCGAGGGCGAGGTGGAGCTGCTGACGCCGCCGCTGACCCTGACCGCCGACACCTACACGGTCTCGGTGGTGGTCCGGCAGCGCGGCTTCGAGCGGCTCCTCGCGGCCAAGATCGGCGGCCGCTTCCACATCGAGCACCCCGTCTTCGCGCCGGACGTCTTCGGCGTGTTCCACGAGGCGGGGACCTGGACAACGTACGGCGCCGCGTCGCAGCGCTGAGGCCCGGAGGGCGTGATGGTCAAAGGCGCGTCGGAACTCTGCCGTGACGGCGATGGGGGAACCGCGGGCGGGACGGCGTCCCGCGCCGGGCGGATCCGGTCGAACTTCGCCGCCTTCGATGCCCGGGTGCGGCACGCGGAGCGCCTCGCGGCGGCCGGCGACCGGGCCGGCGCGGCCGTCGAGACCGCCATCGCGGCGACCCTGGCGGCGCACCGGCACTGCGGCGTGTTCGCGAGCCCGCGCCTCGAACGGTTGATGACCGGGATCGGCCGAACCCTCGACGGCGGCGGCGACGCCCGGCACGGCGCGGGCGCCGACGGGGCCCCGTACCGGCGCGTCCTCCACGTCTGCACGCAGCTCGCCCCGGTGGGCGGCCTCACCAAGATGCTCGCGCTCTGGATCGGCGCCGACCGCGACCGGGTCAACGGCGTCGCCCTGACCCAGCACCGCGGCCCGGTCGACGCGCGGATCACCGCCGCGGTGCGCGAGAGCGGCGGCGGGATCCACCACCTGAACCACCACAAGGGCGACAAGCTCGCCTGGGCGCGGGAGCTGCGCCAGATCGCGCGCGGCTACGACGTCGTCGTCCTGCACATCCACTGCGAGGACGTGGTCCCGCTGATCGCCTTCGCGGATCCGGCGAAGAGCCCGCCGGTCCTGCTCCTCAACCACGCCGACCACCTGTTCTGGATCGGGACGCGGATCAGTCACGCGGTGATCAACCTGCGCGAGGCCGCGCGCCGGCTGGCCGTCACGCGGCGCGGCGTCGATCCGGCCCGCAGCCTCCTGCTGCCGACCCTGATCACCCTGCCCGAGCGCCAGCGAACCCGCAGCGCGGCCAAGCGGGCCCTCGGTGTCCCGGAGGACAGCGTCCTCCTGGTCTCGGTGGCCCGGGGGGCGAAGTACCGCAACGTCGGGGCGGTCACCTACGCGGACCGCCACGTCGACCTCCTCGCGGCGCATCCGCAGGCCCGGCTCATCGTGGTCGGCCCCGGCGAGCGGGCCGACTGGGAACGGGCCCGGGCCGCCACCGGCGGGCGCATCACGGCCCATGCCGAGCTGCCGGACCCGCGGGTCTTCTTCGAGGCGGCCGACATCTACGTCGATTCCTACCCGTTCGTGTCGTCGACCTCGATGCTGGAGGCCGCCGCCTACGGGCTGCCGCTGGTCACGCGCTTCGAGGCCCCCGCGGCGGCGGAGATCGTGGCGATCAACCATCCGGGGCTCGACGTCACGGCCCGGGTCGCCCACGACCAGGCCGCCTACGAGGCCCACCTCACGGCGCTGATCACCGACGCCGCCGCGCGGGACGCCGCGGGCGCCGAGAGCGCCGCCGCGGTCGCCGGCCTCTACGCGCCGGCCGCCTGGCTGGCGGGACTCGACGCGATCTACGCGCAGGCGCGGGCCCTGCCCCGGCTGCCCCCGGAGACCGACGCGGCCGGCCCGGCCGAGACGCCCCATCTCGGCGAGCCGGACCTGCGCCACCAGGACATGTTCGGCTCGGACTTCCCCGTGTCGGAGATGACCAAGAACTACATCGGCATGCTGCCGCTGCGCCAGCGCGTCGCCTCCTGGCTCGTCCTGCGCCGCGCGGGCGACTTCTCCGGCCTCTGGGAACCGGTGCGGCTGCTCCTCCCGGAATGGCTGGTCCGCAACGTGAAGGACCGGTTCGGCCCGATGCGGGTCCGGGCGCAGGTCCCCAGCACCTGAGGCCGCCACCTGGGCCCGGGCGGCCGCAAGTCGGTCATGCGGGGACGGGGCGCGTCGCGACCGGCGACGCGGTCCCCTCCGACTCGCGCGGCGCCGGAGGCCGGAGCGGTCGTCTCCGGGCCCTCACGGGCGTCCGCCGCGACGGCCCGCGCTTCGCCGGGAGCGGCGGTCGAGCCTCGCAGGACGGCGCGGCCTCCCGGGCGGCGGCGCGCGCCGGGTACGACAGGGACACAGCGAGCGCGCTCCGGCGGCCGGGCCCCGGGGAGGCCCGCGCCGCGGAGCGACAGTCCCGTCCGGCTCAGCGCGTCTTCGGGTCGGCGGTCAGCGGCCGGGCTGCCGGCCCAGCGGCCAGCGCCAGCAGGGCCGCGCGCACGCGCGTCGGCCGGAAGGCCTGCCGGATCGCCCGGTGCGGCATCAGGCGGAAAGCCGTGAGGAAGGCCCCCGCGGCCGCGCGGCGGTCGCCGCGGGCCATGTGGGCCTCGGTGGCGTCCAGCAGGGCGTCGTAGTAACCCTGCACGGTCCCGAAATAGAGCCGCAGGGCCGCGATCCGCGAGACGCCGAGCGCCGGCGCGTGGCGTCGGAAGACCACGCGGGTGAAGTGGATCCGGCGTGCGATCAGGCGGTCGAAGGTCCCCGCCGGCCGCTGCCGGAAATGGACGCAGGGCGCCGCGACGAAGCCCACCCCGTGGCCGCGGACCGCGCGCAGCTGCCAGTCCCAGTCCTGATCGCCGAGCAGGGCCTCGTCGAACAGGCCGATCGCGTCCACGACGGTCCGGCGCACCACGGTCGCCCCGATCTGCGGGAAGTAGCCGCTCAGCATGCGGCGCAGCAGCGCGCCCTTGTCGGACGGAAGTTCCGGCGGCCAGGGGCCGTAGGTCGGCACGAGGTCGTGGTCGGCGGTGACGATCTGCCCGAACACGACCCCGAGCTCCGGATCGGCCTCGAACAGGCGCAGATGCTCCCGGATATGCGCCGGCTGCCAGACGTCGTCGTCGTCGAGGAACGCCACGTAGGGCGCGCTCGCCCGGGTCAGGCCGGCGTTGCGGGCCGCGCCGGCGCCGGGCCGGTCGACCGGGACGTGGATCGCGCCGAACGCGGCGGCGACCTCGGCGGCCGGCCCCGGCTCGCCGTTGTCGCCGACGATGATCTCGAAGGCGAGGTCGGGGCCTTCCAGGGCGCGGATGCTCGCCAGGGCCTCGCGCAGGAAGGCGGGCCGGTTGCAGGTGGGCACCACGACGGAGACGCGGCGCTGCGCGGGTCGGTTCATACCCACTCCTCCCAGGCGTCGTAGGCGCCCCGGAGCAGGGCACCGAAGACGAGATCGTTGTCGAACTGCGTGACGAAGCTGCGCGCCACGGTTCCGGCGGGACGGGTCTCCACCGCCTGCGCGTAGACGATCCGGTAGCCCGCCTCCCGGGCCGCGTGGGCGGCCGCCCGCGTCCAGTTCGCCGACTGCCCCAGGGGGATCGCGAAGGAGTCGGGCAGGACGCCAAGGCGGGCCCCGATGGCGCGCCGGGATTCCTCCAGCTCCTCGGCCGCCTCTTCCGCGCTGAGGCGCCCGAAATCCGGGTGGGTCACGGAATGGCTGCCGATCTCGACCCCGTTCGCGGCGAGCGCCTCGATGGCGCGCCAGCCCAGGATTCCGGGCGGCGCGCTCTCGGGCCGGTCGAGCCAGCCCGACACGACGAACAGGGTCCAGGGGATCCCGAGATCGCTGAGGACCGGCGCCGCCCCGCTGAGGACGCTGCGCCAGCCGTCGTCGAAGGTGACGGCGAGATCCCGCGCGCCGCCGCGCCCGTCGGCGATCGTGGCCGCCGGCACGAAGCGGTAGCCCAGACCGAGCGCCCGCTCGAGCTGGTGGCGGAAGCGCGCGGGGCTGACGTCGTTGACGCCGCATTCCGACTGGCCCACCGAGTGGTAGCAGAGGATGCGGCCGCCCGGCGCCGGCCGCCGGATCCGGGCGAGGGCGAGCGTCGTGCGCTCGCAGGCCATCCGGGCGGCGGCGACGCGCGGGCGCGTCAGGCCGACCGTCCGGGCGAGGCTCTTGACCGGTGCGGGGATCATCGCAGGGCGTCGCGCAGGGCGTCGACGACCTGATCCTGCTCCGCCTCCGTCATCGCCGCGTAGAGCGGCAGCAGGATCGCGTGGTCGCGCGCCCGCTCGGATTCGGGCAGCGCGAACCGCCGCGGCGCCTCCGCGTAGGGCGGCTCCAGATGCGCGCACATGATGCCCCGGCGGGTGGCGATGCCCCGGTCGAGCATCGCCTGCATGACCGCCTGCTGGTCCGCGTCGTCCGGGAGGCGGACGCAGTAGCTCTGCCAGTTGCTGCGCAGCCCCATCGGCTCGGGCGGCGGCGTCACCCCGGGAAGGTCGGCCAGCCGCGCGCGGTAGCCGTCGGCGAGGGCGCGGCGCCGGGCGATCAGGTCGGGCAGCCGCTTCAGCTGCTCCCGGCCGATGGCCGCCTGCACGTCCGTCATCCGGTAGTTGAAGCCCGCGATGGCGTACTCCTCGATCACCACCCGGGCGCTGCCGTGGCGGGCGATGTCGGAGACGCTCATCCCGTGCTGGCGCAGCAGCCGGAAGGTCCGGTCCCACGCGGCGCTGGCGGTGGTGATCATGCCGCCGTCGCCGGTGGTCAGCACCTTGCGCGGGTGGAACGAGAAGCAGGCGATGTCGCCCGCCGGGCTGCCGATCGGCCGCCAGACGTCGCCCTGGAGCCGCTCGGAGCCGATGGCGCAGGCCGCGTCCTCGATCACCGGAATGCCGGACCGGCGCCCGATCGCGGCGATCGCCTCCAGGTCGCAGGGCATGCCCATCTGGTGGACGCAGACGATCGCCTTCGTCTTAGCGGTGATCGCCGCCGCGGCGGCGTCCGGAGCCATGTTGAAGGTGGCCGGGTCGATGTCGACGAAGATCGGCGTCGCCCCGCACTGGGCGACGGCGTTGGCGGTGGCGATGAAGCTGTGGCTCACCGTCACCACCTCGTCGCCGGGGCCGACCCCGACGGCGAGGAGCGCGAGATGCAGCGCGGTCGTGCAGTTCGAGACCGCGCAGGCGTGGGGCGCGCCGACGGTCGCGGCGAACTCCGTCTCGAAGGCCGCGACCTGCGGCCCCTGGGTCAGCCATCCGGAGCGGACGACGGCGGCGGCGGCCTCGGCCTCGGAGTCGCCGACTTCGGGCTTGGCGATCGGGATCATGCCATCGCCCGCCGCAGATGCTCGGAGCGGGACTCGTCCTGCCACCAGGCGACGAGGTCGGCGAGGCCCTCGGCGGCCCCGATCTTCGCCTCGAAGCCGATCAGCTCCTTGGCGAGGCTCGTGTCGCAGAGACGCCGGGGCACCGGGTTCACGGCCCGCTCGGCCTCGTGGATCAGCGGCGTGCCGTCCCGGCCCATGATCCGGGTGAGGTGGCCGGCGAGGTCGACCAGCGAGGTCTCGACGCCGGTGCCGACGTTGAGCACCACGTCGGTGGCCGGCGAGATCGCCGACAGGATGTTGGCCCGGGCGATGTCGCGGACATGGACGAGGTCCATGGTCTGCAGGCCGTCGCCGAAGACGATCGGCGACTGGCCCTCGGCCAGGCGCTGCATCCAGCGGACCATGACCTCGGTGTAGCGGCCGGTCAGGTCCATCCGCGGGCCGTAGGCGTTGAAGTACCGGAGCGCGACGTAGTCGAGCCCGTGCATGTCGTTGAACGAGCGCAGCAGACCTTCGCCGAAGGACTTGGCGGCGCCGTACAGGGTCCGGTTGTCGTAGGGGTGGTGCTTCTCGGTCGTCGGGAAGACCTCCGCCATCCCGTAGACCGAGGCCGAGGAGGCCATCACCACCTTGGCGACGCCGGCCTCGACGCAGCTCTCCAGCAGGTTGAAGGTCGCGGCGGCCATCACCTCGAAGGCGTGGCGCGGCTCCGCGGCGCACTGCGTGATCCGCAGGGCCGCCTGGTGGAACACCACGTCGGTGCCCTTGATCAGCGTGTCCATCAGGGCGCGGTCGCGGATGTCGCCCTGGACGAGGCGGACGCGGCCGGAGCCGAGGGCGTCCCCGAGATTCTCGGGGCGGCCGCGGATCATGTTGTCGATGGCCACGATCTCGTCGCAGCCGGCCTCGACCAGCAGGTCGATGATGTGGGAGCCGATGAAGCCCGATCCGCCGGTGACCAGGATCCGGGTCCCGCGCAGGTCGCCGCTGAACCGGCTTCCCTTGGTGACCTCACGCAGCTTGGGCATCGGCGACCTCGCAGTAGCTGGTGACGGCCCGGCAGACGGTGTCGATCTGCGCGGACGTCATCTCGGGGAACATCGGGAGGGACAGGGTCCGGGCGGCCAGCCGCTCGGTGACCGGCAGCCGGCCGGCGCCGTCGTCGAGGTGGCTGTAGGCGGGCTGCCGGTGGACCGGGACGGGGTAGTGGATGCCGGTGGCGATGCCGGCCGCGTTGAGGTACTGGCGCAGCCCCTCGCGGTCCGCCGTCGACACGGCGTAGACGTGGAACACGTGGTCGAGCCCGGCGGGGGCCGGCAGCTCCAGTCCGAGGCCCGCGAGACGGGCGCCGTACTCCGCCGCCACCGCCTGGCGGGCGCGGGTCCAGGCCTCCAGGTGCGGGAGCTTGACCCCCAGCACCGCGCCCTGGACGCCGTCCATGCGCAGGTTGAAGCCGTGGCGGACGTGGTTGTACTTGCCCTGCTGACCCCAGTCGCGCAGGCAGCGGGCCGCCGCGGCGAGGTCGTCCCGGTCCGTGACGATGGCGCCGCCCTCGCCGTAGGCCCCGAGATTCTTGCCGGGATAGAAGCTGAAGCAGCCGATATCCCCGATCGTGCCGGCCTTGCGGCCGGCGCGCTCGGCGAGGTGCGCCTGGGCGGCGTCCTCGACGAGGGCGACCCCGTGGCGCCGGGCGATGGCGCCCAGGGCGTCGAGGTCGGCCATCCGGCCGTGGAGGTGCACCGGCAGGATCGCCTTGGTGCGGGGCGTGATCGCCGCCTCGACCAGGGCAGGGTCCATGGTCCAGTTGACCGGGTCGATGTCGACGAGGACCGGGGTGGCGCCGGCGTACAGCACCGCCGCCACCGTCGCCACGAAGGTCGACGAGACCGTGATCACCTCGTCGCCCGGACCGATGTCGAGGGCGAGGAGGGCGAGGTGCAGGGCCGCGGTGCCGCTGCTGACGGCGATCGCGTGGCGGGCGCCGCAGGCCTCGGCGAAGGCCGCCTCGAAGGCGCTGACCGCCGGGCCGAGGACGAAGTCGCCGCTGCGCAGGACGTTGAGAACCGCGGTCTCGACGTCGCCGCCGATCGCCGCGTACTGCGCCTTGAGGTCGAGGAAGGGGATCACGAGGCCCTCGCAAGTGGCATGAGGTCGATGGGGTGGCCGTTCTGGCGCAGGGAGCGCATGGCGGCCTCGAGCATCTCGACGACGCGCAGGCCGCTGTGGCCGTCGGTCATGGGCGCGGTGCCGTTCTCGATGGAGTCGGCGAAGTGCTCGATCTCGACGATCAGCGCCTCGCGGAAGGACAGGTGCGGCGACCACATGTCGCCGGTCCGGTAGGAGACCATCAGCTCGGTGATGTCGTCCGAGCCGCCGCCGACGGTGACGCCGCGGTCGTAGACCTTGACCTTCTCGATCGGGTCGAGGTCGTTGTAGACGATCATCTTCTTGCTGCCGCCGATCAGCGTCTGCCGCACCTTCACGGGCGCGAGCCAGTTGACGTTGATCTGCGCGACGACGCCGCGCGGGTAGAAGACGGTCAGGTGGGCCATGTTCTCGGGGCGACCGCTGAAATGGCCGGTGCCGCTCGCCGAGATCGCCACCGGGGCGAGGTCCAGGATGTGGTCGAGGATGGCGAGGTCGTGGACCGCCAGGTCCCAGATCACGTTCACGTCGCGCTGGAACAGGCCGAGATTCACACGGGTCGAGTCGTAGTAGAACACGTCGCCGATGGCGCCGGTCGTGACGAGCTCGTGGATCTTCTCGACCGCGCCCGTGTAGACGAAGGTGTGGTCGACCATCAGGGTCAGGTTGCGCTTGGCCGCCTCCTCGATCAGCAGCCGGGCCTCGAAGGCCGAGGGCGTGATCGGCTTCTCGATGAAGACGTGCTTGCCGGCCCGGAGCGCGTTGATGGCGATCTCGAAGTGCGAGCTCACGGGCGTCGCCACCATGACGGCGTCGATCGCGGGATCGGCCACGAGGTCGCGCCAGTCCTGATGGAGCTGGACGGCGGGGTAGCGCTTGCCGGCCCGGGCGAGTGCGGCGGGCGACTGGTCGGCGATGGCCACCAGCTGGCAGCGCTCGCTCTCCGAGGTGCACCGGGCGAGGTTCGGCCCCCAGTAGCCGTAGCCGACGATACCGATCGAGATCATGACTGCATTCCCCTCAAGCAACCTGCAGAGGCTCGGCCGGCTCGGGCCGCGGCGACTGGACGGAACGGGCGCGCGCGGCGCTCTCGGCGCGCTTGGTGCGCGTGTCGCCGACGACCCGCGCGGGGCATCCGGCGACGATGGCGAAGGCCGGGACGTCCCGGGTGACGACGGCACCGGCGCCGACCAGGGCGCCCTCGCCGATGGTGATCCCCGCCACGATGGTGGCGTTGGAGCCGATGGAGGCGCGGGCCTCGACCACGGTCTCGACGAGCTCCCACTCGCCGTCCCGCTTCAGGCTGCCGTCCGCGTTGGTGGCTTCCGGATACAGCTCGTTGGTGAAGACCACGCCGTGGCCGACGAACACCTCGGCCCCGATCGAGACGCCCGCGCAGATGAAGCTGTGCGAGGAGATCTTGCAGCGCGGGCCGATCCGGCTGCCGCGCTGGATCTCGACGAAGGGGCCGATGCGCGAACCGCTTTCGATTCGACATCCATAAATATTGACTAGATCCGGGTAGAAGATACCCACATCTGACCCAATATCCGCATCGGTAATCGGCATAACCGCCGCTCCTTCCGCACAACTTCTGTGCGTCAAAACTGCACAGAGCTGCGGACGGCCGGGAACCCAGGCTTTCGATGCGGTTCGTCCGTCGAAAGGCGAACGGCGCCCATCCGGGGCGGCCCCTCCCGGCCCCGGCGCGCCGTTCCGGACAGGGGGGCTACGCCGAAAGGCGAAGCCCCCGCCCCGGCATGGATGCGCGCGCCCGCCTTTTGGAGGGGTCCCGGCCGGCTCGGCCGTTACGCATCATGCCGTCTCAGCCCTCAGGAGCCCGTGAGGCCGGCGCGCGGTCCCGCCGCTCGACCGCCGCGCCCGGGCTCCGAGGGCGAGCCTCAAGGGGACGATGCGTGTCGAAGACGTCGACGAAGACCGCGGCCACCCGCGCCACCACCCGCACCGGTCTCGCGGCGTGCCTGCTCGCCCTGTCGGCGCTGCCGGCGGCCGCGGAGTACCGCATCGGTCCCGGCGACACGATCGAGGTCACGGCCCTCAGCATCCCGACCTTCAAGCAGGAGGCGACGGTCTCCACGGACGGCACCGTCATGGTCCCGCTGCTCGGGGACGTGCCGGCCGCCGGGCTCACCGTCGCGGAGCTGCGCCAGAGCCTGCAGAAGGCGCTGCCCGCCAAGGCGGTGCGGCAGCGCAACTCCGAGGGCAAGGAATCGATCGCCGTGCTCGAGCCCGACGAGATCGGGGTGCGGATCTCGAAGTACCAGCCGGTCTACCTGAGCGGCGACGTGACCAAGCAGGGCGAGCACCCGTTCCACCCGGGCATGACCGTGCGGCAGGCCATCGCCCTGGCGGGCGGCTACAACCTCCTGCGGTTCAGGATGGAGAACCCCGTCGTCGAGACGGCGAACCTGCGCGCCGAGTACGACAGCACCTGGGCGAGCATCCAGCGGGAATCCGCCACGATCTGGCGCCTGAAGGCGATCGTCGCCGCGTCGCGGGGCGACAAGTCCCCGCCGCCGGCGGACGTCGCCCCGGGCAGCCGCGCGACCCCCGCGCAGAAGCTCGCCGAGCAGCAGCTCCGGGTGCAGATGACCGACATCGCCAAGGAGAAGGACCACCTGCAGCGGTCCCTCAACCGGACGCAGACGCAGTTCGCCAGCCTCAGCGAGCAGCAGGCCAAGGAGAAGGAGGGCGTCACCGCCGACGCCGAGGATTACGACACGGTGCGGGCGCTGTTCCAGCGCGGCGCGGTCGTCACGACGCGCCTGACCGACGCGCGGCGCGCCGTCCTGCTCTCCTCGACCCGCGCCCTGCAGACGACGGTCCAGCTCACCCAGCTCGAGCGCGACAAGAGCGAGGTCGGCCGCAAGCTCGAGCGGGTCGACGACGTGCAGGCCATGGACGCCCTGGAGAAGCTCCAAGTCGCGGAGAACAACCTCGCGACGTACCGGTCGCGCCTGAACAGCATCAACGACAAGCTGGTCTACACCGGCGCCCTCCGGGCGCAGCTCCTGTCCGGAAGCCGGGCGCAGGCGGCGATCGCCGTCTACCGGCAGAGCGGCCCGTCCAAGACGCAGATCGACGCCGCCGAGGACACGGCGCTCCTGCCGGGCGACGTCGTGGAGATCGCGCTCAAGCCGGATCCCGCCATGCGGGGCGTCGGCGACGGGGCCGGCCAGAACTGACCCACCACCCCGGCTCGACGCGCCCATCGGGCCGAGCCGGCGTCCCCTTGACGGAGAGCGCTCCGGGGCGGTGACCGCCGCGGCGAGGAGAGATCCATGAACCGACACTCGACCAGCGCGTCCTTCCTGCCGATCGGTGCGACCCGCCCCGGCGGGACCGGAGCCTGGCGCGGCCAGCCCTTCTCGCCCGAGACGGAGTCCCAGGTCTCGATCCTGACCATCGCGCGGCAGAACTGGCGGTCGATCCTGGCCTTCGCCGCCGTCGGGCTGGTCTGCGCCGGGATCTACGTCGCGACCGCGCCGGCCATCTTCACGGCCCGGGCCCGCGTCTACATCGAGAGCCGCTCCAGCCCGGTCACGGCCCGCGACACGCCCAACGCCGGGACCCCGCTCGAGATCGCCGAGGTCGAGAGCCAGGTCGAGTACATCCGCTCGGAGAAGATCGCCCTCGCCGCCGTGCACAGGCTCGACGGGTCGGCCCTGCGGGATCTGGCGACGCCGACGCACCCGCTCGTCGCGAAGGTCCGGGAGTTCGTGAAGGCCGCCAAGGCGCAGGCCCTCCGGCTGATCGGCGCCGAGCGGCCGGTCCGCGAGCCCGCTCCCGTGAGCCCGGACCTGCGCCAGGCGCGGACGCTGCGCGAGAACGTCGAGGCCAGCCGCATCGGCGCCGCCTACGTCATCGAGGTCGGCTACAGCGCCGACAATCCCGCCACGGCGGCGGCCGTCGCGAACGCGGTGGCCGAGGCCTATGTCAGCACCGAGCTGGAGAACCGGGCCCAGGTCTGGAAGGTCGCCGGCGAGTGGATGCTGCCGCGCCTGAAGGAACTCCAGCAGCGCGCCAGCCAGGCCTCGCGCGAGGCCCAGACCTACAAGGCCGAGCACACCATCATCGACCTCGGCAAGCGCGGCCTCGTGGGCGAGCAGCAGGTCGAGGAGCTCAACACCGCCGTGGCCGCCGCCCGGTCCAAGACCGTCGACGCCCGCGCGGTGCGCGACCAGATCCGCGGGCTCCTCGATTCCGACATCGCCGATCCGGGGATCACCGAGGCCTTCAAGGACAGCGTGATCATCCAGCTGCGCCGGCAGTACGTCGACCTCGTGCAGCGCGCCGACGACCTGAAGCGCCGCCTCGGCCCCGACCACGAGGCGGTCCAGGCGATCCAGCGGGACATCCAGGCGGCCAAGCAGTCGCTGCGCACCGAGCTCGAGCGCCTCGCCGTGTCCCTCGACCACGATTACGAGGTCGCCAAGGCGCGCGAGGACAGCATGACGGCGGCCTTCGACGCCCTGATCTCGAAGACGCTGATCATGAGCAACGCCCGGGTCAAGGCGAAGGAACTCGACCGCACCGCCGAGACCTACGACCAGATCTACACGAACCTGCTCCAGCGCTACATCGACGCCGTCAACCAGCAATCCTACCCGCAGCCCTCCGCCCACGTGATCACGCCCGCGACCGTGCCGGAATCCCCGAGCGCGCCCCGCGGCAGCCTGATCATGCTGCTCGGTCTGCTGGTCGGCACCGGGTTCGGCGTCAGCGGCGCCTTCGCGCGGCACTGGTTCGACCGGACGATCCGCACGCCCCGGCAGCTGACCGGGCACGGCCTGACCTGCCTCGCCGCCCTCCCCGAGCTGCGGCGCGAGCCCGGCTTCCGGGCGGCCCTGGCGCTGGCGCAGGCCCACGCCAACGAGGCGCAGCGCCCGGCCAGCGTCGAGGCGTTCCGGGCGAGCGCCGTGCGGTTCATGCCGCAATCGGTGTTCGTCGAGCGCCTGCACAGCCTCAAGGCCCACGTCCTCGGCAGCGACCGCCGCGGCCCGGTCTTCGCGATCGGCGTCACCTCGGTGGGGACCGGCGCGGGCAAGACCCTGTTCGCGAGCAATTTCGGCCAGCTCCTCGCCCGCGCCCGCTCGAGTTCCGGGCGGGTGCTGATGATCGACGCCGACGTGCGGCAGGCCACGCTCTCGCGGCTCAGCCAGGCCACCGAGCAGCGCGGCCTCCTCGACGTGCTCGCCGGCCGCTGCTGCGCCACCGAGGCGGTCCGGCCCCAGCCCGGCGAGGTCCGCCTGCTCGCCTGCGGCAACCGCCACCCGAACGATCCCCATTTCAGCGACCTGATGACGCCGGAGGGCGTCGCCGCCGTGGTCGGTGACGGACGCCCCGCCCTCGACCGCGTCGTCGTCGACCTGCCGCCGGTGGACGAGCTCCCCACCCTCCGGCCGCTGCTCGACGGACTCGACGGCCTGATCATCGTGGTGGAGGCGGGCCGGACCAGCATCGACGACGTCGCCGCCGCCGTGCACGACCTCGAGTCGGGCGGCAGCACCGTTCTGGGCATCGTGCTCAACAAGACCAACGACGGCCCGACGGTCCGGCGCGGCGGCCTGCGCGGCGCGCTGACCCGCTGGGCCGCGGCCCGGCGCAACGCCCGCGGCGCGACTCAGGCGGCCTCGTGACCGGCCCGCGCGCCGAAGGCCTCGACCCCGTGGCGGCCTACGCGCCGGCCCCGGTCGCCGCGCTCGCGACCGCCCCCGCGACCGCGCGCGGCCGCCGCGTCGCCTTCTTCGGACACGACAGGGCCGAGCCCACGGTCCGGAAGCGGGTCGACGCCATCCGGGACGCCGGGTGGTCGGTCACCGTGTACGCCTTCGAGCGGGACCGCCCCGGCGGGGTGGTGGCCGAGGCCCCGGTGGCGGACGACGTCGTCCCCCTCGGCCTGACCGTCGACCGGAACTACGCCCGCCGCCTGCCCCGCCTCGCCGTCGGCATCGCCCGGGCGCTGCGCCGCCGGCGCGACCTGCGCGCGGCGGACGTGATCTACGTGCGCAACCTCGACATGGCTCTCGTGGCCTGGGCCGCGGCGCGCCTCGCCGGGAGCCGCGCGCGCCTCGTCTACGAGGTGCTCGACATCCAGCGGCTGATGGTCCGGCGGGACGCCCCGGGGCGGATCGCCCGCGCGGTCGAGCGCTGGCTCCTCGGCCAAAGCGACCTCCTCGTCGTCAGCGCCCCGGATTTCATCGACCGGTATTTCCGGCCCGTCCAGGGCTTCGCCGGCGCGTGGCACCTCCTCGAGAACAAGGTCATGGGCCACCGCCTCGGCGAGGTGTCGACCCGCCTGGACCGCACCCGGACGGCGGAGCCGCCCTGGGTGATCGGCTGGTTCGGGACGCTGCGCTGCCGCCGGAGCCTGACGATCCTCGCCGCCATCGCGGACGCCCTCGGCGACTCGGTGCGGATCGTCCTGGCCGGGCGCCTCTCCGAGGAGGACATCGCCCCGCGCGCCCTGGCGGACACGCTGGACGGCCGGCCGAACATGTCGTTCCGTGGTCCCTACGCCAATCCCCGCGATCTTCCGGAGATTTACAGTGGGATTCACTTCAGTTGGGCCGTCGATTACCTCGATGACGGACTGAATTCGGACTGGCTCCTGCCGAACCGGCTCTACGAGGGCGGCCTGTGCGGCGCCCTGACTCTGGCGCGCGCCGCGACGGCCAGCGGCCGCTACGCGGTGGCGGAACGCCTGGGCTGGGCGTTTCCCGAGCCGCTCGCGGACTCGGTGACTTCGTTCCTGCGGACGCTGACGCCGGCCGCCTACGCGGAGCGACATGCCGACCTGCTCGCCCGCGACCTCGCCGCGTTCGTCGATGTCGGCGGCATGCGCGACCTCCTGGTCCGGCTCGACTAGGTCGCCGCCGCGGCGGCTCCGAGCCCGGCCGGGACTCGCCGGTGATTCGCCCGCCGCGCCGGACAGCGCACGGGGCGGCTGTCCCGCCCGCGGCGCGTGCCGTTCGGTACAGCGCCGTACCAACGAAATCAGTACTCGGACCCCAACATGGTAAACAACCGTGTACGCATGTTGCCTTTTAGCCTCAGCCAGGTAAAGCGAGCCTAAACCGACCGAATACTATCGCCCCGAATAGGGACATCGAACCCAGATCACTGAATTGCGATCGAAGCCTTGCCAAGACGCACTCGCAATAAGCAGAGATACAGGAGGCAACATTTCCATATTTCTAAATCTGGCATTCGCGCGCCTAGATTCGGAAAGATCTTGCGTCGGGTCACCGACCGCTGGCGGATGACCTTGCGAATGCATCTCTCCATCAGCGCCGCCCCCCGCACCCAAACAAATCACCGTGTACGTACGTAGTGCCCGATGATTGTATTTAGCCCCGCAATTTAAGCGTTTAGATTCAGATAGGGTATTTACAGACGATTTTACGAAAGCTAGCATTGTTTCCGTGGTCATCGGCAATCGCCCAAGGCGACCGGCGCCACCGCGTATCTCAGTGTCACGCCGTCGGCGAGCGCATTGGGTATCCCGTCATCGCTGACATTCGGCTTCCTTCGAAAGGAGGTAATTCTCTATGGCCAGTCTTGGTACTCGAGACGCGCTCACCCTCGTTGAGCGGGACACGGCCGAAAGCCGCGGCGGCTTTTCGGGTGCACATGCCGGTGACAGCCCGGTCGTCGTCGAGCAACGGGACCAGTCCCGGGGCCGCTCCAGCCGCATCGTCATCATCGATCGACGGCAGCTCGTCGGCCGATGCCTCGCCGCCTCTCTCAGCGAGGCCGACCGGCAGACCTCGTTCGAGGTCTTCGCGGACATCGAATCGTGGAAGCGGCAGAAGCCGTTCGTCCCCGCGAGCGTGGTCGTGCTCTGCCGGCCCGACGGCAACCTGACCGAGACCGAGTGGACCGAGATCACGCGGGAACTGGCGTTCCTGCAGGGCGAGGCCGGCGCTCCGCCGGTGGCCGTCATCTCGGACGGCGAGAACCTCGACCAGATCGTGCGGATCATCAAGCTCGGCGTCAAAGGCTACATCCCGACGACGACCTCCGTGGACATCGCCCTGCAGGCCCTCCAGCTCGTGCAGGCGGGCGGCGTCTACATCCCGGCCGAGTGCCTCCTCCCCCTGCTGGCCAACATCAAGGTGGACGAGCCGGTCGAGGCCGGGGACGACGATATCTTCTCGCCGCGGCAGCTCTGCGTGGCCCGGGCGCTCCGGAAGGGGACGCCGAACAAGATCATCGCGTACGAGCTCAACATGTGCGAGAGCACCGTGAAGGTTCACGTCCGCAACATCATGAAGAAGCTCAAGGCCAAGAACCGGACCGAGGTCGCCTACCTGACCAACAAGTACTTCCTCCGGGAAGATTCCAGCCTGGCGAGCGTGAAGGCCCCGGCGGCCTGACCGCTCCGGCGCTGGCCCCGCCGCGGCGGGGCCGCCCGGGCAGAGATCCGGTCCGGCGCGCCGGACGGAGCTTCGGGGCCCCCTCGCGGGCCGCCTGTTCGGGCGGCCCGCGAGGGGGTCCGTTTGTTATCGGACCGGTCAGGGAGGCGGGCGGATCACCCGCCCGGCGCGATCGGCGCGGCCTCGACGCCGCAGGTCGGCGTCGCCGCCGTCTCGACCCGCCCGCCGGCCGGGCGGAGATCCCGCGTGCCGGAAAGGTCGCGCGCCGGGTCGGCGATCCCGAGGATCTGCGGGGCTTCCATCCGCCGATGTCGGCCCCGCCTCACGCCGTCGCGGCGGCGTCCGCGCGATGGGGAGCCGGCGGGATCTCGGCCTCGTCCCCGGGCGCGGCGGGGCGGCCCACGCTGCTGTAGGCGAAGCCGTGAGCCCGGACGTCGTCGGCCCGGTAGACGTTGCGGAGATCCACGAGGACCGGTCGCTGCATCACCGCCCGCAGCCGGTCGAGGTCCAGCGCCCGGAACGCGTCCCATTCGGTGACGAGGACCAGCACGTCCGCGCCCTCGGCGCAGTGATAGGCATCCTCCGCGAAGGCGACGCCGGGCAGGAGCGGGCGCGCCTGCTCCATGCCCTCGGGATCGTAGGCGCGGACCACGGCGCCGGCATCCTGCAGGCCGGCCACGATCGCCAGCGAGGGCGCGTCGCGCATGTCGTCGGTGTTCGGCTTGAAGGTCAGGCCGAGCAGCGCCACCGTCTTGCCCCGCACCGAGCCGCCGCAGGCCCTGATCACCTTGCGCGCCATCGCGCGCTTGCGCTGGTCGTTGACCGCCACCACCGTCTCGACCAGCCGCAGCGGCGTGCCGGCGTCCTGCGCCGTCTTGACCAGCGCCAGCGTGTCCTTGGGGAAGCACGAGCCGCCGTAGCCCGGCCCGGCGTGCAGGAACTTCGACCCGATCCGGTTGTCCAGGCCGATGCCGCGCGCGACCGCCTGCACGTCCGCGCCCACCGCCTCGCACAGGTCCGCGACCTCGTTGATGAACGTGATCTTCGCCGCCAGGAACGCGTTCGCCGCGTACTTGGTCAGCTCGGCGGTCCGGCGGCTCATCGCCACGATCGGGGCGGCGTTGAGGTAGAGCGGGCGGTAGATCTGCTCCATGACCGCAACGGCCCGCGGCTCATCGGTGCCGACGACGATGCGGTCGGGGCGCTTGAAGTCGGCGATGGCCGCGCCCTCGCGCAGGAACTCGGGGTTCGACACGACCGCGAACTGCGCCCCGGGGTTGGTCTCGCGGATGATGCGCTCGACCTCGTCGCCGGTGCCCACCGGCACGGTCGACTTGGTCACCACCACGGTGAAGCCGCGCAGCGCGCGCGCGATGCTCCGGGCAGCCGCGTAGACGAAGCTCAGGTCGGCGAAGCCGTCGCCGCGGCGGGAGGGCGTGCCCACCGCGATGAACACCGCGTCCGCCTGCCCGACCGCCGCCTCCAGGTCGGTGATGAAGGACAGGCGATCCTGACGGACGTTCTCGGCGACGAGAGCCTCGAGGCCCGGCTCGTAGATCGGCATCCGGCCGGCATTCAGCGCGTCGATCCGGCCGCGATTGCTGTCGACGCACACGACCCTGTGGCCGAAATCCGCAAAGCACGCGCCGGAGACCAGACCGACGTAGCCCGACCCGACCATCGTGATGTTCATGGAGTCCTCGCCGCGAGCGCACCGACGCTCGGGTCTACGGCGGCCCGACGGGGCGACCAACATCATATCTTAGGCGTACGCGACTCTGCCGATCCGGCGTAGCGCCGGCGATTCGACGATACCGGCCCGAACCCGCCGCGGCCCGGCCCGCACGCGCGACCGGTCCGCGGCGGACTTCGCCATCCGGCCATGGCGGCGGCCGGGCAGCTACGCCATTCGGCTTACAGGGCGCCGCCGGCCGACGATCGCGCGAACATTTCCCCGGCGCATCACCCGAATTGTCAGAGACAGGCTGCTTTTTCCCGAGCACTTTGTCGGGGAGCGCGACCGGCTAAGATGCTAACACCGATCTATAGAACTGAACTCCCCGAAGAGTTCCGGCGGAGGAGAACCCTGTTGGCGGCGCGTTTCTACTTCGAGATCGCAAATGCCGAGGAGACGATCCACGACCTTGTGGGGGTTGAGGCTGCCGGCCTTGAAGAAGCCCTGTTCGAGGCGCGCAGCGTGATCGCCGAGATGGCCGACGAGATTACGGGAAGCGGCCAGGAGCCGCCCTGGACCCTCCTCGTGCGCAACGAGGAGGGCTGGCTGGTCGGTCGGCTGCCCATCCGGAAGTGAGGGCCCGGCCGGAGCGGCCGGTGCCGCGGAGCGGGCCTTAAGATATCGTTAACGGATCGTCCGGAGGATCGGGCCTGCCCTCGAACCGTGGCAGCCATGGCCGGAATGCCCCTCTCTCAGAACGCCCCGAACGCCGCCCATCAGGCGGACGCGATGGCCGCCCAGATGGCGCTCGCCGCCCACGCGCTGCGGATGCGCGGCGATGTCGGGACGGCCGAGTCGCTCCTCGCGATGGCGCGGCACAACCGGGTCCTCGGGCTCAAGCTGCGGATCGAGCAGGATCTGGCGCCGCGCCGGGACAGCGCCGGGCGTCGGGCCACCGCCGGCCGCTAGGGCCGGACCGGACGACACCGGACGGACCGCGCCTCGGAGCGGCGCGAACGGGGTGGGCGTGCCGGCGATCCGCCGCCCCTGCCGCGGCGCGGCCCCGCTGGCGGGAGCGTGCCGATCCCGGCCCGCAACGTCCCCGCGCCGTCTCGGCTTCCTGAAGCCGACACCCCTCGCCGCCGCGAGCCTGCCGCTGGCCGCGGGGACCCGATGCAGAATCCACACCGCCGTTCTTCGGCGCGGTTGGCGCCGAATAAAGTCCATGTTAGTGTAGAAAACTAACATCCGACAGGAAATTCAGTCGTCGTGTCGACCCCGGACGCCGGACATTCTGAGGTCAGCACGACCCTGGCGCTGGACATGGTGGGGCGCGCCTACCTGGCCCTGGCGCTGCTCTACGAGACGGCCCATCCGGGTGAGTTCGGCGACGTCCAGCAGAAGATCCGCTCGTTCGTCGAGGACAATTTCCGCATCATCCAGGAAACAAGCCGCAACGAGAGCCTGACAACCGGGACCGTTGACGGCGCCATTCACCTTGTGAACAGCGTCCTGGTCGAGGTCGAGAACAAGATCGCCACAATGATCCGGCCGACGCGGCACATGCGGGGCTAGACGAAACCTTGAACTGACGCCCTCTGATCATCGACTGTTGCAGTCGAGCCATGCCGCTCGGATAAACGGCCCCGCGCCATAGGGGATCGAAGATTGCAACGCTCCCCAACGTCGACAGTCTTAGGTCGGCATGTTACCCGGCGAAAGGGGCAGCGATAGATTATCAAGCACGACGATGGGCAGCGATAATTGCGATCGAGCGGCGCGCAGTGCGGATGTCGCACTCGAGGTTCTCGTCCGAGCCTATCACGCCCTCGCGGTCGTCTACGAGTTGTCCAGCCCCGGCGCCTACGCGGCGCTCCACGGCAAGATGATGCCCTACCTGCTGGACAGCTTCCGTCACGGGACTGCGCCGGGCGCCGTCGACCCGGACCCGGACGCGACGTTCACCACGGCCCTGGAGCGGGTCCGCAGCGCGCTGGACGACGTCCGGTCCGACGTGGCGGCCGTGCGGGCGCGCAAGGAAGACCGCGACCGCTGACGGACCGGGCCGGTCCGAGGCACCGACCCGGCTCGAGGCGCCGGCTCGAGGCGCCGGCTCAGCGCGCCGGCTCGAGGCGGCGCTCCGGCCCGAGGAGCAGGCGCGGGCCGGTCTCCCGATCGGGCGCGGGCGCCGGCACGAGGCGCGCGAGCTTGGCCGCCAGGGTGACCGACAGGATGTGGCGCCACGCCAGGGGCGTGCCGAGCAGTTCCCGCAGGGCTGCCGCGTACCCCTGGGCGCGCCGCCGGTCGAGGACGCGCCGGTGCTGCCAGCGCTTCGCCGTCGCGGCGCGGTGGGCCCTGAGAGCCGCCCGGGCCTCCGGGCCGAGACCCGGCCGGGCCAGCACGGCGTCGTCGAAGGCCAGCATCGCCCCGAGGTCGTCGGTCCGGTGCTGCGCGCTCAGCGAGTTCGACCGCTCGACCGCCACGTAGCCGCAGGGCGCCGTCACGGCGAACACCGCCCCGGCCGCCAGCGCCTCGACGTAGAGGGCGTAATCCTCCCCGAGCCGCAGCCGCGGATCGTAGCGCAGCCCCTGCCGGTCCAGGAAACCCCGCCGCATGATCGGCTTCAGGAAGCCGAGTTCGCGCCGGCTCGCGCCGGGGCGGGCGATGTTGCCGGTCACGAAGGTCGCGAGGGTGAGCCGCTGCGGCCGTCCCGGTCCGGTGACGAGGCCGGCGGCGGAGGCGGCCTCGCGGCCGCGGACCATGACGATGTCGTCGGCGATCAGATCCCAGGTCCGGGGCGCGGACAGGAGCCGGCCGAGCCGGCCGTCGAGGAAGTAGTCGTCGGCGTCGAGAATGCAGAGCAGCGGGGCCCGGGCCGCCGCGATGGCGCGGTTCCGGGCCTCGGCGGGCCCGACATTCTCGGCGAGCCGGATCACCTGCAGGCGGCCCGACCCGTCGTCGGCCGCCGCGGCGGCCGCGCCGGTCGCGTCCGCGGAGGCGTCGTCCACGACGATCACCTCGGCGACCTCCGGCTGCCGGAGCGCCGAGGCGACGGCGGTCCCGATCGTGTCCGCGGCGTCCCGCGCGGCGACGATGACGCAGACCTCCGGGACGGGGGACGAGGCCTCTAAGCTGCGCACCGGACGACTCCGCGACTCTCCGGCCGGTCCGCGCCGCGGCCGGTCCGTCGGCACGGTAGGGCGACCCCGGCGGGGCGCGCGAGATCGTCCGAAAGGAGGGGGCCGGCCCGGGCCGGATCGTCCGAATGATCGCCGGCCGGCATTGCCCCCGCCGCTACGATGCGCGCCGCCGCGATCCTGCGGCGACTGGTTTGAGGACGTGCGCATGACGATCTGGTCCGCCCCGGGCCGCCGCCTCTGCGTGGCGGCGACGCTTCTCCTGCAGGCCTACCCCGCGAGCGCGGGCGAGACAGCCGCGCCGCCGGCCGCCGCTCCGGCCGCCCAGGGCGGCCCATCCTTCGTGGAGCTCTTCAGCAGCCTGAACGACCGCCGCTGGTACGTCTCGGACGGCTGGGTCAACGGCGACTGGCAGGGCTGCACGTGGTCGAAGCACCGCGCCCGGATCGCGACGCCCGGCGCTCTCTCGCTGTCCCTGACGGACATCACCTACAAGGAGCGCCCGTTCAGCTGCGCCGAGATCCAGACCCGCGAGCGCTACGGCTACGGCACCTACGAGGTCCGGATGCGGGCCGGGGCCGGGTCCGGCATGGTCTCGGCGTTCTTCACCTATAACGGCCCCGAGAACGGCGACCGGCGGACGAACGACGAGATCGATTTCGAGTGGCTCGGCAAGGACACGAGCAAGGTCCAGCTCAACTACTTCGTCGGCGGCGTCGGCGAGCATGTCAGCCTCGACGCCCTCGGCTTCGACGCGGCGACCACCACCGCGGACTACGCCTTCGAGTGGCTGCCCGACCGCCTGCGCTGGTACGTCAACGGGCGCCTGCTGCGCGAGGTCATCGGCACGCCCGACCGGCCGATCCCGTCGCACCCGAGCAAGATCATGCTCAGCGTCTGGTCGGGACAGGGCCCGGACTTCGCCTCCTGGCTCGGACCGACGGAGTACTCGGGACAGCCGGTCACCGCGCTGTTCGAGCGGGTCGCGTTCACCCGGATGGGCGATCCGTGCGGCTTCAAGGAATCGATCGTCTGCCACTAGCCACACCGGCGGGCGGACGCCGCACCGGAGACCGCCCCTGACATCGACCCGGACATCGCGCCGGACATCGCCCCGCACACGGCTCCGCACAGGCCCCCGCACACCGGAACCGAGACCGGGCGGGGCTAAATCTTAACGTCTCCGCGGCAGGCTGGGCCCTCGAACGCGCCCGGAGCCACGCGATGCATTGGTCGAGCCTCGTCATCGCCGCGTACGCCGCCGGCTTCGTGGAGTTCTGGCGCCTCTGCCTTCAGGCGCCGGCCGCCGAGGAGGATCCGGCCTGACGTGCCCGCGTCGCCGCGCCGGGCCGCGCTGGGCCGGGGCGGTTCAGCGCTCGTTGGCGATCGGCCGCAGCAGGGCGCCGAGCAGGAAGGCCAGCTGTCCGCAGATCAGCAGCGCCGTGCCGCGCCGCAGGCACGCGCCGGCGCTCAGGTTGTAGACGACGAGGCCGTAGCCGACCTCGGCCGCCACGATCGGGACGAAGACCAGCAGACGCCAGACCGAGCCGAAGCGGCCCAGCATCACGCCCAGCAGGGCGTTGAGCATCATGCCCTTCATCGGTGCGCTCCGCGGCGGGCGCGGCGTGGCCGCCCGGTCATGGCGCTAGCGGCTGCCGCGCTGGCACAACACGGCCGGGACCGTCTTGAACAGGATGGCGAGGTCGCGGGTGAGGCTCCACTGACTGGCATAGGCGCAATCCAGGGCGACGCGCTCGGCGTAGCCGGTATCGCTGCGTCCGGAGACCTGCCACAGGCCGGTCAGCCCCGGCGGGACGGAGAAGCAGGCGGTGAAGTCGGCGCCGTAGCGGACGACCTCGGCCTGGACGATCGGCCGCGGTCCCACGAGGCTCATCTCGCCGCGCAGCACGTTCCAGAGCTGCGGCAGCTCGTCGAGGGAGGTCTTGCGCAGGACGTGGCCGAGCGCCGTCACGCGGGGATCGTGGGTGAGCTTGAAGGACGCCTCCCACTCGGCCCGGGCCTCGGGATTCTCGGCGAAATGCCGCGCCAGCACCGCGTCGCCGTCCGCGACCATGGACCGGAACTTCAGGCATCCGAAGGGGCGCCCGTACCGGCCGAGGCGCTTGTGGCGGAAGATCGGCGACCGGCCGTCGCTGCCCCAGATCAGCAGCGCGATGAACAGCAGCAGGGGCAGCAGCAGGAACAGCGCCGTCAGCGCGATGCTCGCGTCGAGGACGCGCTTCATCGCCCAGCTCACCCGGAGGCCGGGGCCGGCCTGCCGCGGGGCCGGCAATGTCTTGACCAACGCGTCGTTCAGCGTCTCGACCATTTCCTGCGGCGTCGACGACTCGATCGGCGTCGGGGTCCCAGCCGGGCGCAACATGTCGGCTCCTTGACTCGGGGCGAGACGGGGTCGGAACTTGCGGAGCGACGGGCGCAGCCGGCCGGTCCGGCCAGCGTCGCCGCAGCCGGCTTCGGCGGCTCTCGGCCGGTCCGAAGGGGCGTCGATCGCAGGCAAAACCCTTGCGACAACACTGGGCCCACGACAGGTTCGGCAACAAGACGGCCGCCGATCCATCAATGGAGGTAAGGCGTTGCTGGTCGTGCTGGTCTTCGCTGCGCTGATTGGAGGAGCGATCGGCTTCGCGGTTGTTCTACCGAAGGGTTTCCTGCTCGCGGTGCTCTCCGCCCAGGCTGGGGCGGCCGTCGCCGTCGGCCTCGTCGTCCTGCTCACCCGGCGCCGCTGACGGCCCTGCCGGGCGGCGGGACCGCTTTCGGGGAGGTCCGGTCCGCCGATCGAGGTAGGGGCTCCCGCGCGAGGCCCGGTCTAAGGCGGGGTGTCCGGCCCTCCCGGCCGGACCCGACCGCGCGGGCGCGTTCTGCCCCGGCACGGTCGATCACCGGACGGGACGCGCCGTGGCCCCTTCAGAGCGCCGCATCAACGGGTTCGACGGCCTGCGGGCCCTGGCGTTCCTGATGGTCTTCGTCAGCCACAAGGCGCCGAGCCCGAGGACCGAGGCCCTCGGCACGACCGGCGTGTGGCTGTTCTTCGTCCTGAGCGGCTTTCTGATCGTCCGGATCCTCGCCGCCGCCCGCACGGCCGTGGAGGCGGGCGCGTCGACGCCACTCGGCAGCCTCGGGCTGTTCTACCGGAACCGCCTGGCCCGGATCGTGCCGGTCTACTACGTCTTCCTGTTCGTGCTCTACACGGTCCGGCCCGGCGATCCGGCCAGTCTCGGCGACGAGGCGTTCAAGCTCGCGACGTGGTTCTACGTCACGAACATCTACATCGAGCAGAACGGCTGGGGGACCGAGCTCGGCCATCTCTGGAGTCTCGCCGTCGAGCAGCAATTCTACCTTCTGTTCGCGCCGGCGGCCCTGTTCCTGCCGCGGCGCCATCTCGGCGCGCTGTGCTGGCTCCTGGTCGGGATCAGCGTCCTGATGCACGGCGCCCTGTTGTGGGCGGGCGCCGCGCCGCGGTGCTTCGACGTCGACACCCTCGCCAATCTCGGGCTGATCGCGCTGGGCGGTCTCGCCGGCCTGCGCACCCGGCCGCTCCCGGCCTGGCTTGCCCGCGACGCCGCCCTGGCCGGCGTGCTGATCCTGTTCGTGACCCTGCCGCTCCTGATCGCGCCGACCGGCTGGTGGCTGATTCTCGGCCGCCTCAGCGGCGTCCTGGCGGCGCTGCTGCTGCTGCAGGTGGTCCAGCTGCGGGACGGCCGCGCGGTCGCCCTCCTGGAGATCCCGTGGCTGCGCCGGATCGGCGTGATCAGCTACGCCGCCTACCTGTTCCACGTGCCGCTCCACGCGGAGCGGGTGCTGGCCCTCGTCGGCATCGACGTCGCCGGACCGCGCTCGGTCTCCATGGCGCTCGACCTGCTGCTGACGCTGCTGCTGGCGGACCTGTCGTGGCGGCTCCTGGAGCGGCCGGCCCGTCGCCTGCTGCGGGCCCCGCGCCGGCGTGTCGGCGCCTCCGCGCTGGTCAGTCCGTAATCCCGTCGCGCAGCGACCGGGACCGCCCTCCGGCTCAGCCCTTGATCGGCAGACGGCCGACCTCCGCTCCGGTGGCGTCGCGCACGACGAGCGTCCACGCGCCGCCCGGTCCCGCGGCCTCCAGTTCACCCGCCATTTCGTCGATCACGCTGCGGGCCTCCGCCAGCGCCTCGGACAAGTCCTCGGCTTCCACGCCCTGGGCGTCGCGGATCGTCTCCTCGCCGTTCTCGATGTCGAAATAGAAGCGACTGGGCACTCATCTCCTCCCTGAATGCTGCCCTCGGGAGGGCCCTCGGATACTACCTACGTAGTTCGCCCACGTCCGACAATGCTCAGTAGGAGACATAAACCTTAACAAACACCAAAACTGTTTTCGTTGGTTGCGTTGCAATAATGTCGAGATTCCAGCCAAATAATCCATTATAGGTATCGCCGATCACCCTTCCGGCCGCTTCGGCGATGGCGGCGCGCGGTGACGGGCCTCAGGGGCGTTCGGCATGGCAGCCTCCGGCGATTCGAGCCTCGAAAAAGATTCTCCCGCCACGGCGGCGAGAAAACAAAGATTGCGCGCCCACGTCCGGGCGATTCTGGCGAAGGGCCTCACCGTCCGGAATTCCCACGCCGCCGGCGACACGGCCTCCGACGAACGCTGACCGCGGCCGGCCGCCGGGGCCATCCCCCGCAATGGGAGGGGATGGCCGCCGCCCTACGCCCTTTGAGCGTCGTGCACCCGGATCGCTTCCGGCCAAAGTCGGGGGCGGTCTCGGAGGCCGCGCCCGGCGGCCCAGGAAGCGCGATGGCGGATCAACTCTTGTCCGATGCTCGGGGCACGTTCGTGGACGTCTCGTTCATCATGGCCGCGCACGATGCGGCGCCGTGGATCGCGACGGCCGTCCGCTCCGCCCTGGCCCAGACCGGCGTCGCCGTCGAGGTCGTGGCGGTCGATGACGGCTCGCGGGACGGGACCGCCTCCGTGCTGGCGCGCCTGGCGGAGGCCGACCCGCGGGTCCGCGTGATTCCCCTCGCCGAGGCCGGGCCGGGCGCCCCCCGGGGCCCGTCGAGCGCCCGGAACGCGGCCCTGAACGCCGCCCGGGGCCGCTGGATCGCGATCCTCGACGCCGACGACCTGATCCTGCCCGACCGCACCCGGACCCTGCTCGATCTCGCGCTCGCGGCGGATGCCGACATCGTCGCCGACAACCCGATCCCGTTCACCGACATGTTCGACCCGCAGGGGCCGGGCATGCTGGATGGCGGCCGGGAGCCGTACCTGTTCGAGATCGATCTCGCCAAGTACATCACCAGCAACCACATGCTCAGCCGGGTCACCAAGCTGGGCTACCTCAAGCCCATGATGCGCGCCGAGATCCTGCGCCGGCACGGCATCCGGTACGACGAGGGCGTCCGGATCGGCGAGGATTTCCTGCTGTGCCTGGAAGCCCTTGCGGCCGGGGCGCGGTTCGTGGTCACCACCTATGCCGGTTACGGCTATCGGCGCGGACCGAGCTCCCTGTCGCACCGGCTGCGCCAGGGCGACATCGCGCGCCTCGACGCGGCCTTCGCGGCCCGGACCGAGCGTGGCCGCCTCGCGGAGGCCCGGTCGCGGTCCGCCGAGGTCCGCCACGGCAGCCGCGCCTACCGAGACGGCCTCGCGATGACGCGGCTGATCGCCCAGGTCATCGAGGCGGCCCAGGCCGGGCGGTGGCTCGCGGGCACCGTGCTGGCGCTTCGGCATCCGCGGATCTGGCGGTTCCTGGCCGCGACGCTGCTGGAGGCGGCGGGCAAGCGCCTGCGGCCGCGGCCGCACGCCCTCCCGATCGGACAGAGGTAAGACGATGCGCCTGTGCATCTGCATCTGCACCTGCGAGCGGCCCGTCGGGCTGGCGCGCCTGCTCAAGGCCCTGGACCAGCAGCGGCTCGGCAGCCTCGCCGAGACCGCCCTGCGCATCCTGATCATCGACAACGGGCGCGGCCGCGCCGCCGTCCCGGTGGTTGAGGCCTACCGGGCGACCGGCCGCTTTCCGGTCACCTACGTCCGGGAGGAGACCCGCGGCCTCGCCGCGGTCCGCAACCGGAGCCTCGCGGAGGCCTCCGCGGCCGGCGCGGACTGGGTCGCGCTGATCGACGACGACGAGTTCCCCGACCGCGACTGGCTCCGCAACCTGCTCGAGACCGCCCTCGCCGCGGGCGTCGCGGCCTGCGTCGGGCCGGTCGTGCCGTTCTTCGACCGGGTTCCGCCCGCCTGGGCGGCCGCCGGGGGCTTCTTCGCCAAGCGCCTGCCGGTCCGCGACGGCTTCGTGGAGGACGGCTACACCGCCAACGCGCTCCTGGACCTGCGGGTGATCCGGGCGCTGGGCCTGTCCTTCGACATGCGCTTCAACACCATGGGCGGCGAGGACACGTTCTTCTTCCGGACGCTGATGCTCGCCGGGCACCGGATCGCCTGGGCCGAGAGGGCCCTGGTCTACGACAGCATCCCGACGCACCGGATGCGGGTGCGCTGGCTGCTGGCCCGCTGGTACCGCAGCGGCAGCGTCGAGGCCTATCTCGGCCGGCTCCGCCCGGAGACGGTGAGCGGCCGGCTCGCCAACGCGGGCCGCGGCTTCGCGCGCCTCGCCGGCGGCCTGCTGCGGCTCGGGGTCGCCGGCCTGTCCCTCAGGCCGGCGACCCTGATCGGCGGCGGCTACACGCTGTGCCGGGGAGCCGGCCTGCTCGCGGCCGTGATCGGCCTGAGCTACCGGGAGTACCACCCGTCGCGCTACCGCTAGCCGCGCCTACCGGGTCGCGAACGCGATGCTGAGCGACGCCTTGGCGACGAGGCCCGGGCTCGCCAGCGCGTCGTTGTACGCGCGGTAGCGCCGGTCGAGGACGTTCTGGACGGCGACGTCCGCGGTGATCCGGTCGGTGACCGCGCAGGTGGCGAAGAGGTCCACCAGCCCGTAGGCCTTGGTGGCCCGGCTCCGGGCGGCGGCGGGCAGGTCGGTGCGGGCCTCCACCAGGGTCAGGCGCGTGCCCACGACGAGCCGGTCGGCGAGGAAGCGCAGGCCCAGCGTCGTGCCGATCCGGTCCGGCGGCACCGTGAGCAGGCTCTCGCGGGTGGCGCGGTCGCGGCCGTCGACGTGGGTGGCGGCGAACGACACGAAGCCCCGGCCCCAGTCGTAGGTCCCCTCCAGCTCCGCGCCCGACAGGTCGGCCCGGGCGACGTTCCGGTACTGGTAGGACCGGGCCGGGATCACGCAGGGGAAGCGCCCGGGCCGGGCGGCGCAGATCGAGGCCGGGACGCCGGGAATCGCCGGGACGTAGGAGGCCGGCCCGACCGCCTGCATGTCGATGAAGCCGTCGACCGCCGTGTCGAACAGCGCGAGCTTGGCCCGCAGCGCGTCCTCCGGCCCCACCACCCCGTCGGCGCGCAGGTTGGCGCCGCCCTCGACGGTGCGGGCCACCTCCGGCCGCAGGGCCGGATTCGGCAGGATCGCGAAGGCCGGGAACGGGTGGATGCCCTCCATCAGCGTCTCGGTGATCGTGGGCGCGCGGTAGCCCTCGGCATAGGTCCCGTAGAGTTCGAGGCCGCCGACCGGCGCGACGCCGACCGTGATCTTCGGCGAGACCCGCGCGCCGCGCGCGCGATAGGCCCCGCCGTCGAGCCGGTAGCCGTCGTGCCGGAGCGCGCCGACGATGCGCAGCCACGGCGCGGCGCGGATCTCGTCTTGGAGGAAGGCGCCGGCCAGCTCCCGCCGTCCCGACGGCGTGAAGGCCGCGCCGAAGCCGCCGGCCTGGTCGGTGGTCCGGACGCGATTCGCCACGCCGTCGCCGCCGAGCGTGAGCGCGTGCGCGACCGGGCCGGTCTCGAACCGGGCGGTGTTGTGGGCGTCGAAGCCCGCGGTGGCGAGGTCGTAGGTCAGGCGGTCGCCGGCCCGGGTGCCGAGCCGGCCGTAGAGACCGCGCGGCGAGTCCTGCAGGAAGGTCAGCGCGTCGCGGGTCGTGGTCGCGTAGCCGTCGAGGCTGAGGTCGACGAGCGGCACGTCCGGTCGGGCGAACCGGTAGCCGAAGGTGACGGTGTCGGCCTGCACGGCGTTGGCGAAGCGGGCCCCCGCGCCGGTATCGCCGCCGTTGACGAAGGCGAATCGCTGCAGGAGCGCCGTGGCGTGGAGCGCGTGCCCCTCGGCCGGCCGGAGGGTGAGCTTGGCGAGGCCCGCGTTCAGCTCGCTGCCGGTGTCGGGCACCGGCAGGCCGGCACCGTCGCGATAGGGCGCGGTGTCGCGGAAGACGAACTGCCCGAACACGTCCGCGGCGGTGCCGATGCGGGCGCCGAGCGCCGAGCTGTTCACGAAGCGCTGGCCGTTCGTGCCGAAGCCCTGCTTCTGCACGAAGCCGGTACTCTCGTCGGGAGCCAGGATGTCGTCGATCGACCGGGTGCGGAACGCCGCGACGCCCCCGATGGCGCCGGAGCCGTAGACCGTCGCCGTCGGCCCGCGGGTGACGTCGACGCCGCCGACGAGCTCGGGATCGAGGTAGAACACGCCGTTGGCCCCGTGGCCCGAGACCTGGAAATCCTGCCGGGCCCCGTCGACCAGGACGTTCACCCGGCCGAAATCCTGGAGGCCGCGGATGTTGATCGCCTGCGCCGGGTCGTTCCGGTTCTCCTGGGTGATCACGCCGGGCACGTCGCGCAGCACCTCGGACAGGCGCCCGGGCTGGAGACGGTCGAGCGCGGCCCGCGGGACGACGCTCGTGCCCGCCAGGGCGTCGACGGCCGGGACGGCGGTCTTGGTCGCGGTGACCGACAGGGTGTCGAGGCCGATCGCGGGCTCGGGGAGCGCGGCCTGGCCGGCCTCCTCCGCCCGGGCGCCCGGCAGGGTCGCCAGCACGACGCCGAGGGCGACGAGCGCCCGGTGAGAAGCATAAGGCATGATGACAGCCGCCCGCACACAGTCGTTCCAGAGAGCTGGCTGGCGGATGGCTGGCTTGCTGAAGATTGTCTCGCCGATCGCGACAGAGATGTGCAACCGGCATTTCCGGGATTGCTGGCCCGCGCGCCGCGCATTGCCTGCCCGCGCGGGCCGGACGCCGCCCGGGAGCCGCGAAGTCCGATCAGTCCCGCGCGCGACCGGCCGCACTCCGGTGCGGCAGCAGGAAGGGCTGGCCGCCCGCGGGCACCCGCCCGACCGGCCAGCGGACGCCGAAGACCCCGGCGATCAGGTCGTCGGTCAGGACCTCGGCCGGCCGCCCGCCGGCGACCAGCCGGCCGCCGTCGAGGACCAGCAGCCGGTCGGCGTAGGCGGCCGCGAGGTTGAGGTCGTGGAGGATCGCCACCACGGCGACGCCGGTCGCCGCCAGCCCGGCGGCGGCGTCGAGCAGCGCGCCCTGGTGCCGGAGGTCGAGGCTCGCGGTCGGCTCGTCGAGGAACAGTACCTGCCGGTCGGCGACCGTGCGGCCGGCCTCCAGCTGACAGAGCACCCGGGCGAACTGCACCCGCGCCTGCTCCCCGCCCGAGAGGGTCGGGTAGGCCCGGTCGGCGAGATGCGCCACGTCGGCCCGCGCGAGGGCCCGCGCCAGGATCGCCGCCCGGTCGCGGGCCCCGAGGCCCCGGCCGATGCCGTCGAGGCCGATCCGGGCGACCTCGGCCGCCGCGAACGGGAAGGCGAGGCGCGCCGCCTGCGGCAGCACCGCCCGCATCGCGGCGAGCCGCCAGGGCGGGATCGTCGCCACGGGCGCGCCGTCATAGGCGACGGTGCCGCTCGTGGGCCGCAGGGCGCCGCTGAGCAGGCGGACGAGGGTCGACTTGCCGGCCCCGTTCGGGCCGACGATCACCTGCAGGCTGCCGGCCTCCACCGCCAGGGAGACGTCGCGCACGAGCGCGCGCCCCGCCACCGTGACGGTCAGGTCGCGGGCCGCGAGCAGGGCCGGATCAGGCATGGTCAGACATCGTCAGACATCGTCAGACATCGTCAGACATCGTCCACCCGCACCCGGCCGAGGAGCAGCCACAGGAAGACCGGCGCGCCGACCAGCGCGGTGACGATCCCGATCGGCAGCTCGGCGGGCGCGGCGACGAGGCGCGCCACCACGTCGGCGAGCACCAGGAAAGCGCCGCCGAGAAGCGCCGCGGCCGGCAGCAGCAGCCGGTGCCCCGGGCCGATCAGCAGCCGCAGGGCGTGCGGCACCACGAGGCCGACGAAGCCGATCACCCCCGCCGCCGCCACGCTGGCGCCGACCGCCACCGCCACCAGCACGATGCAGGCGCGCTTCAGCCGCTCCACCGGGACGCCGAGGTGGAAGGCCTCGGCCTCGCCGAGGACGAGCGCGTTCAGGCCGCGGCCCAGGAGCGGGACCGCGGCCAGCACCGGCAGGATCAGCGGCGCCGAGGCCGCGACCTTGGACCAGGTGGCGCCGCCGAGGCTGCCCAGCGACCAGAAGGCGAGATCGCGCAGTTGCCGGTCGTCGCTGACGAAGGTCAGCAGGCCGGTCAGCGCGCCGCTCAGCGCCCCCAGCGCGATCCCCGCGAGCAGCATCGTCGCCACCGCGGTGCGCCCGGACCGGGTCGCGAGGGCGTAGAGGATGAGGGTCGCGCACAGGCCGCCGAGGAAGGCCCCGGCCGGCAGCGCGGCGTAGGGCAGCGGTCCCAGGACACCCAGGCGGGCGAGGATCCGGTCGCCGAGCACGATGATGACCGCGGCGGCGAGCCCAGCCCCCGACGAGACCCCGACCAGCGCCGGGTCGGCCAGGGGGTTGCGGAACAGCCCCTGCATCAGCGCTCCGGAGACCGCCAGCCCGGACCCGACCAGCAGCCCCAGCAGGGTGCGGGGCAGGCGGATCGAGAGGATCACCAGCGCGTCCCGGGCGCGGGCCGGATCGCTCCCCTCCCCGGTCAGGGCCGCGAGGACCCGCTCCGGCGGGATGCGGATCGCCCCGAGGCTCACGGAGAGCAGGGCGGCGGCGAGCACCAGGGCCGCCAGGATGCCCAGCACCCAGGGCGTCGCGGAACGGCGGCTCACGCGCCCCGCCCGCCGCGGCGCGGCTCAGTCACGCGGCAGGTCCGGATAGAGCGCCCGCATCAGGTCGGTGGCGGCCTCGGGCGTGCGCGGCCCGAAGCCGAGGAGGTAGAGGCCGTCCATGGCCACCAGCCGGCCCTGCGCCGCCGCCGGCGTCTGGCCGAGGGCCGTGCCGGGGGCGAAGATGCTCTCGGGCCTCGGCGGCTCGGGGCCGTTCTGCATCATCACCACCGCGTCGGGGGCGGCGGCCAGGATGGCCTCGTCGGTCATCGGCTTGAAGCCGTCCAGGCCCGCCGCAGCGTTGGCGATGCCCGCCAGGGTCAGGATGCCGTCCGCCGAGGAGCCGGTGCCGCCGACGACGGTCCGGCCGCCCTGGACCGACAGGACGACGAGGGCCCGGGCCGTCCGGGCGATCCGGGCGCGCCGGACCGCGAGGTCGGCGAAACGGGTGCGGACCTCGGCCTCGAGGGTCTCGGCCTCCCGCTCCAGGCCCGCGAGGCGCCCGACTGTCTCGATCTTGTCCAGCACGCCCTCGGGGCTCGGCGGCTCCGTCACCGTCTCGACGCGCAGCCCGGCCTCGCGCAGCTGCGTCAGGACCGCGGGCGGCCCGGCCCCCTCGGCGGCGATGATCAGGTCGGGCTGCTGCGCGAGCAGGCCCTCGGCCGAGAGCGCCCGCAGGTAGCCGACATTCGGCTTCTCGCGCAGCGCCTCGGGCGGGTAGAGGCTGGTCGTGTCGACCGCGACGATCCGGCCGCCGGCGCCGAGGCGGTAGAGGATCTCGGTGACGGCCCCGCCCAGGGCGGCGATGCGGGTGGCCGCCTGCGCGGCGGCGGTGCGCGGAGCGAGCGCCCCGGCCGCGGCGGCGGCCAGGAGGGCGCGGCGCGACAGAAGGCCGGGTGCGCTCATTTGGTCAGGATCAGCTTGTCGCTGGCGGTCACCCGCAGGCGATAGGCGTGGTCGCCGTGGCGGATGACGATCTCGCGGCGCCCCTGCAGGAGGCGCGCGGAGCCGATCTCGCCCGCCACCTCGGACCGCGGAACCGGCTGGGCCGCGCCGGGCCCGGCGCGGGTGCCGGCCGGAACGCCGCGCTGCCCTTCTCTTTCGGCACACAACATGGACCGATCGCTCCAGATCTGTTCTTTGTAAATTTTCAAATGAGAGAATGGTATCGACAGAAAGGCAGCGTAACGGCAATTGATCGCGGGCGCCACCCCGCCGAGAGGTGGCGGTTTTACTTGAGACATCAGCGGTGAAAAGCGGGCGATATCGCTGTTCGGCCACGGAGATCGTCGCGCGCGCGCCCGCGGCCGATTCCGAGCGGCGGACATTGGTACAGACGGCGTCCGCGGCGCAGGCGGATCGCGCGACGGCGCGGCCGGCCGCACGGCTCCTTCGAGGTGCCCGCCGCGCGGCCGCGACGCCTCTCCCGGGCCCGGGCATGGCGCGGGCCGGATCGCCGGCCCGAGGATCGCCGGCCCGACGCCGCTGTTGGATCGATCGATGCGCCGCCGGGCTCGCCAGTCCCGGACACGGCGCCGGATAACGGGCCGCCTCAGGCGGCCGCCGCCGCTCCGTTCTGGGGAAACCGGAACGCCACCAGGGTCATGTCGTCCCGCCGGGTCTCGGCGCCGCGATAGGCGTCGAGGTCGGCCTCGAGGGCGGCGGCCTGGGCGGCGAGGGGCAGGTCGGCGTGGCGCAGGAGGCTGTCGGCCACGCCGCGCTGGCCGAGGAGCCGCGGCGCCCGGTCCGGCGCCGCGCGGCCCATCTGATCGGTGATGCCGTCCGTCATCAGGTAGAAGGTGGCGCCCGCCACCGGAACGGCGATGTCCGCGATGACGTCCTCCCGCTGGCCCGCCCGGGCGGGGCGCGGGTAGCCGAGACCCCGGCGGCCGCCGCGGACGCGCTCGGCCACGCCGTCCCGGACCACCGTGAGCGACAGGCCGGCGCCGGCGAAGTGCAGGGTGCCGGCCGCGCGGTCCCAGACGCACAGGCCGCAATCGAGCCCGTCATCCGATTCGGCGCCGCGGCCGTCCTGGCGGAGCTGCGTGCGGACCATCGCGTCGAGCCCGGCGAGGATCGCGGCCGGCGCGCGCAGGCCGCGCTCGTGCAGCAGCCGGTCGAGGGCGGTCGCGACGATCAGGGTCAGGAACGCGCCGGGCACGCCGTGGCCGGTGCAGTCGGCCACGGCGATCACGCAGAGGCCGTCGATCTCCTCCAGCCAGAAATAGTCGCCGCCGACGACGTGGAGCGGTTCCCACAGCACCGCGACCTCGACCCCGGCGCCCGCCAGGGCGTTCCGGTCCGGCAGCACCGAATCCTGGATGCGCCGGGCGTAGCCGATGCTCTCGACCACCTGGCGGTTGGCGCGCTCCAGCCTGTCGTGGGCCTGCTCCAGCTCGACGAGGAGCTGCTTGGCGGCGTCGCCGCTCCGCAGGCCCTCGACCATGCGGTTGAAGGCCTGGCTGATGACGTCGATCTCGTTGCTCGGCCGGTAGGCGCCCCCGAGCTCCACGGTCGTCCAGCGCTTGTGCTCGATCTCCCGCATGGCGAGCAGCAGCCGCATCAGCGGCGCCATGACGTGGCGGCGCACGGTGGCGTGCAGGGTGATCACGAAGGCGATCATCAGCCCGACGCTGGCGCCGAGGGCGAGCATCACCTGCCACGCCGCGTTGTCGCGCAGCGCCCTGGTGGAGACCGTGACGGTCAGGCTGCCCGCCGGGCCGGCGCGGCCGGGCACCGAGAGGTCGGCCTGGGCCGAGAGGGTGGACCAGCCCCGCGCCGGGGGCGCCGCGCCCGCCGTCCCGACGACGTGGCCCGCGGCGTCGCGCAGGACGGCGTGGGCGAAATCGGGCTCCGCGGCCAGGGCCTTGAGCGGGGCGTCGTAGGCGTCCGGGTCGCGCGCCCAGTCGGGCCGCGCGATCGCCGCGGCGGTGAGCCGGGCGAGGAGGTGCGCCCGGTCGCCGTACAGGCGGAGCTGGTCGGTGTAGGTCACCCAGGCGATCCCGAGCTGGGTCAGCAGCAGGAGGGCGCCGATCACCGGGTAGATGCGCAGGAACAGGGTGTGGGACAGGCTGTCGAGGTCGCGGCCCCGGGCCGCCCCGCGCAGGGCGCCGGGCTTCATCAGCTCGTCCGCGGGCGCCCCCGCGGCCAGCACGTCGGCGAAGCCGCGCTTCGACAGGGGATCGCCCCGGCGGATCGGGCCGGCCCCGCGCAGGCCGCCCGCGCGCCCGGCGCCGCCGGCGGCCGGGACGGGGTCGATGTCGGCGAAGCCGAGCTGCGCCAGGGCGTCGCCGGTCCGCAGCGGTCTCGCGCCGCGGATCCCCCCGACGGGACGCGGGCTGTCCAGGGCCGTGTCAGGTCCGCTCACGCGACGTCACTCCGTGTCACAGCGGTTGCGCGCATGCGCCGGGCGGCACCTCAGGTCAGGGACGCGCCCGGCTCCGCCGCGCAGCGCACGCAGTCGCGGCCGGCGTGCTTGGCGGCGTAGAGCGCCGCGTCGGCCCGCCGGAGCGTCGCCGACATCGACTCGCTCGGGCCGAACGCCGCGAGGCCGATGCTCACCGAGATCGGCAGCGGCCCGTGCTCCAGGCGCACGGGCCGCTGCGCCACCGCGTGGCGGAGCTGCTCCGCGATGGCCTGCGCCTCGGCCAGCACGGTGCCGGTGACGAGGATGGCGAATTCCTCGCCGCCCATGCGGCCGATCACGTCGACCGCGCGCAGGCTATCGCGGCAGGTCTCGACGAAGGCCTTGAGGACCGTGTCGCCCGCGCTGTGGCCGTAGCGGTCGTTGATCAGCTTGAAGCGGTCGAGGTCGAGCATCAGCACGCTGGAGGGCGTGTCGCCCGACTGGGTCCGGGCCCAGACCTCCTCGCAGATCTGCAGGAAGCGGCGGCGGGACAGGGCGTCGGTGAGGTGGTCGGTGTCGGCGAGGCGGCGGAGCTCGGCCTCGAGGCGCGCCCGGTGCTCGATCTCCGCCGAGAGGGCGTCGTTGAGGTGGCGCAGGGCGCGCTGCTGCTCGGCGAGCCGCTGGTTGGCCCGGTGCAGGTCGAGCTGCATCCGGTCGCTCAGCCGCACCAGCCGGCGCTGCTCGTGGTAGCTGCGCCGGTAGGCGCCGGCGAGCTCCCGCACCCCGTCGCCGACCTCGGCGAGGCGGGCCAGCATCACCTCGGACCGGCCGAGGACGGCCTCCTCGGTGTCGAACAGGCTGAAGGCGTCCGCCGGCTCGGACAGGAGATCGTGGGCCGGCGCCCGGTGCGGGCTCACGCGGGGACGCTCGCGATCATCTCGAACCGGGCATGCGCGAAATCGGCCGCGAAATCCTCGCCGGCCTCCTGGATCACGTCGTCGTCGGCGCCGAACATCCAGCGGATCGTCACCGGGCGCCCCTCGGCGGCGGCGTCCTCCAGGGGCATGAACAGGTTCATCAGCGCCTTGGCGCTCGACGAGTTGAAGTAGGCGAGCGCGACGTCGAAGGTGATCGGGCTCGCCTCGGTCGCCGCGAGGTGGCCGCGCAGGGCCTGCAGCAGCGGGCCGAAGAACGCGGCGGCGTCCTCCGGGTAGGATTCGCCGCGCAGGACGAGCCGCCCCGACGCGAAGTCGAAATCGACCTCGGGCGAGCGCTCGGTCCGGGGCAGCGTGATGCGGTCCATGTCCGTGCGATCCTCAGATGAAGGCCTTGAGGCAGAACAGGCTGCGCTCCGCGCCCAGATCCTGGAAGTCGTACTCGACAGGGGCGCTCGACCGGCGGGCGATCTCGATCAGTCCGATGCTCCCGCCGAGGCTGCCCTCGTCCGGCGGCTGGCGCAGCTTCTCGCGGTAGACCTTCTTGAGTTCGTCGCTCGACAGGGTGGCGATCTCGTCGAGCCGCTCGCGCAGCCGCGGGACCTCGGTCTTGCCGACCTCGTTGCCGCAGACCACGAAGAACCGTCCCTCCTCGGTGCCGACGGCGATCATGCCGGCGCTGACCCGGGCGGGGCCCGGCGGCTCGGCGGGCGCGACCTTGTCGGCCGAGTAGCGGATCACGTTCTGGGCCTGCTCGACGAAGATCGAGAAGACGCGCTTGGCGACGGCGGCGTCGGTCTCCTCGTGCTGCATGCGCAGCTTCAGCACTTCCCCGAGCGAGAACAGGATGTTCTCCGACAGATCTCCGCCGAACGACAGGATCACGCCGCTGCGCTTCGACGCCTCGTGGAAGGATCTGAAATCGCTCGCGCGCAAGGAAGCCTCTCGACCGCTTCGTCGCGGCAACACACCGCGTGTGTGGCGACCACATTAATGCGGGAATAATCAAAGCTTTCTTACCGGTACTGACCGGTTTCTGGGCAAGATTGCTCGTATAGTGAGCACGACAGCAAGCTTTACGCTGGATCCCGTCGCCGACCGCGCCTGTGAGCTTCGGGGCCGCCGGCCTCAGGCGGCCGCGCCCCGGAGGCTGCCCGCGTCCCAGTCGGCGCCCCAGTCCTGCACGACGTGGCCGGGCGCGACTTCCCGGTAGAGCCGCTCCGGCGCCACGTAGTCGGGGGCCCGGATCGGGCTGCGGATCTCGTCGTCCGGCAGGGCGTGGCGCGCGCCGCGCCGGGCCGGGTCCGGGACCGGCACGGCGGCCAGCAGCTTCTTGGTGTAGGGGTGCTGCGGGTTGCCGAAGATTGCGGCCCGGGGGCCGATCTCCACGATCTCGCCGAGATACATCACCGCCACCCGGTGGCTCACCCGCTCCACCACCGCCATGTCGTGCGAGATGAACAGGTAGGCGAGGCCGAGTTCCGCCTGGAGATCGAGCATCAGGTTCACGACCTGCGCCTTCACCGAGACGTCGAGGGCCGAGACCGCCTCGTCGGCGACGATCAGGCGGGGGTTCAGGGCGAGCGCCCGGGCGATGCAGATGCGCTGGCGCTGGCCGCCGGAGAACTCGTGCGGGAAGCGCCCGGCGGTCTCCGGGGGCAGCCCGACCCGGGCCAGCAGGTCCTCGGCGCGCCGCCGGGCCTCGCGGGGCGTCGCGAGGCGGTTGATCAGCAGCGGCTCCGCCACCGCCGCGCCGACGCTCAGGCGCGGGTCGAGGCTGGCGAACGGGTCCTGGAAGATCATCTGCATGCGCTGGCGGCGGGCGCGCAGGGTCTTCGGGTCGAGGCCGGTGACGTCCTCGCCGTCGAGCAGGACCGACCCAGAGAGCGGCTCGACGAGGCGCAGGATGGAGCGGCCGGTGGTGGACTTGCCGCAGCCGGACTCGCCGACGAGCGCCAGGGTCTCGCCGGCCGCGAGGCTGAACGAGACCCGCTCCACCGCGTGGACGCGGCCGGTCACGCGGCCGAGGAGGCCGGAGCGGATGTCGAACCGGGTGGTCAGGTCGCGCACCTCCAGCACCGGGCGCTCGGCGGCCCTGACGGTGTCGGGGGTCTCGGGCGTCGGTGCCGCCAGGCCAGTGGCCCGGTCGACCACCGGGAAGCGCATCGGGCGGGGCCGGCCCGCCATGGTCCCGAGGCGCGGGACCGCGGCGAGCAGCGCCCGCGTGTAGGGCTCGGCGGGGGCGTCGAAGATCCGCGCGGTCGGGCCGGCCTCCACGGCGCGGCCCCGGTACATCACCACGGTGCGGTCGGCGATCTCGGCGACCACGCCCATGTCGTGGGTGATGAACAGGACCGACATGCCCTCCTCGTCCTGCAGGCTCTTGATCAGGTCGAGGATCTGGGCCTGGATCGTGACATCCAAAGCCGTGGTCGGCTCGTCGGCGATGAGGAGCTTCGGCCGGCAGGCGAGCGCCATGGCGATCATCACCCGCTGGCGCATGCCGCCCGAGAAGCGGTGCGGGTACTCGTGCAGGCGCGACCGGGCGGCCGGGATCCGGACCTTGTCGAGGAGCCGCAGCGCCTCCGCCTCGGCGGCGGACCGCGACAGGCCCCGGTGCCGGATCAGCGCCTCGGCGATCTGGAAGCCGATCGTCAGGACCGGGTTCAGGGAGGTCATCGGCTCTTGGAAGATCATGGCGATGGAATCGCCGCGCACCCGGCGCATCTCGGCCTCGGGGGCGGCGAGCAGCTCGCGGCCCGCGAAGCGCACGCGCCCGCCGATGCGGCTCGCGTCCCGCGGCAGGAGGCGCAGGATCGACAGGGCGCTGACGCTCTTGCCGGAGCCGGATTCGCCGACGAGGGCCACGGTCTCGCGCGGGCCCACGTCGAACGAGACGCCGTGCACGACCTCGCGCCAGCGCCCGTCCGAGCGGAAGGAGACGGTGAGGTCGGAAACCGAGAGGATCGGGTCCACCGGATCTGCCATCGCTAGAGAACCCGCCGCGGGTCGAGGGCGTCGCGCAGGCCGTCGCCGATGAAGTTGATCGACAGCACGGTCAGGAAGATCGCCCCGCCGGGAAACAGCGCCCAGTGCGGCGCGACGTCGAGGTGGTCCTTGGCGTCGAACAGCAGCCGCCCCCAGGTCGGGATGTCGGGCGGGAAGCCGAGCCCCAGGAAGGACAGGGTCGATTCCGCGATGATCGCGGACGAGACCTCGATCGAGGCCGCCACGATCACCGGCCCCAGCGCGTTCGGCAGGATGTGGCGGCGCACGAGGTGCCCGGTCGTCGCCCCCTGCGAGCGGGCCGCCTCCACGAACTCCTTCTCGCGCAAGGACAGGAACTGCGCCCGCACCAGCCGGGCGACCGGCATCCAGCGTAAGCCCCCGATCACCGCGACGATCATCAGGAACACGCCGCCCTGGCTGCCGAACACGGCCTTCAGGCTGTCGCGGAACAGGTAGATCACGAGGAGCAGCAGCGGCAGCTGCGGCAGCGACAGGAACAGATCGGTCAGCCACATCAGCACCGGGTCGAGGAACCGGCGCGACATGCCGGCGAGCGCGCCGACCAGCACGCCGATCAGGCTCGCCACCGCCATGGCGGCGAAGCCGACCGCGAGCGAGATCCGCCCGCCGTAGATCATCCGGGCGAGCAGGTCCTGGCCGAGATCGTCGGTGCCGAACGGGTGGTCCCAGGACGGACCTTGGAGCTGGGCCGCGAAGTCGATGTCGTCGATGGCGACCGGCCAGAGCAGGCCGCCGAACACCACGCCGGCGACCAGGAGCGCCAGCACGCCGACGCTGGCGAGCGCCAGCCGGTGCCGCCGGAAGCGCCGCCACGTCTCCCGCCCCGGCGAGGCCGGCGCGCGGGCGACGGGCACCGCCTCATCGGAGGGCGATGCGAGGGTCGAGCCAGCCATAGAGCAGGTCCGCGACGAGGTTGAACAGGATGACGAGGCCGGCGAACACGAAGGTCACGGCCATCACCACCGGGGTGTCGTTGGCCAGCATGGCGTCGATCAGCAGCGAGCCGATGCCGGGAATCCGGAAGATCTGCTCGGTGACGATGGCGCCGCCGAATACCGCCGGGATCTGGAGGGCGACGAGCGTCACCACCGGGATCAGGGCGTTGCGGGCGATGTGCCGGCGGGTCACCGTGCCCTCGGTCAGGCCCTTGGCCCGGGCCGTGGTGACGTAGTCGAGGCGGGCGACGTCCAGCGCCGAGGCGCGCACGTAGCGGGTGTAGGAGGCGGCCTGGAAGAAGCCCAGCACCGCCACCGGCATGATCGCCTGCCGGACATTCGCCCAGACCCAGGGCAGGCCGGAGCCCGGCAGGTCGGCCTGGTAGACGAAGGGCAGCCAGCCGAGCTTGATCGAGAACAGCAGGATGAACAGCAGGCCGGTGAAGAAGGTCGGCAGCGAGAAGCCCACGAAGGCCAGCGTGTTGGCGACCTGGTCGGCGAGCGAGTAGGGCCGGCGCGCCGCGGTGAGGCCCACCGGGATCGCGATCAGCAGCGCCAGGACCTGGGAGGAGCCGACCACGAACAGGGTCGTCGGCAGCCGCTGCAGGATCAGCGTGTCGACGTTCACCCGGCTCGCGAAGGAGAAGCCCCAGTCGCCCTGCAGCATGGCGGTGAGCCAGTGCAGGTAGCGGGTGAGGATCGGGTCATCGAGGCCGAACTTCACCCGCAGGGCCGCCCGCACCTCCGGGGGCACGTTCGGGTTGCTGGCGAGCTCGCCGAACGGGTCGCCCGGCGCGAGCGCCAGGACGGTGAACAGGATCAGGCTGATGCCGAGCAGGCTCGGGATCGCGATCAGGAGGCGTCGCAGGATGTAGGCGCCCATGGCGCTCAGGCTCCCGCTCAGGCCTCCCTGTACCAGTCGGGCAGGAACGACAGGTCGTTGTCCCAGCCGCTGCGGGGCGCCGTGAGCGTGGCGCCCACCGCCGAGACCTCGGCGCGGTGGATCAGCGGCAGCACGTTCTCGGACACCGCGAGGTCGTTGCAGGTGATCAGGAGCGCCGCGCGCTTGACCGGGTCGAGCTCGCTCTGGGCGGCGTTGTAGGCCTTGTCGTAGGCGTCGTTGCGCCAGCGCACCACGTTGCGGCCCTGCCACTTGTTGGCCTTCTGGGCCACCTCCCAGGAGGCGTACATCAGCAGCCAGATCGCCGGATCGGCCTGGGTCATGCTGTAGGCGTACATCTCCATGTCGGCGTAGAAATGCGTGCAGGTGTCGGGGTTCGCCGGGTCGGAGGAGAAGAACACCGAGCCGGTCACCGATTTCAGCTCGATCTCGATGCCGGCCTTGGCGGCCGCCTGCTTGATGATCGCCTGCGTCTTCTGGCGCGGCGCGTTGATCGAGGTCTGGAAGACGAGCTTGAGCTTCTTGCCGTCCTTGGCGCGGATGCCGTCGGAACCCTTCTTCCAGCCGGCCTCGTCGAGGAGCGCGTTGGCCTTGGCCGGGTCGAAGGCGAAGCTCGTGTTCTTGGAGACGAAGCGCTCCGGGCCGTTGACCGTGTTGGCGGTGGGCTTGCCGGTGCGGCCGTAGATGTAGGTCTGGATCGACTTGCGGTCGACCAGCAGGTTCATCGCCTGGCACACCTTCGGGTCGGAGAAGGCGGGGTGCTTCGTCGTGATCGAGGCGCGCTCGCCGTCGACCTCGACGTTCGGGTCGGTGGCGTTGAGGAGCAGGAACTCGAGCTTGCCGCCGTAGACCACGTCGACCCGGCCCTTGCCGCCGGTCTCCAGGCGCTTGAGCACCTCGTCCTCGATCAGCATGTTCCAGGCGTAGTCGTACTCGCCGGTCTGGAGCACCGCGCGGGCGGCCGAGACCGCGTCCCCGCCGCCCTTCATCTCGATCGTGTCGAAATACGGCCGGTTCGGCAGGTGGTAATCCGGGTTGCGCTCGCCGCGGACGATGTCGCCGGGCCGGAACTCCACGAACCGGTACGGGCCGGTGCCCACGGGGGCGAGGTTCTGCGGCGCGTCCCGGGACTTGGCGCCGCTGTACGGGCCGAACAGGTGCTTCGGCAGCACCATCCCGACGATGCCCACGAAGGCGTCGCACCAGTAGGGCGTCGGCTTGTCGAACAGCACCCGGACGCTGAGGTCGTCGACCTTCTCGACCTTGCAATCCTTGTAGGACCCGGCCGTCACCGCCGCGGTGGCGGGGTCGCGGGCGTACTCCCAGGTGAAGACGAGGTCGTCGGCGGTGAGCGGCTTGCCGTCGTGCCACTTCACGCCGGGCTTGAGCGTCCAGACCACCGAGCGGCCGTCGGCGGCGAGCGCCCCGTTCTCCTTGGACGGGATCGCGGCGGCCAGAACCGGCACGAGGTTGCCGTCCGCGTCCCAGGCGGCGAGCGGCTCGTAGAAGATCCGCGAGGCGTCCTGGTCCTTGGTGCCGATGGCGAAATGCGGGTTGATCAGCGTCGGCGCCTGCCACCAGAGCAGCTTGAGCGCGCCGCCGCCGCCGGCCTTGGTCGGCTTGTAGCCGGACCGGATATCGGCCGCCATCGCGACACCGTTCCCGGCCAGCATCAGCCCGGCCATGGGCGCGGTGAGGCCGACAGCCACCATCCGCTGCACGAAGGCCCGCCGCGACAGGCGACCGTCCTTCACCCGCCCGATGAGGCCGCGCAGATCCCGCTCGTCCATGTACGCATCCCGTTTACCGCCGTGACAGGCACAGCAACATTCCGGCAGCGGCCTTGGCAAGGGGCGGGCCAGTGACGGTTCAATCGGAACGTGTTGACGGACGCTTGGTTCGGGCAGGAGCATGGCCTGGGCGGTGCATACGGTCAGGCAGCAGCAGCGCTCGCGCCGCATCCGTCCTTGCGAGCGGAGCGAAGCGAGCCAGCGGCGCCACGCTTCCCGAGGGCGCGCAACCCTGGGTCGCTTCGCTGCGCTCGCGATGACGGCGCGGAGGCCGCTATGGTGGCGCGACCTCGATGCGCAGCTTTCCCGGAGACGACACGATGGACAACCGCAACGCCGTGTGGCGCCACGTCGACGCGCAGTCGGAGCGGCTGATCGCCCTGTCCGAGCGGGTCTGGGGCATGCCGGAGGTCTGCTACACGGAAACGCGCTCCTGCGCCGAGCACGTCGCCGAGCTGCGCCACCAGGGCTTCCGGGTCACGGAGGCGGTCGCCGGCATTCCCACTGCGGTCATGGGCGAGGCCGGGGACGGCGGGCCGGTCATCGCGTTCCTGGGCGAGTACGACGCCCTGCCGGGCCTGTCGCAGGAGGCGGGCGTCGCCGAGCACCGGCCGGTGGAGGCGGGCGGCCACGGCCACGGCTGCGGCCACAACCTCCTCGGCTCGGCGGCCTTGCTCGCCGCCACCGCCCTGAAGGACTGGCTCGCCGAGACCGGCACGCCGGGCCGCGTGCGCTACTACGGCTGCCCGGCGGAGGAAGGCGGCGCCGCCAAGGCGTTCATGGTCCGCGCCGGCGCCTTCGCGGACGCCGACATCGCGATCTCCTGGCATCCGGGCAGCTTCTGGGAGGTGGCGCCGCCGGTCGCCCTCGCCAACACCCGGGCCGACTTCGTCTTCACCGGCCGCACCGCCCACGCGGCGGCCGCGCCCCATCTCGGGCGCTCGGCGCTCGACGCCGTCGAGCTGATGAGCGTCGGCGTGAACTACATGCGCGAGCACATGCCGTCCGACGCGCGGGTGCACTACGCCTATCTCGACGCCGGCGGCATCGCGCCGAACGTCGTCCAGGCCGGCGCGACGGTGCGCTACTCGATCCGGGCCCGCGACCTGCCGGGCATGCTGGCGCTGGTCGAGCGGGTGAAGAAGATCGCGCAGGGCGCCGCCCTGATGACCGAGACCGCGGTCGAGGTGCGGATCGTCAGCGCGGTGTCGAACCTGCTGGCCAACGATCCCCTGGAGCGGGCGCTGCACGACGTCATGGAGGAGCTCGGGCCGCCGCATTTCGACGAGGCCGACCGGGACTTCGCCGGGCAGATCCGGGCGACGCTCACCGACGGCGACATCGACGCCGTGTTCCGCGCCATCGGGATGCCGCGCACCGAGGCACCGCTCGCCGATTTCCTCGTCCCCCTCGACGCGCCGCGCAACCCCGCGGTCGGGTCCACCGATGTCGGCGACGTCAGCTGGGTGGTGCCGACCGTCCAGGCCCACGCGCCGACGGTGGCGATCGGCACGCCGTTCCACACGTGGCAGGTGGTGGCGCAGGGCAAGACACCGGCGGCCCACAAGGCGATGGTGCAGGTCGCCAAGGCGATGGCCGCCACCGGCGCCCGGGCGCTGACCGACGCGGCCCTGCGCGACGCCGCCAAGGCGGACCTCGCCCGCCGGGTCGGCGCGGCGGGCTACGTCTCGCCGCTTCCGCCGGAGGTCGAGCCGCCGCTCGGCATGTCGCTGGGGCGCTGACGGGCCCCCGTCTCAGAGCGTCCGGGCGCGGAGCGCCGTCACGACGATCTCGGCCAGGATGACGACGCCGAAGATCGCGGCGAGCACCACGGCGACCTGGTCCCAGTAGAGCAGGTTCAGGGCGGTATCGAGCGCGACGCCGATGCCGCCCGCGCCGACCAGCCCGAGCACGGCGGATTCGCGGATATTGATGTCCCAGCGGAACAGCGCGATCGACCAGAAGGCCGGCTTCACCTGCGGCCAGTAGCCGAGCAGCAGCGTCGACATCCGGCCGGCGCCCGCGGCCTGCAGGGCCTCGATCGAGCCGCGATCGGCCTCCTCCAGCGCCTCGGCGAACAGCTTGCCGGTGAAGCCGACGGAGCGGAGCGCGATCGCGAGGGTCCCGGCCAGCGGCCCCGGGCCGAACACCGCCACGAACAGCAGCGCCCAGACCAGGGAGTTCACCGAGCGCGAGGTCACGAACACGAACTTGGCGAACAGGTTCAGCGCGCGGTTGGGCGCGACGTTGCGGGCCGCCATCAGCCCGATCGGCACCGCGATCGCGATGGCGATCAGGGTGCCGAGCGTCGCGATGTGGAGCGTCTCCACCAGCGCCCGCAGCGTCGGGCCGACATAGCCGGCATCCATCGGCCACATCCGGCCGAACAGGTCGGCCAGCTGGTCGGGGGCGTCGTAGAGGAATTCAGGGATCACCTCGATGGTGCGCAGGCTCGCCACGAAGGCCGCCACCGCGCAGAGCGTGAAGGCGAGCCGCGCCAGCCGCTTCCACAGGGGGAAGCGCTGCCAGCGGCGCGGGCCGGCGGAAGCGGGCGCGAGGGCGACGCTCAATGGAACACCTTGCGGGCCCAGCCGGAGACGATCTCGGCCACCATGATCAGGGCGACGATGACGATCAGGATCGCCAGCACCACGTCGAAGTCGAAGCGCTGGTAGGCGGTGAACAGCGTCGCGCCGATGCCGCCGCCGCCGACGATGCCGACCATGGTCGAGTTCCGCAGGTTGGAATCGAGCTGGTAGGTGGCGAAGCCGATGAAGCGCGGCAGCACCTGCGGCTGCACGCCCATGATCAGGGTCGACAGGAAGCCGGCGCCGGTCGCCCGCACGGCCTCGACCTGCTTCAGGGAGATCTCCTCGATCGCCTCGGCGAACAGCTTGGCGATGAAGCCCACCGAGGCGACGATCAGCGCCATGACGCCGGCGAGCGCCCCGAAGCCGATCGCCTTCACGAACAGGATCGCCACGATGATCGGGTGGAACGACCGGCAGAGCGCGATCAGGACGCGGGTCGGCCACGTCACCCAGGGCGGCATCAGGTTGCGGGCCGCCAGGAAGCCGATCGGCAGGGCGACCGCGATGCCGGCCACCGTGGCGATCACGGCGATCTGCAGGCTCTCGACGATCCCCGACTGGATCAGCTCCCAGCGGGAGAAGTTCGGCGGGAACATCCGCGCCAGGAATTGCCGCCCGTGGGCGAGGCCGCCGGCGAAGCGCTCGGGGGAGAAGCCGAGCTGGGTCGCCGCGTAGACCGCGTAGACGGCGAGGAGCGCCCAGCCGGCGCGGGCGGTCCAGTTGGGCCGGAACGCGACGCGGTCGGGGGAAGCGTCCGGGGAGGCCGGGCGGGCGGGCGTGCTCATTCGAGCCAGTTCTCGCCGCCGTAGATGCCGCGCAGGTCGGCCTCGCTCAGCCGGTCCGGCGGCCCGTCATAGACCACGTGCCCGCCCGACATGCCGACGATCCGCGCGGCGAAGCGCTGGGCGAGCGCCACGTTGTGGATGTTGACCACCACCGGCACGCCGCGCTCGGCCGCGAGCCGGGACAGGATCTCCATGATCTCCACGGAGCTCTTCGGGTCGAGGGACGAGGTCGGCTCGTCGGCGAGCACGATCTCGGGCTCCTGCATGATCGCCCGGGCGATGCCGACGCGCTGGCGCTGCCCGCCCGACAGGGCGTCGGCCCGGCGGGTGGCGAAACCCGACAGGCCGACCGCGTCGAGGAGGTCGAAGGCGCGGGCGATGTCCGCCTCGGGGAAGCGCCGCAGCCACGCGCGCCACGCCGGCACGTAGCCGAGGCGGCCGCAGAGCAGGTTCTCCATCACCGAGAGGCGCTCGACCAGGTTGTACTCCTGGAACACCATCCCGATCCGGCGCCGCGCCCGGCGCAGGGCGGGGCCGGAGAGCCGGGCGAGGTCCTCGCCGCGGAACAGGATCTCCCCCGAGGTCGGCTGGACCAGGCGGTTGATGCAGCGGATCAGGGTGCTCTTGCCGGTGCCGGACGGCCCGATGATCGCCGTGAGCCCGGTGCCGGGCACCACGAGGTCGATGCCCTTCAGGACCGGCTGCCCGGCCCGGTACGCCTTGGTCAGCCCGCGGATCACCAGCGCGCGCGGATCCTCCGCCCGGGGTTCGCCGTCGGGTCCGGCCGCCACCGCGCGCGCGGCGCGTCCCGCCGTCACCGCTCGCGTCACGGCTTGGGCGCGCCCGCGGCCTTCTTGCGGGCGGCCTCGGCCTCGCGGGCGGCCTCGCGCTCGTAGGCGGCCTTGTTGTACGGCGTGCCCGATTCCTCCGCGACCTTGCGGACGATCGCCCAGTCCTTGAGGTAGGTGATCGGCGCGAACCGGTCGTCGCCCTCGAAATCCTTCACCATGTCGGGCGGGAAGCGGAAATCGTAGAAGCACTGCTTCAGCTTCTCGGCGAGTTCCGGCTTGAGATCGTGGGCGTAGGCGAAGCCCGAGGTCGGGAACTTCTCGCTCGTGTAGATCACCCGGTAATCGTCGCCCTTGATCGTGCCGCGGGCGACCATCCGGTAGAACACGTCCGAGGCCACCGGGGCGGCGTCGTAGTCGCCGGTGCCGACGCCCAGCGCCGACTTGTCGTGGCCGCCCGAGTAGATGAGCTTGTAGTCCTCGCCGGGCTTCAGCCCCTGCTCGGGAAACAGCGCCTTGGGCGCGAGGTTGCCGGAATTCGACGACGGCGCCGTGTGGGCCACGCGCTTGCCCTTGAGGTCGGCCAGCGTCTTGTACGGGCTGCTCGCCTTCACCACCACGATCAGGTTGTAGCCCTCGGCGCCCTTCTCGGTGCCCTTGGCGGCGAACGGCACCGCGCCGGCCATGTTCACCGCGAAGCCGAGCGGGCCGGTCGAGAAGCCCGCCACCGTGAGCCGACCCGAGCGCATCGCCTCGATCTCGGCCGAGTTCGACTGGACCGGGTAGTAGACGACGCGCTTGCCCGTGCACTGGCTCAGGTAGGTCGTGAACGGCTTGAACGAGTTCTCGTAGACCGCGGGATCCTCCACCGGCGTGTAGGCGAAGACGATCACGCTCGGGTCGCGGGTCTTGGCCGGGACGTCGGCGACGAGGTCCTTGTTGGCGTCGCAGTAGGCGTCGTCGAGCTGGCCGCGGTTGGGGCACTCGTCGGCCCTGAGGGGCGACGGGAAACCGAAGCCGCAGAGCAGCGCCAGGGCTGCGCCGTATCGGGCGATCGTCACGCGCTATCCTCCCTGCGGGGCCGTGCCTCGGGCCGGCGCCGTCATGTCCCGCCCGGTCCGGGCCGAGCTTGAGCCGGCAAAGGTGTAGGCGCCGGCTGACGGGAGACGCAAGGCGCGGCATCGAGCGGAAGTTGAGGGAAGCGGCGCGCTGACAGGGCGCCGCGGCCGTCCGGGCAGCCCGCGTCAGGGCGCGAGCCGCGTGAACACGTAGTCGTGGTCCCGGACATTCGCGCTGTGGCAGGCGAAGCAGGTCTCGTGCTGGGCCGCGTCCGCGGGTTTGCCGTCGACGAAGCGCCCGAACCCCCAGCCGCCCGTCGCCGCGTAGCGCCGCGAATCCTTCACCATGACCTGGATCGTCGTGGCGCCGCCGGGCACGAAGGCCGGGGCGAACTCCGCCGACGGCACCCGTGTCCAGGCGCGCTTCACCAGCACCGTCCCGTCCGGGAACGGCAGGGTGCCGGACCGGTAGGCGTCGAGCGCCCGCGCGTTGCCGACGACCGCGCGCAGCTCGTCGAGGGCCCCGGTCTCCTGCGCGACGCCGACGAGCTGCCAGTCGCGGTACCCGTCCGGGACGGTGACGCCGTAGATCGGCGAGGCCGCCGGGACGGTCCCCGCCTCCACGGCGCGCACCGCGGAGCCGGCGAAGAATGGGCCTGCAGAGAGCAGGCCGGCAGCGAGCAGGGCCGGCAGCGCGACAGCCAGGAACCGCATGGCAACCTCCGTCATCGTCTCGGGATGGTCGTGTGTCCGGGGATGACCCGGCCGCGCCGGCGCGGTCAGGCCGCGGCCGCGTCGATCACCGCCTGCGCGAAGGCGCGCGGGGCCTCCTGCGGCAGGTTGTGGCCGATCCCGCCGGTGATCAGCCGGTGCGCGTAGCGCCCGGTGAACTTGGCCGCGTAGCTGGCGGGTTCGGGATGCGGGGCGCCGTTCGCGTCGCCCTCCAGGGTGATGGCCGGCACGCCGATCGTGGGCGCCTCAGCGAGGCGGCGCTCCAGCGCGTCGTACTGGCGCTCGCCTTCGGCGAGGCCCATCCGCCAGCGGTAATTGTGGATGACGATGCTGACGTGATCCGGGTTGTCGAGGGCCGGGGCGCTCCGCGCGAAGGTGGCGTCGTCGAAGCGCCAGCGCGGCGAGGCGGTCTGCCAGATCAGCCTGGCGAAGTCGGCGCGGTAGGCCTCGTAGCCGGCCCGCCCCCGGCTGGTGGCGAAGTAGAACTGGTACCACCAGGACAGCTCGGCCCGCGGCGGGAGCGGCTTCTTGCCGGCCTCCTGGTTGCCGATCAGGTAGCCGCTGACCGCCACCAGCGCCCGGCACCGCTCCGGCCACAGCGCCGCGACGATGTCGGCCGTCCGCGCGCCCCAGTCGAAGCCGCCCAGGATGGCCTGGGGGATCTTCAGGGCGTCCATCAGGGCGATGACGTCCACCGCGAGTGCCGCCTGCTCGCCGTTCCGGACCGTGTCCGATGCCAGGAAGCGGGTGGTGCCGTAGCCACGCAGGTACGGCACGATCACCCGGTGCCCGGCCGCCGCGAGGATCGGCACGACCTCCGCGAAGGCGTGGATGTCGTAGGGCCAGCCGTGAAGCAGGATGACCGCCGGCCCGTCGGCGGGACCGGCCTCGACGTAGCCGACGTCGAGCACGCCGGCCTCGACCTGCTTCAGGACGCCCGGCATGACGCCGGGGACCGGGGCGCCGGGGGCCGGGGCACCCTGCGCCCGCGCGGTCCCGCCGACGCCGAGTTCGGCGAGGGCGGCGGTGGCTACCGCGCTCTTCAGGAGGCGGCGGCGGCTCCAGGCGGATGTGTCGGGATCGGTCTCGCGGGCCATGGACGGCTCCCTCGTCGGAAAGTCTTCGATGGAGCGAAACCTATCCCGATGTTCGACACCGCGCTTTGAGAGGGCCTTGAGGACACCTTCAGAGGCCCATGATTTATGCCCGCCCGGGCCCGTGCTAGAGCGCCCTCCGCCGCGGAGACCGGTTCGGTGAGCAGGGCGCGGAACGCGGACATAGCCCCGCCCAGGAACGCCCCGTGATCTACCGGTTCGGACCCTTCACCCTCGATTCCGCCCGGCGCGAGCTGAGCCGGGACGGCGCGGAGATCGCCGTCGAGCCGCAGGTCTTCGACCTCCTGCGCGTGCTCATCGAGCGGCGCGACCGGGTGGTCAGCCGCGACGACCTGCTGGAGGCGGTCTGGAACGGGCGCATCGTCTCCGAGGCGACACTCGGCAGCCGGATCAACGCGGCCCGGACGGCGATCGGCGACACGGGAACCGGGCAGCGCTGGATCCGGACCCTCCCGCGCAAGGGCGTGCGCTTCGTCGGCGCCGTGCGGGAGGCCGCATCGGAGGTCTCGCCCGGGATCGCTCCGGAAGACGCGGCGGAGCCGGGCGTCACGTGGCGCGCCGGGCCGCGCTTGCCCGCGGTGGCGGTCCTGCCCTTCACCAACATGAGCCCGGATCCGGAGCAGGACTACTTCGCCGACGGGATGACCGAGGAGATCATCACGGCGCTGTCCCGCGTCAGCGGCCTGTTCGTGATCGCGCGCAACTCGACCTTCACCTACCGGGGCGCGGCGATCGACGTGCGCCGGGTCGGGCAGGAGCTCGGCGTCGGCTACGTGGTCGCGGGCAGCGTGCGCCGCGGCGGCTCGCGCCTGCGCATCACCGGCCAGCTGGTCGATGCCGGGACCGGCGCCCATCTCTGGGCCGACAGCTTCGACGGCGGTCTCGACGACGTCTTCGCCCTGCAGGAGCGGGTCGCCGCGCGCGCCGCCGCCGCGATCGAGCCGACCCTCCAACTGGCGGAGATCCGCCGGCTCGGCCGCGACGCGCCCGCCCATCCGGACGCCTACGACCGGCTGCTCCGGGCCAACGCCCGGCTCGCCGACTTCACCGCCGCCGGCATGGCGGCCGCGCTCGATCACCTGGACGAGGCCCTGGCGCTCGACCCGGGCTACGCACCGGCGATGGCCGCGGCGGCCTATTGCCGGGCGCAGTGCCACTTCCAGGGCTGGATCGCGCAGGGCGAGGCGGAGCGCGCGGCGGCCGTGCGGCTGGCCTGGGGCGCGGTCGAGCGCGCGCCCGGGGACGCGCAGGTGCTGTGGATGGCGGCCTTCGCGGTCTGGAACATGTCGGAGACCGGGCGGGAGCGGGCGCGCGACCTGTTCGGCCGCGCGCTGCTCGTCAACCCGAACTCCGCCCTGGCGCTCACCCTCGCGGGCTGGATCGAGACCATGTGCGGCCGCGCCGAGGCGGGACGCGCCATGGTCGAGCGGGCGCTGCAGCTCAACCCGCGGGATCCGCGCGGCTGGCTGATGTCGGGCGTGATGGCGGTCGCGGCGGTGAGCGAGGCCGACTATCCCGAGGCGATCCGGTGGGCCGAGCGGGCGCTGGCGCAGAACCGGCGCTTCGCCGTCGCCCTGCGGGCGCTCGCCGTGGCCCATGTCGGGCTCGGCCAGCCGGAGCGCGCCCGGCAGGCGGTCGCCGAGCTCCTGGAGATCGAGCCCGAACTGACGGTCTCGGGCTTCCTGGCGCGGATCCCCTTCCCGGTCGCCGCGCTGGGGCAGCGATACGCCGAGGCGCTGGCCCTTGCCGGCCTGCCCGCCTGAGCGGGGCGACGGTCAGGCCCCTTCCCGTTCAGGTCCCTTCCCGGTTGAGCCGGACGACGAGCTGGTCGGCGAACTTGGCGGCGGCCACCGAGAGCGAGCGCCCGCGCAGCTGCGCCAGGACCAGCGTCATCGGGGTGAGATCGCGGGTGTCGATCGGCCGGCTGTGGAGGCGCGGGTCCTCCGGGATGCCGCTGGGTACCTGCAGGCTGACCACGTCCTCCCGCAGGGTGAGGTTGCGCAGGAACTCAAGCGAGCCCGACTCCACCACGGGCCGCAGCTCGACGCCCCGCCGGGCCAGCGCGTGCTCGATGTGGTGGCGGATGGCGAGCGACCGGTCGGGCAGCGCGAGGGCGTGCGCGAGGCAGTCGCGCAGGCGCACGGGCCCGCGTTCCGCCGCCAGCGCGTGGCCCCGGCGCATCAGCGCGCACAGGGTCTGGTGGCCGGCATAGAGCGGGTGCAGCTCCGCCGAGGGCGGCGGCTGCAGGATCAGGGCGAGGTCGGCCTCGAAAGCCGCCAGGGCGGTGACCGCCTGGGCGTGGTCGCGGACCTGCACGGTGAAGCCGACCTGCGGAAAGCGGGCGCGGTAGGCCTCGACCTCCTCGGGCACCACCTGGGTGACGAAGGCCTGGCTGCAGGCGAGCGCCACATGCCCCCGCCGCACGCCCGACAGGTCGGCGATCTGCGAGCGGACCCGGTCGAGATCGGCCGCCTGGTCGCGGATGTGCCGGGCGAAGAGCTCGCCGGCCGCGTTGAGCCGCATCCCCTGCGGCAGGCGCTCGAAGATCGGCGTGCCGAGCTCGTACTCGAGATCCTGGATCTGCCGGGTCAGGGCCGAGGGCGTGAGGTTCAAGCGCTCCGCGGCGCGCCGGATCGAGCCGGCGCGGGCGACCTCGGCGACGTAAGTGACGGTGCGCAGGTGCTTCACGCCCGCACCCTGCCCGACCGTTGCCCGCGAGGCAACGGTACGCTCAGAAAATAGCACTTCCTCGCAACAGGTGGTGCCCGTAGCGTCGGCACATCGGGACCCTGCAGGAGCCGTTCGATGATCCGCCGCCGCACCCTCCTGGCCGGTCTCGGGGCCGGCCTCGCCCTCGGCCCCCTGGCCCGGGCCCGCGCCCAGGGCGCCCCCATCACGATCCGGATGGGCTCGCTCAAGCTGATCCACTCGATCGCGCCGAGCTTCTACGAGCGCTTCACCCCCGCGGGCGTGAAGGTCGAGGTCGTGCCCTTCGAGAGTCCCACCGAATGCAAGAATGCGGTGGTCACCAAGTCGGTGGATTTCGGCACGTTCGGCATCGCCGCCGCGACGCTGGGCGCGGCCGCCGGCGAGCCGCTCGTGGTCATCGCCTCCACCTGCAACCGCGGGATGGCGGTGATCGCCAAGAAGGGCTCCGATATCCGCGCCATCAAGGACCTGCGCGGCAAGCGCGTCGCGATCTGGCCCGGCAGCACCCAGGAGGTCTTCGTCCTAGAGCGGATGCGCATGGAGGGCCTCTCGGTGAAGGACATCACCCCCGTGCGCGTCTCCTTCTCGGAGATGCACATCGCGCTCGCCCGCGGCGACGTCGACGCCTATGTCGGCGCCGAGCCGGGCCCCGGCGTCAGCCTCGCCTCGGGCGTCGGCCAGCTCGTCGAGTACCCCTACGGCACCGAGATGGGCGCGCTGAACATGGTGTTCGGCGCCCACCGCGACACGGTCGCCGAGCGCCCCGACCTCGTCCGGACCATGCTGGAGATCCACCGCAAGGCGACGGACTTCGCGGCCGGCGACCGCGACGCGATGATCGCCATGGCAGTGGCGAAGCTCGGGCAGAAGCGCGAGGCGCTCGAGCTCTCGGCCCCGAACGTCGAGCTGACCTGGCGCCTCGGGCCGAACGAGGTCCGACAGGCCGACGCCTACGCGCAGCACATGCTCGCCCTCAAGCAGATCAAGCGGCTGCCCGAGCCGGGGTTCATCGACACCCGCTTCGTCGACGCGCTGGGGCGGGCGTGAGCACCGGGATCGAGGCCGGCGCCCTGCCGGCGGCGGTGACGCCGGGCCCCGCCCGCCGGGCTGGATCCGGGCCCGGGCTCGCCCACCTGCGCCGGCTGGCGCTCGCCTGCGTGGTGCCGGCCGCACTCGTCGCGGTCTGGCAGATCACCACCGCGGGCCGGCCCTACAGCCTGATCCCGCCGCCCGCGGAGGTCTGGGCGGAGATGCGGGACCTCGCCGTCGGCGGCGTCAACGACGACGCGTTCAGCGGCACGCTCTGGACCCATCTCGCGGCGTCGCTGAGCCGGGTCTACGGCGGCTTCGCGCTGGCGGCGGCCGCCGCCCTGCCGCTCGGCCTGCTGATCGGCCGCGTTCCGCTGATCCGGGCGCTCCTCGACCCCGCGCTTCAGGTCCTGCGCCCCGTTCCGGTCACCGCGTGGCTGCCGCTGGCCATGATCCTATTCGGCCTCGGGCCGCGCTCGGCCTTCTTCCTCGTGTTCCTCGGGGCGTTCTACCCGATCCTGGTCAACACCGTGTTCGGGGTCCGCTCGGTGGAGCCGCGCCTGTTCGAGGCTGCCGCGATGCTGGGCTGTACCGGCCCGGCGCAGTTCGTCCGGGTCGTGTTGCCGGCGGCGCTGCCGTCGATCTTCACCGGCCTGCGGCTCGGCCTCGGCTTCGCCTGGGTGGTGATCGTGGTCGGCGAGATGACCGGGGTCCAGACCGGCCTCGGCGCGATCATCATGGAGGCGCGCCAGCTCTCGCGCACCGAGATCGTGATCTGCGGCATGGCGGTGATCGGGGTCGCGGGCTTCGTCTCCGACTGGCTGGTCATGCAGCTGGGCCGCCGGCTGCTCGCCTGGAGCCCCAACCATGGCTGACCCCACGATCCCGATCCTCGACATGCGCGCGGTCTCCAAGACCTACGCGGCGGGCGGCCGCCGGACCGAGGCCCTGCGCGAGGCGAACCTCACGGTGTCCCGCGGCGAGTTTGTCTGCCTGCTCGGCGCCTCGGGCTGCGGGAAGTCGACGCTGCTGCGGGTCGCCGCCGGCTTCGAGGCCCCGAGTTCCGGGCAAGCCCTGATGTGGGGCAAGCCGATCGCGGGGCCGGGGCCGAGCCGCGGGATGGTCTTCCAGGATTACGGCCTGTTCCCGTGGCTCACCGTGCGCGACAACATCGGCTTCGGCCCGAAGGCGCGCGGGCGGCCCGCCGCCGAGGTGCGCGACACCGCCGAGCGCTACATCGCCCTGGTCGGCCTCCAGGCCTTCGCCGACGCCTACCCGCACCAGCTCTCGGGCGGCATGAAGCAGCGCGTCGCCATCGCGCGGGTGCTCGCCAACGAGGCCGAGGTCGTGCTGATGGACGAGCCCTTCGGGGCCCTCGACGCCATGACTCGCGAGCGGCTGCAGGACGAGCTGCTCGACCTGTGGTCGCGGACGGGGCTGACGATCCTGTTCGTCACCCACGCCATCGAGGAGGCGATCTTCCTGGCCGACCGCATCGTGATGATGTCGCCCGGCCCCGGCCGGATCGAGGCGATCCATCCGGTCGAGCTGCCGCGGCGGCGCGACGTGTCGAGCCCGGCCTTCAACGACCTGCGCCGGATGCTCGCGGCCCAGCTCCACAGCCACCACGCCCCGCGGGCCGCTGCCTGATGGACACCGCCCCCGACGATCCCCGCCGGCCCGAGAACCGCCTCGCCTACCGCGCCGCCGTGGACCGGCCGCGCCTGACGCTGCCCGGGGGCCGGCACGTCGCCGTCTGGCCGGTGGTCAACGTCGAGCACTGGCTGATCGACCACCCGATGCCGCGCCAGATCCTGGTGCCGCCGACCGCGGCCAGCCTGCTGCCGGATATCCCGAACTGGGCGTGGCACGAGTACGGCATGCGGGTCGGCTTCTGGCGGTTCCTCGAGGCGTTCGAGAGCCGGGGCATCCGCCCGACCCTGTCGATCAACGGCTCGGTCTGCACGGCCTATCCGCGCATCGCCGAGGCCGCCCACGCGGCCGGCTGGGAGTTCATGGCCCACGGCTTCCACCAGGTCCCGACCCACAGGGTCGCGGACCAGCCGGAGATGATCGCCCGCACCGTCGCAGCGATCACCGGAACCACGGGGCGCCCGCCGCGCGGCTGGCTGGGGCCGGGCCTCACCGAGACCCTCGACACGCCCGACCACCTGCGCGCGGCCGGGCTCGAGTACGTCGGCGACTTCGTGGTCGACGATCGCCCCTGCCGGGTGGCGACGCGCACGGGCGACCTCGTCGCCCTCCCCTACTCGGTCGAGCTCAACGACATCCCGCTGCTGGCCATCCAACACCACCGGGCCGACGAGTTCGTGGAGCGGGCGCTCGCCCATCTCGACCGGCTCGCCGCCGAGGCTGCCGGCTCCGGCCCCCTCGGCGGCGCCAAGGTGATGGGCTTCGCGATCCACCCCTACATCACCGGCGTCCCGCACCGGATCCACCTGCTGGAGCGGCTGCTCGACGCCATCCTGGCCCGCGACGACGCGGTGTTCATGCAGGGGGTCGAGATCCTCGACTGGTACCGCGCCACCGGCGACGCATCCTGAGCCGTCCGGGCGCATCGGGCCGCGGGGGAGGACGACCGTGCGATCCACCGCTGCACCTCGAGATGCGGGCGCGGGCAGGGCCTAGCCCCCCGCGCGCCGAATCCCCTCGCGCGCGAACTTGTCTGCCGACCTGAGAACGAGGAGCCGCCGTGCCCCCCTTCCCGACGATCCCGCTCCTGCACGCGGCCTACGCCGACGGCCTCGACCCGCGCGCCGTCGTGGCCGAGGCCTACCGGCGGCTCGCCGCGGTGGACGATCCCGGCATCTTCCTCGCGCTCGTCCCGGAGGCGGACGCCCGGGACGCCGCGGCGGCGCTCCCGCCCTTCGACCCCGCTACGATGCCGCTCTGGGGCGTGCCCTTCGCCGTGAAGGACAACATCGACGTCGCCGGCCTGCCGACCACCGCCGCCTGCCCGGACTTCGCCCACACCCCCGCCGAGACCGCACCCGCGGTGGCACGGCTCCGCGCGGCGGGCGCGATCCTGATCGGCAAGACCAACCTCGACCAGTTCGCCACCGGGCTGGTCGGCCTGCGCACCCCCTACCCGGCCCCGCGCAACGCGATCGATCCGGCCTACGTGCCCGGCGGGTCCAGCAGCGGCTCCGCCGTGGCGGTGGCCCACGGGATCGTCGCCTTCGCGCTCGGCACCGATACGGCGGGGTCGGGCCGGGTGCCGGCGGCGCTCAACAACGTCGTCGGGCTGAAGCCCTCCCTCGGGGCGATCTCCAGCCGCGGGATGCTGCCGGCCTGCCGGACCCTCGACACGCTCTCGGTCTTCGCCGGCACCGTCGCGGACGCCGACGCGGCCTTCCGGGTCATGCTGGGTCCGGACGGGGCCGATCCCTGGTCGCGGGCCCTGCCGGTGCCGGCCGCCCCCGCCGGCCTGCCGCCGGGCCTGCGCCTCGGGCTCCCGGACGCGGCGAGCCTCCGCTTCGGCGGCGACGGGCTCTCGGAGGCGGCCTTCGCGGCGACGGTCGCCGATCTCGAAACCCTCGCCGGGGCGGCGGCGCCGGTGGATCTCGCGCCGATGTTCGCCGTCGCGGCCCTGCTCTACGACGGCCCGTGGGTCGCCGAGCGCTACGCGGCGATCCGTGCGGTGATGGAGACGCGCCCCGAGATCCTGCACCCGACGACGCGGACGGTCATCGCCGCCGCCGAGCGCCACAGCGCCGCGGACGCCTTCGCGGGCCTCTACCGCCTCGCGGCGCTGCGCCGGGAGGCGGACGCGGTCTGGGACCGGATCGACGTCCTCGCCGTGCCGACCTACCCGCGCCCGCAGACCTGCGCGGCCCTGGCGGCCGACCCGATCGGGCCGAACAGCGAGCTCGGCACCTACACCAACTTCGTCAACCTGCTGGACTGGTGCGCCCTGGCGGTGCCGGGGCGGCCCCGCGCCGACGGCTTCCCCGCCGGGATCACCCTGCTGGCGCCGCGCGGCTCGGACGGGCTGCTCGCCGCCCTGGGCGCGCGCCTGCACGCGGCGTCCGCGCCGCGGATCGGCGCGGGCACGATCCCGGTGCCGACGGCGGAGCCGGGACCGGCCGCGGCCGGACCGGACGCGATCGAGCTGGCGGTCGTCGGGGCGCATCTCTCGGGGCTGCCGCTGAACCGCGAGCTCGCCGGGTGCGGCGCGCGCTTCCTGCGGGCGGTGCCGACCGCGCGGGACTATCGCCTCTACGCCCTGCCGGGCGGTCCCCCGCAGCGCCCGGGCCTGCTTCGGGTGGCGGCCGGCGAAGGCGCCGCCATCGAGACCGAGGTGTGGGCCCTGCCGCCCGCCGCGTTCGGACGCTTCGTCGCCGCCATCCCGGCGCCGCTCGGGATCGGCACCCTGCGGCTCGCCGACGGTACGGCGCCCAAGGGCTTCCTGGTCGAGCCGGCCGGCCTCGACGGGGCGGCCGAGATCACGCGCTTCGGCGGCTGGCGCGCCTACCTGGCCGACCGCGCGGCCGCGTAGCCTCCCGGGCCCGGGACTGACATCGGCCGCCGAAGGGAAACCGGCTCCGGCCCGTCACGCGGGGACAGGGCGCCCGCGCCGCTGCTAGGCTGCCGCCCGGTGGCGGAGGGCTCCGATGCAACGACCGATCCTGTTCCTGGCGGCCTGCCTGCTGGCCGGCATCCCGCGGGCGGTCTCCGCCGGGCCCGCGCCGGACGGCGTCGCCGATCTCGGCAGCTACGCCACCCGCGTGGAGATTCACCCTTTCGAGAGCCTGACGTTGACCGACCGGCAGTTCCTCACCGGCACGTCCGAGGGGGCGAAGCCGGTCACGGTCGCGGGGCTCCTGCGCGTCGCCAAGGCGGGGACGGAGCGCCTGCCGACCGTGATCCTGATGCACGGCTCCGGGGGCCTGGGCGGGAACATCGAGTTCTGGCAGCGGGCGCTGGCGGCGCGCGGGATCTCGACCTTCGCCATCGACGGGTTCACCGGGCGCGGCCTGACCAGCGTCAACACCGACCAGAGCCTCCTGGCGCGCACGAACCTCATCCTCGACATCTACCGGGCGCTGGGCGTGCTGGCCCGGCATCCGCGGGTCGACCCGGCGCGGATCGCCGTGATGGGCTTCTCGCGCGGCGGGCAGGCCGCGCTCTACGCGAGCCTCAAGCGCTTCGACGCGGCCTGGAACCGCTCCGGCGTCACCCCCGCCCTCTACCTACCGGTCTATCCGGACTGCTCGATCCGGTTCCGGGACGACACCGCCGTCGTGGACCGGCCGATCCGGATGTTCGGGGGCAGCGGCGACGACTACAATCCCGCCGCGACCTGCGCGGCCTACGCGGAGCGTCTGAAGGCGGCCGGCGCCGATGTCGACCTCACCGTCTATCCCGGGGCGCAGCACGTCTTCGACAACCCGACCGGGCCGAGCCAGCCCGTGGTCGCCAGGGGCGCGCAGACCGTCCGCGCCTGCGCGATCCGCGAGGCGGCGGACGGCGCCCTCGTCGAGGGCGCGAACGCCGCGCCGTTCACCTATGCCGACCCGTGTGTGCAGCGCGACCCGCATATCGGCTCCGACGCCGCCGCCCGCGCCGCGGCCCTGTCGCGCGTCTCGGAGGCGCTCGACACGGCTTTCCGGGCGCGGTGAAGGACGCCGCGCAGCGCCGCGTCCTTGCCTGATCCTGCGGGCAGAGCCGCCGCGGGATCCGCCGCGTTGTCGCTGCCGCGGGCAACAGGACGATCAAACTGGGCGGCTCGCTCACGCTGCAGGTTTGAAGGCCCGAGACCGACGCCCAGCCGCTCTGCAGAGCCGTCCGACTCTCCCGGTGCAGCGACAGGACTCCCTGCCTGAACCTCGGCGATGCCGGTCGATCCGGGGCTTCAGCCTGCTTCCGTGCCAACCCGCTCAAGGTCCAGCGGATCGAGCCGGACGCGTCGCCGACACGAGACGGCCGCAAAGCCCAAACATAATGCAAATTGTGGCCCTATAGGCGCGGAAACGCCCAAAAAGGTGACTGTTCGCGGTAGGGAATCCGGCGAACGTCCCTGCTGCCCGAATTCGCCGAGACGATCGGATCGTTCCCTGTGCCGCGTGACACGATCGAACACCGGCGGACCGAAGTGTGGACTCCCTCTCTCATGAGTACCCTTGCCCCGCGTGTTGAGAGAGGCGCCCGCAGGAATAATTTCGGCTCTCTTCGGATCGCACTCGCTCTGTTGGTCATTATCGGACACGCGCCGGAACTGATCGACGGCGATCGCGCGCGCGACTTCCTGGTACGGATCACCGGCAGCTTCTTCTCGGGAGACTTGGCCGTTGACGGCTTCTTCCTGATCAGCGGCTACCTCATCACGAAGAGCCTCCAGTCCTCACGATCGTTGAAGAGTTATCTGTCCCGGCGCATCGCGCGCATCTATCCCGGATTCATTGCCGCGTTCATTGTATCGATACTGCTCTTTGGAAGCCTGTCGGGCGGATCACTGAGCGACATTCCGGTCGTCAAAAGTGTCACGAAGCTCTTCATTCTCGGTCTGCCTGTCGTCCCAGGCGCGTTTGCCGGCCTGCCGCATCCGGACCTCAACGGGTCGATGTGGACCATCTCGTACGAGTTCCGCTGTTACGTGCTCGCGATCGGTATCGGCGCCCTCTCGACGCTCGCCGGACGGCGTTACTGCCTCGCGATCATCGTCGGGCTCGGCATCCTCTACGGCTTCCGTCACGCGGTGCCAGACATACCGCACGGAAGCCCCATCTTCGGCAGCTCGAGCGCAACGATCCGGTTGACCTTCATCTTCCTCATCGGATCTGCGTTCTACCTCTGGCGGGACGTCATCCCTCTGACGGGGCGCGGAGCTCTACTGGCGCTGATTTCCTGTACGGGCCTCCTGTTTGTCCCTCCTCTGGCAGAGCCGGCCTTCGCGATCTTCGGCGGCTACCTGATCTTCTGGTATGCGCTGGCAACGCCTGCCAATCGCCTGAGCCAGTGGGTCGACCGCACGGATCCGAGCTATGGTCTGTACCTCTACGCGTGGCCGACGCAGAATCTCCTCATTCAGAAGATTCCAGGGATCACGCCACTTCTGTTGATCGTTTTGACCATACCGATCGCGTTCTGCTTCGGGATCCTGAGCTGGCACTGGATCGAGCGGCACTTCGTGCGGCGGCGCAACGCGGGTAACCCGAACTTCATCTGCGCTGACCCGGACGCTCTGCTCCCCAGGCTCCGCTAGGAACCGGCCTTTCCAGGCTCCGGCCCTTCGTCACCGACGATGCGCGAATCCGAACGGGGTGTTCCCGCACGGGGCAGCGGCGCTCCGCACAGGGCAGTCCTGATCGCGGCGCTTTCGCGTGAAGGCCGGCCCGCAAGAGGGGCCGCCCGGGCGATCGCTCGCGCCTGGCGGGCAGCCAGCCAATGCGCCCGCGCGAGGAACCTTCGGGGTCCTCGGTCGAGACGGCTCGGCTCGCTCCGAGATCTCGACAGGACGAACAACGCCCGATGATGCGCTCGCCGACCGGGTCCTCCCGCTGTGTGCGGCGCGTCGTCCGTTTCAACAGACCGCATCTCGTATCCTAGCCCATGTCCTGTGCACCGTCGGACTGTCCTGATCCCGTGTCCGGCGAGGCCAGTGGGCGGATGTGTTTCGATGGCGAGCCGCCCGATCCGGCCAGAACTGGACCGGCCCACCATCTGAGAGCCCTCTCTGATTGGGGTTCGTGAGGCAAGTTTCTCCTGATCGATGTTTTCTGGTTCCGGCTGTATCGCTCCCGCGGGTCACGCGCTTCTCTTCGCGGTCGGCGCGAGGCCGCCGCATGATG
>Ga0268288_10033_pt1 | contig 174161 bp, 180 predicted proteins | sample BraspS3V5C_FD_191349 | JGI IMG/M metagenome (GOLD analysis project Ga0268288, IMG submission 191349) | Soil microbial communities from Anza Borrego Desert, Southern California, United States - Bradyrhizobium sp. S3-V5C | ecosystem: Environmental > Terrestrial > Soil > Desert | place: USA... | reverse complement strand
AGGCCAGATCACCAAGCTCAAACTGGTCAAGCGCCAAATGTACGGACGCGCCAAGCTCGACTTGCTGCAGGCTCGGCTAATCGGTGCCACATGACCCGTGTTGCACCAAAATTGCGTCAGAGCCAAAATTGGAAGCCGATACGGGGTCAAATTTGAACGCCGATTGACAATCGGCTCGCCGTCGCTCCACATCCGCTCGTTCCAGCTTTCGCACAGAAGCCTGTCGGCTTGCCGGATCATCGCCTCGCCCTTCGTCCGCATTTCCGCCGATCGTGCGGCCAGGATGCCGGTCATGGCGCGTGCCTTGCCGAGCTCCTTGGCCAGAGCCTTGCGGTCGCCGCCCGACAGGGGCGTGGGGTGGTGCTTCGGCGCCATCCGGACATCCAGGTGAGGACCGGTTCGGTGTGAGGTCAGGGCACGTCGAACGCCGGCCAGCACCCGTCGTCCTCATGGCTGCCGGTCCTTTGCCGGCAGGTATCGTCCAGGAGCCGCTGTCCGACGTCCTTCCAGACCGCGTTCCCGCCGAACAGTCTGACCGCGTCCGCGGTCTGGATCTCCACGGTCCGGTCGCAGCGGCGGCAGGCGACGCGGAGCACGTGCCGGGGGATCTCCGAAAGCCTTCGGTTGCGCATCCGGATGCCGTCGGCGCCGGCGCGGGGATCCTTCAGGACCGACTCCCAGTATTCGGCGGGCAGCGCTCCATCCGAAGCCGCAGCCGGCGCCGCGCCCGGGGACTTCCGGGCCGCTTCGGCGGCCAGCTTCTCCATCTGTTTCGGGGTCGGCATGCGCCAGCTCGCGGGTCGGTCGTTCATTCCCGCAAATAGAACACAACAAGAACAAAAGTCGAGTCCGCGGAGGTTGAAAGGTGCCGACCGCGAGAAGGCGTTGCACCGGGCGGGAAGCGTCGGCACTGCGCGACCCCCGGCGCCGGCCGCCGCCGGCGTGGGCCGACTGCGCTCAACAAGCAGGTCCGAAGGTGCCGTGGCGCGGTCCGCGGCCGGGTTCCGGCGACCGCTCGCGGCCTCGCCCGGCGGTCCCCGGTTTAAACGCTTATTTCCGAAAAACCCGAAAATCGGGGGTGAGTGGTGGAGAAAACGGGGCGTCACGGGAGCGAACAAGCGGGGTCCGGAGGGGGTCGAAGGGGCTCAAAACGGTATCGGAGTGTGTGAAATCGCGCATTTCCGCGCCCAATACCGTCTGCGGCATCGGCAGCGGAAAACCGCGATTTTCGCTGCGGCGCAGGCACTTCTTCATTTACAGCCCAGCCGATGGTGGAGGCGTTTTCGGCGCGGTGGACGGCATCCGGAAGCATCGGCCAGTGCCCGGACGCGGGGCATGATCGGGTTCATGGTCTCCGTCTGGGCGGGCATCACCGCTGCCGGCGGCAGAGTGACAGGTCCGAAGCGAACGGCAAGACCAGATATCGGGGAACAGGCCGCCCAAGGCGTATCGGTCTCCGGCAGGCCGCGGACCTCCGGATCCGATCCGTCCGCTGCGGCATGTCGACCTCCGGATGACACTGCACGCGCTTGACTTGGCAGCCAGACGTATTACGTTTTCTCGACAACGTAATACGGTGTATGCGAATGGCTCTTCCTGTCCAATCCGTTCGGGCCAAACCCGAACATCGCGCCATCCTCCAGACCGTCGCGGATCTTTTGCGCGGTGGGCGCGAAATGGACGTCCGCGCCTTGCTCGACGGCGTGCACCCCAAGCCGGTCGGACCTTTCCGGGACGAACGGGCTGCCGTCGCCTTCCTGCGCGACCGCCTCGTCGCCGATCTGAAGCCGGAATCGATCTGGCTTTTCGGCAGCAGGGCGCGCGACGATGCCCGTCCCGACAGTGACTTCGACCTGCTGGTCGTGCTGCGCGACGGACTTCCCGACGAGGAGTATTCGCACTATGCCGTAGCCCGGCCGGTCGTGGCATGCGGCTTGGGCTGCGATATCGTTCCGGCTTCCTGGTCGACATTCGTCCGGGAGAAGGACCAGAACGGCTCCTTTGTGAATGCAATCGTGTCGGAAGGGCGCGAAATTTACCGGGCCCGAACGGCCCGATGAGCGGCAAGGCCGAAAGCCTCATTGAACTCGCCCGCAGGGACTTGGCGCTGGCCAAGCTGATCCGGACTTCGGATCCGGGAAATGCAGTCTTTCATCTTCAGCAGGCCGCCGAAAAGCTGGCGAAGGCGGTGCTGACGGTGGAGGGGATCATGTTCGGCGCCGGTCACCAGATCGGCGCTCTGGCGGGCGCGCTGCCGAGCGACCACGTTTTCCGACCGGATCTCGCCTCGTTCGACCGCTTCAGCAGCTACGCCACGGCAACACGTTATCCGCTGCCGGGCGGCGGGATGCCACGCCTGCCAACGAAGGAATTTCTCGATTTGGGCATCCAGGAAGTTGCCAGTCTCGTCGACGAGATAGACGACTACCGGCGGGAGCGGGCGACCGGACAGAAACCGAAATAATCCCTGTTCGGGGGCGTCCCTCGCGATCCCTGTTACCCCCCGGAGGCTGCGGACCGCAGGAGCCTCCCGTTTCGCAAAACGTCGGGGCTTGCCGAAGGAGGACCCTTCTGCCTGGGAACGCCTTCCCACGGAGGTCGCGGCGGGCCCCCAGGCGCATCGGTCGCGCCCTTTCCCGAGCAAGTCGGCCCCCAAGTGAGGCCGTCGCGGCCCCAGGCCTGCCCTTCGAGGTCGGATGGAAGAACGCGCGTCGGACCCCGCCGGCATTACTGAAGGCTAAGGGGCGAGATTTCACGGTGTGCCAAGGCAGCGGCGCGATGACAGTCCCGTTAACAGCTAAAGCACGCGATCGGTGAACCGCACGCCGATCAGCTTCTCCTTTCGCCAGATCACCCGGCATCGTCGCCCGCCGCCTTCGAGCTCGAGAACGATCGAGTATTCCGACTGGCGACGCAACCTCGAGCGAGGCGCCAGTGTCCGAAAGGTTGCGCACCGTGCAGCTAATTGCACCTCCTCCGAAGGAAATTGTCGCAGCCTTGAGGACTTTGTGGCGCGGGTCCGACCTCTTGTCGTCTTCCATCCGACATCCTCCGCTTGCCCAGCCGATGGACTGTTGCTTCCGGCTCAGTGCTTGTGTTCGCCCTTTTGCTCTGTCTGCATCCGCATCCCGGTCCCGGGTTTCCCGTCTTTTTCCGGCTTCTTGCCATCACCCTTGTCCATGGATTCCATCTCCTCGTCCGGAGGCGCCCTCGCGACCATGTCCTTGTAATGCTCGGCGGACAGGCCGGGGAGTTTGGTGACGAATGCGACGATACTCCAGATGGTCGCATCGTCATGTCCGAGACCCCAAGCCGGCATGCCGCTCATCTTCAGTCCGTGTTTCGTCACCCAGAACACGGTCTTGGGATCGAAACGCTGCTCGGAAAGATTGGGCGGTTTTGGATAAAGGCCGGGTCGAATTTCCGAGTCCGTCTGTTCGGGTGCGAGGTGGCAGTTCACGCACATTGCCGCATATTGCCCTGCTCCCTTGAGAACAAGCTGTTCGTCTTGGAGGTCGGGTAGTTCGACCCGGCTGGCGCGTACCGCGATGGAGCGGTTGCGGACGGTCTCCATCACTTTTCGGGTGATTTCCCAGTGCGGCGTGTCCGCACCGACATCGTAGAAGCCGTAGCCCACGTAGAATAGAATTCCGCCAAAGAGAGCCACTGCAGCCAAGACCGCAACAACCAATCGTCTCGTCATTTAGCATCCACCTTTTTGTCTGTTGAGGGTTCTCGCCGACGATCGTCGAGTACGGCGGTTGGTTTTGGGGATGACGGTGACCGATCAAGCGAACGCGACCAATTCCGGTAGAAGGCGACGCAGGTCATGAGCGTCAGGCCGGTGACGCTGATGACGCCTTGGGCGGCCAACCCGTCGGAGTACATTTCAAGGACGAAATGTCCGACGAACGACAGAAAGATTCCGACGCAGAAAACCTCGAGCGACCGTTGGCCGCAGACGACCAGCGGCCGCAGCACCGCGGAACGCAGCCCGCTCCAATCAGCCGGAATGAAACGGACCACGATGACGGAGAGAGCGAGGAAGTGCAGCACCCGGTACGGCGCGAGGTTCGTCTTGTCGTTCGGGACGAACCATTCGAGTACGCCGGCGGGCAGGACACCCGTCGTCCCGAGACGGTCTGCCAGCGTCACGACAAGCGCGAAAAGAACGAAAACGATGCTTGCGGCAAAAACGGTCCGGGACCGCGCCAGTACCTCCATCCGCGCGCGACCGCCCAAGGCCGACCACGCGCCCAGTGCGAACAGAAGCTGCCAGGCGAACGGATTGAAGTACCAGCCGCCCGAAGGATACGCCGAGAAGTTCCAGCCGAAGAGGCGTGTCGCCAGGTAGACCGCGGTCGAGGCTGCTAACGCCGCATGCGGCCACCGCATCATGACGATCAGCAGCGGCGGGAAGCCGGCCATCAGAACGATGTAGAGCGGAAGGACATCCAGGTTCAGCGGCTTGAACTTCAGCATCAGGCCCTGCGTAAGCGTGGCGACCGGCTGCTCGATGAGACCGGCGACATTGAATTCGTCGAGAAGGTGCGAGTGCCCGTAGCGCTGCGCCACGTAGCCGATCGCCGCGGCGTAGAAGACGAACAGCAGGACGTGGGCGACATAGAGCTGCCAGACGCGCCGCATCAGCAGGGCCGTTCCGGCGAGCATTCCCTGTGCGGATATCCTTCGAGCGTACACGAACGCGGCCGTGTAGCCGGAGATGAAGACGAAGATGTCGGCGGCGTCGCTGAACCCGTAATTTCTCGTCGTCAGCCACGCGATCGAGTTGTTGGGAATGTGATCGAGAAATATCGCCCAGTTCGCGAGACCGCGGAACAGGTCGAGACGCAGATCCCGTCCTCGCGGAGAAACGACCTCGGATGCTGTCGTTGTCCTCTTGACTTGCTCCGGCGATGCGGGCTCCGACGAAGCCACTGTCGTCGATGGTTCGTCGGGCAGGAATATTCTAGCTGGCTGCACGGTCGGCATCGATCAGCTTGCCATCGCCCGGCAGCTTTCGGCACAACGCGTACATGCCGTCACGCAATCGTCCATGCCGCCGAGACGCTCGCAGTCCTTGGCGCATTCGATGCATATCTCGGCGCATTCCTCGCAGACGTGCGCATGGTGCGGCGAACGGAGCAGCATGAAATGCGCCGCGGTACGGCACATTTCGGAGCACGCCATCATGAGCCGGAAGTGCTGCGGCGCGACGTGTTCGCCTCCCCCCTCCAGGCAGTGGGTCATCGCGGTCCCGAGGCATATCCGGTAGCAGCGCAGGCACTCGTCGATGCACGCCTGCATCTCCTTGTTCGTCTTCATCTGGTCCGCTCCTCGGTTGTTGCCGCCCTATTGCACGTTCAGGACAAGCATGAGACCGCCGCCGCCCTTGTGTTCGACGTTGTTGTTGGCCGTGTGGTGTGGAATGTGACAGTGCACCAGCCATTTGCCGGGCTTCCGCGCCGTCCAGACCACGTCGTAGCGCTGGCCCGGACCGACGTTGACCGTGTCGGCCTGGTATCGCGCCGTGTCCTTCAGGTTCACGCCGTCTACGGCGACCACTTCGAACGGCCCGCCGTGCACGTGCATGGGATGCACGAAGTTGTTGTTCGTGCCTATGAAGCGGAGCTTGATGGTCTGCCCGACCTTCATCGCGACGGTGTCGGTCGACGGATAGGCTTTTCCGTTGATGGTGAAGTAGTTGGGCAGCGCCCCTTCCATCAGCATGGCCGGATAGGTCAGCCACTCGCGCTTCAGCCACTCCTGGAGCTGGATCGTGTAGTCGAGGTCGGCCTTCACCTCGGCCGAAGGATCCTTCGGCGCGATGAGAAGCGCCCCGTAAAGCCCAAGCGCCTGCTGGCGGTCCGGGTGATCGTGGCTGTGGTAGAAGTAAGTGCCGCTCTGGCGCACGTCGAATTCGTAGGTGTAGGAGCCGCCCGGCGGCACCGGATCCTGGGTGACCTTCGCCGGCCCATCCATTTCATTCGGCACGATCAGTCCGTGCCAATGGACCGTCGTGCTTTCGGGAAGCGCGTTGCGGAAGTTAATCCGCACGCGGTCGCCTTCCGTCACCTGCAGCCGCGGTCCCGGGACCTGACGGTTGTAGGCGTAGGCCTCTACCGCCACGTCCGGGAGGATGTTCCAGCGGATGATCTCGGCCTTGATGTCGAAGACCTTGACACCGTTCTCAATGCGCGGCTGGAGGGCCTTGTCGCCCCTTGCGTCGGGCGCCGCCACGTAGGCGACCTGACGCGGCTTCACGGCGGCCATGTCCTTCATCGCCTCGCCGGGCAGGTCGAAGGTGTTGATCATTCCGGGCGGCATGATGGAGCCGTCGACGTCGCGGGCGCTGAGACCGAGATTGACGGAAAAGCCCGGTATTACCATTCCGGAGATCAGGAGGAACGACGTCACGCCGGCGAGCGCCGCCAACTGTGGCGTCGTCGCGTCGCCGCCCATCTGATGGCCCCCGCCAGGGGATGCTTCGCGGTCGCCCGACTTTTTCGCTTTCTGTTGTCCCCCATGTCCCTCCATCTGGATCATCTGCTCGTCCGACATCTGACCCATCTCGGACTTCACCCCGGACGTGTCGCGTTGTCGCCCGGGTGCCTGCGGCCGTTCGGTCATCAGGCCGTGCTTGATCTTCTTCTTCACCATCCAGACGTTGAACGGATAGGCCGTCGTGAATCCGACCATGACGCCGAGTGACATCACGCCCCAGAAGACGAATTCGAGCGGATCCATGGCGCGCATGTCGCGGCCCATCATCAGCAGGCTCATCGTCGGCGCCATTCCCGCCATCATCGCGTTCATGCTGATGAATTCCGGCATGAAGCTCTTGCGGACATTTTCCCAATAGGTGCCGCCCATCATCTTCTTCATGAAGAGGGACTGGAAAATGAACAGACCGAACGAGAAGCCTGCGATGTATTCGACGATAAGATCGATCCACATCGGCAGGCCCAGCAGCGCCGTCACGGTCGCCGCCAGGATGATGCCGGTCGCATCCCCCGCAACGCAGTGGATCGTGCTCCCGACGCCCTGCTTCCAGAGCGGCGACGTGAAATGCTCATGCTCGCCCGGTCGGGGCTCCTTGTCCGCGAGCACGTAGAGCAGAAGTCCGAACGGGCCCATGTAGAGCGTGACGAGAATGAAGCCCCACTTCATCACCGTCGGCTCGGGATTGCCGCTGAATTGGTCGAAAGCGACGTACGCGGTGCAACCCGCCGCGAGGACGAACCAGGCGATCAGAAAATAGTCGTACGGAAGTGCGATCATGATGTCCTCGCGGTTGGTCCAGGCCGTTCAGCCCCCGTGCTTGCTGATCCATTCCTTGAGCATCGTCTGCTCCTTCGTCTGATCCTTGATCCCCTTCTCCGCCATCTCGCGGATCATGGGATCCTTCGTTTCCTTGAGCACCGTCTGCGACATGTCGATCGCGCCCTGATGGTGGGCAACCATCATCTTCGCCCACGCCTTCGTCGGATCGGGATCCATTCCTTTCTTCATGTCGGCGTCCATTTTCTCCATCGACTTCATGTAGGCCTGACCGGCATCGTCGGCGAACGACGGCACCGAGAGCGCAAGCAAGATCGCCACGGACGCAACGGACATCTTCAGGATATTTCGTGTCATCACATTCTCCATTGTTAGAAAACACATTCGCAAACGGCCGCTATGAGTTGTTGTTCCGGCGCTTCGGCAACGACGAAACCGGCGTCTAGACTGGCACTTAGGCGAGCTTCAGCACGCGCTGTCCGAAGCGGACCTCGCAAGATTCTCGTCGCGGTGTAGCGGTCAAAGCATTACCGTTCGCTCGTCTCACCTCCTGCATTTTCGGGCAACGACGTCCCCCGCGAACTGGCGGCAACGAACCGCCGTCCCGACTGATACGGATGGACACTCTTGCGAGACGTCCGTTTGCGGCGAAAAGGCATGCTGCAGCGAAGTAGTCATCGACCCCTCCAGGTTGCCGCGAGCAGCCGCTCTTCCCACAATGTGCTGGAGGTGGCGAAGACGTTGTAGCCGACCCACGCATGCCTCTTGATCCGGTCGAGACGCCCGACGCCGTCCAGTCTGATGAAGCGGCACAGTTCGGGATCGAACACGAAAACACGCAGAGACAATTCGCCGATGAGGTGGCGTGTGATGCCATGCGAGCGGTCGAGGCCGTGCTCTTCGCAGATGACGACGCAATCGCGCTGCAGCAGCCCTGCGGCGCCGGCCAGCGCCTCGACCTCCACGCCCTCCACGTCGAGCTTGATGACGACGGGAAGCGCTGCGTCGATGAGGCCGTCGGCGGCGAGTCCGTCCAGTGAAACGATCGGCACGGCCTCGGGCTCGTTTTCCGCCAGCGCAAGCGTTCCAAAAGCTTCGTGTCGTGCGCCGGTGATACGCGCGAAGCCGCCGGATGCCTCGCCGACGGCGGCGTTGAGCCAACGGAAACGGCCCCCGTTCAGGCGGGCGTTTCTTGCGAGCCGCTTCGCATTTTCGCGAGATGCTTCGATGGCGAGGGTCGCTTGTCCGCCGAAGGGGCGACTGGATGCGAGCACGGACCAGTAACCGAAGTTCGCGCCGCAATCGACGAACGAGTATCTCACGTCCGATGCGCTCGTCAGGAACGCTTCGATCTCCTCCTCATAGTCGTAGTTGCGGTTGAGCGTTCTGCTCCAATAACCGTCGCAAAACGGAAACGCGAAGTCGGCGTCGCCGTTCAGTCGGACGACGACGTCGCGTTCGGCGACGAGGTTCGCGACCGCCTTGCAACCCAGCCTGTAGCCGCGATGTCCGTAACGCCTCGTCAGTATGGACCCGGCCTGCAGGGCCAGGACCGCCATCCGGTCGAGGACGCCGGCGCCGGTCAGCATCCCGCTCTCCCGATCGAACGCGAGCGGTCGTTCGGCTTCAGCCTCGTCAACCTGGCGCAACGATGCCTCCATCCATTTATCCTCCGAAACGTCTGCGTCCGACCGGCGTCGCCGCTGCCTGCCTGCAGCGAGCAACGCCGGTCGTTTCGCCTACTTGCCCTTTTGCAGCTTGGTGATCGTAATTCCTGCCGTGGCCCTTTCGGCCTCGAACTGCACCTTGTCGCCGACCTTCACTTGTTTGAGCATGGCCGGATCCTGAACGCGGAAGACCATCGTCATCCCGTCTTCGTCCATGTCGAGATTCTTGATCGGGCCGTGCTTCAAGGTGACTTTCCCGGCCGCCTCGTCGATCTTCTTCACCTCGCCGTTGACCATCGCCGCCTGCGCGAAGGCGACGCCTGCGATCAGCGTGACGGATAGCGACAGCAACATCGCCGCCAACTTGTTGGTTTTCATTTTCTTTCCTTTCGTCGGATTTGCGTTCGAATCGGTCACTTGACGACCACCGTTCCGACCATGCCGGCCTCGCGGTGGCCCGGAATCAGGCACGCGAACTCGAAGTCGCCGCTCTTGCTGAACTTCCAGACGATCTCGTCCGTCTTCTTCGGAGCCAATCTCCTGGCGTTCGGATCGTCGTGCACCATGTCGGGGTTCTTCTTCATGGCTTCCGCGTGCTTGAGATTTTCCGCGGTATCGGCGAGGACGAATTCGTGCTCGAGCTCGCCGTTGTTGCGGAGCACGAACTTGACCTGTTCGCCCTTTTTCATCTCGAGCTTGGCGGGCATGAACATCATCTTTCCATCCATCTCGCCCATGGTGATCTGGATGATGCGCGCCGGCTTCTTCGGATCGCCGGGCTCGCCGGCGGAGAACGTTTCGTCGTGGCTATGCCCGGAAGGGCCTGCTCCTGCCCATGCTGCGGCGGAGAGAAGCGTCGTCGCGACGAGCGCGACCGCGGTTCGGTTGAGGGTCTTCATGGTCTTCGTCCTTGCTCTTGATTTTGAAGTTGAGATTTCGATAGCGCGGCTACATTCCCTTCATTCCCTTCATCCCTTTCATGTCCATTTGCTTGGACCCCTTGTCTTTTGAGGGTTTGTCCTTGGCGCCGGTCTGACGCGCCGGTTCGCTTTGCGGCGCGTCGATTTCGTACGCGACGGTGCCCTGTGGATTTTTGTAGGGGCCCGGGTCCCTGAAATCGTCGCGCGCGAGTCCTTCTCTGATCTTCATGACCGTGAACATGCCGCCCATTTCGATGGGGCCGAACTGTCCGGACCCGGTCATCATCATGAGCGTGTTGTCCGGCATCGGCATTTCCATTTCGCCCATCGCCATGCCGGTCGATCCCATCACCATCGCGTCGGGTGCGAGCTTTCGGACGGCCTTGGCGAGATCCGCCTTCGGCACGCCAATCATGTTGCGCATGTCGTGACCCATGGCGTTCATGGTGTGGTGCGACTTGTGGCAGTGGAACGCCCAGTCGCCGGGGTTGTCGGCGAGAACGTCGAAGGCGCGGACGGCCCCAACCGGCACGTCGGTCGTCGTCTCCGGATATTGCGCGGACTCGGGCACCCACCCACCGTCGGTGCAGCTCACGGCGAAGCTGTGCCCGTGCAGATGGATGGGATGATTAGTCATGCTCAGGTTGCCGATACGCACGCGAACCTTGTCGCCGAGGCGCACCGGCAGCGGATCGATTCCGGGAAACACGCGGCTGTTCCAGGTCCACATGTTGAAGTTGGTCATCTCGTTGACCTTCGGCAGGTAGGTGCCGGGATCGATGTCGTAGGTACTCATGATGAAGACGAAGTCGCGATCGACCGGCCGGAACGTCTGGTCGCGCGGATGCACGATGAACATGCCCATCATGCCCATCGCCATTTGCACCATCTCGTCCGAATGCGGGTGGTACATGAACGTCCCGCTCGTCTTGATCTGGAATTCGTAGACGAAGGTCTTGCCCGGCTTGATGTGCGGCTGATTGAGGCCGCCCACTCCGTCCATCCCGTTCGGCACGATCATGCCGTGCCAGTGTACCGTGGTGTGTTCGGGCAGCTTGTTGGTGACGAAGATGCGCACCTTGTCGCCCTCGACCGCTTCGATGGTCGGACCCGGAGCCTGTCCGTTGTAGCCCCAGAGGTGTGCTTTCATCCCTTCCGCGAATTCGCGCACCACGGGTTCGGCGACGAGATGGAATTCCTTCCAGTCGCCGTTCATCCGCCATGGCAGCGACCATCCGTTGAGCGTCACGACCGGGCGGTAGTCGGGACCTGACGTGGGATGGAGCGGCGGCTGCATCACCGCCTTTTCCATGATCGGCGCTTCCGGAATGCCGGCGGCCTGCACCCGGCCGCTCACGGCGCTGGCGCTTACCAGCGCCGCCGTTCCGAGAAATCCTCTTCGCGATAGCATGATCGTCTCCTTAGTGGCCGCCGCCGCCGCCGGCCTGGGCGGTGGTGGTCTGACGGGATGGATTCTGGATGTCTCCGGAGCCGCCGCCGTTGACGGCCGTCTGCAGGTCCGACTGGGCGAACCAGAAGTTTCGCTTGGCCTCGATTCCCGCCCGCAGCGAGGCGATGCGTTGCCGTGCCTCCGTCAGCAGGGCGAACACGTCGATCTGCATGCTCGAGAAACGCAGTTGCATCTCTTCGGTGATGATCTTCCGCAGCGGCAGCACTTCGCGCTGGTACTGGCCGGCGACTTCATAGGTCGACCTGTAGACGCGGTAGGCGTCTCTCGCCTCCGAGCGCACGTTGATCGCCTTTTCGGTCAGGCGGTTGAACGACTGATTGTAGGTCTCGGCAGCCTGCCGGACCCGCACCTCGCCGCCGTCGAAGATCGGAATCTGGAACTGGACGTCGAAGCCGCGCTCGCGGAAGGGTGCACTCTCCGGATCGCGCGTCTTGCGGTCTATCCCCGCGACGTCGAGGAGCGTCACGAAGCGGCTCGCTTGCGTCAAATTCAGCGATTTCGCGAGCGCGTCGAGTTCGATCCGCGCGATCTGCAGATCGATGCGGTGGCTGACCGCGTCCACCTCGATGAACGGCAGCGCCGACGGATGCCGTGGAAGCGCCGGCAACGCGCCCGGAATCCGGAAGGCCAGATCGCTTCCCCAAAGCCCCATCAGGCGCGCGAGGCGTTCGCGCGAACTAGCGGCCTCTTGGCGTATCGATCCGAGTTCGGCCGTGGTCTCCGCGTAGAATACCTGTTCGCGCGCCTGGTCGAGCTTGTTGAGCGCTCCGGTCTGACCGAGCTTCAGCGCGAGTTGGGCGGTCGACTCCGCAGTAGACTTGGCGTCCGCCAGAAGTGCGACGAGTTCATTGGCGGCGACCGCGCGGTAATAGGACCGCCTGACCTCCGCGGCGAGCCGCAGCGTCTCGAGGGCGGCCCGCAACTGCGCCTGCCGGAAACGCTGACGTGCGATTTCCGAGCGGAACGGCAGGGTGGCAAGCGCCAGAATGTCGCCGACGACCTGTCGCTCGATCTCGACGGCGCCGCTGCCGGCTATCCGTGAAATCGAGAAGGTCGGATTGGGAGGTAGGCTCTCCTGGACGAGGTCCGCCTCCGCGAGAGCAAGTTCATTGTAAGCCGCCTGAAGGCCGCGGTTGCTGAGGAGCGCAACCTGCACCGCGGTCTCGACGTTGAGCGTGCGCCGCAGGAGCCGCTTGACGGCATCGTTCGCGACCAGAGCGTCGTCGGTGGTACGGATCGAGATCACGTCTTTCTTGATGGTGCCGCCGGCGATGTCGGCGACGGCGGCCATTCCGCCGTCCGGAGAGAATGTCGCGCAGCCCGAGAGCAGCAGAGCGGCGGACAGCGCAAGCAGCGCCGTTCTGCCGCCGCGAGCGGCCGACTTGCGTCGCTCTTGGATCGGAAATTTTTCTGTCATGGCGCTCTCCTACTGCCCGGATTTCGGCGACGGAGTTACGCGCTGGTTCTGTTCCCTCCAGCCCGAAGGGGCCGTGGGCCTCATCCTGGTGTAGGGTGCGATGCCGGACCTGTAGTTGACGCCGGCCACGCGCACGCTCGGATCCGCAGGATCGGGACCGGCCAGCGGCGCTGCGGTCTGCATGCAACCGCCCAAGGCCAATGCCGTCGCGGCCGTCCCCGCTATCGTTAGAAATCTATTGTCGAATAACTTCTCCACCACCGACCGAACGGCGGCGAGAATCGCCCCAAGCTGCGCAAGCATATTGTTTTCCTGAACTGACGATGGACCACAGGCGCGCGAGCCCTCGACGGGCACGACACCGCGTAGCTTCGATCAGATCAGGTAATGGGGGGACGATAGAGCCGGCGGGGAGCGTTGTCGGCGACGTTCTGGTAGCCTTCGACTTCGCACACCGCCGTCGGAGCGGCAGGCTTCACGATATCGACGACCTTCGCCGGAATAGCGGTCACGCACATCAGCCCGCAGCACTCCCCGCCGGATTTATGCGGAGCTTTTTCCGGAGCCGACTTCGAATCCGATGCCACCGACATCGAATGGTCAACGCCGCCGGACTGTGCCTGCGCAGCGGCATGATCATGGATCTGGCCGTGTTCATGCACATGCTGCGGCTCGGAATGAACATGAACCATTCCGGGAATGTGGTTCTCATCCGTCAGGCAAGGCGCGGGAGCGTGAACGCCGGGCAGGGCATAGGAGATCGTCGGCGCCAGCACGCAAAGCAGATAGGCAAGGGCTACCAGCCAGCCTGCCCTCAATCGCTTCACTCTGGTCAACCTGACGAGCATTCAGACATCAACGCCTTTTCGTATCAAGACTCGGAAGCATAGCGGTGAAGCGCCGTGCCGCCAAGATGGAACTTGTAGTTTCGCTCATCGGTCCGCCCGACCGATGACGGCCATCAGTTCGGCGATCTTCTTCCTCTGGTCCGTCTTGTCGCCGCTCGCGATGGCGTGTTCGACGCAGTGGGAGACGTGGTCCTTCAAAACTTCCTCCTCGACCCGCCGCAGCGCGGCACGGACCGCCGAAATCTGCGTGACGACGTCGATGCAGTAGCGCTCCTCCTCCACCATCTTGGAGAGCCCGCGCACTTGGCCTTCGATCCGGCTGAGGCGTTTTTGACAGGATGCCTTGATGTCTTTTCGCATGACCCCATATACCCCTACAGGGTACGGGTTGCAAGTAGGCATGGAGCGCGAAATGGCCAGCGATCAGAAGACGATGTCCTCCGGAGGATGCGGATGTTCGTCCAAGGCCACCGCCGGGGCTGAAATTCCGGCCAAGAAGAGCGGGTGCTGCGGCGGCGCTCACGACCATCATAATCACGCTGCGGCCGGAGTCGGTGTCGTCGACCCGGTCTGCGGCATGACCGTCGATCCCAAAACCAGCAAGCATCGCTCCGACTACGGAGGCGTGACCTACCATTTCTGCTCGGCCGGCTGCCGGACCAAGTTCGCCGCCGCTCCGGAGCAATACCTCAAGAAGGCAACCGTAGAGTCCGCCCCCGACGTTCCGGAGGGCACCGTCTACACCTGCCCGATGCATCCGCAGATCCGCCAGATCGGGCCCGGTAGCTGCCCGATCTGCGGGATGGCGCTCGAGCCCGATCTGGTCAGCCTTGACGACCAACCCAACCCCGAACTGGCCGACATGACCCGGCGCTTCTGGGTGGGACTCGCGCTGGCTTTGCCGGTGATTGTCCTGGAGATGGGCGGCCACCTGGTCGGCAGCCACCGGTGGATAGACCAAACGCTCTCGAACTGGATTCAGTTCGTCCTCGCCACGCCGGTCGTGCTGTGGGCCGGATGGCCGTTTTTCGTGCGCGGCTGGCAATCGCTGGTCACCCGTAATCTCAACATGTTCACCCTCATCGCGATGGGCGTGGGCGTCGCCTTCGCCTACAGCGTCGTCGCAGCCCTAGCGCCGGGCATTTTCCCGCCCGCATTCCGGAGCCACGACGGCGCGGTGGCCGTCTACTTCGAGGCCGCTGCGGTCATTACCGTCTTGGTCCTGCTCGGTCAGGTCCTGGAGCTTCGGGCCCGCGAGGCCACCTCCGGGGCCATCAAGGCGCTGCTGGATCTGGCGCCCAAGACGGCGCGCCTGGTCGACGAGAACGGCGCGGATCGTGAGGTCCCGCTCGACGGCCTGAACGTCGGCGACAGGCTGCGGGTAAGGCCGGGCGAGAAGGTGCCGGTGGACGGCGTCATCATCGAAGGACGCTCGTCCCTCGACGAGTCGTTGGTGACCGGGGAGTCCATGCCGGTCACCAAGGAAACCGCCGACAAGGTGATTGCCGGCACGCTGAATCAATCGGGCGGGTTCGTGATGCGGGCCGAGAAGGTCGGCCGCGACACCCTGCTTTCCCAGATCGTGCAAATGGTGGCAAAGGCACAGCGGTCCCGCGCTCCCATTCAGCGCCTGGCCGACCAGGTGGCCGGTTGGTTCGTGCCCACGGTGATCGTCGTCGCCCTCCTCGCGTTCGGTGCCTGGGCGCTGTTCGGTCCGGAGCCGCGGCTCGCGTTCGGACTGGTTGCGGCCGTCAGCGTCCTGATCATCGCCTGCCCATGCGCGCTGGGATTAGCAACACCGATGTCGATCATGGTCGGCGTCGGACGCGGTGCCCAGGCCGGCGTCCTGATCAAGAATGCCGAAGCTCTCGAACGCATGGAAAAAGTCGACACGCTGGTCGTCGACAAGACGGGAACACTGACCGAAGGCAGGCCGAAGGTGGTCTCAATCGTACCCGCAGAGGGATTCGACGAAGCGGAAATTCTGAAGCTTGCGGCGAGCGTCGAACGGTCCAGCGAACATCCGCTGGGCGACGCGATCGTGCGGGCGGCGGAAGAACGGAATCTGCCGCTTGCCGATGTTCAGGAATTCGATTCCCCGACCGGCAAGGGAGTCACCGGTAAGGTCGCCGGCAAGGCGGTGCTTCTCGGCAACGCGAATTTCATGACGTCGTCGCACATCGACACCCGACCGCTGGAAGAGCAGGCAGAAAGGCTGCGCGGCGACGGAGCGACGGTCATCAATATCGCGGTCGACGGCAAGCTTGCCGGCATCCTCGCGATCGCCGACCCGGTAAAGCCGTCGACGCCCGAAGCGTTGAAGGCACTGGCCGCCGAAGGCATCAAGGTCATCATGCTGACCGGCGACAACCGGACGACGGCGAACGCCGTCGCGGCGCGTCTTGGCATCTCCGAGATCGAGGCCGAGGTGCTGCCGGATCAGAAGAGCGCCGTCGTCGGCAGGCTGCAAAAAGAGGGAAGGATCGTCGCGATGGCCGGCGACGGCGTCAACGACGCGCCCGCGCTCGCGGCCGCCGACGTCGGAATCGCCATGGGGACGGGAACGGATGTGGCGATGGAGAGCGCGGGAGTGACCCTCCTGAGGGGCGATCTCGGCGGCATCGTCCGCGCCCGTCGTCTTTCCCAGGCGACGATGCGGAACATCCGGCAGAACCTTTTCTTCGCCTTCGTCTACAACGCGGCGGGAATCCCGATCGCCGCCGGCATCCTGTACCCGACGTTCGGATTGCTGCTGTCCCCCGTCATCGCCGCGGCTGCCATGGCTCTCTCCTCGGTGAGCGTCGTCGGCAACGCGCTGCGGCTTCGGACCGTCGAAATATAGGCGACTGCGAGCTCGCGGCGTCCGCGATCTCTTGCGTGAACTACTGCGGAAGGCCGCCACAACATGACACGCAAGTACGAAAAGGATGTGGAATGCCTGATCGTCGGGGGTGGCCCCGCCGGACTGACCGCCGCGATCTATCTGGCGAGATACCGCCGAAGGATCGCGATTGTCGACGGCGGCAGCAGCCGTGCCGCACTGATTCCCGTCAGCCATAACTATCCCGGCTTCGCGAAGGGGATCAGCGGCCCCGACCTCCTGAAGACGCTCCGGTCCCAAGTGCGGGAATTCGGCGTCTCGATACACGATGGCCACGTGACGGACCTTCGCCGCTCGGACCGCGGTTACGTTGCGGTCTTCGAAGCATCGGAAATTCGCGCAAGTCGCGTACTGGTCGCGACGGGCATCGTGGATAAGACTCCGGATCTGTCGGGCCTCGACGGGGCCGTATCGGACGGGGCGATACGCTATTGTCCGGTCTGCGACGGTTATGACGTGCGGGGCCGCAAGGTCGCTGTGCTCGGCCGTACGCGGGAGTGCTTCGAAAAGGCACTCTTCATGCGCACGTATTCCCGCGACGTGACGATGCTCGATATCGGCGACCCGTCGGATGCCGGCAATGAAGCTGCTTCGGCGCTTGCGGCGGCCGGCGTCCGTCGCTCCACCGCACCGGTGGTCGGGCTGCAGCGCGACGGGCATGGCATCGCCGCCCTATTTCGCGGCGGTCATCGCGAGACTTTCGACACGCTCTATCCCGCGCTCGGCTGCAACGTGCGTTCCGAACTGGGGCTGCGGCTTGGAACGCACCATAATGCGTCCGGCTGCTTCAGGGTCGACGAGCACCAGCGCACCACCGTCGACGGATTGTATGCCGCAGGAGACGTCGTATCGGACCTCCATCAGATTGCGGTCGCTACCGGACACGCCGCGATCGCCGCCACGCACATCCACAAATCATTGCCCCGCAACTTCTGCTGATGGAGCCGGTGTGCGGCCCCTCAAGGTACGCGCAGGCTCACTGGACCGGGCGTCCGCAAGCGTCTCCAATCCGTTCCTGAAATAACTTGTTGGAATTCTTGCAAGAAGCCATGTGCTCTCTATCCGGCAAGCATCCGTTGCACGACGCGATCACGGAAGATGAAGGCATGCATCAAGGCCGCGATGACGTGGAAGCCGATGGCGAAGAGCAGGCCCCATCCGGCTGCTTGATGCCAGCCGCCGACCAGGCGGCCGGCGGCCGATCCGGAAGCGGTCAGCATAGGCAGGAGCCCTCCGGAAAACAGCGGTAGCTGCCAGCCCCGGAACGACGCAAAGAACCATCCGCTCATGGCGGTTGCAAAAACCAGTCCGTAAAGAAGCCAGTGAACGCTCGCCGACGTGAGGCGCTGCCAAGGAGGCAGCGCCTCCGCAGGCGCGACGGGGTGGAAGAGCCGCCAGACAAGGCGCAGGACGATCAACATCAGGATGACAAGCCCGATGGTGATATGCAGTTTCATCGCGTTTCCGGGAGCCATACCCCGCCGGATGTCGGGCATCAGCCAACCGATCGGAAACTGCACTGCGAGCAGCGCCGCGATCAGCCAATGCAAGACCTTCGCGGTCTTTCCGTAAGCGGGTTGTTTTGGCATGCTTGATACTGGTCTCGGTAATGAAGTGGATCGGCCGCAGGCCTAGTCGGCCTTCTTCTCGGCCTTCTCTGCGCCTTCCACGATGTCGCCGTCGGTGAACAGAATGCCCCTGAGGATCTCCCGCCACTCCTTCTTGCGCCGAAGCAAGAATTCGAGATCCATGCCGAAGTGCTTGAACTCTTCTTTTTGCGCATTTTCCATGATCGCGCGAGCTTCCTTGTCCTTCTCGAGCGAAATGCGCTGCTCATACCAGCCGATCGCCTCGGCTTCTTCGACGAGTCCGGTGATCATCCGCGCAAAGGTGCGCGTCTCCGAGGAGAGTTCTGCAGCAGGTTCATGATACTGTTCAGTCGCCTTTTTCGTTCCTACGTCTGGTTTGTGAAAGTGAACGTTGATCTTTGCGTTGCCCGTTTCCGGCGGCTCAACCGGTTAGGCCGGATGTCGTCCTGCCCGCTGAGGCAACAACGCGATGCATCCGACGATGAAAACCGCGAGCACGGCGGATGCAGCGTATCGACTCAATGCCATCCCGCCGTTGGAGAGCGGCTTGTCCAGGAAATCACCGACCGTTGCACCGAGAGGGCGCGTGAGGATGAAGGCGGCCCAGAACAGGAAGGTGCGCGACATGTTCGTCCAAAAGTAGGCCGCGGCGACGATCGCCAGCGCGGCTCCGAACACGACGGCGCCGCCGCTGTAGCCTAATCCCGTGGAGTCCGCCATCCAGTCGCCGAGAGCGGTGCCGAGGGTCTGGGAGAACATGATGGTCGCCCAGTAGAACACTTCTGCCTTGGGCGTGCTGACGCTTTCCACCGAGACGGTCCCGAGCGAGCGGTACCAGACCGCAAGCGATAGCAGCAGGAGAGCGAGGAGGATCGAGCTGCCGCCGAGATAACCGATGCCGAGGGACCGGTCCACGAAGTCGGCAAGCGTTGTTCCCGCCGTCGTCGTGGCCACGATGACCGCCCAATAGAGGAACGGATGAAATTTCCTGGCGCTTATCTGCGCCGCGACCGCGGCGACGAAGAGGGCCGCGAAGATCGCCGTGCCGACGAGATAACCCAGATGCATCGACATCGTCACCGCATCGCCGCCGGTTTCCCCGAGCGTCGTCGCGGCGATCTTTATGATCCAGAAACCGAGCGTGACTGCGGGCACCTTGCTCAGGCTTTCGCGAAGTTGGTCTTTCATGAATGGTTGCTTTCGGTTCGGGCGCATCTGTTGCTGGCGGGGCATTCGGCCTATGACCGGCCGGCAAGGCGGTCCATCGTGGCGACGACTTCGTCGACCGCGGACTTGCAGGCGGCGAGGTCCGGCGAGGCGGCCCGCACGGCGGTGAGCGCACGGTCGATGGCCTTGTCGAGGGTGTGCCAGTCCGCAGCCGCCCGCGGCTTCAATCCGGCTTCCGCCTCGTCCCATGACGTCTCGAGATCCTTCAGGCGCGCCTTCGCCCCGGCCAGGTCGCCCTTGTCCAACAGCGCCTTGCTGTCGGCGACGACGTTCCGAAAGGAAGTGAGATCGCCCAATTTGGGCGAAGCGGCCTGCGCCCGCGTAATGTCGGCGACGATCAGAGGTGGCGACAGGACTGCGACCGACAGCGGGCCTGCACCAAGCAGCGCCGACAGGACGATCCTATGAAAGGTTTTTTGGGCAGACATGTTCGAACTCCATTTTGGTAAGTCTGTGTTGAGGTTCAAGCGCGTTCGTCCGCGGCGACCGAGCGGTCGTGCAGGGTGAGGAACGCGACAAGCGCAACGATGGCGGTGAGAAATCCGAGGCTGGTGTAGACCGAACCGAAACCGAGCCCGCCATATTCACGCGATTGCGAAAGCAGGTCGCCGAGCGAAGCGCCGAGAGGCCGTGTCAGGATGTAGCCGAGCCAAAAGCACAGCACCGCGTTTGCGCCGAGATAGTACGCGGTCGTGACGACCGCGATCATCGCGCCGAACACCATGACGCCCATGTTGAATCCAAGACCCACGGCCTCGGTTGCGAGATCGCCGGCCGCCGTGCCCAGCGCGAACGTGAAAAGGATGGCGGTCCAATAAAAGAGCTCGCGCCGTGCCGTGACGATCGTGTGAATCGAGAGCGTACGCTCCGCGGCGTACCAGGCGGCAAAAGTCGCAGCCAATGCTGCGGCGAATATCGGCGTGCTGACATAAAGGCTCACGCCCATGCCGTCGGTGAGCGCGTCCGTGATCTGGGTCCCGACGACGCTGACGAGCACGACGGACAGCCAGTAGATCCAGGGGACGTAGCGCGACATCCGCATCTGAAGCGTCAGCGCCGCAACCAGCAGCGTCAAAGTGATGCCGTCCGTCACCGCGGTGCCGAGTCCGACATGCACCGCCAGATAGTCGGCCCCGGTCTCGCCGACCGTCGTGGACATGATCTTGATCGCCCAGAACGCGAGCGTCACCTGTGGAACCTTGTTGAGGGCTATCCCGGCGCGGGTTGTTGCGAAATCCATCTCTTTTCCCTTCAGGGCGTCGGTATTCGTGCGCCCTCCCTCATCGTTAGGGGTGCCGACTTAGCGACGACTTAGAGGATGCGCCTTCGTCAGGCTGGATCGGCTAAGCTGGCGCTAAGTGGCTTGAGCCAGACGGGACGGGGGGCATTTTCTGGAGAAGACACATGAACAAGCTGAAGACGATCGTTTGCGCCGCCGCCGTCATGACCTCGGCGGCGGCTCTCGCGGACAATGCCAAGATGGCGTCCAACGATGCGGGGCCCATCGCGCAAGCCAAGATATCAATGGGAGCCGCCGTCGCTGCCGCCGAGAAACACACCAACGGCAAGGCGGTCCGTGCCGAATACGAAAAGGGTAAGGACGGCCGGTGGGCGTACGACGTCGAAGTCGCCAGTGGCACCGACGTGTTCGACGTGAAGGTCGATCCGGACGCCGGCACGGTCATCGCATCGACCAAGGATGCGGCGGACGCCGATGACGAGGGTGACAAGGCCGATTGATCCCCCTTACGCTGCATCAGGCGGCCGGCGGCGGAGGCCCGCCGCCGGCCGCAATGGAACTGAACATGCGCATTCTTCTGATAGAAGACGACCGGATGATCGGAGCAGCCGTGACCCAGGCGCTCAAGGACGCCTCATATGCGGTCGACTGGGTCACGGACGGGGAAACCGCGATCGAGGCGGCCCGCGCGGAGACCTACGACCTCGCACTGCTGGACCTGGGGCTGCCGCCTCCGGACGGGAGCGAAGTCTTAAGGCAATTCCGCAAGACCGGACGTCAGTTGCCCGTGATCATCGTGACGGCGCGCGACGCCATCGACGACCGGATTCACGGGCTCGACCTCGGGGCGGATGACTACATCGTCAAGCCGTTCGAGATCCGTGAACTGCTCGCGCGCATGCGGGCGATACTCAGACGGCAAGGAAGTGGTAGTTCCGCCGTCCTAAGCAACGGCGCGATCAGCCTGGATCCCGCAACCCATGAAGTGGCCCACGCCGGCGAGACATCGCGGTTGACCGCGCGCGAATTCGCACTGCTGCAAGCGCTCCTGCTGCGGCCCGGCACCATCCTGTCGCGCGTGGACCTTGAACGGCATATCTACGGCTGGAACGAGGAGGTCGAGAGCAATGCCGTCGAATTTCTGATCCACGCGATACGCAAGAAGCTCGGCGCTGCGGCGATCCGCAACGTCAGGGGCGTCGGATGGATGGTGGACCGCTCATGCTGATTTCGTCGCTGCGCGGTCGCCTGTTCGCGGGGCTCACCGTTTTCATTGTCGGGACGGGGGTCGCAGCGGGTTACCTGGCCTTCAGATGGGCGTTCGAGGAGGCGATCGAGCTTCAGGATGCCATCCTGCTGCAGGTCGGATCGCTGGCGTCGAAAAGTCACCTAACCGACCTTCCGGCCGAAGGAAGCATCGACGGCGAGGCGCGAGTCGTCATCGACGAACTGACGCCGCGGCCCGGCGATCCCGCGCCGGCAGGTTCGCTTCCCCGCCTGCCGCAGGATCTTCCCGACGGCCTCCAGACGATCAAACGCGGCGCGGAGCAGTGGCGGATCCTGGTCCGGACGCGAAAGGACGGAAGCCGCGTCGCGGTCGGCCAACCGACGGCCAATCGCGATGAAGTTGCGCAGGACAGCGCACTGCGGACCATCGTGCCTCTTGGCCTGCTCGTTCCGGGCCTCATGCTCTTGATCGGCATCGTCATCGATCGAAGTCTGCGTCCGCTGTCGAGGCTGGCGGAGCGTCTGGACGCGAAGCAATCGGCCCATCTGGAAAAGCTGCCGACGGACGGCATCCCGAAGGAATTGCTGCCGTTCGTCGCCTCCATCAACCGTCTCCTCGACCGCATCGGGACGATGTTCGACAAACAGAGACGGTTCGTCGCCGATGCTGCGCACGAACTTCGCAGTCCCATCACCGCGCTTTCGGTCCAAGCCGAAAATCTGGAGCGTGCCGGACTTTCGGAGGACGGCCGGGTCCGGCTGGATTCCCTCAAGGCCGGAATTCGGCGAATCGCCCACCTGCTCGAACAGCTTCTCGCGCTCGCCAGATACGACGCGGACGCGGACGCGGAAATGCCGGATAGCGAGTTCGACCGCATCGTCAAGGAGGTGGTCGCCGACCTGCTCCCGGTCGCTCAGGAACGTTCGATCGACCTGGGATTCGCACGGATCGAAAACGTTTCGGTGCGGGGCGATCCCGTAGCTCTGGCGATGCTCGTTCGAAACCTGATCGACAACGCTCTTCGCCACACTCCGGCCGGCGGTCGGGTGGACGTGAGCCTGTTTCGCCAAGGTGAGGCTGTCATCCTCCAGGTCGTCGATACCGGACCGGGCATTCTGAGCGCGGAGATCGACCGGATCTTCGAGCCGTTCTTCCGCGGAAGCCGTTCGCGGGGCGACGGGACCGGCCTCGGTCTCTCGATCGTGCGGCGCATCGCCGAACGGTGTCACGGTTCAATCCGGCTCGAGAACGTGGGGCCGCCCGATGGACCCGGTCTAAGCGCCTGCGTCAATTTTCCTGCCGTTTCCGAGACGACGTCCCAAGCGTAGTTGCCAACGTATCCATCTACAACGAGTTCTGGCCTTCGGACTTCATCGACAGACGTTCCGGCCTTTCAATATTTCGCCTCTTGGCTTTACATCCCTGGCGACGGGGCAGGGAGGCAAGGTCCGCGGCATCTCGCGTCAACTAGACCACCGTGCCGAACAACCTGCCTATTACGGCGGTGGTGGCAAGGGCGAGCGCTCCCCAGAACGTCACGCGTATCGTTGCACGCAGGATGTGCGCGCCACCCGCCTTCGCTCCGACCGCACCCAAAAGCGCGAGGAAACCCAAGGACGCGGCGGACACCACCGGAACCAACACGCCCGCGGGCGCGATTACCACCATCAGCAAGGGCATGGCCGCGCCGATCGAAAACATGGCCGCCGATGCAAGCGCAGCCTGAACAGGCTTGGCCGCCGTAGCCTCGGATATTCCGAGCTCGTCGTGGGCATGCGCTTTCAATGCGTCCTTGGCCATAAGCTGCTGAGAGACCTGCCGTGCCAACTCGGGTTCGAGACCCCGTTTGACATAAATATCGGTCAACTCTTCGAGTTCGGATTCCGGGTTCTCACTCAGCTCCCGGCGTTCGCGCGCCAGATCGGCGAGTTCGGTGTCGGACTGAGAACTGACCGAGACATATTCTCCCGCCGCCATCGACATCGCGCCCGCAACAAGCCCTGCAATTCCAGCAATCAGCACGTCGTGCGGAGCTGCTGCAGCCGCAGCGACCCCCACAATGAGGCTGGCGGTGGAGATGATCCCGTCATTGGCTCCCAGTACCGCGGCCCGCAGCCACCCGATGCGATAGATAAGATGGTCTTCCGGATGTTGATGGAGACGGATCATTCCGCTGTTTCCTGTCTGATGGTTTCGAGTCGAACGCAGGGTAAAATGCCTTCGTCGATCTCAATCACCCTCGTCGTCAAATCCCACGCCGATCCGCCGTTCCTTCCGCCAAATCACATGGCAGGGCCGCCGGACCCGATCAGTCTCGATCACCAGGATGAACCGATGCGGAATGCCGACCGGACTCTCCACTTCCAATGCTGCGCCCGTTCGCGAAATGTTGCGGACGGTGCAGTCGATCACGGCGCCGTCGAACAGTATCTTTCCGGCTTTTAAAACGCGATGTCGCGATGCTTTCCGCTTGTCGTTCATCTCAAGCACCAAGGTAGGTTTGACAAAAGATTGAACGTCGTTCGCCTTCATCGGCGTCGGCACAAGTTGCTTGCGATCGACCAGCCGAAAAGATGCTCGCCCCAAATCGTGAGGCGCGCGCCGATCGTCCGTCCCACGGGCGACGAGACAGTCAACGACGATGCCGCGGCGACGCCCGTAGCGCCGACGATGTCCAATGGGTAATGGGCGCCGAGGTAAATGCGGGCCCAGCCCACGGAGAGGCCGAGGAAAACGGCGCATGCCCCGGCACGACGTGAGGGTATTGAGGCGGATGCCAAAAGTGCGAAGCCTAGCGCGAAGAGCAGGGTGCTGTGATCGCTTGGAAACGAGCTATCCGGAGCGTGATTGAGAAAATTGCGGATCTGCAGAATCGCGAAAGGACGGGGATGCATCCAAAGCGATGAAATGGCGACCGCCAACGCCAGCGCCAAAAGCGTCGACAGGCCCGCATCGACGGCGGCCCGCCGCTCCGCATGCGTCCCGAAAATCCACAGGAGGGCGAGCATGAACGGGCCGAGGTACACGGCCGATTGAGCCAGCAGCATCGCGAAGTTGAGTTGCGCTCCCGTAAGCGTCGGAGCCGCCGCAATCGCTTCGAAAAGGCGATTATTGAACGTGTCGAACATTTAGGATCCGGATGGCGGCCATGAGTTGCGGCTCGAAACACCCGTCCAGACTTAGGGCAGAATGAGGAACCGGCCGCGGGGGACGCGCCGTCACGATCGAGCGACGTACCGGGCGCGGTCGCTCGCTACAATCGACGACGAACCGGTCCGATTTCGCAGGTCTCCGGCCGAAGCCATCGGTTTCAATGAGGCCGCCGGAGAAATCGGTCGAAACGTCTTTGCCATGGTGCTTTCCGATTTTCCCGGCCGGTGCTCGAGAACATCGCCGGCGCCGCAGCACCACCTCGGAGTCGCGGAGGATCGACCCGGCCTGAACGGCCAGGCTTGCGGCGCGCAAAAGGGTCAATCTTTCGGGGGGCGCCTCTTCCTCACGCCCTCGCCGGTCTGCCCATCGGGAAAGATGAACTCGATGGAGTAATGATCCTCCATTGCTTTCCGGATGGCGTCGTGGACGGCGCGGCGGCGGGCGTCGAGACGTCCTTCCGGAGCGGCTTCGATCTTGATCAACGTCCGCGTGCTGACGTTCACAAGCTCTCCGAGTCTTGCCTGCGAAATATTCAGGAGGCCGCGCGCCGCCCTGATCATCGCCGCGCTTATCGGGGGATCTTCGATGGATTTTGTTTTCGCCAATGGGAGAGCCTCGTTAACGGGGAATTAACCTTAACAAATTTTTCCTTCACATAATAGGAAGGAAAACTTGCTTCTGCGATCTTGCTGCGGCATGATGATCCCAACGCAAGAGGAGCAGTCATGTACTACCAAGAATATATCGGAAGCGCGGCTTGGCGGACCAACCCGGTCCGCTTGCGCGAATTCGAAGCCGCGCGCTTCGAATGCCGCCTGTGTCCGGCCGCCGCATCCGACGGCACGCCGCTGGAGGCGCACCACCGCACCTACGAACGGTTCGGCTGCGAGGCCGACGGCGACCTCACCGCACTTTGCAGGAACTGCCATCATCAGGTGACGTCGTTTCAGCGCGCCGGGCGTTACGCGCTCATCGCCCCGCTGCGCGCCGATGTCCGGCGCCTGACGGTCAGCGTGCCTCTGTTCGACCCGACGCGCATGGAGCCGGTCCGATGACCGCGGAGAAGGTCCGGCTGCGTCTCACCGGCACGCGTCCGCTGCTGATGCACAGTTCGCGGTTGTCGGATCCGCTCGACCCGGTCACGAAGAGGCTCGCCAAGCTCACCGGAAAGCGACCGAAGACCGAAGCCGACCACATCGAGATCGGACGCATCGAGTGGCACGGCGGACTCTGGCTTCACAACGGATTGCCGTGCATCCCGGCCGAGGCCTTGCAATCGACGTTCAAGTCGGTTGCCAAGACCGAGCGGCGCGGCCAGCAGGCAAAGGCCGGGATCCTCATCGAGGCGCCGGCGCTGCTCGAGTACGGCGGTCCGACAGACATGGATGAGTTGTGGCGCGACGAGCGCTTCAGTCTGCGGGTACCGGCGAAGGTCGGCAAGGCGAGGACGATCAGGACGCGTGCACGGTTTCCGGAGTGGAGCGTGGAATTCGAAGTTTGGTTCCTGCCCTCGCTGGTCAACCGGGCGGACGTGCTGACCACCTATTCCACGGCCGGGTTCCTGTTCGGGTTGGGAGATTGGCGGCCCAACTACGGAACGTTCCTGGTGGAGGAAGTCAAATAGCAGCTTGGGGGGCGTGGCCCGGCGAGGCATGGCACCGTCCGGCGTGGCAACGAGGGAGAGCCCGTAACAGGGCTCTCCCATCCAAGGCAATCGAGAACGGCGAGGATCGTCAACGTGCCCTTCGGCGCGGACGGGAGAGGCTTGCGTGATGACTACGGGAAACAAGATGACGAACCAGTCGAGCCACGGCCATCGTGGCCGCGAAGCCGGCATGGACGTCGCTGCGAACGGCGGTAGCTGCGAATGGCCGCGCGCGCTTCTTCTGTGGCGGACGGTGCCGGCGCACGGCTTCGATTTCATGCGCCGCGCCGCCGTGACCGAATGCATGCGCCGCACCTCGTCCACCATCGACGTCTGGCGTAAGGCCGTCGGCGGCGACGCCGCGAGCGCGATGGGCATGGCGCTCCGCATGGAAATTCCGTCCGAGATCACCGCCCGCACCGATTTCGTGATGACCGTGCTTCTTAACAGCGCGTTGCGCGGCAGCGCGGGCGCCTCGCTGGTCCTGTCATATCTGCTGCGCCGCATGCCGATCGACCGCGTGCTCCGCAGCCGTCTCGCGACGTCCTGGCTGGCGCACAACTTCCGGACTGCGTGGCCCGAACTCGACCGCGGTCGGACCGGACGGCTCGGCGGCGCCCGCCAAGGGGAGGATTCGAAGTGAGGCTCCAGATCCTTTCCGACCTGCACGTGGAATTCTACGGCACCACGTCCATCCCGCCGTGCGTCGAAGGCACCGATCTCGTCATCGTCGCCGGCGACACCTGCCAGGGCCTGGTCAAGGCGATCGAACTGCTGCGGCGCGCGTTTCCCGACGTCGAGGTCGCGACTGTCGCCGGCAACCACGAATATTACGGCTACGAACTGCCTTCCGAACTCGAAGCGGGCCGCGTCCGCGCCAAAGAACTCGGCGTGCATTTGCTTGAGAACGACGTCGTCAAGATCGGACGCGCGCGCGTTGTCGGGTGCACGTTGTGGACCGACTACTGCCTCTTCGGCGCCGGCTTGCGCGAGGCTGCGATGCGCACCGCCGCCGACGGGCTGCTGGACCATAAGAGGATCAAGTGGCGCAAGGATCCGTGGGCGCGGTTTCGGCCGCAGGAAGCGGCCCTGCTGCACGCGCGGTCCAGACAGTTCTTGGAGACGGCACTTTCGCAGCATCATGACGGGCCGACGATCGCCGTCGCGCACCACGCCGTCACGCTCGATGCCGTGGCGCCGCAGTTTCAACGCTCGTTGTTGACCGCGGCCTACGCCTCCGAACTTCTGCCGCTGGTCGACCGCCATCAGCCAGCGGTTTTCGTGACGGGCCACACGCATTTCTCGATGAACCTCCGACGCGGTCGCACCAGGCTGGTCAGCAATCCGCGCGCCTACCCGGGCGAAAACCGCTCGTTCGACCCCGCCTTCACCATGGAGATCTCCGATGCATGAGCTGCTGCGCCTCTTCGCCATACTTTGCATGCCGCAGGTACATCCGCCCTAGCGATGTCCGGCCCCCCGACGATGAAGCAACTTCACCATGGAGACCACGATGCCCGAACCCCGAAGCCGTTTCGCCATAGTCCACACGCCGCAGGTGCATCCGCCGTAGCGGACGAGTTCGACAACCATCAATCAGGAAGACCACAGTGACCAGCAAGCGAGATACCAAGAGCAAATCGAAGAAGGCCGCCATCCGCAGCCGTGCCGTGACGCCGGAGGATAACGGTGCCGTGCCGGCGGGGATGCAGGCCGGCGGCGCGGCGCCGTCCGCCGCCCTCGGTCCATTGGAGTTTGCCGTCTACCGCAGCGACTGGCGCGCGTCGCTGAAATACCGCGACCACGTCGCCGTCATGTCGGCCCGGCGCGAACACGAACTGATGGTGCGACAGCTTCAGGAGCAGGCCATGGCGGCGGTCGCGAAGTCCTCGGCGGCCGGCAAGACGCACGCGCGCAGTTCGTTCGCCGCCCTGCGCCGGCGCGCGGCACAGGACATCGAGGACGAGGATATCGACACGGGCCGGTCGGCGAAGGCCGCCCCCGAAGCGGTCACCGCCGGTCGCGTCGCGGCGCGACTCCTATTCGCACGGCAGATCGATGCGCAGCCGGGGCTCGCGGACGCAATTCGAAGCGGCTCGCCTGTGGTCGTCATCGACGTTCCGAACGCCGAACTGTTCAACAGGCTGATCCGCAACTGGAAGGACGTGGTCCTTCCGCCGTCGACGCGTTTTCTGCAGGCGGCAGCGGGCGGTGCCGGCGGCGACCGCGAACAATACGACGCGGTGTATGTCATCGCCAAGGAAGCCATCAAACCGAGAGAGCGCGACGGCATGCAGGACATGGCCCTCGCGGTGGTGTCGCTGGCGTTGCCGGTGATCGCTTTTTCGCCGCTCGGAGCGACGCATCTCCCGGAGGCGTTCCTGCGCGCCTCGCGGCACCGGATTGAAATTCCGCGGCTCGATCCCGACACGATCGCGCACACCGTCAGGATCGTGACCGGCCGGCCCTGCCGCGACCTGCTGGATGCGGCCACCGCAGCCATGCTCGGTCCGGACGAACTCGTCATCGCGGTGCGTTTCGACCGTTCGCCGGCGGAATGCATGGCGGAGTTGCGCCGCCTTGCCGCGGACAAGACCGCTACGCTGAGCGTGAGCGACCTTACGCTGGACCAGTTGCATGGAATGGATGAGGCCGTCGCGTGGGCTCGCTCGACCATCGTCGATCTCGCGGCCTGGAAAAGGGGCGAGATCGGTTGGGACGCTGTCGACTACGCCGCCGTTCTCAACGGGCCGCCGGGCACGGGCAAGACCACCTTCTGCCGTCTATTTGCGGAGGCCGCAGGCATTCCGATGGTGAGCGCGACGCTCGCCCGATGGCAATCTTCCGGCGAGGCGCACTTAGGTCATTTGTTGCGCGCGATGAGACAGGACTTCGAAAAGGCGCGCTCGCAAATTCCCTGCGTGATGTTCATCGACGAGGTGGATTCTTTTCCAAATCGCGCGAAGCTGACACATTCCTACAAGGAGTATCAAATTGAAGTCGTGAACGCGGCACTTGCTGAGATTTACGCGCACCCCGGATTAATTTACCTGGCGGCGTCGAACGACATCACGCGCTGCGACCCGGCGCTCGTCCGCGCCGGTCGTCTCAACCGGATCATCCAGGTCCCGCTGCCGGGCTTGGCCGACCTCGAGAAGATGTTCAGGATGAGGCTCGGACCGGACCTTGCCGGCACCGACCTCGACGAAGTGTGCGAACTGGCCCTCGGGGGCGCCGGCGCCGATGTCGAGCGCATCGTCAAGGACGCGCGCCGATATGCCCGCCACCAGGGAAGGCCGCTTGCCGCCGCCGACCTCCGCAAGGCGGTGGTCGCCGAGGACGATCGTCCGGAAACATTGAAGCGACGTGCCGCCGTCCACGAAGCCGGACATATTTTGATGGACGTGCTTTTCTACGGTCCGGACAATGTGCACGCCAATATCGCCGCAATTGGCGGCAACGGCGGCGCCGTCGTCAGGACCGACGGGCCGAGGCTCGTCGGCGACTACGAAGACTACTTTCTGCGGCTGCAGATGCTGTTGGCCGGACGAACCGCGGAGGAGGTCGTGTTCGCGCGGGCCAGCCACGGCGCCGGCGGCTCGGCCGGATCCGACCTCGAACGGGCAACCGGCGTCGCCGCCGCGATGATCGCTTCTTTCGGCCTGGCCGGTCCGCGCCCCCTGCTTTACCTCGGCGCCCGCGACCAGCGCGACGAGTTGTTGGCCCACGCCGACGTGCGTCAGGCCGTCAACGAGGAGTTGACCAAGGCGGTCGGTGCCTGCCGGCTCCTGCTGGAAACTTACCGGCCGGCGCTCGATGCGGTCGCCGAACGTCTGATGGCGGTCGGGCGCATCGACGGCGCCGCGGTCGCCGACGCCATTCGGCGCCATCCGGCGCTTTCGGGATCCGGGCAGCGGCCGGTGGCTACGCGGACGGACGCTGGTATCGAATCGTCCTTGCCCACGGCGAACGGAACGTCTCCGGTAGGTGGCGTCCGATGATTTTACTCAACAGCACCGGCGCGACGCCGGAGTACGCACTGACGTCCGACGCCGGGACGAGGTGCTTGGATCGCGAATCCTTGGAACGCATGGCCGCGCGGCTGGAAGCAAGCGGAGGATATCGAATCCTTCGGCGGCTGGAGCCGCGCGAGAACTACCACGTACCCGACGGCACCCCGACGCGGCGTGGCGTATTCGTCGACGTCGAGACCACCGGCCTGGATCCTGCGACGGACGAAATCGTGGAGCTCGCCATGGTGCCGTTTGACTTCAGCAGCGACGGCAGGATCTTCGCGGTCCACGAATCCTTCAGCCGGTTTCGCGATCCGGGCCGGCCGATTCCCGCCGCCGTTACCGCGCTGACGGGCATCTCCGACGCGATGGTCGCCGGCGCATCGGTTGACGCGGCAGAGATCGAAGCGTTTCTCGGACCCGCCGCGCTGGTGGTCGCCCACAACGCCGCCTTCGACCGTCGTTTCATGGAGCGGCTGTGCGGCGCGTTCGCGACGCTGCCGTGGGCGTGCTCATGGGCCGAGGTGCCTTGGGCGGATGAGAGCTTCGATAGCGCGAAACTGGCCCATCTGGCGGCCGCGCATGGCTTCTTCCACGAAGGTCATCGCGCCGTACACGATTGCCGTGCCGGCATCGAGATCCTTTCCCGTACTTTGCCGCGTAGCGGCCGGTCCGCCCTTGGCGTCCTGCTGGAGTCGGCCCGCCAGCCGCGCTGGCGGGTCTCGGCGGTGCGGGCGCCTTTCGAGCGCAAGGATTCCCTGAAGCGCCGCGGCTACCGGTGGTGCGACGGGAGCGACGGCCGGGCACGGGCCTGGAATGTCGATGTTGCCGACCACGCACTCGAAACCGAACTGGCGTTCCTCCGAAGTGAGATCTACCGCCGCCACGACGCCGACATCGACGCGCGGTCCATCAGCGCCTTCGAGCGCTATTCCTGTCGCGCCTGACGGCCCCGAAGTTGGAGAATCGCGATGCGGAGAACAGCAGCGACCGACCGGGTCACGATCAGGCCTGATCCCTCGCAATGGAGGGACGACGAGATCATGACGCTCCGCGAAGCGGCGGCACTGTTCTGGCCGGATGGTCCTTTCTCGGAGCGGACGCTCCGCACGGCCGTGCGCGACCGGCGGCTTCCGATCTCGCAGGTCGCCGGAAAATTCTTCGTGACCAAGGCCGCGCTGCGGGTTCTGTCGGTGTGCGAACCCCTCCGCCCCGTACCCCATGGTGCCGCCGCACTCCAAGGGGGCGGTGGCTTTGAGAACGATTTGGCCGCAATCCGGCGCATGCGCGAAAGCTAAGTTCTGCGGCTCGGCCGGATTGAAGAGGTCTCTTCCTGCCGCAAGCGCTCCAAGGCTGCGCCCGGCATGAAGCGCAGGCACCCGACAATTCCATTTTCCAGCACGTCTCTGACCGCCCGAATCCTTGGCGATCGCCACGGAAAACCCTGTCGGGCAACTAGATCACGGCGTTTCCGATGGCGCCGGCCGGCCGCTTCTGTCCGTTAGGTCCTTGGTGCATCGTCCCTCCCATCATTGACGACAGTCACGGCGAACTCTGCCGCCGTATAGATGCGTCCGTCGTCGATGATGCTGACGAATGGAATTCCCTGGTCCAGAAAGTCTACGGCGGTCTCCAACGCGTGCTTTCTGGTTTCTCTGACTACCTTTATGATCCCGCCCGTCTCTCGGGGCTTACCCTGTACAATGAACATTGTTTACGCCCCTGCTTCGCGCCAGGCATGGCAATCAACGATGGCGGTTGGATCGAAGCAAGTCTAGCGAGTTGGCCCCGATTGTCGAAAGACCTTCAGTGGGCGTGACCAACCGGCTCCGCCATGTGAAATTCCTGAATGTCCTCTTTGCCGTTCGCCGACAAAATAAGCCGCGCGTTGAATTCGTGCGGTTCGGCCGGGGCCGCCCCGCTCTCGAGCGTGGAAAGATCTCCCGACGACGCCGCAAGAACGAGGGTTTCCGGTCCTGCGGCGCGATCGATCACCACGACCGCCTTCAACCCGTCGGTTCGCCGGCTCAGTGTCAGCCGCATCCGCTCCCCCGCCGGCGTGCCGGCAATCGAAAGCACCCCATCCGCAAGTTCGCTGCGGACTTCGAATGGCAGCGGAGAGTGATGCTCTCGCGGTGTCTGGGCGTCGTCTGTCATCGACGACACCCGGACGCTCGCAATGGAGAGCGCGGGCACGTGCTCGAGCATCTCATGCCGGAGGTTTTCAGCCAAACGGTCTGCGTCGGCCATCGGCATGTTGCCGGGGACGCGCACGCCGATGTCGGCGAGCAGGCGATGTCCCGACCAGCGCGCCTTGACATCAAGGACCTCACGGACGCCGTCGACGTGCCCGGCGGCGTGCCTTATCTCGTCGGTGACGGCGGGGTCGACTCCGTCGAGCATCCGGACGAACACCGCCTTGGACGACTGCCAGACGATGCCGAAGATGGCGATGGTGATGAGAAGTCCGACGATCGGGTCGGCCAGCGGAAATCCCAGCCACACGCCGACCGCTCCCAAGACGACAGCGAGACTTGTGAAGCCATCAGTGCGCGCGTGATAACCATCGGCGATGAGCGCGGCGCTGTTGATCTCGCGCCCGACCCGGATCCGGAAGACGGCGACGGCCTCGTTCCCGAGAAATCCGATGATGCCGGCGGCCACCACCCAGGGAATGAAAGCGATGCTTTGCGGGTGGATCAGGCGGTCCACGGCTTCGTAGCCTGCGAACACGGCGCTGAACAGGATGATCGCCACGATGGCCACCCCGGCCAAGTCTTCGACCCGTCCGAGACCGTACGTGAAAGTCTTGCTCGGCTTGCGGCGCGCCAGGACAAACGCGATCCAGAGAGGAATCGCGGTAACGGCATCGCCGACGTTGTGAATGGTGTCGGCGAGGAGCGCTACGCTACCCGAGATCATGACGACCACAAGCTGCAGGACGGACGTGATCGCCAGCACGACGAACGACCACTTGATGGCCCAGATACCCTTCGTCGTCGTCGCGATGGTGGGGTCTATCGATCCGTGCGTGTGGCCATGGCCCTTGCCGTCGTTCGGCCCGTGGCCGAGCCCTAGCGATTGCCCTTGGGGCGACATCCCGAACCAGTCTTGGATTTGCTTCAACATGTCATACCTTCGGTTCTATTCGGCCGCGCGGCTTGGGATGAATGCACTGTCGGGCTTCGTCTGTGCTTTGGCGGTTGCGAAGTAGGAGTAGAGCGCCGGCAGCACCAGCAGCGTCAGCAGGGTCGCGCTCAACAGCCCCCCGATCACGACGGTCGCCAACGGCTTCTGCACTTCCGCACCCGTGCCTGTCGCAATCGCCATGGGCACGAAACCCAGGGAGGCGACCAGCGCGGTCATGATGACCGGGCGAAAGCGGGTGAGGGCGCCCTGGCTGATGGCCAGATGGGTGCCTACACCGTCCCGGATGAGCTTTCGGATCTGGCTGAGCATCACTAGTCCGTTGAGGACGGCGACACCCGACAGGGCTATGAATCCGACCGCCGCCGAAATCGAGAACGGCATGCCGCGAAGCCAGAGCGCGGCGATGCCGCCGGTCAGCGCCAACGGCACGGCGCTGAACACGATGAGCGCGTCTCGGAGCGAACCCAACGCGCCGAACAGGAGAAGATAGATCAACAGAAAGCAGCCCGGCACGACGATCATCAGACGCTGACGCGCGACGGAGAAGTTCTCGAACTGTCCGCCCCAGGTCAGGAAACTCCCCGGCGGGAGCTTGACCTGCTCGTCGACCTTGGCCTGCGCCTCCGCGACCAGGGAGCCGATGTCGCGTCCGCGGACTTCGGCGGTCGCGACGACGCGCCGCTTGCCGTTTTCGCGGCTGATCTGGTTGGCGCCCTCGGTCTGCTCGAACGTAGCCAACGTCCGCAGCGGGACGGAGGAGGAAGGAGCGTTCGGATTGGCGTTCGGAAGCGGGACCGGAAGGTCCTCAAGTGCCGAGATGTCGTTGCGCAACGCGTCGTTGAGGCGCACGACGATCTGGAATCGGCGGTCGCCCTCGAAGACGAGTCCCGCGGGACGACCGCCCACGGCGGTCTCGATCAGGTCCTGCACCAACGCCAGGCTGAGACCGCGCCGGGCTATCTCGGATTTGTCTATCTTGATCTCGAGAAACGGAAGACCCGCCGTCTCCTCTACCTTGACGCTTTCGGCGCCCTCCACTTGGCGCAGCACGTCGGCGACCCTGCTTGCGGTCCGCTGCATCTCCGCGAAGTCGTCGCCGAAGACCTTCACGGCAAGGGCTTCTCGCACCCCCGCGATCAGTTCGTTGAACCGCATCTGGATCGGCTGCGAGAAGCCGACCTTATTGCCCGGCAGTTTAGCGGCTTCCGCCTCGATCCGTCTAATCAGGTCGTCCTTCGTCATGCCGGGATCGGGCCACTCGCTCTGCGGCCTGACAATGATGTAGGTGTCGGATGCGTTAGGCGGCATCGGATCGGCAGCGAGATCCGGAGTTCCGGTGCGGGAGAAGACGAACGCCACTTCGGGAAACTTGCTGATCTGGCGTTCGATCAGAAGCTGCATCCGCTGCGACTGCGCCAGCGCCGTACTCGGCACGCGTTTGACCTCCATGACGATGTTCTTCTCGTCGAGCGTCGGCGTGAACTCCTGCCCAAGGCGGACGAACAGCAGGATGGCGCCGACAAACATCAGCGCGGCGACCACCATCACGGGCAGCGGCCTTGCAATCGTCCGGCTCAGCAATGGCGCGTATCCGGACTTCAGCCGTCGGACGAAATAGTTCTCGTCCTCGCGCACGGGCTTCGAAACCGCGATAGCGATGGCGGCTGGAATGAAGGTGAGCGAGACAACGAATGCGGTCGCGAGCGCGATCATGACCGTCAGCGCCATCGGCTCGAACGTCTTGCCCTCGACGCCCGTGAAGGCCAGGAGGGGCACGTAGACGAGGATGATGATGATCTGGCCGTACACCGACGGACGGATCATCTCCGAGGTCGAAGCCGTCACGGTGGATAGCCGCTCTTCGAGCGACAGGGTTCGGCTAAGGTCGCGCTGCCGTTCGGCAAGATGGCGCAGGTTGTTCTCGGCGATAATGACGGCGCCGTCGACGATCAGTCCGAAGTCCAGCGCGCCCAAGCTCATGAGGTTGGCGCTGATCCGCCCCTGCAGCATACCGGTGGCGGTGACCAGCATCGTCACGGGGATCACGCAGGCGGTGATGAGGGCCGCGCGCATGTTGCCCAGCAGCAGAAAAAGGACGGCTATGACGAGGAGCGCGCCTTCGGCCAGATTGCTCGCCACCGTATGGATCGTCGCGTCGACCAGTTGCGTCCGGTTCAAGACGGTATGCGCATAGATGCCCGGCGGCAGGGTACGGCTGACCTCCTTGATCCGGACGTCGGCGGCCGCGGCGACCGTCCGGCTGTTGCCGCCGATCAGCATCAACGCCGTACCGAGCACGACCTCGCGCCCGTCGACACTGGCGCTGCCGGTGCGCAGTTCGCGCCCGATCGCGACGTCGGCGACGTCCCGCACCCGCACGGGAATGCCGCCGCGGGTGGTGACGACGATGTTGGAGATGTCGTCCATGTTCTCGACGCGCCCGGCGGCGCGCACGACGTAACCTTCGCCGTTCTGCTCGATGTAGTTCGCCCCGCGGCTGACGTTGTTGGCTTCGATCGCCGCGATCACCTGACCGAACGATAAGCCGTAACCGACCAGCTTCGCCGGATCCGGCTGGACCTGGAACTGTTTGACGAAGCCGCCGATGGCGTCGGCGCCGGCGACACCCGGCACCGACTTCATCTGCGGTCGGATCACCCAGTCCTGCACCGTGCGCAGGTACACCGTCCGCTGGAACTCATCGGTGAGACGCTCGCCTTCGGGCGTCAGATAGCTGCCGTCGGTCTGCCATCCGGGCCTGCCGTCACGGACCGGAGCGGTCGTGCCAGGCTTTTCATATTCGACCGCCCACCAGTAGATCTCGCCGAGCCCCGTGGAAACCGGTCCCATCCTGACCTCCACGCCCGGCGGCAGGCTGGGCTTGACGTCGTTGATCCGCTCCGACACCATCTGGCGCGCGAAGTAGATATTGGTGCGGTCGGCGAACACCGCGGTGATCTGCGCAAAGCCGTTACGGGAGAACGACCGAGTGGACTCCAGCCCCGGTATCCCCGCGAGCGCGGTCTCCAACGCGACGGTGACCTGCTTTTCGATCTCTATCGGCGTAAGCGACGGCGCGACGGCATTGACCTGCACCTGGACGTTGGTCACGTCCGGAACGGCGTCGATCGGCAGCTTGGTCAGCGACCAGAGACCGGACGCTGCGGCGACGAGCGTGACGAGCAGGACCAGCCACCGGCGCTTTACAGAAAAGTTGACGATCCACTCGATCATCGCTCAGTCCTCTTCGCCGGGCTTCGACAGTTCCGCCTTCAGCGAGAACGTGTTCGACACCGCGATGGTCTCGCCGGCTGTAATGCCCGAAACGATCTCGACGGATTGGCCATCACGCTGGCCCAACACGACGTCGCGCTTTTCGAAACCCTGCTTGGTGCGGACGAAGACGGCTTTGCGGCCTCCGACGTTTTGGACGGCGCCGAACGGCGCGACCACGGGAGCGGTGTGCTCCTCGATGGCGATGGCCGCCGTGACAAACGACCCGGGCCGCCAGCGCCCGTCGGCGTTATCGATGGCCGCAACGACGCGCGCGGTACGGGTGTCCTTGTCGAGTAGTGGGCTAACGAAGGCGATCTTCGCGGTGCCTACCTCCGGTTGCCCGCGCGTCGCGATGTTGACCGCTTGTCCCTCCCTGACCGCAGGCAGATCGGCCGAGGAGACGGACAGATCGATCCAGACGCGGCCGAGGTCGACAATGACGAAAATCTCGGTTTCGAGATTGTCGCGACCGACGGCCGTACCAAGTTCGACCCGTCGTTCCGCGATTCGTCCCGAGATGGGAGCACGCACGTTCTGGCTGCGCAGGAGAGCGTCGGCGGCTTGCGGAAGCGCTTCGATTTCATCCGCCCGCACGCCCAGTGCCAGCAGCTTTTGTCGCGCAATATTCAGGCGCATCGAAGCCTGAGCCGCCGCGTTCCGCGAGCGGATGTACTGCTGTTCCGGAACGGCGCGTCCCTCCCAAAGGGATTTGTCGCGGGCAGTAAGATCCTGCTGCAACTCGTTCGAAAGGCGGGCCGCCAGATACTCGCTCTTGGCGTCGGCGACCTCCCGGCTCTCAAGGACTGCAAGGATTTCGTCCTTGACCACGTCGTCGCCGATATTTTTGCGTAATTCGGCGACCGTACCTGACAATTTGACTGCCACATGGGCCACCCGGCCGGCATCGGGCACGACGGTACCCGGAACGGTGAGACGCTTGACGATCGTGGCGGGTCCGACGCTGCGCTCCTCGATCTCTGCAAGCTTAATGCGCTCGTCGTCCATCGCCACAACAGTCGACTTGTTCGCGGAGCCGACGGGCTTGGTGTCGCGCTGCGCGACGGCCGCCGGAACCCCGAAACCGACGAAGCGCTGCAACGCCGGAGCGCCGAACGCCAGTGCGGCAACCAGGACAAGGGCTGCGACGACGGTAATTGGTCGGATGGCCATACGGGACTACTGACGGTTGCTGGTGTGGGACGGCTATGTCGACGTCACAGGTATCGCGAGATCGCCTTGAACTCGGCGAGCACGCTTTCCGTCGAGTTTGCCTTCCCACCGTTGGCGGCGGTGTCAAGGCAATGGTCGACGTGATCGTGAATCAGCGTCTTCTTCGCCTCGCTGATGGCCTTCTCGACGGCATGGAGCTGCTGCGCCAGGTCGAGGCAGGGGCGGCCGTCCAAGAACATCTCGATCACCTTGTGAAGGTGACCTTCTGCGCGCTTCAGACGCTTGAGGATTCCCGGGTGAGTTACGTGCACATGATCATTGGCCATGGGAAGCATGTATCCCCCCGGGGGGGATATGACAAGCTGATTGCGTAGAATAGGGGGGTAGGCTCAAGGCACACACTTTGCGAGCCTACGGGACGATGGGCCGCATCTCGAACAGCGCGTCCACAATAGGACAATCCGGAACTTTATTGCGCGTGCACTGCGCAGCCATTTCGGACATCACTTTTTCCAGGCGCCGAAGGTCTTTAATCTTCTGACGAATATCGGCGAGATGCCCGATCGCGATTTCGTGGACCTCTCCGCAGGTGTAGGCGTCTCCGTCGACCAGATGGAGCAGCCCGCGCAATTCATCTAGGCTAAAGCCAAGCTTTCGACCCCGGCGTACGAAATGCAGACGTCTAAGGTGATCCAAATCGTAAACGCGATAGCCAGCCGCGCTGCGCGCTGGGATCGGCATGACGCCGATCTTTTCATAGTATCGGATCGTCTCAACGTTTACGCCGCTGCGCTCGGACAAAATTCCGATAGAAAACTCATCAGTTTGCGTCATCGCAGCCTCACGCTTCTGTGAAGAATTTTCGCTTGACCCTGTAGTCCCTACAGGCCGTACGGTCACCCTAGACACACTGCGGGAGCTAATTCAATGACGGCGCAAAACGAGACAGCAACGCTGCTTCTCGCATCCAAGACATCGCAGAAGGGTCTCTACGGGGCGTCATTGTTGTCGGTTGGCGGCATCCTCGCGGCACTGGGTGCTGCGACTTGTTGCGTGATTCCGTTCGCCCTGTTTATCGCGGGCGTCAGCGGGGCTTGGGTTGGCAACCTGACGGCGCTCAAGCCCTATCAGCCGGTGTTTGTCGGGATTGCAATCATGTGCCTCGGCTTCGGGTTTTATTCCATCTACCGCAAACCCAAAGCCGCCGATTGCGCTGAGGGGTCCTACTGCGCCCGGCCGTCGTCCGGTCGGAACGCAAAGATCGGCCTGTGGCTCGCGACCGTCTTGACCGTCATCGCTCTGGGCTTCCCCTACATCGCTCGCCTTTTCCTCGACACTTGAAAGTAAGGAGAACATCCATGAAAATTCTGCCGATCGTCGCGCTGGCGGCCGCCTTGGTCTCGTCCAGAGCAGCATTCGCCACCGAGCAAACCGTGACGCTCAACGTCGCCAACGCGACCTGCGAGCTCTGCGGCCCGGTCGTGAAGCGCTCGCTCAGTCGCGTATCCGGCGTACTCGATGTCCAGATATCGGAGGCCGACGGAGCCGCGATTGCAATGGTGCGCTTCGAGGACAGCCGCACCAACGTCGCCGCGCTTGTCATGGCGACCACCAACGCAGGCTATCCCTCGAAATTCGTGCAGTAAGGCCGGATTATGACAGATGGCTGCACGCCTGCCCCTAACAATGACAACCATTACGATCTCGTCGTCGTTGGGGCGGGGTCGGCGGGCTTCTCAGCCGCGATCACAGCCGCCGAGCAAGGCGCGCAGGTCGCTCTTATCGGGCACGGCACGATTGGAGGGACCTGCGTCAACATCGGCTGCGTGCCATCAAAAACGTTAATCCGGGCCACCGAGGCGGTGCACCACGCCAACATCGCACCGACCAAATTCGATGGTCTCGAAAGCAGCGCTCGCGTGACCGATTGGGCCGCGCAGATCGCCCAGAAGGACGCGCTGGTCGCCAGCCTGCGGCAAGCGAAGTATGCCGACCTGCTGCCGGCGTACAACAACATCGCCTACCGCGAAGGCCCCGCGCGGCTCGTCGAAGGCGGCATCGAAGTGAATGGTCGACGTCTGGCGTCCGAGCGTGTCATCATCGCGACGGGCGCTCGCCCGGCAATGCCTGCTCTTCCCGGAATAGGCGATGTATCGCCGCTCGACAGCACGACGGCGCTTGCTCTGAGCAAGTTGCCACGATCGATGATCGTAGTCGGCGGTGGCTACGTCGGGACCGAGCTCGCGCAGATCTTCGCTCGCGCCGGTGTCGCGGTGACGCTGGTCTTCCGGAGCCGCCTCCTGCCGGAGGCTGAGCCGGAAATCGGACAGGCGCTCGCGAGCTACCTGGCCGACGAGGGGATTACGATCATTGGAGGGCTCGCTTACGATTCCGCCCGCAAGGCCAAGGACGGTGTCGAGTTAACGATCAACCGGAACGGCAGCCTTGAGACACTGACCGCGGAGCGGCTTCTGTTAGCGACGGGCCGGACCGCGAACGTTGAAAACCTCGGACTGGTCGAGGCGGGCGTCTCACAAGCGTCGTCGGGCGCGATCATCGTCGACGACAGAATGCGCACGTCTAAAGCGGGCATCTATGCGGCTGGTGACGTTACCGGCAAAGACCAGTTCGTCTATATGGCCGCTTATGGAGCGAAGCTCGCGGCAAAGAACGCGCTGAACAGCAACAGCCTGCGTTACGACAACACCACCATGCCGGCCGTCGTGTTTACCGATCCGCAAGTTGCAAGCGTCGGTTTGACCGAAGCGCAAGCCGTCGCTGCCGGACACGCCGTGCGGACCTCGGTGCTTTCGCTCGACAACGTGCCACGCGCGCTCGCGGCCCGCGATACTCGGGGGCTGATCAAGCTCATTGCCGATGGGGTAACCCGAAAGCTGCTTGGCGCCCACATTCTCGCGCCGGAGGGGGCCGACAGCATCCAGACGGCTGCCCTTGCCATCCGCTGCGGTCTCACGATCGACGAGTTGTCAGAGATGATCTTCCCATATCTCACGACTGTCGAAGGATTGAAGCTCGCAGCACAGACATTCGACAGGGATGTGAAGAAGCTTTCCTGTTGCGCTGGCTAACGGTAGCGGGCGGAGGAGTGATCTTTGAAACTGGAAGCGTCGCTGGCGAGCAAGCCCGCGGTCGAAATCAGGCCGGGTGTCTTCCGTCCGAATTGGTCTGTCGCGACGAGCGTGGCGGCGCGCCGGGCGCTCCATGGTCGAATTGCAGCGCGCGCGGGATTGCTGGACCAATGGTCCCATAGGCTGGAAGCAACTGAGGACACCGTTTGGCGAACTGCCTTGCAACTTTATGGCGCTTCCGGCCGCGCGCCTTCGGTCAGCGAAATCGCCGAGGCATCTGGGATTCTACCCAATCGCGTGGTGGACATTTTGCGCAAATTGCAATCGCATGATCTCGTCGCGCTCGATCAGACTTCCAATCGGATACGGCTTGCCTATCCGTTCACAGATTCCGTCACTGGACATCGGGTCGAACTTAACGGGCATGTCTTGCACGCGCTTTGCGCAATCGACGCGCTTGGCGTCGCAGACATGTATGACGCCGATACCGCGATTTCTTCGCCATGTGTTCATTGCGGCGAGACGATCCGCGCGAGGACGGCTCACAAGGGCAGCGCGGTGCAAAGCTTCTCTCCCTTGAGCGCCGTCGTTTGGTACGACTTCGCCTACGACGGACGTGCAGCGTCCTCCTGTTGTTTGGCGATCGCGTTTTTCTGCTCAGATGGACACTTGCAACAGTGGCTCGATTTCCAAAAAGTCCGACGGGAGGGAATTCGCCTTACCATGGACCAAGCCTTAGAAGTCGGCCGAGCTATCTTCGGTCCGGTTCTCGCCGAGTGAGTTGTTTGGATTGATGCCAGCCTTGCGGTTTCTCACATAGAATTGCATTCAATGCCGCAGCGGCTCCGGCTAATCTATGAGGTGACGTACTTGGGAGATTGGGATTCATGATCGGATCGGACATTGACTATGAGTCTAGCCTGACGCGACGAAGCGCGCTTGGGCTAATGGCCGCAACCTTCATCGTGTCTGGGTCTTCCGCCTTAGCCGAGACTTCTGCCATACTTGTTCATAAGGACCCAAATTGCGGGTGCTGCGCGGGTTGGGTGCAACACCTCAAGGACGCTGGGTTCACCGTCACTGTCCAGGAAACGGCTCAGCTTCCGGCCGTCCGGAAACGCCTAGGCGTGCCGGGCGACCTTGCAGCGTGCCACACCGCGGAAATCGCGGGATACGTCATCGAAGGCCACGTACCCGCTTTAGCCGTGCGACAATTGTTGGAGAAACGGCCAGCCGCCGTCGGACTTGCGGTTCCAGGCATGCCTGCCGGATCGCCCGGAATGGAGGGCGGAACACCCCGCAAGTACGACGTGGTCCTTTTTGGAACGTCCGGTCGGCAGTTATTCATGCAGTTTGTAGGCTCCGAAATCGCGAGTTGAAGGCCCGTATTCGGTTAACCGGTAACCCTCATTTGGGCCAGAAGCGTCTCTGGCGAACATGTGAAGGGATGGTCCTTCCCAAGTTCCCAGTCCCGTGGGATGATGGGCAATGAATTTTCGCCGACTCATCGGTCGTTTGTTTGCGGTCTTCGTGATCGTCGGGCTGGTCGCTGCGCCGCTGGTGACGCCGGCAGCTGCAAAGCGTCTGGGTGCTGCTGAGATGACCGATATGGCCGCGATGTCGGGCGACATGCCATGCTGTCCAGAGGGACAGAAGAGCAATGGCTGCCGGGATTGCCCGCTTATTGCGATGTGCATGCTGACCATCGCTCAGGCCGAGGCGTCGCCGGTGAACGGTATCCAGATTTCCTTCCAGGCCCACAGGCTGTTTTTCGTCCTCGACGACCTGATCGCGGACGGCCTGATCGGGTCCCCTCCAGACCATCCTCCTCGAATCCTGACCTGATCGGCGTCACCCACGCCGTCTGCTCCTGCGGTCTCAAGGCCGCGCGGATCAACGCATGCCGCTATTCGCGGCACATCAGGACATTGAGGAGTGCAAAAATGAAAAGCTTCAGCTACGCGCGCGCCCTCCGGGCCGCGATGATCGGCGCTGCCATGACCGGTTCGGTCACGGTCGCCCGTGCCGACATCAAGGACTACGAATTCCAACTGATCGACCAGACCGTCAAGAAGGGCGACGCTGTCATCTCGGTTCGCCTCGTCCATAAGCCCGACGGCAAACCCGTGCCCGACGCGGTCATCTTCGCGACACGTCTGGATATGGCTCCCGACGGCATGCAGGAGATGGCGACCAAGATAGCGCCTATGCCGAGCACGGAACCCGGCGTTTACAAGTTCAAGGCGACCTTGACCATGGCCGGGGGCTGGCAGCTTTCACTCGGCGCCAAAGTTCAGGGCGAAACCGGGACGATTGAAAACAAGCTCGTCCTGAAGGCGACACCGTGACGCGCGCGAGCGGCATCATTCGCGTCGCCACGATCGGAGCAACCACAACAATGCTGTGGTTGTCTCCCGCGGCCGCGGCCGAGCAAAGTTTGCCTGGCGCCACCGTGGAAAGCGTCGTCGCAATCGCCAAACGCCTCAATCCGACGGTGGCGGCGGCTTCGCTCGACTTCGACGCGGCTGTCCACAAGATCGGAACTGCCGGTGTTTTGGCCGATCCGACCCTCATTCTAGAAGCGTGGGACGTCAATCGGTTTGGCGTTGGCCAACGCCGCATCGGCCTTGAACAGGAATTCAAGCTGTGGGGCAAATACGGCCTCGAGCGCAATGTCGCGCAAACTGATGCCGACGCCGCGAAATTCCAGGGACGCGCAACCGTTGTCGATCTCATTGCGCAGGTCGTTGCCGCGCACGGCGAATATAACGCCGCCTATGAGGCTGTTGGAATCTCCGTCGAAATCAAGCGGCGCTATGACGAGATACTCGGCCTGTTGCGGTCGCGATACGGCACGACGTCCGTGGATCAGCAGGACGTCATTAAGGCTGAAATCGAGGCGGCTACCGCCGAGGGCGATGTCATCCGCCGGCAAGGCGAACAGAAAGCCGCCGCCGCGAGGCTGAACGCCCTGATCGGTCGTCCGTCCTTGGCGCCTTTGACTGCGCCGACCGGCTTTCGGACCCTCAAGGCAGTCAGCCTCGCGCAAGTTCAGGCGCTTGCCCGCTCCGCCAATCCGATGCTGGCGCTGGCCGGCGCGCAAAGCAATTCCGCGGCCCAGACCAAATCCCTTACCGATCTCAACTACTATCCCGACGTGACGCTCGGCGCCAAATACGTGCAGCGGCCCGGCACGGAAGATACCGGCGAGTTCATGCTGGGCGTCAAGCTGCCGCTGCACTACGAAGTCAAAGACGCCGAGCAACGCGCAGCAGGCGCGCGACTCGGCGCTGCGCAAGCCCGCAACGAGGCGCTGCGGCTGAGGATCGACGGCCAGGTCGCCGACGCCTGGTTCAGCGTCGATGCCCTTCGCAGGGTCGTGCAGATCTACGCCTCGCGCCAACTGCCACCATCCCGTTCTTCGGTCGACAACGCGCGCAATGGCTTCCAGGCCGGCACGTCCGATCTTTCCTCCGTCTTCGAGTCGGAGCGGCGGCTTCGTGCGGTCCAACTCGACCTGCTGAAGCTCAAGGTGGAACTCCAGACGAAATACGCCGAAATGGAACGACTGGCTGGAGGTTCGCTATGAGACGGCCAGTAGGCGCTTTCTTAGGCTTATTCGCGATCCTGGCTGCCGGAGCGGGCGGATTGGCCGTCGGACGGTCAAGCGTTCGGCTTCCTGGATGGGTTTCCGCCGTACTCCCCGCCGCGGCGAAGCCGGTTTCCGATCGGCCCGCCCCGACCGGACCGATCATCTACTACCGCGATCCCGACGGCGCTCCGGACTATGCCCTGGCGCCCAGGAAGACAGCCTCGGGCAAGGAATACTCGGCCGTGCACGCCAGCGAAGACGTGAGCTTCGAGGAGCCGAGTCCAGTCGCCATGCCCCCGAAAGCCGGAGGACCCGGAAAGATCAAGTTCTACCGCAATCCGATGGGCCTTCCGGATACCTCGCCGACGCCAAAAAAGGATTCGATGGGGATGGATTACCTGCCGGTCTATGAGGGCGAACAGGACGACGACTCGTCGGTCAAAGTCAGCGCCGGAAAGCTGCAGAAGGCGGGCGTACAGACCGAAGTCGCGGAGCGTCGCACTCTAAACACCGTTGTACGCGCACCGGGAACGGTTCAGGAAGACGAGCGCCGCAAGGCGGTCGTATCGTTGCGTTTCGAAGCCTTCATCGACAGTGTTGAAAACGTCACCACTGGCTCGCATGTCCACAAGGGACAGCGGCTGATGCGCATCTACGGTCCGAGCCTGTCGAGCGCCGCCGCCGAATATCTGTCGGCGCTCAATGCACGCCCAAACGCCGGGATCAGCACTGAAGCCTTGAAGGGTGCACGCCGGCGCCTTGAAAATCTGGATGCCCCTGAGAAGTTCATTGCCGAGATCGAGCGCACCCGCGAAATCCCCGTCTATGCGAGTTGGCCTGCACCTCAGGACGGCGAGATCGTGGAACGCGTAGCTGTCAACGGCATGCGCGCCGCTCCCGGCGATGTTCTGTTCCGGCTCGCGGATCACGACGTCGTCTGGGTGTTGGCCGATATCGCGGAGCGGGACCTTTCACTGATCGAACTCGGACAGAAAGCCACCGTCCGGCTTCGCGCTTATCCCGACCGGGTTTTCACTGGCAACGTCACATTGATCTATCCGCACTTGATGGCTGAGACCCGAACCGGCCGGATCAGAATAGAGCTCCCGAATCCGGACGAGGTGCTGCGGCCGGACATGTATGCGGACGTCGAAATCGCCACGGGAGCGGACACTCCTGTCGTGACCGTATCGAGTAGCGCGGTCATCGACAGCGGCGAGCGGCAGATTGTACTTCTCGACAAGGGCGATGGCCGTTTCGAACCGCGCGCCGTCAAGCTCGGGCGACGCGGCGGCGGTCTGCTCGAGATCAAGGAAGGGCTGGCTGAAAACGACAAAGTCGTCTCTTCCGCCAACTTCCTGATCGATGCCGAAAGCAATCTCAAGGCCGCGCTCAAGGGCCTCGATACCGGGGAGAAGTCGCAATGATCGCCCGGCTAATAGACTGGTCGGCCCGGAACCTGATGCTGGTACTGATCGGTGCGGTTTTCGCCGTGGCGGCGGGCGTGTATGCCCTGCAGCATTCGGCGCTGGATGCGATTCCCGACCTCTCCGATACCCAGGTCATCGTGTATACCGACTACAAGGGCCAGGCGCCGCAGGTCATCGAGGACCAGGTCACCTATCCGTTGACGACCGCGATGCTGACGGTGCCGAAGTCGAAGGTGGTGCGCGGCTTCTCCTTCTTCGGCGTCTCATTCGTCTACATCATCTTCGAGGACGGCACGGACATCTACTGGGCACGCTCGCGTGTGCTGGAGTACCTCAATGCGGCTGCGCGCAAACTGCCCGCCGGCGTGACGCCGACGTTGGGCCCGGACGCGACGGGCGTGGGCTGGGTCTATCAATACGCGCTGCAGTCCAAGGACAAATCACTGGCCGACCTGCGATCCATCCAGGACTGGACCATCCGATATGGCATTTCCAAGGCCGAGGGCGTGGCCGAAGTCGCAAGCGTCGGCGGCTTCGTCAAGCAATACAACATCGTGGTGGATCCGAACCGGTTGAGGTCGCTCGGCATCCCGCTGGCGAAAGTCCGCGATGCCGTCCGGGGCAGCAACATGGACGTCGGCGGGCGTACCGTCGAGCTTTCGGAATTCGAATTCGTTGTGCGGGGCAGGGGATACGTCAAAAGCGTCTCCGACCTCTCGAACATCGTGCTCAAGGTCGATAAGGGAACGCCGGTCCTGTTGAAGGACGTGGCGCGGATCGAGCTTGGTCCGGACGAGCGCCGGGGCATAACCGAACTCAACGGCGAAGGCGAGGTCGCCAGCGGCATCGCCCTGCAACGCTTCGGTCAGAATGCGCTCGACGTCATCGATAATGTGAAGGCGCGGCTTTCCGACATGGCGTCGGCGCTGCCAAAAGGCGTCGAGATCATCCCGGTCTACGACCGTTCGAACCTGATCCACGACGCGATCGAGACCTTGAAGCGGACGCTGACGGAAGAGAGCATCGTCGTTGCGCTGGTCTGCATCGTCTTCCTGCTGCACGTCCGCAGCGCGCTGGTTGCGATCGTCATGCTGCCGGTCGGAATCCTGATGGCGTTCGGCGCCATGAAGGTGCTGGGGATCGGGTCGAACATCATGAGCCTCGGCGGAATCGCGATTGCGATCGGCGCCATGATCGACGGCGCCATCGTCATGATCGAGAACGCCCACAAGCATCTCGAGCGCGCGCCGCCCGAAAAGCCGCGCCTGGAGGTGCTCATCGAAGCTGCGAGCGAGGTCGGCCCGGCCTTGTTTTTCAGCCTGCTGATCATCACGGTGTCGTTCCTGCCAATCTTCACCATGGAATCGCAGGAGGGCCGGCTGTTCAGCCCGCTGGCATTCACCAAGACGTTCTCGATGGCCGCCGCCGCCATCCTGTCAATCACGCTGGTCCCGGCGCTCATGGTCCTCTTCGTTCGCGGCAAAATCATTCCGGAGCATAAGAATCCGATCAATCGTTTCCTGATCTGGGTCTATCGCCCGCTGATCCGGGGTGTGCTGAAGGCCAAGACCCTGACAATCCTCCTGGCAATTGTCGCCTTGGCGGTCAGCCTGTGGCCGGCCCGGCAACTCGGAACAGAATTCATGCCGAGCCTGAACGAAGGCACGCTGATGTACATGCCGACGACGCTGCCAGGCCTGTCGGTCACCAAGGCGGCGGAAATCCTGCAGACACAGAACAAGATCATCAAGACGTTTCCGGAAGTCGCATCCGTCTACGGTAAAGCTGGCCGGGCCGAGACCGCGACTGATCCGGCTCCCACCGAAATGTTCGAGACGATCGTTAACCTCAAGCCCAAGGAGCAGTGGCGTGCCGGCCTGACTGTCGACGGCCTCATTGCCAAACTGGACAAGGCACTTCAGTTTCCTGGCGTCTCCAATGCATGGACCATGCCGATCAAGGCCCGCACCGACATGCTCGCGACCGGGATTCGGACGCCCGTCGGCATCAAGGTCCTTGGAAAAGACTTGACGGAAATGGAGAAGTTGGCACGGCAGATCGAGACCGTCGTGAAAGCCGTTCCGGGCACGTCGAGCGCCTACGCCGAACGCGTCATCGGCGGCTATTATCTGGACGTCGTGCCCGACCGGGAAGCGCTTGCGCGCTACGGTCTTATGATCAGCGACGTGCAGGATACGGTCTCGTCCGCCCTCGGCGGCGAGACGATCACCACCACCGTGGAAGGCCGCGAGCGTTACGGCGTCAACCTGCGCTATCCGCGCGACCTGCGCAGCGATCCGCAATCGATCGCGCGCGACGTGCTGGTGGCGATGCCCGGTGGCGGAACGGTCCCACTGGGTGAGGTTGCCGCGATCAAGCTCGCGCGCGGTCCCACGTCGATCCGGACGGAAAATGGCCAACTCGCGGTCTACATCTTCGTCGATATCCGCGACCGCGACCTCGGAGGCTACGTTGCCGATGCCAAGGCGGCCGTTGCTGCCAGCGTGCAGTTTCCGCCCGGAAATTATGTCGTCTGGAGCGGCCAGTTCGAATATCTGGAGCGTGCCACCGCTCGCTTGAAGATCGTGGTGCCGGTTACGCTGCTCATCATCTTCCTGCTGCTGTATCTCAACTTCCGCCGGCTGACCGAGACGCTGATCGTGATGCTGTCGCTGCCGTTCGCCCTCGTCGGCGGCCTGTGGCTGATGTGGTGGCTTGGTTTCAACATGTCCGTCGCGGTCGCCGTAGGCTTCATCGCGCTGGCCGGTGTCGCGGCCGAGACTGGCGTCATCATGCTGATCTATCTCGATCATGCGATGAAGGAGATTCAGATCGCGCGCGCCGCGGAAGGCAGGGCGTTCACGCGCGCCGACCTGAATGCGGCAATCATGTTGGGCGCGGTCGAGCGCGTGCGGCCCAAGATGATGACCGTCGTCGCCATCATGGCGGGGCTGATCCCGATCTTGTGGAGTACCGGAACCGGCTCGGAGGTCATGCAGCGCATCGCTGTGCCGATGATCGGCGGCATGATCTCGTCGACCGTCCTGACGCTCATCGTGATCCCGGCTGTCTACGCCTGGATCAAGGGATTCAACTTGCCCCGCGGAGGGGGCGCCGAGGTTCCGGAGGCGCTGCAGCGGACCGGGATGGAATTGCACCGCTCGCAGGCAGCGGAATGACAGAAGCGCGGATGTTTCTCAGCGCCAGGAATACGTGATGGACCAGTGGGACTTCAAGAAATGGCGGAAGAAGCTGGGAATTAACCAGGTCGTCGCGGGAGAACTGCTCGGACTGAGCCGCGGCGCGGTTCAATACTGGGAAAGCGACCTCAGGCTGGTGCCGCGCGCCGTCGAGCTTGCCTGCCAGGAACTGTTGCGCCGTTGGCAGCAGCGGCCGGAGTTCGGGCCCGTGACCCTGCTTTATTCTGACAGTCCGATATCGCAGGTCGATTCCCGGCCGTCCGGCGACTTGGTCCTGCGATGCGAGCCGCACCCGGACAACGATAGCGCCTTGGGCCGCCTCGTTCGACTGAGCGAAACCCTGGACTTGTTCATGCCGCTTATCGTGGACATCGACGAACAACACCAGGTCTCTCGAGTTTTTTCGAGGCCTGCGACCGTGGGCTGTAACCAAACCGGCCCGGCCAGCGAACTAACAGAGACACGCAAGCATGACGACCCATGAAATCGAGCTCAAGGCCCTAATGCTTGCCAGCCTGAACGGTGACGCGGCCTCGCATCGCGCGCTCCTCGATCAATTGAGCAGCCGTTTGCGCGCGTACTACAAGGGTAAGCTTGCCAGAATGGGGAGGGGCGCGGCAGAGGCGGAAGATCTGGTACAGGAGGCGGTATTGGCGATCCATTTCAAGCGGCATACCTACGACCCCGCGGAACCTCTGACGCCTTGGGTACATGCGATCGCGCGCTACAAGCTCATCGATTTCCTGCGCCGGACCCTCGCCTTGCGTGCCGACGTACCTATTGAGGAGGCCGATATGGTCATGGCGCACGACGACAACGTTAGTGCGGAGAGTACATACGACGTCCGGAGGTTGGTGGAGCGATTGCCGAAAAAAATGCGATGTTCCATCGAGGCCGTGAAGTTGGACGGGTTGAGCATAGCTGAAGCGGCAGAGCGGTGCGGCCTCTCGGAACCGGGGGTCAAAGTGAACATTCATCGAGGGCTCAAAACGCTGGCTGGTATGATTGCCCGGGAAACGCGGACATGAAGACTGATGAGCTTGTTGCCCTCCTGAGCACCAATCCTGAGCCTGTCGACCGCAGGTTGGTCGTTCGAACGCTTCTCGCTGCGCTCGGGGCAGGGTCGATTCTGGCGTTGGGCATCACGATCGTCGGGCTGGGCATTCGGCCGGACTTGATGACGGCCCGCGCCTTGAGTTTCGTCGTAGTGAAGCTCTCATTCGCGGTCGGGATCTCCTGCCTCGCGTTGTTCTATCTCGCGAGGCTGGCACGCCCGGGCGGGGAGCGAAGATCACCATCATTTCCCGTTGGGGTGCCGTTCCTGGTCATCGTGATACTTGCCGCGATCAGCCTCGAGCTGGCGCCGAGCTCGCACTGGGACAAGATGATCGTCGGAGACGAATGGCTGCAATGTCTTGTTTCCATTCCGGTCATCGCGATCGTTCCTTTCGCCGTCTCTATTTGGGCCATTCGACAAGCCGCGCCTACGAACCTTCCTCGCACGGGTGCTTTTGCCGGACTTGTTGCAGGCGGCGTGAGTGCAATGGCGTATGCGCTGCGTTGCACGGACGATTCTCTGCCTTTCGTAGCTGTCTGGTATGGTGGAACGATTGTGCTTTGCACCTTAGCAGGCGCAGCAATGGGACCACGGCTATTGCGGTGGTGAATGAGCGTTGCCGGTCACGTCAGCGTGAGCTTGTAACCGGCAGACAATTTGCGCCGAACTCATCATTAGAAGCGCAGAAGACGCGCTTCGGAAAATGATGGAGCCGGACCATGACGAAAAAACCTCTCACGATTTCACTCTTGTTGCCGCTGATGGCGGCGTCGGCTTCCGCATATGCCGGATCGACGATCACCGACAAAAGCTATTGGCCGAATGAGGCCAGGCAGAGCGTACAAGCCAGGACCGGTAGCTCACAAGGCGACTTGAATTCTGCGTTCGCGTACGACCGGACGCCGTCACGCCTGCAGCCCGTGCCAAACTCGAAAGCAGGATCAGCTTGGCGCTATCAGGGCGGTCCCAAGTCTCGATGATGGGTGCGGGAGAAATTGGTTCGTCGGAGGCCCAGCTCGACCTCGAACTGTCGGTGGTCGCAACCTCTTGCGGCTTCAGCATAGCACGGTGATCCCATGATGAATGGTATGACGACGGCAATGACGTTGGGCATGGGTGCGGTCTGCGCGCTGATCCTCTTCGTTCTGATCTTGGCGGCGGTGGCGCTGGTGAAATATCTTCGCTCCGGAATCGCGCCACCGCCGGAAAGAAGAGATCGTGAGGACCGCAGCGGTCGTGGCGGCTCGACGCCGCAGACGCCAAGTCGATGATGGTGAAACAGGGGGTGTGCCCGGCCGGCGGGCGCCAGCCGGGGTGCAGACATCGTTGGCGTTACTTTCGGCCTTCGTGCTCCCAGTGAGCGGTGATATCCGCGCCGGATTTTGTCAGATGAACGTGCTGGTCGACGTGGTCGATCCAAGCGACCGGTATAAAGTGGTGATGGTCACCATCCGGCGAGCTTTGCTTGGTCAGCTTGATCTTGTCGGCTCCGTCTAGATGATCGACCTTGCCGACGGTCTTTTTGTCGGATGAAATGACGTCCATGTGCTCCTTGACTTGCGAAGTGTCCGGCATTGGTAATCTCCTGTGGGTTTGGAAATCAGAAACGCGCCACGGTCGGTAAGGTTGCTTAGCCGCTCAGTCGGTCCGTCCGCGCGCGAATCCGCGCCGCCGCGCTTAGCCGGCCGAGGATAATGATGGCCGGTTGGTTTTATACCCTGATCCCAAGCGTTGCAGTCGTTTTGGGGGCTGCTGTCGCGCTCTGGCGGCAACCGACGCCCGTGATCGCCGCTGCCATTCAGCATTTTGCGGCGGGGGTCGTGTTCGCCGCCGCGGCGGGGGAACTCCTCCCCGACATAAAACATCGCCAGTCGGTCTGGGCGGTCATCCTTGGAGGAGTCGCGGGCATCCTTCTCATGCTCCTGATCAAACGTCTGGGCGAAAAGGCCAAAGGCACCCTTGGCCTGGTGATCATGGTCGCGGTGGACATTTTCATAGACGGACTGGTCCTCGGCATCGGATTCGCCGCCGGCGCCAAACAGGGTTTCCTCCTAACAGTAGCGCTCACGATCGAAGTGCTTTTTCTGGGGCTGTCGCTCACCGGCGAATTATCGGAATCCATCCGGCAACCGACGAAGGTACTTTCCATCATCGCGGGCCTTGCGGTGCTGTTGCCGATCGGGGCGGCCGTCGGCATCCCTGTCAGCCATTTGCCTAATTTCTGGATCGCGGCATTCTTTTCTTTCGGTTTGATAGCGCTGCTATACCTCGTCACCGAAGAGCTCCTGGTGGAAGCTCATTCGGCTCCGGAGAAGCCGTGGGTAACCAGTCTTTTTTTCGTGGGTTTTCTGCTAATTCTTCTGTTGGACGAAGTCGCCAGTTGAGTGCCAAACCTGCTATTTCGCGGGAGAGATAGTGCTGACAAACCCTTTTCGAGCGTGGCTGGCCAAGGTCGGATGGGGAGGCCGCGGTGGCGCTGGCGGCGGCGCTCGCAGTCAGCACGGGAGGAACGGGCGCGCTTTTCTTTCGTTACTTGGCCGGCCTCAGCGGGCTGGGCTCACTTGTGCAGGCGGCGGTAGCTATTGCCCGCGGGCGACCGTTCACGGAGCGTTTCGGAATGGGACGAGGCCATCGCGCTCGTCACGATGTCCGCTGGGGCGCATCTGATCGCCGGTCATCTCGACAAGGCTACATGAGATAGGTGACGCCCATGGCGACCGCCGCAGCGGCCATGACCGTCGTCGCAACCCATCCCAGCCCAGTCAGCCAACCGCCGATCGTGAATTCGCCCATAATCTTCGAGTTGGCTGCCATCAGCATCATCAGCGCCATCACCGGCACAGCCACGATACCGTTGATGACCGCGCACCAATACAACGCCTTGATAGGATTGATCGGTGCAAAATTGAGGAGAATGCCGACCCCTGTCGCCATCACAATGGTCGCGTAGAACGCTTTCGCTTCCTTGGGCTGTCTCGCAAGGCCAATCGGCCACTTGCGGGCTTCGCCGATGGCGTACGCTGCGGAGCCGGCAAGGACCGGAATAGCCAGAAGTCCCGTGCCGAGAACGCCCAACGCGAATATTGTCGCGGCGTAATTGCCTGCGATCGGACGCAACGCTTCAGCGGCCTGGGCGGAGGTCTCGATGTCGGTCACGCCCGACACGTTGAGCGTGGCCGCAGTGGTCAAGATGATTGCCAATGCAATGAAGTTGGATACGCCCATACCGATCAGGGTATCGAGTTCGATCCGCTTGATGGCATCGGGGCCTTGTTCCGGCGCCCGTCTCAGGACCTGGCGTTCCGGAACGGCGCGTATGTCCTCAGCTTCCTGGGAGGCCTGCCAAAACAGCAGGTAGGGACTTATCGTCGTGCCGAAGACGGCGACGATCGTCTGGATATATTCGGTTTTCCAAGTGATGGAAGGCAACACGAACTGGCGCAGCGCTTCACCCCAGTGCACGTCTACCATGAATAGCGTCGCCACGTAGGCGAGCAGCGCGAGCGTCAGCCATTTCAAGTAGGATACGTAGCGGGTGTACTGCAGCAGGACCTGCAGACCGATGCAGACGACGCCGAAAAGGGCTACATACAACGTTTTCGAACCGCCCAGCACCAAACTGGTGGAGTCGGCCATCGCACCGAGGTCGGCGCCGATGTTGATGATGTTGGCGGCCGCCAGCAGCGCCACGAAGACCTGCAGTAGCCAGTTCGGGTAATGTTGGCGCAGGTTGCCGGCGAGGCCACGACCCGTCGTCCGTCCGATCCGTCCGCTGATCATCTGGACCGCCGCCATAAGCGGATAGGTCAACAACATCGTCCAGCTCATCGTGTATCCGAACTGGGCGCCGGCCTGGCTGTAGGTGGCGATCCCACTAGGATCGTCGTCGGAGGCGCCGGTGATCAGCCCGGGGCCGAGGGCATCCAGTAGGCGCGGTTTGCTCGTCCCGACGACGGGACTGGGCGCTGCCGGCTTAGTTTTTCGGGATGCACTCATGAAAACGATGCCCTAAATCGAAAAATCATTTAGAAACAAGGCGTGGCTGCTTATTACGCGCCGGCCGCAATCGAGTTCCACGGTGCCCGGTTTGCAGTATTGCTCGGGGAGCTTCGATTTTATCGTTAATAATCATCAGATCCCGGGAATTCGCCGGCAGCGCGTGAGGTTGCCATCGATGTCCCCGGCCCAACGAGCCATCTTTTTCATGGGCGTTCTGGCGGCCACTGCCTTGGCCGCGACGGTGGCCGGTATTCTTTTGCACCGGGCGTTTCCGGACCATCCCTGGGTCACCATCATCGGGCCCCTCGGCGCAGCAGGGACGATAATTGGGTTGACCGGGATTCTTCGACGCAGGTGACTGGCGGCTTTTGCTGCACAGTGAATTCGGCCGGACTGCTGGTCACCCAGTCACCGAGAGGACGCGAATGTCCGGCATCATTTTCGTCTACCGAGGACTTCCTGTTGAGCAGAGAGCATGAAGGTTCCCAAAAGGACTGCCAACATTGTAATAGTGTTCGCCAATGGAATTTGCTAACCCGACAATATGGGATGTCAGGCCAGTCAGAAACTGCCGAGATTGCAAGCGCCGGGATTTCGCCGGACGCTGCTGATGTTCCTTGCCTTTACCTACCTTTTCGTTGGTGTGGTACACACCATTTCCTGCGCGGATGAAGCCGTCGCAGCCGCTATGTCATTCGATTCGGGCACTAATTCCGACGACGGCTCGGATGAGGGTGGCTCCAAAAAATCGCCCGTTGCTGCAGGGCATTGCTACGTTTGCGCGCCGGTCACGATGCCGGCGCTCGTCACGGATGCCGGACCCTCCGCGCGCGCCGTAACACTGTACTTCGCCCCGCCGAAGCTCCAGTTTGAAGACCACCCTCGGCTTGACACGCCGCCACCCAAGCATCTGGCCTGAACATCGCCGCCGCGCGGTCTGACCGCGTCGTCTTCGTGCTTTTCAGGTCTTTTGTATGGTTTTGGTCCGAGATGCCTTGCGCCTGGCGTGCGCATTGGTTGTACTTACATTTCCCGTCCGTGCTGCCGAGCGCTCTTCGCACGCCATAACGCTGCCGCAGGCACTGCAGCGGGCATTGACCGCGAACCCGCGCTTGACGGCGGCCGAGCGGGATATCGGCATCGCGGGTGGGCTCCGGATCCAGGCGGGTGCGCTGCCCAATCCGGACGTTTCCTTCGAACTGGACAATGCGTTGGGGTCGGGGCCCTACAAGGGGTTGCGGTCCGCCGAAACGAATCTGCAACTCAGCCAGATCATCGAATTGGGTGGCAAGCGCGAAGCGCGGGTCGCGGCGGGCGAGGCGGGCATCGGTACGGCCGTCTGGCAGCGCCGGGCGACCCGGCTGGAAGTGCTGTCCGAGACCGCGATCGCGTTCATCACGATCATCAGCGCGCAGCGCCGTATCGAGATATTCGACGAGCAGATCGCAAGCTTCGATCCGCTGATTCCGCTTCTTCAGAAGCGCGTCCAGGAAGGCGCATCTTCTCCGGCGGAGACGTTGCGGGCCCAGGTTGCCGCCGATCTATTCCGCGTCGAACGCGAGCGCACCAGGACGCAGTTGGCCCTGGCCCGCCGCGATTTGGCGATACTCATGGGCGACAGCAGTCCGCGATTCGGCAAGGCGGTCGGACGGCTCGCGACTATCGGCCAGCCGCCTTCGTTCCATTCCATCATCCAGGCTATTGAAGCCAATCCGCAGTTGCTTCGGTGGACCGCGGTCACAGCCCAACGCAATGCCGAACTCCTGATCGCGCGCCTGAAGGCGATTCCCGACCCGCGCATTTCAGCGGGCTGGCGGCATTTTCAGGACACCAACGACAACGCGGTCCGGCTCGGCGTCTCGATTCCAATCCCGGTGTTTGACCAGAACACGGGCAACATCATCGCAGCCCAGGAGACGCTGGCAAAAACCGATGCTGAGCGCGCCATCAACAAGCTTGTGCTCATCAGCATCGTGGGCCGAGCCTACGACACCCTGACCGGGGCCTTGGCCGAGATGAAGCTGCTACGTTCATCGGTCATTCCCAACGCCCGCAGCGCCTCGGAAACGATCTTCAGCGGCTACTCGCAGGGCCGTTTTTCCCTGCTTGAACTTCTCGACGTCCGGGGGTCGCTAGTGCAGGCGCTGCTGCGCGAGCAGGAAGCGCTGCAGAATTTTCATATTGCCATCGCGACCATCGAAGGTCTTGCCGGTAACCCGTTTACGCTAACCCGCGAGAGCTCACGATGATGAAGGGACTGATCCGATATTCCGTGTTCATTCTGGTCGCTGCAGCGCTTGCCTACGGCGGATACCGGATGCTGCTGCCGGCTACGTCAAAGACGACGCCGACCGAAAAGACCGAGAAGGAAGAACATGCCGACAGCGTCGCATTGAGCGACGCCAAGGTCCAGGCAGCGGGAATCGAGCTTGCAAAAGCCTCGGCCGGCGTGCTGCGCGACAGCCTTCTGCTGAACGGCATCGTCCAGCCTAATCAGGAATCGCTGGTCCAGGTGACCCCGCGCTTTCCGGGCATCGTCCGGGACGTGCGCAAACGGATCGGGGACGTCGTTCAGAAGGGCGATGTCCTGGCGCTTATCGAAAGCAACCAAAGCCTGACGCAGTATGAATTGAAGGCGGCGCTCGCTGGAACCGTCATCGACCGACAGACCACTTTAGGGGAATACGCCTCCGAACAGAAGCCTGCCTTCGTGATCGCGGACCTGTCGACGGTTTGGGTGGACTTCTCGGTGTACCGGCGTGATTTGAAGCGCGTCAGCATCGGCGATCAGGTCTTCATCGATCCGGCGGATGGCGGTCCGGCAATCGAGGCCAAGGTTTCGTACCTCTCGCCGGTCGGCAGCAGCGATACCCAGAGCGCGATTGCCAGAGCCATTGTGACGAACACAGAACAGCGGCTCCGTCCCGGGCTGTTCATCACGGGTCGGCTGACCCTTTCCGCGAAGAAAGTCGGCGTCGCAGTGAAGTCCTCGGCACTGCAAACCGTCGAAAACCGGACGGTCGTGTTCGTTCGAAACGGCGAAAAATTCGACGCCCGCGACGTCGAGATTGGCGAGCGCGACCCTCATCTCGTCGAAATTATCTTCGGCGTGCTCGAAGGCGACGTCTACGCTGCGCAGAACAGCTTCATCGTGAAGGCCGAAATGGCAAAGGGAGCGGGCAGCGATGAGCACTGATGGCAGCAAGACTTTGATCACCGCTCTGATCAGGCCCCACATGGAAGGACACGTCGTCCGCGCGCTGCACGACCTTCCCGACTTCCCCGGCTTCACCTTCGACGAAGTGCGGGGACAAGGAAGAGGGCGCGGGCAGGGCGGCGGTTACATGTCGACGGAGACGGACCTCACCTACCATCAATACCTGGAGTTGAGATTGGTCTGCCGGTCCGAACTCGCCGATGACATCTGTGGGCGCATCGCATCAGCCGCATGGACGGGACGCAAGGGCGACGGTGTCGTCTACACGACGCCTGTTCAGTCGTTTGCACGCATCCGTGAAACCGGCAAGCGACCCGGAGCAACCGAATGATTAACGCGATCCTTTCGTTCGCCATCCGCCAGCGTTGGCTCGTCATGATCGGCGTCCTTCTGATGGCGGCCTTCGGCGCGTGGAATTTTACGCGCCTCCCGATCGACGCGGTGCCGGACATCACCAACGTCCAGATTCAGATCAACAGCCGCGCACCTGGATATTCGCCGCTGGAAGTCGAGCAGCGGATCACGTTCCCCGTCGAGACCGCGATGGGCGGGCTCCCCCATCTGGACAGCACCCGTTCGCAGTCCCGCTACGGTCTGAGCCAGGTCACGGTCATCTTCAAGGACGGTACCGACATCTATTTCGCCCGGCAGTTGGTCAACGAAAGGATTCAACAAGTCAAGGACCAGCTACCGCCCAGCATCGAAACCGCGATGGGGCCGATATCCACCGGCCTTGGCGAGATTTATCTGTTCACCGTCGAAGCAAAACCGGGAGCACGCAAGGCCGGCGGCGGCGAATACACGCCGAGCGATCTGCGGACAATCCAGGACTGGATCATCAAGCCGCAGCTACGGAACGTACCCGGCGTCATCGAAGTCAACACCATCGGCGGTTTCGAACGGCAATTTCACGTGCTGCCGGATCCCGCGCAACTGATGGCTTACAAGCTCAGCTTCCGGGAGGTGATGACGGCGCTGGCCGCCAACAATGCCAATGTCGGCGCCGGCTACATCGAACGGAACGGCGAGCAGTACCTCGTCCGAACGCCCGGGCAAGTCGCAAACATCGAGGAAATCAAGGAGATCGTGATCGGCGCGCGCAACGGCTTGCCCGTGCGGGTAGCGGATGTCGCCGACGTGAAAGAAGGCAAGGATCTTCGGACGGGCGCGGCGACCGTAAACGGAAAGGAAGTGGTTCTTGGTACCGCCATGCTCCTGATCGGCGAAAACAGCCGGACGGTGGCCCAACGCGTTGCCGGCAAACTCAAGGAGATCGGACGATCCTTGCCTGACGGCGTGATTGCGAGGGCCGTCTATGATCGGACGCATCTCGTCGAGGCAACGGTCGCGACGGTCGAAAAGAACCTCGTCGAAGGAGCGCTGCTCGTCATCGTCATCCTCTTCCTGATTCTCGGAAATTTCAGAGCCGCGATTGCGACCGCGTTCGTTATCCCGCTGGCCATGCTGTTCACCATCACCGGCATGGTGGAGAACAAGGTCAGCGCCAACCTGATGAGTCTTGGCGCCATTGATTTCGGTATCATCATCGACGGCGCCGTCATCATCGTGGAGAATTGCCTACGCCTGCTGGCGGTGGAGCAGCACCGGCTCGGCCGAATACTCAACCGACAGGAGCGATTCGAAACGATACTGGCGGCATCTCAGGAGGTGATCGGTCCGAGCCTGTTCGGAACTCTTATCATCGGCGTCGTGTATCTGCCTATTCTCACGCTTACCGGCGTCGAAGGGAAGATGTTCACGCCGATGGCATTGACGGTGCTGATGGCGCTCACTGGAGCCAGCATCCTTTCGCTAACCTTCGTGCCGGCAGCCGTGGCGTTATTGGTGACGGGCAGAGTGTCGGAGCATGAGAATTGGTTCATGCGGGGCGCCCGTTACGTCTACACGCCGCTGCTCGCAGCCTCGATCCGGAACAGATGGGGTGTGGCGCTCATCGCCGGCCTCCTGGTGGTCGTTTGCGGCATCGGCGCCTCCCGGATGGGCGGCGAATTCATCCCCAGTCTCGACGAAGGCGACGTTGCGCTGCAAGCGGTACGAATTCCGGGAACGAGCTTGACCCAGTCGCTGGAAATGGAGGCCATGGTCGAAAAGCGGCTGATGAAAATTCCGGAGGTCAAGGAGGTTTTCGCGCGGACCGGTACAGCGGAGGTCGCCACCGATCTGATGCCGCCGTCCACGTCGGACGGATACGTCATGCTGAAACCGCGAAAGGAATGGCCGGATCCCGAGAAGCCGAAGGCGAGCGTAGTCTCGGAAATCCAGGAGGCGGCCGAAGAAATCCCCGGCAACGTCTATGAAATCTCGCAGCCGATCCAGCAGCGGTTCAACGAACTGATATCCGGCGTTCGCAGCGACGTCGGGGTCAAGGTATTCGGCGACGACCTGGATACGCTGGTCCAATCAGCAGCACAGGTTCAGGCAATTCTGCAGAACGTCCAGGGCGCCGCCGACGTCAAGACCGAACAGGCCTCCGGTTTGCCGATGCTGACGGTCAAGCTGAATCGTCAAGCGCTGTCCCGCTACGGGATCAGCGTCGGCGACGTCCAGAACCTGGTCGAAATCGCAGTGGGTGGCAAGAACTCCGGAATGGTCTTCGAGGGCGACCGGCGGTTCAACATCGTCGTCCGCCTTCCGGAGCATTTGCGTTCTGATATCTCCGCGCTAAAGGCATTGCCGGTCCCGCTGCCGCCGTTGGAGAACCAGGCGAAGGCCGTCCCGGCGCTTTGGGGCAATTCACCGCTCTCCCAGATTCGTTACGTGCCGCTCTCGGAGTTGGCCCAGATTGATTTGGCGCCGGGCCCCAACCAGATCAGCAGGGAGCAGGGCAAACGGAGAGTTGTCGTTACCGCCAACGTGCGCGGTCGCGATCTAGGGTCGTTCGTAGCCGATGCGCAGCAGCAGATCGAAGCCAAGGTCAAGCTTCCCTCCGGTTATTGGATCGGGTGGGGCGGACAGTTCGAACAACTGGTGTCCGCGACGCGGCGGCTGACAATCGTGGTACCGATCGCCCTCCTGCTGATCTTCCTGCTGTTGTTCATGAGCCTAGGCTCCATGCCGGATGCGCTGCTGGTCTTCAGCGGCGTTCCCTTGGCCCTGACCGGAGGCATCGTGGCGTTGCTGCTGCGGGGGATTCCGTTGTCGATCAGTGCCGGCATCGGCTTCATCGCGCTGTCGGGCGTGGCGGTTCTCAACGGCCTCGTCATCATTACCTTCATCGAAAGACTTCGAAAGGAAGGACGTCCTCTGGTCGAAGCGGTCAGCGAAGGTGCGCTCACCCGTCTGCGTCCCGTGCTGATGACGGCCCTCGTCGCTTCGCTGGGGTTCGTCCCGATGGCGATCGCAACCGGCGCCGGCGCGGAAGTGCAGCGGCCTTTGGCGACCGTCGTGATCGGCGGAATCATTTCGTCCACCATTCTTACCTTGTTGGTACTACCGGCTCTCTACGTCCTGTTCAGAAGAGAGGATCTGGAGAACGGCGAATCGAAGTCACCCGCGACCGAAGGAGCCACAACATGAAATACGCACTGTTGTTAATTGCCACCATTTTGTTCGCTGCTCCAGCTTCTGCCGAAGAATACGAAAAAGGTCCCAATGGCGGCCTGATGCTCGATGTGGCCGGCGTCGATGCGGAACTGCTGACTTCCGGCAATTCAATCACCATCAATGTGTTCGACGCAAAGAACCACACGCCGATCGCAACCAAGGGCTACAATGCTGCCGTGCTCGTCGCTGGAGGATCAGCACGTGAAACCGTTACGCTCGCTCCCCAAGGAGAGAATTCGCTGAAGGGCGACGCGAAAACCGCCATAGCCTCGGGAACGACGATCACGCTGACCATCAAGACCGCAGAAGGAAAATCCGGTCAGGTTAAGTTTAAGAAGTGACAGACGGCGTGCACCAGGACACCAAGAGGTTGAAACGAACGTCGGTCGAGGTGCGACGCCGGAGTTGCGGCTCGGCGTGGATGCGCGTGACCGGTCGGCGCGCCGGCCGTTTTCTCTTGGTCGCGTCCATGTCCTTGGCTGCCATCGTCACGGCCGACGCATGGCGCGCCCTCCGGGCTGAAGAACCGAAGGCGAATATCGTCGGTCTGGGCGCCACGACATGCCAGCGGTTCGTAGCTGATGTCAAAGCCAATCCGGCAGTCCGACGAGACTATCTGGCCTGGGCGCAGGGGTTCATGAGCGGAATCATATCGAGCAGGCCGGTTGGCGTCGATGAGGGTCTGGACCTCGCTCCGGCGACGTTCGACCTCATCAGGCAACTGCAGTTTGTGGAAGATCACTGCGCGCGGAACGTCACACTGGATTTTTCGGATGCCGTAGCAGCCCTGTACAAGCGGCTCCGCCAGGAGGGCAAGACGTGAAACTGAAAGAATCCCGCGAGAGTCCCCCGCTGGGGGCAAGGAATTGATGATGAGCGACACCTCACAGGCCGCGAAGGTACGCTTCCAGGTGGAAGGGATGGATTGCGCCTCTTGCGCCGCGAAGATCGAAAATGCTCTCCAGCGAATGCGCGGCGTCACGGAGGTGAACGTATCCGTCACCGGTGGCACGGTTACTGTCGGGCACGATCAAGCGGATATCAAAGCGATGAGTAGCCAGATCGCGGGTCTGGGATATGCCGTCACCGGGTCGGAAGAGTTCGGAGCCAAACACGCTGGTCAGGAAGTGTCCGCGGCCGAGAGAGACGCTGGTCATTCCCACATCCACGATCGCGGGCCGGCGGACCAAAGCTGGTGGCAAAGCCGCAAGGGCCGGTTGACTATCGCGGCCGGAGCCGCTCTCGCGGTCGCTTTCGCGTTAGGAAAAGCCATTCCGGCCATTGAGCAGTGGGCATTTTTACTGGCGATGATGGTCGGCCTGATCCCGATCGCGAGGCGCGCAGTATCCGCTGCCATTGCGGGAACGCCGTTCTCGATCGAGATGCTGATGTCGATCGCGGCCGTCGGTGCGGTCTTCATCGGCGCGACGGAGGAGGCGGCGACGGTGGTCTTCCTGTTCCTGATCGGCGAGCTTCTGGAGGGTGTCGCCGCCAGCCGCGCGCGCGCCAGCATCCAGGACCTGACCAAGCTGGTACCGAAGACCGCCCGACTGGAGGAAGATGGCCAGGTTCTCGAGGTGCAAGCCGATGCGCTTTCAGTCGGGGCCACGATTCAGGTGCGTCCCGGCGACAGGATCCCGGCCGACGGCGTCATCGTGTCCGGAGAGAGTTCGATCGACGAAGCGCCGGTCACCGGCGAAAGCACGCCCGTTCGGAAAGGCCGCGATGAGAACCTGTTCGCCGGCACCGTCAACGGAGACGGACTGCTCCGGGTGCGGGTGACGGCCGCTGCGGCAGACAATACGATCGCTCGTGTCGTGAAGCTCGTCGAAGAGGCGCAGGAGTCGAAGGCTCCGACCGAACGCTTTATCGACCGCTTCTCCCGGTACTACACGCCCGGCGTGGTCGCCGTCGCGGCGCTGGTGGCCATCGTTCCGCCGTTGCTGTTCGGTGGAGCTTGGAACGCCTGGATCTACAAGGGCCTGGCGATTCTTCTGATCGGATGTCCCTGCGCCCTTGTGATCTCGACGCCCGCAGCGATCGCCGCCAGTCTATCTGCCGGTGCCCGCCGGGGTCTTCTGCTGAAGGGGGGTGCCGTTCTAGAGCAGATCGGCAAGATCACCGTCGCCTGTTTCGACAAGACGGGCACGCTTACCGCGGGCAAGCCCCAGGTGACGGATATAATCGGCTTCGAGCGCAGCGAGGGTGACGTCCTGCGTTTCGCTGCCGCTCTCGAGTCCGGATCCAGTCACCCGCTTGCCACCGCGATCCTGTCGAGGGCGGCGGAGCAGAAGATCTCGGTGCCACCGACTTCCGACTCTAAAGCAATCGGCGGCAAAGGCGTCCAGGCGACGGTCGAAGGCGTAATGACATTTCTCGGTTCACCGAATGCGGTTTCCGAACTCGCTCCCGTCACGGTGGACCAGACTGCCCGGATTGCGGCCCTCAACGACGAAGGCAAGACGGTTTCCCTGCTCGTTATGGACGGCAGGGTTGCCGGAGCCGTCGCCATGCGGGACGAGCCACGTCCGGATGCCAAGAAGGGGCTGAAGCTCCTCACGGATGCCGGCATCCGGACGGTGATGCTGACCGGCGACAATCGCCGTACCGCCACCGCCATCGGCCAGCAATTGGGAATCGACGTGGAAGCGGAACTTCTGCCGCAGGACAAGCAGCGTATCGTCGGCCAGTTTCAGAAAGCCGGCTGGTCCGTCGCCAAGGTCGGCGACGGCATCAACGATGCACCCGCGCTCGCCGCCGCCGACGTCGGAATCGCCATGGGCGGTGGCACCGACGTCGCGCTGGAGACCGCGGACGCCGCCGTGCTGCACGGGCGGGTCTCCGATGTCGCGGCCATGGTCGATCTGTCGAAGCGAACGATGACCAACATTCGCCAGAACATCACGGTCGCGCTCGGGCTGAAGGCGGTATTCCTCGTTACCACCGTCGCCGGGATCACCGGGCTGTGGCCGGCCATCCTGGCCGACACCGGCGCGACCGTGCTGGTGACGCTGAACGCCCTGCGGCTGCTCCGTTTACCTAACAAGCCTGCAAGCACAGGGAAGGACGGGAATTGAAGCGAATACCCAACATCCTGACGGCGCGTAAAACGATAGCCTACGTCGCCGTAATCTCGCTGGTCGTGGCAACCGACGCGGCCATCGCGTCCGCCACTACGGGCGATGCCGGGGGGATTACGAAGTTCGATGCCGCGCTGCTGGTCCGTATCGGCGTCGCGGTGGCTCTCGCTTTCCCGATCGGGTGGGAACGCGAGTTTCGTGGTTCCGAGGCCGGCGACCGAACCTTCATGCTGGTCAGCCTGGGAGCGGCCGCCTTCACGGCCGTCGGCGTCGAGAATTTTCCGGCGACCGCCGAAAAAGTGATGGCGGGCGTCGTGACCGGCGTCGGCTTCCTCGGAGGCGGCATGATCCTGAGGGACGGAGGCGCCGTCAGAGGATTGACTACCGCGGCGGCGATCTGGTCGACGGCCGCGGTCGGCATGCTCGCGGGCGTCGGCGAGCTTCTCATCGCCGCGCTCGTCACCGGAATGGTTATCCTGATCCTCGAATTTGAATTCCTGCCGGTGATCGGCCGGCTCGACGCCCGCCGTTGGCGGCCGAAGAAAATCAAACCGGAAGGGAAGCCAAATGAGTTCTGACGGGCACCTACTCTAGGCGCGTCGCTTCTTTTCACTATTCGCATTCACGACATAACCAGCAGGAGACGAAAATGGGCTTCGATCAATATCACGAACCGGCGGATGAACTTTCACAGGAGACGCGTACTTTTGCGCGAATGATCACGTCGCTGATCGAGGAAGCCGAGGCCATAGGGTGGTACGAACAGCGGATGTCGCTGGAAAAGGACAAGGAGGCCAAGGCCATCATGGCCAACGCGCAGAAGGAGGAGTTCAAGCACTTTGGAATGAACCTCGAATTCCTGCTCCGCCGCAACAAAGACTGGCGGACTGAGCTTCAGGGCATCCTGTTCACGAAAGGCGACATCGTCGAGCTCGCGGAGAAGGCCGAAAAGAAGGTCGACTAGCGTGTCACGATGGGAGGCCCTCATGGAAGACAAGCGCAAACTGAGGCGGACGCGCGTTTTGAAGGCCGGAATGATCTCGTTCGGGGGATCGGCGATCTCTTGCACCGTGCGCAACCTGACGAAATCCGGCGCCATGCTGGACGTCGTGAGCCCGCTCGGCGTCCCAAGGGAATTCACGCTGGTGATCTCGTCCGATGATGCTCGCCGCGAATGTCGGATCGTCTGGATCAAGGAACAGCGTATCGGCATCTCCTTCAAACCGGATCGAGAACCTTGAGGGTGCGGTCGGCAGCGCTGGCAGGGAGGACCTCATGTCGCGTATCGTGATAGCTTTTATGATCTGCCTCATGACCTCCGGCGCGATGGCGCGTGCTTCGGGGCAGGCACAAGGCCGGTTGGTCCCTTTGTCTTCCGGCCAGTACGACCGGTTCTCTCCCGCCATACGCTCCGCACTAGATCTGGCGAAGCGCGCGTGCGGGGATGAATACATCACCGTGCGCAACGGCTTCCTGCGGTATCTGCAGGGAGCCACGGGTGAAGAATTCACGGCGGTGCACTTCGACCAGATCGGCTGCGGGAACAGAGCAGAAGTCTGCACGTCAAGTGGCTGTCTCCACCGCGTTTTCGTCTCCCGGGTCGGTTTGCAGCGGGAGGTCTGGCGGGGAAACGTTTTCGAAATCGACATGTCGATCGTTTCCGGCGTCCCTGCCATCGAAGTGCATTGCGGCGCATTCGACCATAGCTGCTGCAAACGATTGATTTGGAACGGGAGCCGGTTTCGTTGAAGCCCGAATGGTAGTTACTGTCCTGCGCTTCGGCCGCGAAGTCTTCCATCACGTCTCAAACAGTAGGAATTGAAGTTATGCATGGTGGAGGTGCGGCGGGGACCGCGACGGCGCAACACGCGGGACGGCTGAGATGGGCGCTCGGCCTGACGGCGACGTACATGGTGGCCGAGGTCATCGGCGGACTGGTGACGGGCAGCCTGGCGTTGCTGGCGGACGCCGCGCACATGATGACCGACGTCGGCGGGCTGGCGCTTGCTCTGCTCGCGATCCGTTTCGCGCAGCGCGAGGCGACCCCGCAGCGGACCTACGGCTACCTTCGCATGGAAGTGCTGTCCGCGCTCACCAACGCGGTCGTGCTGCTGCTGCTCACTGTCTATATCCTATACGAAGCATACCAGCGGTTCCAGGCGCCACCCGAGATCCGGAGCGGGCCGATGCTGATCGTCGCGGCGATCGGGCTCGTTGTGAACCTCATCAGCATGCGGCTGCTTGCGGGAGGCTCTTCGGAGAGCCTCAACGTCAAAGGCGCCTATTTCGAGGTGCTGAGCGACATGCTCGGCTCGATCGGGGTCATCGTCGCGTCCTTGCTCATCATGTGGAAGGGCTGGGTTCTTGCCGACCCGATCATCGGTGCCGGCATCGGGCTGTTCATCGTCCCAAGGACTTGGACGCTGCTGAAGCAGGTCACGCATATCCTGATGGAGGGCACGCCCCCGAACGTCGACCTTGGGACGCTTGAACGGAAGCTCATGGAGATATCCGGCGTGACCGCCGTCCACGATCTTCACGTATGGACCGTCACGTCCGGATTCGACGCCATGAGCGGCCATTTGGTCGTCGCCGACATGTCCGGGGGACGCGAGGCGCTGCGCGAAGCACGCCGCATGATGAAGGTCGATTTCGGCATCGAACACGTCACCGTCCAGATCGAGGACGAAGCCATTAGAGCCGAGGAGGCCGTGCTGCATGTCTAACGTAAACAACAGGAGCGGGGGCGCCGATGATGATCATCGGCATGCCAGCCATGGCGACGGTGGCGGCCACGTCCATGGCAGCGATCACCGGGATGCCGCCGGCGATGATCACCACCACGATCATGGCGGCGCGGGACACGTCCATGCGCCGGCGAGTTTCGGCAAAGCGTTCGCCATCGGCATCACCTTGAACACCGCGCTCGTCGTCGCCGAGGCCGTCTACGGCTATCTGGGGAACTCGACCGCGCTGATGGCCGACGCTGGGCACAATCTGAGCGACGTCTTCGGCCTGCTGGTGGCCTGGGCGGCCTCGATCGCCTCCAAGCGCGCACCAAGCGGACGGTTCACTTACGGGCTTCGCGGCTCATCGATCCTCGCGGCATTAGCAAACGCAGTCTTTTTGTTGGTGGCCACCGGCGCGATCGGGTGGGAATCGGTCCAGCGTTTCCGGGATCCGGAACCGGTCGCCGGCGTCACTGTGATGGTGGTGGCGACGATCGGCATCTTCGTCAATGGTGCGACGGCACTGTTGTTTGCAAGAGGACGAAAAGGCGACATCAACATTCAGGGCGCGTTCCTGCACATGGCGGGCGACGCCGCCGTGTCGGCCGGCGTCGTGATCTCCGCGGCGCTGATCCTGTGGACCGGATGGTTGTGGCTGGATCCCGCCATGAGCCTTGTCATCTGCGCCGTCATTCTGTGGAGCACATGGGGCCTGATGCGGAGTTCGGTCGGGATGTCGCTGAGCGCAGCCCCGGCCGAGATCGACCTCAAAGCCGTCCGGGCATTTCTGCTGGACAGGCCGGGTGTGTCGGAAATCCACGACCTGCATGTCTGGCCGATCAGCACCACCGAAACCGCGATGACCTGCCACCTGGTAATTCCGTCCGGACACCCGGGCGACGAATTCCTGATGGAATGTGCTCACCTTTTGCAGGAATTCTACAAGATCGGCCACGCGACGCTGCAGATCGAGATCAGCGAGGGCAACGCCTGCTCGCTCGCGCCGGATGACGTGGTCTAGGTGAACGGAAGCGAAGAGGAAGGAATCGCGCGGGCCAACCGGCTGAAGGCGGAAATGGAAACCAGGCTCGCCGCCGAACTTGGCGGCAGGGGAACGATCGCGTGTCCAGGATGCGCGAGCGACGGCGATTGGTACAGGGAGTCGGGAGGTTGGTCGTTCCGGTGCGATGATTGCGGGCTATGCGCAACCGGGCGCTTTCCCCGCAGATCGGCCAACTAACGGGAGGGTATGCGGATGTTTCAGCGCACCTACGTGAATACGCGGATGGCCGCAACGAACGCGGGGCGCGGAAGACTGCGCGGCGCGGCGCCCCTGACTGCTCTTCGGTTCGCCGCAGCGTGCGCGGTATACTGCATCTCGTTGATGTTCGTCCTCGCAGAGCCTTCGGCAGCGCAGACGGCAGGAGATCTCGTCCGCGAAGGGTTTGCCGCAAAAGAGCGCCGGCAATATCCCTATGCCATTCAGTTGTTCGACGAGGCCCTCCGACGCGGAGAGTTCGCGCCGGACCAACGAGGGCTTGTTCTTTACAGTCGGGGGGTCTCCTACGAAGCGCTCGGTTTACGCGACCGTGCGCTCGGCGATCTCGATGCGGCGATAGCGCTGCTCCCGCAGTTTCCGAACTCCTACATCTATCGGGCGCTGATCTGGACGGATCGCCGCGAGTTCGACTTCGCGCGCGACGACCTACTGCAGGCTCTTCGGCTCATCCCCGACAGTGCGCTAATACGCAATAATCTCGGTTCGGTTTACGAACGTAAGGGCGAATTGGACCTGGCCATCGAGAATTATGGGACGGCGATACGTCTCGATCCGGCGTATGCGGAGGCGTTCTACAATCGCGCTCACGCCTTCATCGCCAAGCACGACTACCAGGCTGCCGTGACCGACTACGATCGCGCGATTGCGTTGCAGAAGGATTTTGCCGATGCTTACAGCAACCGCGGCGGCGTCTACCTTATGCAAGGAGACACCGAAAAGGCGATCGCGGATTTCGGCGAGGCCATCCGGCTTCGCGAAAGCGACCCGATCTTTTGGGCCAACAGGGCAAACGCCTATCTGGCCCTGGGCCGATACAAGGAAGCGATCGACGATTTCGATCGTGCCCATAAGATTGATCCGGGGAATGCCACGGTCTATCTGGGGCGGGGTCGCGCGCGTATGTACTCGAATGCGATTGCAGCGGCGGTCGAGGATCTGCAGACCGCCGTTCGCCTGAGACCATCGAACCCTAATTCCGTGATTTGGCTGCACATAGCGCGCGTTCACCAAGGATACGCCGACCGGCAGGAACTCGAGCAGAACACGACAAAGGTGAAGCGAGACCAATGGCCGGGCGCCGTCCTCGCGCTGTATCTCGGGCACGTGGACACCGATCGGGTACGCGAGCTTGCCGAAGAAGGCGCTGCGCCCCCGGCCGGCAGACGACTTTGCGAAGCGGATTTCTACATCGGCGAGTTCCTCAGGCATAACGGCAAAGCACCGGATGGCCGCCAAATCCTGCAGTCGGTGATTGCGAAGTGTCGTCCCGCCGATGTCGTATTCAGCGCCGCGAGCGCGGAGTTGAGCGAGATGAGCGGGACGAAATAACCGTCGCGGCTGCCTCACTTTGTCGCTAGAACTGCGCGCGCAGGCGAGCGCCGAAAACCGAGACCGGGCCGCGGTCTCGATTGTACGCGGGGTTCGTGATCAACTGATAGTTCAAGGTCGCGCGCCAAACCGATATCGGAAAGCTATAATAGCTTTCAACGATCTTCTCCGGACCCGGGTTGGGGAGCCGGCCGTCGCCAACCAGAATGCCGAGCCCTCCGGCATCGAGATAGGCCCGCCGCGCACTTGAAATGCCGTTGATGACGCCTGCCAAACCGAAAGTGTCGTTCGGTCTATTCCACGATGCGCCCGAGAGAGAGACCCCGGCCGCCGCCGTCCTGTCGATGTCCGTGAACTCATACGACTCCACTGACCCGTCCGCGATGCCGGCGCGCGCAAAGACGCCCAAATCGCGGGTCACCTCCTGTTCGAGATTGACGCTGAGGCCCGCGCGACTGCGATACGACCGGACGGATCCCGTGTCAGCAGGGCCGCCGGTCGCCCGGGCCAGCGCCACGGCGTCGTCGAAGCGTCCCATGCGCCCCCGCGACAGAAAGCCTGTCACCGCGACCTTGCCGGGCTTGCCCCAAATCTCATGCCGGTGTTCGACTTCCCCGACCCACTGGAATTGCTCGAAGCGCGGATCGAGTTCCGAGCTGTTGGGCACCCTGGACAGATCGAAGAGGCCTCCGCGTATGGTCCAGGCGCCCGCGTACCATTCGATCGCAGCTCCATAGGTGTAGCCCCAGGCGTCCGCTGCATAGTCGAAGGTACCGGTGTCGATCAGCGACCAGTTCATGAAGTCCTTGCGCGGGTCGTGCGCGTATTTGTTGGTGTCGAAGACGTCGGTCACGGCGAATTTTCCGACCGTCAGGACGATCCGATCGTTCGTCTGCGTACCCGCGAACTGATTGATGTCGCCGTCGACCTTCTTCGTTTCGCCGCCGAGGTCGAGCGTCTGGCGGAAGAAGGCCCGCGGGATCCGGGCGTAGGGACTGGCAGAACCGACCTTGTAGGCTTCGCCGCTCGGAAACCCCGCAACCCCGAGCGTCGAGCTCAAGCCGAACCCCTGGTCGATCTCCGGATTGATCCAGAATTCTCCGCCCTTCCAAGGTCGGATGCCGGCATAGAAGGTGACGTCCCAAGTCTCGCGGGTCTGGTTGGGGATGAGGCTGTTCGGGCCGCGGTACGGGGCGCGAAACGGCGCCGCGTACTGCTGCACGTAGGTGGTCTGAGCCCGCAGATTGAACCAGTCGGTCTCCAGCGGCTTCAGGCCCTCGGTGAGCCCTTGCCGGTCATCTCGGCCAAACCGGTAGTTGAGGCCTAAGCGTGCCGTGTGGCCCGCCCAATCCGACGAGACCCGCTGCGCCGCTCCCGAAAATGTCACGCCTTGCGATCCGAAACTTGTGCCGAGGTATTCGAGCTTGGCCGACCAATTCGGCGACAAGCCGAGTTCGGCCCCCGCGCCCCATGCGAGGCCGAGCCGGGCGAGATCGTGCGTCTCGCCGTCGGCGGCCGCGACCGGCGCGAGCGTCGACCGGTTGTAAGTCCACGCCAGGCCGCCCGTTGCGTAGAAAAGCCAGGCACCAGGTGCGTAGCCAAGACGCGCGCGGACCGATCCGGAAGTCAGCACCGCTTCCTTGAGTGTCGAGGGGCCCTGCGCACCGGGGACGGCGGCGGAGCCCGCGATCGTGTTAGGAAAGGACACGTCCGCCTCGACGCCAACGACCGCACGCGACGGCAGCACGTAGTTGTAGCCGGCGCTTAGTCCGATGGCATAGCTGCCCGTTCCCTTGAAGGGATCGAAGACTTCGAACACTTCGAACGATCCCTCCATCGGCGGCGTTCCCGGGCCGTTTGAAGTGAACCGGGAACTTCCGGCCGAATAGCCGAAATGAGCGCCGATGAATGGTCCGGTCCAATCGAACGCGTCCGCAAGGCGGGGTCGGCCTGCATCTGCCGCAACGCCCTCGCAGATGCATCCTGTCGCTAGGAACACGCCAAAAATGACTCGCTTCATCGCCCCGAACTTTCAAACTCCCTGGCCTGAAAAGGGCACGACAACGGCCTATTTGGCAACCAATTAAGCATCGCTCGGCGTCATCGTCCTGTCGTGAAAAGATGGAACGGCGGGCGACAATGGATGAGGAAGGGTGCGCCATCACCGGACGACGGTGCCCGGACGCGGCTGCGGCCGGTGTTGATGACGCCGCCGGTAGCCTCGCCTCATACCAAGGGCCTAGAATTGACGCCGGCGCCGAAGTGCAGCAGCCGCTTGCGACCGTCGTGATCGGCGGGATCATTTCGTCGCCGGTAGCACCAGGTGCTGCTGATGCCCGGAAGGCGTCTGATGGAAGACAACGACTGCCGCGGGCGCCTGTGCGCCATCGACCGAGCTTGGGATCGGCATTCAAGATCGGCAGGATCGAAACTGAAATCTCATTAAAATACTGATTTTGTTGGCATATTATAGAAAACTGATCGGCAAAATCGACTTCCGACATCGGCAGCTAGGATCGGCAATTTTCGACCTAGATGGACGTTATTTCATTGAAACTAATAAGTAAATCGACCTAGAGTATCGGCATGAAATCCCTTGAAACCCCCGCCCGTATCGAACCATGCCTGTTCGAGGAAGACGTCCCGCGGGTGTTGGCAGATCTCGCGGTAGAAATTCAAAAGGGATCGGCCGATATCGGCCAAGGCCTGAACAAGGATAGTCTGGCCGAACTCGCTGACCTCGTCCGCATGATGAACAGCTACTATTCCAATCTGATCGAGGGTCACAATACGCGACCGCTTGATATTGAGCGCGCGCTTGCCGGTGCAGCGATTGAACCTGAGAAGCGGCCACTCGCACTGGAGGCGAAGGCTCACGTCGAGGTGCAACGAGGCATCGACGCTGCGTATGCGACTGGAAAGCTACCGGTGCCGGTGTCGACGAAATTCATCTCGCTCCTCCACAAATCCTTCTATGACGAGATGCCCGCAGAATTCCGGGTGGCGAAGCGCAACGATGGTACGGAGATCGACATCGTGCCCGGCAAGTTCAGATCCTCCACGGAAGAGGACATTTCCGTTGGCCGCCATGTCCCGCCATCCTCAGAGGTCGTGCAAACCTTCATGGACTATTTTGAGAACCGCTTCACGGCAGCCGAGAACCAAGCGAGCTCCCGAATCATCGCCATTGCGACGGCGCATCATCGGCTGAACTACATCCATCCGTTCGTCGACGGCAATGGGCGTGTCAGTCGCCTGATGTCGCATGCGATGGGATTGCGGGCGGGCATCGGCGGCAGCGGCCTATGGTCGATTTCCAGGGGACTGGCACGCGGTCTCACGGACCGGGGCGAGTATAAGCGGATGATGGACAGCGCCGACGCACCAAGAGCGGGCGACCGGGACGGCCGCGGCAATCTTTCGGAGGCCGCCCTCATCGGATTTTCGGAGTGGTTCCTGAGCGTGATGCTCGACCAAATCAGGTTCAGTAAGGCGATATTCCAACTTGATAAGGTTCATGAGCGCTATAAGGATCTGCTCGTCGATTTGAAAATTGACAATCGCGCAATCGATCTCATCATGTCGATTTTCAAGTTCGGCCAGATGGAGCGCGGAGACGCTGGGTCCGTCCTGAGGATGCCGGAACGGACTGCTCGCACGGTGGTGTCGAAGGCGAACGAACAAGGCTTCCTGAAATCCAGTACGCCAAAGGGCCCACTGCGCGTGGCGTTCCCCCTCGAATACCGGGAGCGCCTCTTTCCCAACCTGTTCGGCGAGGGGAAAATCGAGATGCCGGAACAGCCGAAACTGCAGTTTGGGCGCTGACGTCCGCACTTAGGGCGATAGTCCGGATGTTCAAGACCGACAAAGGTCTTCATTGTTGGACAAAGCATACCTTTTCGGCCTGACGCCCGTTCTGGTCGTGCATTTCCGGGCAAAGAAACAGTCCGCGTTGCGGGGAGCGCGCATAGGTTTTGTCGGTCATCTGGGAGCCGCCGCGAGATTGTCCGCTACCGTTCGGCCAGGGACCCAACGATGCTGCCCAGGAACGACAGCGCGTCCACCGTCCCGTCGTCCTCGCCCTTTTCGAAGTCCGCGCCGCTTTGGGCCATGGTGTTCGTCACGTGAGCCAGACAGAGAACCTTGCGGCCCGTCGCTGCCGCGAATGCATACAAAGCGGCCGCCTCCATTTCGACTGCTAGAATTCCCTTGTCGGCTGCAGCCTGAATGGCTTCGCTGGTCTCGCGGAAAGGAGCGTCGGTGGTCCAGGTCGCACCGGTGATCGCTTTCGGGCCATGTTGCTTTACGGCCTCGACCGCCGCCGCCAGCAACCGCGGACATGCGCCCGCGTACTCCGATGGCGGAGCGTAGTGGTAGCTTGTGCCTTCGTCGCGCAGCGCGCGGTCGATGATGATGAAGTACGGAGGAGGGCCGGAAGCGACGATCTGCCCGGACGACGTCAAGCTTATCAGCAGGCGACAACCGCTGGCGAAAAGCTCTTCAGCCACCAGAACGGCGAAAGAAGCGCCGACTGCCCGTCCGACGATGCCGACATTCTCTCCGGCGAGGCAAAAAACATCGAGTTCGGTGTGATAGCATGGCCATCCTTCGAACGGCTTGGCGCGCCCGGTCCGGCGAAGATGGCGGACCAGATCGCCGTCCGGATCCAGAATGCAGACGGAGGGGACGTCGGCTTCCTTGATGTTCTTCTGGCGTCGCGCTTCCCGCATCAACGCCGCGGGCGCGAAAACCGAAGGTGCTGACGGGTTCTTGTTGTCGAGAATGGGAGGCACCGCCATCTAAAATGCACCTTGATCTTGAAGGGAGGACACAGTCATGAACAATACCGACCGCCAGGCTCATTGGCAGAACGTATACGCGACGAAGGCCGAGAAGGAAGTAAGCTGGTTTCAGGAAAATCCGGCCCCGTCGCAGGATCTCGTCGCCGCCGCAGGCATCTCGACCGACGCAGCCATAATTGACGTCGGGGGCGGGGCCTCACGGCTAGTTGACAGCCTGATCGAGAGAGGTTTCCGCCGGGTCGCAATGCTCGACCTTTCCGCAAAGGCTCTCGAGGAAGCGAGAAGGCGGCTCGGTCGGCGCGGAGACGGGGTCGAATGGATCGTCGCGGACGTCACCACCTGGAAGCCTTCGAGCATGTATGATCTCTGGCATGATCGCGCCGCCTTTCACTTTTTGACGGAGACGAACGACCGCGATGCCTACGTCGGTTGCCTGAAGACGGCCGTACGGCCCGGTGGTCACGTGATCATCGCGACTTTCGCTCAGGATGGCCCCGAAAGGTGCAGCGGGTTGCCGATCGTGCGCTACGATCCGGATGAGCTTGCCTCGACGCTTGGACCAGCCTTCGAACTGGCAGAGTCCCGGCGGCACGATCATATGACCCCCGGCGGCAACATGCAGCGTTTTCAGTTCAGCCGATTTCTGCGAAGTTGACGGGACGTTCAGGGCGCGTCGCTTCAGGACGGCTTGTTCCCGCCTAGAGCCTTCTGCAGCGCAGGAAAACCGCCGGCGACGTGAGCCACGTTCGTTACGCCCATATCCTTCAAAGTTTTGGCAGCCAACGCCGAACGGCCGCCTGAGCCGCAGTACAGCACCAGCTTCTTTTTGCCCGCGAGCTTCGGATTATGCGAGGGGCTCTCCGGGTCAATCTGGAACTCTAGAAGTCCACGTGGGACGTGCACCGCGCCCGGGAGCGAACCTTTCTCCACTTCACCAGGCTCCCGTAAATCCACGAAGGCGATTTCCTTGTCGGAGGTAAGCTTCATCGCCTCGTCGGCGCTGAGCGTTTCATTTTGTTCATTGGCTTCGCTGACAAGCTCTTTGGTGCTTTTCATGTGGCTATCCTTTGCTGCGTCATTTGTGGGAAAAGGGCGATCAATCGGCCCACGGTGCCGCTTCGAGTGCATCGAGCGGTATTTTGATGTAACGCTTGCGATTCGGCTCTTGTTCCGGAAGCCGCCCGCCCCTGATGTTCACCTGTAGCGAGTGCAGGATGAGCTTTGGCATCGGAAGTTCGCGGTCCCGGGCCTCGCGCAGCGCCACGAACTCTTCCTCGGTCTTCGCCTTCGTCAAATGGATGTTCTCGACGCGTTGCCGTTCGACGGTGCTTTCCCAGAGGGGCTTCTTGCGTCCGCCGGGACAGTAGTCGTGGCCCGTGAACAATCGAGTGTCGTCGGGAAGAGCCATGATCCTCTGAATGCTGTGCCACAGCGCGCGTGCGCTACCGCCCGGGAAATCCGCGCGGGCGGTACCGCCGTCCGGCATGAAGATCGTATCGTGGATGAATGCCGCGTCACCAACGAGATAGGCGATCGAAGCCAGCGTGTGGCCCGGCGTCAGCAGGACCTCCACGTCAAGGTTGCCGATCTTAAACCGTTCGCCGTCGGAGAAGAGCTTGTCCCATTGTGATCCGTCGATTGCGAACGTGTCGTCGTAATTGTAGATTCGCTTCCACAGCTTCTGCACTTCGACGACCTTCTCGCCGATCGCGGTCGGCACGCCGGTCTTATCCTTGAGATAGCCCGCCGCAGAGAAGTGATCGGCGTGCGGATGCGTGTCCAGGATCCAGACCACCCTGTAACCCTCGCGTTCGATGTGGGCCAGCAGGGCGTCCGCCGAAGTCGTTGCCGTCGCGCCGGAATTCGGATCGAAATCGAGAACGGGGTCGATAATGGCGCATTCCCGCGTTTCCGGATCGGCCACGACGTACTGGACGCTCGACGTGCGCTTCTCGAAAAATCCGGTCACGACGGGTCGCCCGTGCCGCCCGGTGGATTTCTCGTTCGTCATTTCATTTCTCCTTTATGCCGCGGCGGATGGATGCCAAAAGCCCTTGGCCACGACGTAGACTCCGACAAGTATGACCAGGCTCGCGAAGACCAGGGTCAGCACCCGCTTGCGGGCGCCCAGAACCTTCCCGATCTGGACACCGGCCACGCCGCCGACAAGACCGCCGAGGACAAACAGGCCGGCCATGGGCCAATCGATGAGGCCGGAGAACGCGTAGCTCGCGGCCGTCGCTGCGCCGAACGCACTTACGGCAAATAGCGACGTCCCGATGGCATTCGATAACGGCATGCCGGTCGCCAACATCAGGCCCGGCACGATCAGAAAGCCGCCGCCGATCCCGAAGAACCCCGAGAACAATCCGACGGTGAATCCTACGCCGACGAGAAGCGGAGCGAGCTTGCTGGCGGACTCCGTCGTCAATCTGACGTCGGGATCGCCTTCCGAGGACCGGGACCGCAACATGAGCAGACCGACGACGACCATCACCAGTCCGAACAATGCCAGAAGCCTTTGACCGTCGACCGCCTTGGCCGCCGTCGAACCGCCGAAGGCGCCGACGACGCCGGCCGCCGCGAAGACGGCGGCGCAACCCCATTTGACGTTTCCGTTCTTCCAGTGCGAGAGCAAGTTTCCAGCCGCACTCGCCGCGACGGCGACCGAGCTAGTGCCGATGGCCACATGCGGGGACCGAACGCCGACCACGTAGACCAGCAGAGGAACTGCGAGGATCGAGCCGCCGCCGCCTACCAAGCCGAGCACGATGCCGACGACACCTCCCGAAACGAGTGTGAGTATGCTGGTGACGATATCCGGCATCACACACCGACCTCGCGCGATGGGGAGGATCCGGATTTGCCGGACGGAAGAGCGGCGAACAGCGCCATGCCGCCCAGCATGGCGACGACAAACGTCAAGCTTTGCCAGAGACCGAGCGCCAGCGCAGTGACGGCGGGGCCCGGGCACAGGCCGACCAGGCCCCAACCGACTCCGAATATGGCGGCGCCTCCTATCAAGCGGGGATCGAAATCCCGGCGGTTGGGTATTTCCAGCTTGTTGCCGATGACAGGGGCACCGCGGCTTTTGGCGACCGCATATCCGATTCCGGACGCGAAAATGGCGCCGACCACCACGAAAGCGAGGCTCGGATCCCATGATCCGGTGACGTCCAGAAATGCCAGCACCTTCGCAGGATTCACCATCTGCGAGACGATGAGTCCTAGGCCGAAGAGCAGCCCGGCGGCGAACGCGGAGAGCACAAACATTTTCAGTGTCCCATCAGGTTTCGGGTGACGAGAACCGTAATTGCGGCATTGACCATGAAGACGGCGGTCGCGACCAACGATCTCGGCGATCCGCGTGAAAGGCCGCATATGCCGTGACCGCTGGTGCACCCGGATCCCAGGCGCGCGCCGAAGCCGACGAGTAACCCCGCAGCCACGATCACGCCCGCGGAGGCGTCGAACGTGACTGGAGGCAGGGAACCGAACAGGACGCCATAGACGAGGGGCGCCAGCAACACGCCGACCACGAAGGCCGCCCGCCATGAGACCTCTCGGAGGTCGCGCCGAAACACGCCCGCGACGATTCCGCTTATGCCGGCGATCCTGCCGTTAAGAATAAGAAGAAGAGAGGCGGACGTGCCGATGAGCAACCCGCCCGCGAGCGCAGATGCCGGGGTGAAGTCGGTCATCCGCGAGTCCCCAGCGGTTTCCTGGTTTTGCGCACGGTCCGGCAGAAGAGGTCGTGAAGCGTCGCGAACAGCTTTTCGATGCGAGGGTCTGCAATGCGGTACCAGACCATCTGGCTTTCCTTTCGGAACGTGACGATGCCCTCGTCGCGCATCTTCGACAGATGCTGGGACATTGCCGACTGGCTTATGCCCACGGCGTCGACTAGGGAGCCCACCGTCGCTTCGCCATATTCGACCAGTTTGCAGAGAATCATGAGGCGCCGCTCGTTGGCGAGCGCGCTCAGAATGCCAGCGACCTCGGTGGCGTTCTTCTGGAAATCAACAAAATCCTTGCTATCGGCAGCCATGGTCGTCGCTCTCATTAGTAATTACTAAATTAGATAGTGCTTATGTAAAGCGCAAGTGTGAACACGAAGTCCTCACGGACTGGTGATTTGCCAGGCGCGCCCTGGCTGGAGAGAAGGCATCGATGCACCAGAGTCCCGCACATGCCATTGGAACCGCGCCTCGGCGGACGAGCTTGTCTCGTTTGCTGCTGGCCGTTCTTTGCATGGTGGGCCTGTGTGCATCGTTCCTGCAGCCGGCGTTAGCACGGGGCAACTCGAAGGCGGATCAGGCCGCGTTCGTCAAGAACCATACGGTCAAAGGCGGCAAGCCTTGCCAGCGCGTGGTTCCGGGGGCCGTGGGAACATCGTGCAGCTCGGGTGCCATGGTCGCACTCGATGCGACGAGTTCCGTCTTCGTTGAACCTCGGTCTTCCGCCGCCGGAGATACTCCCCTCGCCGACATGGCGCTTCTGGTGCAGTGGCTCGGCGCTCCGCAGTTCAGGCCTCCACGGATCCGCGCATAACGTCGGCAGCTTCGCGCTGACGGCCGTATTGCGTCCCTAGATCCCTGGAGAACAATCATGATATCGCCGTTAGCCGCACTTCGTGCGGCGTCGCATCCGTTGCTGCGCGCTTTGTGCTCGGCCGGATTGACAGTATTGCTGGCCGCCTGCAACCAGGCGACGCTTCAGCAAGCGTCCTTTGCGCCACCGCTTCCGCCGCAATACGCCGCACTCTCGGACGGCGCCGTCCGTATCCCTGCGGTCGAAGCTGAGACGATCAACCCTAAATTCGTCAAGCAGCGCGTCCGCTATGCGACGAACTACCCCACCGGCACCGTCGTCGTCGATCCCTACGCCAAGTTTCTGTACTTGGTGCAGGAAGGAGGCTTCGCTTTGCGTTACGGCGTAGGCGTGGGACGCGATGGCTTCCGCTGGACCGGAACGGCTGACATTCGCCGCAAGGCGCAGTGGCCGACTTGGACGCCGCCTTCCGCGATGGTGGCCCGTCAGCCGGAGCTCAAGCAGTACCGGCAGGGCATGGCCGCGGGCATTGCCAACCCGTTGGGAGCGCGAGCTCTTTATCTCTACCAGGACGGCAAGGACACCCTCTACCGCATCCACGGCACCAACGAGCCTGAAAGCATCGGCAAGAACGTGTCGAGCGGATGCATCCGGCTGTTGAATCAGGACGTGATCGATCTCTTCAACCGCGTTCCGGTTGGATCCAGGGTGGTCGTTCTCTCCGAGTCTGAATCGCGCTCGACTTCATCAGTAGCAGCCGAAACATCGATCACGGCGGAGGTGCGCTGATGAGGACGATCATCATTCTGCGCACCATCGCCGCCTTCGTCGTCGGCGTCTTCGCGGCATCCGCCGCGGCAGGTCAGACCTTTACCCCAGCGGTGGCTAACAACCCGGATATCAGGGCCGACCTCATGGTAGGCGACTCGACGGCGGCCCGTGACGAGACGTGGCTGGGGGTCGACCTCAATCTCGGGCCGGGATGGAAGACTTATTGGAAATCACCCGGGGATGCCGGACTGCCGACTGAGTTCGACTGGTCCGGTTCGTCGAACGTCATCGATGCGGAGGTGCATTGGCCTGCGCCATCCCGGCTGTCCATTCTAGGATTTGAGACGGTTGGATACACGCACGAAGTCCTCTTTCCGGTCAGGCTCAAGGTCCGCGATCCGAACGTAGAGACACGCATCCGCCTCAAGCTCGCGGTTTACGCCTGTAGCACCATCTGTGTCCGCGAAGAGCGAGTGCTCGACGCCACGATCCAGCCGGGAGCGGACGGTCCATCCCAGGCCGCCATCGACGCATGGCGTTCGAAGGTTCCAGAGGCCACATCTCACGTGCTGTCTGTTCTCTCCATCGAACGCTCCTCTACGGGGCCCGCGTCGTTACGGATCGAGGTCGCCTCAAGCAAGCCTCTTCTCGCACCCGACGCCTTTATCGAGAGCGATTCTCCGCTGAGCGGAGACAAGCCGGTCGTGACGTTCGATCACGGCAACCGCGCAACGCTTGCCGTCGAGCTGCCCGGTGAGACCGCGAACAGCATCCGCGACCGCACAGTGACGGCCACGGTGGTCTCTGGCGGCGAAAGCGTGCTGGCGGTGTCACCGGCTGTGCGGGCCGGAGAGAGCGGGAGTTTGCCGGCGTCCGTCGATCCCGGGCAGGCCTCCGCGCCGTCAACTTTGCTCGCACTCATCGGCATCGCGCTCGCCGGTGGTTTCATCCTGAACCTGATGCCGTGCGTATTTCCGGTGCTCTCGCTAAAGCTTCTATCCTTCGTTCACGGCAGCTCGGCCGACAAGAGACAGGTGCGCAGGGGATTCACGGCAACGGCGGCCGGCATCCTCCTGTCGTTCCTAGTTCTTGCGGGCGTGTTGGCGGGCATGAAGGCGGCAGGCGCGAGCGTCGGCTGGGGCATTCAATTCCAACAGCCGGTGTTCCTGGCGGGAATGGCGATCGTCCTGTCGCTGTTCGCCGCCAGCCAGTTCGAACTCCTTCATCTCAATGCGCCAACCGCGCTGCTGACGAAAGTGAGCGGGATCATCGCGGGCGGGACGTCCACGACGTCGCATTTTTTCAGCGGTTTCGTGGCGACCCTCCTCGCAACGCCGTGCTCGGCTCCTCTTGTCGGAACGGCCGTAGGCTTCGCGTTGTCGCAAGGGACTGGCGAGATTTTGGTCATCTTCGCATCCCTCGGCATCGGCATGGCGTCGCCATATCTGATCGTTGCCGCTTTTCCTGGGTTAGCGAAGTTCATCCCAAGACCGGGGCCATGGCTGGCCGGTGTCAAACGGGTTTTCGGAATCGCGCTGCTGGCGACGGCCGGCTGGCTACTGATGGTACTCGGCGAGGTCGCAGGCACGATGCTGGCTCTCTCGGTCGGCGCCGCGTTGTCCTCGGCACTCGCCGTCCTCGGCTTGGCGAAGGGGGCACCACCCAGGATGGTCGCGGGGGCGGGCGCGGCGATCGCGGTCATCATTGCAGCTCTTGCTGCTTTCACACCGGACCATCGATCGCCCGCCCAGCAGATTCCATGGCGTACGTTTTCGGCCCACGAACTGCAGTTGCTTGTCGCTGCAGGTCGCACGGTGTTCGTGGATGTCACCGCAGACTGGTGCATCACCTGCAAGATCAACAAGGCTCTTGTAATCAACGGGCAGGAGGTCGCGGGGCGGCTCTCCTCGGACGTGGTGCCCCTGCGCGCCGACTGGACCAAACCGGATCCGGAGATCGCGCGGTTTCTTAACAAGTACGGCCGCTACGGGATTCCCTTCAACATCGTCTTCGGCCCTGCGGCTCCTGACGGCATCGCGCTTTCCGAAATCCTTTCCACATCGTCCGTGTCGGCTGCGTTGAATGACGCGGCGGCACGTTCCAAATAGAGATCACACCATGAAGAAAATGATCATCGCCGTTGCCATCGCAACCGGCGTCGCCGCCGGAAGCTTCATCGGTCTTTCAACCTTCGCTTCGGGGGAGAGCGCCGATTCCTTCAGGGAGAGCGTCCTGCGCGACCCCGACGTTCCGTCAATGGGCAATCCGCAGGGAGACATCACCATTGTCGAGTACTTTGACTACCAATGCCCGTACTGCAAGAAAGTCGCTCCGGAGCTGGTCAGGATCGCCAAGGAAGATGGAAATCTGCGTATCGTGATGAAGGACTGGCCGATCTTCGGCGCGGCCTCGCGATATGCGGCGAAGATGGTTCTCGCGGCCAAATATCAGAACAAGTACCATGAGGCGCATGCCGCCCTGATCGGGGCCACCACGAAGCTAAGCGAGCAAATCGTCCAGGACCTGCTCTCGAAGGCCGGCGTCGACGTCGACCAAGCCATCAAGGACATGACGACGTACCAACCTGCCATCGAGGCGCTGTTGGCCCGCAACAATGAACAGGCTGAGGCCTTTGGTTTTCAGGGAACTCCCGCCTTCATCGTAGGGACGTTCCGTGTTCCTGGCGTGCTCGATGCGGCTGGGTTCAAACAGGCCATTGCTGACGCGCGGGCCGCAGCACGAAAGAAGAAATAGACACGGTGAGAAGCCGCCCCAAGGCGGCGTGTTCTGTTGCGGCAGCGACCGCTGCGTTTCGAGCCGGACCCGGGCCCTCGCGGCCGCGGGGGATTGGCGTCGTACATGGTCGAATCGGTTGGGTTGTGCACGCGTAAAAAGTGGTACACAGTGGTGGTCACAAAGTCTTTGCCGGCCATTCAGAAAAGCCCGTTTTCATTGACTTTCTTGAGCGCTCGCGCGCCTTGGCTGGGAATCCCTCCCTCTCAAGCCTCATGACGGCCGACAGGAGGCGCTGATCGAGAATTTGATTTTCAACTCCGGTCGACCAGTCCTAGTCTTCGACGAGCAATCGAGCCGTCAATTGTCAGATTCATTCGACCATGTCTCGATTGCTTGGGACCACAGCGCACAGGCTGCCCGCGCGGTAGCCGCTGCTGAGAGCTGCGAAGAGCGTTCGCATCTTCACGATGATCGACGACCGCGCCAAAGCCCAGTCATCTTCCCTGGAAGGCCTCGCGAAGCACTTAGCGATGCGTGGTATCGAGACTAGTGTCGAACTAGTAAAGACCAAACCGGACGGGAACGCCTTGAAAGCGTACGTCGCGTCCCGCCAAACCGATCTCCTGGTGATGGGTGCCTATCGCCATTCCCGCCTCCAGGAGTTCATAATGGGTGGCGCGACATACGCCGTCCTTGGGCACCCGCCTTGCTGGGTGATGATGTCGCATTGAGGCGCCGTCCCCCTTCGGGTCGCCGTCATGCTAATTCTCTCACTCATGTACGAACCACCGAGGGGTCTGGCTCATCAGGAAACCAGTCGCTTAAGCGCGTCTAGTTTGACGAGTTGGATGCGGCGCGAGCTCAACTGCTTTATCCAGCCGGCTGTTGCAAGCTGCTTCAACGTCCGAGAAACGGTTTCTATCGTCAAACCAAGATGATCGGCGATGTCCTGACGAGGCATCGGAAGGTTGACGAGGTTAGCGGAGTCCGTGCGCCGGCTCATCTGGAGCAAAAGCCAGGCAATCCGCTCTTCGGCGCTCTTCGTCAGGAGGAATATCTGATCCTGAAGGTGCTTGGTTTCCTTGTTCGCGATTGCCATGAGTTGCTGCGTCACATCGCGGCGGCGACCAGTCAGCTTTGCGATCGTGTGGCGGTTGATCACCAGAACTTGCGTGTCGCTGACCGCGAAAGCGGAGGTGGCCTGCTCGCTTTGCGTTTCCAAGCCAAAATAGTCGCCCGGCAGATAGAATTGGCAAATCTGGCGGCGGCCGTTGTTCAGAGTTCTCGAAGTTCGAACCGTCCCGCTGACGACCCGGTAGACGTATTCGGCTGGCTGACCTTCCCCGAAGATCTCCGCGCCTCGTCGGTAATGCACCAGCCGTCCCATTTTCGCGATGGGCTCGTCGATCTCACGTGACTTCCGCGCGACCGACCGTGCCTGAGGCAAGGAACAGTCGTCGTAGCAGTTGACCGAGCATCGCTCGGCCGAAGGCTTAGCCTTAGCCAACATGAAGTATCCTCAACTGCTCCAGGCGGGCGCGACCTCTGGCGGCGATGTCGCCGGGCGCGCGGCAGTCGCGATGCCACTACCGCGCCCACGTTCACGCTGCCATAAACCATCGAAAGCAGTGCCCATTATTGATGCAGATCAAATTTCTCGCTCAATCCTGCCCGTATGGTGGTCGCCAAAATGCTGACCACCATTCCCTAGGCAACGACAAGGCACACTTCCGATGCATGAGCGATTGCGTACGGCTGGCAAAGCCTTCGTTTCCTTGCTGATCCTGGCTGCTGGAACGGTTTCGTCGAAAGCTGGCATTCACGACATCACCATCGAGCGCCACGTCGTGAATGTCACGGGACGCGAACGCGTAGGCATGCTCATCAACGGGCAGCTACCGGGACCGGTGCTGCGACTCCGTGAAGGAGAAGACGCCGTCATCAACGTCAGCAACAGGCTCGATGAGAACATCTCGATCCACTGGCATGGACTGATCGTTCCGCCTGAGATGGATGGCGTACCCGGCATTTCGCCGGGTTACGGCGACGGCATAAAACCCGGCGAAACGTTCACCTATCGCTTCAAAGTCCGGCAAGCGGGTACATATTGGTTCCATAGTCATTCGTCCGGCGAGCAGGAACAGCTCGGGATGTACGCCCCGCTCATCGTCGAGCCAAGGCAGCCTGACCCCTTCAAATACGATCGCGACTACGTGATCATGTTGTCGGATTGGACGGACGAAGACCCTAAGCGCATCATCAGAAATCTCAAGAACGACAGTAGTTGGTACAATTACAACCGACAAACGCTGGTCGGCCTTATCCGGGAGCTCGGCAACGCTCCAAATGACGAGGCCCGAAAGGCGATCGTCAATAGTCGGGTAGCCTGGGGGCTCATGCGCATGGACCCGACGGACGTTGCGGATGTGGCCGGCTATACGTTCCTGGTGAATGGTCAATCCCCAGAGCGGAATTTTACCGCGCTGGCCCGTCCTGGCGAACGTATCCGGCTGAGATTCATCAACGCTTCCACGTCAACATATTTCGACGTCCGTATTCCGGGCCTCAAGATGACCGTCGTGCAGGCCGACGGGAACAACGTTTCGCCTGTGCGAGTGGATGAGTTCCGGATTGCGGTTGCGGAAACCTACGACGTCATCGTGCAGCCCACCGAGGATCGGGCCTACACCATCGTGGGCGAATCTATGGATCGCACCGGGTTTGCGAGAGCGACCTTGGCACCCCGCCCCGGCATGGTCGGAGAATTGCCGCCGCATCGGCTTCGGCCTCTCATGCAGATGTCCGACATGGCCATGAATCCCGGACCGAAAGGCGGCGACCGCGGAACTCTTCGTCCCGAACAGGACATGCCTGGGCATGTGGCCCCGGAAGATCCGGTAGCGATGGCCATTGGAGGAATGGGTGACATGAGCGGCATGTCCGGTGCCGGCCCTCAGCGGGGGGCGCAGCCTGGCGGCGGGATGGCCGAGCCGATGAGCATGCCGACGACGAGCCCCCCACGAAAAGGCCAGGGGGAGAAGGCCAAGACCGGAAAGCCTCCTCAAGCTTCTCCGATGCCGGGAATGGACCATGGCGGCATGCCCGGCATGAACAGCCGAAACCAAATGGTCATGCCGAAAGAAAAACAGGCAGCCGATCATGGCGCCATGTCCGGCATGGCTCCGAAATCTTCGCCGGTCCACCGGAGCCGGACCGCAATGACAATCACGGACGGCGTGCAGCAAGGCCCGCAGGCGCACGTACTCCACGGCGGCGAAGACATGCCGAGCGTGGGGCCCTCGGTGCAGCAGACGATGCCCGATCCGATCGCCAACGACACCGGCGCTCCCCCAGGGACGCGGGTCTTGTCGTATCGTGATCTGCGGCCGCTAAATCCCTATCCCTACAAGTCGTACGACCGCATCATCGAGATACGCCTGACCGGAAACATGCAGCGGTACTTCTGGTCGATCAACGGACGCAAATTCAGCGAAGCCGAGCCGATTGTTCTGCGCCTCGAGGAGCGTGTGCGGTTCCGGTTCATCAACGAAACGATGATGAACCATCCGATGCACATCCACGGCACGTGGATGTTGCCGGAGGTCGGAAACGGCGCGCGCAATCCAAAGAAGCATACGGTCAATATCAAACCCGGTACGACGCTGGACGTCGATATCCCTGCGGATGCCGAGGGGCCATGGGCGTTTCACTGCCATCTGCTCTACCACATGGAGACCGGCATGATGCGTCAAGTCAACGTCGTCCGCCACACGGCGTCGTGGAAATAGGAGGGCGACATGAAATCTTTGCTCGCCTTGTTGGTCGGCTGCCTTCTCGGCGCCGCCGTTCCAGGTAACGCCGCCATGGCTCAAACCTGGCCAACTTATTCCCAGGAAATTCCGTATTCGGGATTGCGCAGCGCGCCCACGACAAGCTTCCCCGACCAGGCGCCATTCGGCGGCGTGCGCTTCGACAAACTCGAATGGAATGGTTTAGGTGGGAACGACAGGGCCCGCTGGGATATGGAGGCGTTTGTCGGCAACGACTACGACAAGTTCTTCTTCAAGTCGGAGGGCGCCTTCGACGGCCGCACCCGAAAATTCGACGAGGCTCGATTCCAAGCGCTCTATTCGCGAATGATCAGCTACTTCTTCGACTTCCAGGTCGGCGTGCGTCACGACGTCTCGCCCAAACCCTCGCGTACCTATGCTGTCATCGGGATCGAAGGTCTGGCGCCAGGCTTCTTTGAAATCGATGCCGACGCGTACATCAGCCAGAAGGGGGAACTCTCCGGGTCCTTCACGGGGTGGTACGATCTTCTAGTCACCAACCGCCTCATTCTGCAGCCGCGTGTCGATTTGAGGTTGCAACTGCAATCTGTCCCGGAGCTGGAACTGGGGAGTGGCCTTACGGACTTCGAACTGGGCGCTCGGCTTCGCTATGAGTTCACCCGCAACGTTGCCCCGTACATCGGCGTAAGCTGGGACCGCAAGGTGGGCGAAACCGCCACGATCGCCCGACTTAATCAGAAGCAGCCATCAAGCGTAAATTTCGTGGCCGGCGTCCGGCTGCTGTGGTGATCGAGGCATATTGGAAACCAGGATGAAGAGACTGTTCGCGATTTCGCTCCTGTTGCCGCTACTCGCTGCGTCCACAAACGCTGAAGCCGGTGCTACAATCTCCGACCGGAGGTATTGGCCGAGCGAAGTGGGCCCCGGCGCATACAGCCAGCCAATTCCGCCGGCGTCCGTCCCTCAGCCTCCATATCCAAGAGATAGAAGCAACAAGTCCCGTCGCCGGTGAGCGAACGCGCGACGAAAGCCGCCGCAGCGCCTGCGGAAACCATGAGGACCGAGTTAGCTTCATGTCGCTGGAACCATGCGACGGATGGTTCTCGGAAAGCGGGTCACCACGTAAGCGTACAAAGTATACTTGATGATTTTTCCGGACCAGATCGCGATGACGACCTCCTGGATTGGCAACCGGTAAAGGCCCGCGATCGCGAGCATGGGGAGCTTTGGAATCGGAAGCGGGAGCGCCATCAGCCCGAACAGCGCAAGCGGGCCGTATCGCGAGATCCAGTCGGAGGCCTGTGCCCAGGCGCGCGTACCCGCCAATTCCGGGTATCGTTCCGTTAACAAGTTCCAGCCCAGGTGATGGAAGGCAAAATAGAGTCCAATCGCCGCGAGCGAACTCCCCGTCGCGGCGCATGCCGCAACACTCAGCCAACGGCGCCTGTTAGTTAGGGTACCAACGACGACAAGCCATTCCACGGGCACCGCGAGAGTGATCGTAGCCAGGAACGAAAGCGCACCGAGAAGTGGCGCAAACTCCGGCCGGTCTCCCTGCCGCACGATGGAAGCCAACGCTCGCCTGGTCATCGCGTGCACGATCATTCCGAGTCCTATGCCCCTTGAAGGAACTACTCGCGAGCGACCGATTGGCGAGCCCGAGGGTGTCGATGACTGGCCTGCTCTCCGGAAAATGGAGCCGTCCGTCCCGCTCGTTTGCGTCTCCTCACGTTAGAGAAAATCCCGCGATGATTTTTGATGCAGATCAAGGAACTAGCGGGAGGTCCGGGTACGGCTTGTAGGACAACGGGGCTTCGCGTCTCTCGCGGCAGATCACGCTAACGAACTCACGTATCCGGAGGCCAAGTGACTTTGAGACTGTCGTTCCTAGGGGGAGCCGGGACTGTCACTGGATCCAAATATCTCCTCGAAAATGCGGACCATCGGCTGCTGATCGACTGCGGTCTTTTTCAAGGCTTCAAGGAGTTGCGCCTTCGGAATTGGGCGCGTTTCCCGGTAGACCCCGCTCGGATCAATGCGGTTCTGCTCACGCATGCCCATCTCGATCACACCGGCTATCTGCCGCTGTTGATCAAGCAGGGTTTTGGCGGGCCGGTCTTCTGCTCCGCCGCAACCGCGGATCTATGCGCGGTCCTGTTGCCGGACTCCGGCTACCTGCAGGAGAAGGATGCCGAATTCGCAAATCGTCATGGCTTCGCGAAACACAAACCTGCGCTACCGCTCTACACCTCGAAAGACGCCTTGCGCTCTCTGGAGCAGTTGAGGCCGGTCGAATTTGAGCAGTCGCTGGACCTCCCCGGGGGCGGAGCTGCCTTGCTTCGACGATCGGGTCATATCCTGGGCGCGGCTTCCATCCAGCTTGACTGGAACGGCAGCACCATTCTCTTCTCCGGCGACCTCGGCCGCTACGGCGACGCCACCATGGTCGATCCGGTTGCAGTTGCGAATGCCGACTACCTTGTCGTGGAATCGACCTACGGAAATCGCCGGCACGACGCGAGGGATCCCGAGGATGCTCTTGCGGAAGTCATCGGTCGCACGGTCGGTAGAGGTGGAACAGTGATCATCCCGGCTTTCGCCGTGGGGCGGGCGCAAAGCCTTCTGTTCCACTTGCACCGTCTGAAAGCCTCCCGACGTTTGCCGGACATTCCGATATTCCTCGACAGCCCGATGGCCGTCGACGCAAGCAAGATCTTCTGCAGGCACGTCGCTGATCATCGACTTACGGAGCGCGAATGCCGCGATACCTGCTCGGTGGCGCACTACGTGCAAAGCGTCGAGGAATCAAAAGCCCTCATGGCCAACTCCATGCCGAAGGTGATCATCTCGGCCAGCGGAATGGCGACCGGCGGCCGGGTCCTTCATCATCTGAAAAGCTACGCACCGGACGGCAGGAATACGATTCTGTTCGCAGGCTTCCAGGCCGGAGGAACGAGGGGGGCTTCCATGGTCGCGGGCGCTGATGGCATCAAGATCCATGGACAGTATGTGCCGGTGCGTGCGGAGGTAGCGAATCTCGAGATGCTCTCGGCACACGCAGACGCCGACGAGGTCCTCAGATGGTTGAAAGGTTTCAAGGCTCCTCCGCGGAAGACATTCATCATTCACGGGGAGTCGAGCGCCTCCGACGCGTTGCGCAAGAGAATAGAAGACGAACTGGGCTGGCCCTGCATGATACCCGATCAAGGCCAACAGGTAGATCTGGCGTGAGCGAACTTCGCCAGGTCTTGCAGGTCCCCGAGGGGCACCGGCTCCGCGTGCGTCGCCTCGGCGTCGATACGCAGTTCGAACCCGTTGTCTTCATGCACAAGGAGTGCGCAGTCTGTCGTTCGGAGGGGTTTGTCGCGCATAATCGGCTTCTGCTGCGAGCCGGGGCGCGCCATGTCATCGCCACGCTGTACCAGGTCACGAACGATCTCATCGCACCTGACGAGGCCGCGTTGTCCGAATCGGCCTGGAGTCGGCTCGAGCTGAACGATGGAGACACCATCGCGATCAGCCATCCGGATCCGCTGGAATCGCTCAGCCACATCAGAGGCCGGATCTACGGAAACGGGCTGAGCAACGCGGCGCTGCTTTCGGTCACCGCGGATATCGTCGAGGGGAAGTATTCCGACATTCACCTTTCGTCGTTCATCACCGCCTGCGCTGCGCGACCACTCGACCACGGTGAGGTTCTCGGGCTGACCAAGGCGATGGTGGATGTGGGCGAGCGGCTGTCTTGGGACGCGGAGATCGTACTCGACAAGCATTCAGTGGGCGGACTCCCGGGAAACCGGACAACTCCGATCATCGTGCCCATCATCTCGGCCCTGGGGCTGACGATGCCGAAAACGTCGTCGCGCGCCATCACCTCGCCGGCAGGCACGGCCGACACCATGGAAACGATGGCGCCGGTGGACTTGGCCATTCCGGACATCCATCGCGTGGTCGAACGCGAGGGAGGATGCATCGTCTGGGGCGGCGCGATAAGACTCAGCCCGGCCGACGACATCCTGATCCGGATCGAACGCGCCCTCGATCTGGATTCGGAGGGCCAAATGATCGCGTCGGTCCTGTCCAAGAAAATCGCCGCGGGGTCGACGCACCTTATTCTCGATATGCCGGTGGGTCCGACCGCCAAGGTCAGGAGCCAGGAAGCGGCCGACGCTTTGTCGGCCGGGCTTGTCGCCGTTGCCGATGCGTTCGGAATCAAAGCAAGGGTGATTGTCGGGGACGGGACTGAACCGATCGGCCGCGGCATAGGGCCGGCGCTGGAAGCCAACGATGTTCTGTCCGTTCTCCAACGTCTGCCAACGGCGCCGCACGACCTCCGGCACCGGGCCGTTGCCCTCGCCGGAGCGCTGATCGAGCTGGGCGGTTTGGCCGAGCACGGACGAGGAGCAACGATGGCCGCTCAGACGCTTGACGATGGTCGCGCATGGGCGAAATTTCAAAGGATCTGCGAGGCGCAGGGCGGCATGCGTACGCCTCCGGGCTCTAACCATCGCCGGCCACTCGCCGCGGGCCGCGCCGGACGCGTGGACTTGATGGACAACCGCAAGATCGCGAAACTCGCGAAGTTGGCCGGTGCGCCCGAAGCGAAGGCGGCGGGCATAGAACTGCACGTGAGGCCGGGCGACATCGTCTCGGCCGGGCAACCTCTGTGCACGGTCCACGCCGAAGCGCGAGGCGAACTTGCGTACGCCATGGACTATGCCGCTGCGAACCCCGACATCATCACGGTCCAGGAGCCATGAGCCCAACTCTGTTTTTTTCGATGCCGGGCAACGAGCGGTTGGCGGCGGGACTTGCCGCACAGCTCGATTGCGAAACGGGCGAATTGGACACCCGGCAATTTCCGGACGGGGAGACCTATCTTCGCTTCGCCACCGACCTCGACAAGCGATCCATCGCGATCGTCTGCACCCTGGCGCACCCGAACGAAAAAATCCTTCCCCTCATTTTTGCCGCCGCGGCTGCGCGAGAGCTTGGCGCGCCGAGAGTGGGGTTGGTCGCGCCGTACCTGGCCTATATGCGGCAGGACCGGCGCTTCAATCCCGGTGAGGCGGTAACGTCCCGGGAGATGGCGCACCTGGTCTCCGAGGCATTCGACTGGATGGTAACCGTCGACCCGCATCTCCACCGGTACAGCGATCTGAGCGAGATTTACTCGATACCCACGCGCGTCGTTCATGCGGCACCGCTCGTTTCGCGGTGGATCAAGGCGAATGTCGAGAAGCCGCTCATCATCGGCCCGGACAGCGAAAGCGAACAGTGGGTTGCAGCGGTGGCAAGCGAGGCAGAAGCTCCCTATTCCGTTCTGGAGAAGGTCCGTCATGGGGACCGCGACGTCCGGATTACGCTTGGAAATCTCGGGCCTTGGCAGGGGCGCACGGCGGTGCTGGTCGACGACATCATTTCGAGCGGGCGCACGATGATCGAAGCCGTCCGGCTGCTTGCGGCGCAGGGCTGGCCGCCGCCGGTCTGCATCGCCGTCCACGGATTGTTCGCGGACCACTCCGACGAACTGCTCATCGCCGCCGGCGCGCGGGTCGTGACCACGAACAGCGTCGGCCTCGGGAGGAGCGAGATCGACGTCGGGCCCCTGCTCGGGCAGGCGGTCCAAGCTCTCGCAGACGTTGGGCCTGGCCCATAGCGCGGGTCGCCGGCCGGGGCCCGCGCGGATCACGAAAACGAGCGGCCCCACGCGCCGGGTCGGCCCAGCGCTTCCTTACATCCTTTTCATGGGGGCGTTGCCCGGCATCGGCACTATGCCGAGGACCATCTTGCGCTGTTCGGCGGTAAGTAAGTTGGCGGCGTCGCCGACCGCGCGTATGAATGTGAGCCTCGCGTCCGACTTGATTTTCTCGATTTCACGCACCTTTGCTTCGATGGCGGCGGCGTCCGGTTGGTCCGCCGCCGTAAGCATCCAGAGCGCCTGTTCGGCTTCCTCGGACTTGCGCTGGGCCGCCGACTGATCGATGAGCGAGCGCTGCTTGATGGCGTTCAACGCCGTCGATTGTTCGACCGTCAATCCAATCTTTTCGGCGTAGTCGACGAAGAAGCCGCTGGCCCCGACGTGGTAGAGGTGCGAGGCGCCGGGAAAGCCGGGCAGGGCGGATGGCATGGCCATGGCACCGCCCATCCCGGGTGCCTTCCCCATCGAGCCCATGCAGCACATGCCGCTCATGCCGCCACTCATCGCACCTGCACTGCTCATGGGGGCGGCTGGTTGACTGGCCGCAGCGCCGCCCATCTTGTCCATGTCATCCATCATCGCCAGCAACACGCCCGTTTCCCGTGACTCTGCGGCAGCGGTCGCAGCGTGCACAGGGGTGGAGAACCCGCCCAACGCTAAAACGAGAAGCGCCGTCGGGATGGTCGGTAAGCGATAGGTTAACTTGGTCTCGGCGGGCCGTTTCATGGCGGGTCCTCCCTGAATGCCAGCGCATCATGGTGAAGGTGGCATCGCATGCCTTGATGTAAGTCAAAAAACAAGAAAAGCAGACCATCAAACGAGAGCCGAGCCAGGGCTGGGGACTCGGAATTGCGAACTATTGGGGGCGCGAGCGTCATGAATTCCTCGCATACTCCCCGGGCTGGCGCCTGAAGACGCCCCTAGAGGGAGGCGCCGTGTCCAAGTCATGCGCAATCCGATCGAGGATCCATCGGTCGAAGGCTAGTTTGCTTGGGAATAGCGGGGCCTTCCGATCGCGTTTGTTTGGCCAACATTGAGCCAAGTCAATCCGTGAAGCGGGGCTCCAGCTTACGTGGAGTCAAGCAGCCAATCGAGCGCCGACGGTCACCGCGGGCCGATCGTGGAGGAATTTGAGGATGCGTGAACTCGGTCTCCCCTGCATTATCGCGGCAGCAGCGATGATTCTCGCGTCGCAATCCTTTGCGCAGAATCGGGAGGCGGAAATCGAGCGATCCGCTAGGCGGCCGAGTGTCGGACAAGAGCAGACGCGTCCCCGCATCCCTCCTGTTTCGCCCGTGTTCGAAACTGAAAGGTCATCCTGCACGTACCGCGGAGGACCGAAAAGCGGATCCTGGTCTTGCCAGTGACTCTGGAAACCCCCAATCGTAGTACAAGTGTGGTTAACGCTCGCCGGGAATGAGCCCTCGGTTGAAGACGGGAGCACTCCGGCTTAAGTGAGGAACGTGATCGAGGGACGATCGGCCGGCCTCACGCTCGTCGGCGCGGGGCCGGTCAAATCGGCAACTTGCTCATTTCGCGACAATGGTCGGCGCAATCGCGGCAGGTCCGGGCGCATACACGCATCCGCTCGTCGTCTTTGATCGTCTCGCATGTTTGTGCGCAAGCATCGCAGAGCTGCGCGCACGCGATGCATACAGCGGAATGTTGCGGTGAACGTCGAAGCAACGAATTGGCGGTTTTTTCACACATTTCGGCGCAGTCGGCCAACAGCGTCATATGCGGCAGCATGACATGCGCACCTCCTCTTTCGAGGCAATAGCGCTCTGTTTCCAAGCACATCACGTGAGAGCGCCAGCAGCTATCGACGCAAGTCTGCAGAGTCATGGCACCCATGTTCATTCCCGCCATCGGGTTCGCCGGGGAATTTGGCGATTGGGCATTCACAAGCCGGCTGGAACCGGCAGCGGCCGAAATTGCGGCGGCGAAAGAAAGAATGCGACGGCGACTCCACATCTAACCCTCCTTCGCCCGCCTATGTGAAGGTACGTCGGTTCGCGGGTCTGCACGTCTGGGATATTCCCATCGACACTCTACGCCTTGATGCAAGTCAAAAATGCTGCATTCCAACAGTCGGGATGCCCGGCTGACGGGAACTTTTCAGTGGTGCTTGAACCAACCGACGCCCTTGATGTCGTTCCACGAATCCGTCCGGTGGCACTCGAAGCACTGGTTGACTGTTGCATGCTCCTTACCGGTGATTCCTTTGTCCATCATCTGGAAGTGCATCATGTAGTGGCTTGGCGGCGCCTGATGACATTGCACGCAGTCCTTGGAAGCCGGCGAGGGGTGCAGGAATCCAGCAATTCGCCAACTGGCAGTCTCATGACAGTTGCCGCATTGCCGACCGAACAGGTCCCGATGCGGCTCGCGGTTGCTGTGGCAGCTTGCGCAGTCCAGCCCAGATTTTTCCGCCAACCGCGAAACCGGCAATCCGAGAAAACCCTTCAAGTCGTCGACCATCTGGCGAGGCACGCTCGGATGGCCCTGGTCGCCCGATTTCACATGGGATCCAATCCTGAGTAATGCGGCGTGGTCCATCTTGATCGGACGGACCGCGCCGGCGTGCTCCACATGACATCCGCGGCAGTCCTGAACGTCGGCATGAAATGCGGTCGGTTGCTTGCCGAGGTCGGCAGCGGCGGTCGAATGGCACCCTATGCAAGCGGCTGCCTCCACGCCGCGCGTCGGCGTGTGACACGATTCGCAGTTTCCCGTCAGGAAGCGGTGCTTCTCGGAGAGGGGGCCTGGCAGGAAGAAGGCCTGCCAACGCGGAATCGACGCCGATCCGGATTGATAGAGGGAAGCTATCGCTGCGGCGCCGCCCACGATGGCGATCGTGATCAGCAGGGCGTACCAAAGGCCGGCCTTCGTCACGATAACCACCGCAGGCCGTAGTAGATCTCGCCGGCGACGTGAAGCGCCAACAGCAGATACATCAGGATTGCAGTGGTCACATGGGCGACGATCCACGGCGTGAATATTTGCTTCACCACCTCGCGCGATCCGATGGCATATTCGAGATCGGCTATGCCCTCCACAAGTCTCAGGACGGGCACACCCTGCGGAATCGAATCGCGGAGGGGCGTCCCCTCAGCATCGGCCGATTGTCTGTCTGCAAGAGCGACTGCCGTCCGATCATATGCGGTCCGCAAGATTGCCAACCGAGATTGCTCCTCGCGGAGCTCGATCGACGTCTGAGGCAGATAATACCGGCCGACGAACCCCGTGACGACCACCAGGAGCATGCTGACGACGAGCGCGATGCCGAGCGGGCTCTGAAACTTATGTCCGGTGTGAAGGACGGCCAGAAAGGCGCCGAAGACGCCAACGTAGACATGAAAAGCGAGCAGCGCACGCATCGACGCGACCCGGGTAATCAGCGATCTGAAGGAGATGCTGTACTTGGCGATCGGATAGACCAGCAGGGACAGCATCAACGCGGCCGCGGCAGCGCCGAGCACGAAGCCGGACAGGCTGCCGGCAAATCGCGGCGAGGTATGCAGAACGAACGCCGGCACCAGAAAGAGCAGGGCGGTGAGGACCGCGCCGACGGTCAGGCGTTCGTTCTCACCCATCTCAGGCCTCGACAACCAGATTGCCGATCGATTTAGCCTGGCAAGCCAGGATGATGCCGTTGGCCTTGTCCTCCGGCGTCAGGGCCTCCTCGACCTCCATGGTCACATTGCCTTCGAGAAGCTTGGTCTTGCAAATGCCGCAGACCCCGACACGACAGGAATAGTCGATGGGAACGCCAACGGATTCGGCGATCTCGAGCACGCTCTTGTCCGGCGGCAGCGGGACGACCTTGTCGGATTTCGCAAACCGGAGCGAGGCGGTAGCCGGGCCGATAGCCGATGCTCCCGTCGCCGACGCGCTCGCCACCGTAGCGGCATCCAAGGCCTCGCTGATCCCGGCGACCTCCGTGAAGCCCGGAGGGGGTACCGCGCCCAAAGCGGGGCCGAAGGCTTCCGCCTTAACCTGCTCGGAGGGCAGCCCGAGATCAGCCAAAAGCTTCTTCATGGCTTGCATCATGCCGGGCGGTCCGCACAGATGCACACGGCGCTTGGCAATGTCGGGCACCGACTGGAGCAGAAATTCTTTGTTGATCGGACCTTCGGCCCCCATCCAGGAGGTGCCGGCGCTGCGCGCCATCGTCGCGGCGACGTGCAGATTGTGCATCTTGCGCTGACGATGCTCGAGCTCGTCGCGGAAGATGAACTCCTCGGTCGATCGGGCCCCATAGACGAGGTAGATATCGCCCCTCCAACAAATGTCCGCGAGGTAACGGATCGCGGCCATCAGCGGCGTGATGCCTACACCGCCGCCGATCAGCACGACGCTGTCCGCTTCCGCGCCGCTGAAAGTGAAGACGCCCGAAGGCGCTATCACCTCGATGAGGTCTCCTTCGGAGATCCGGTCGTGCATGTAATCGGAGAAGATGCCCTTCTCTTCACGTTTGATCGTGGTCTCGACGTAAGCGGTTTGAGCGGCAGAGGATGCGATGGTGTAGGAGCGCCTGACGCGCTTGCCGTCGATCTCGGCCGAATACGTCAAGAACTGCCCCGGGACAAAGGAAAACGGGATCGGTCCTCCCTGAGGGTTCCTCAACCGAAACGTCTTCACCTGCGGGGTTTCGCGGAATATGGCTGCGACCCTGAGTTGGCCCTTCCACAGTCCAGAGCGTGGTGAGCTAACAGGCGCCGTCGAGGTCGATGATGCCGGGCTGGTCCCCGCAGCGCCGGGGACGGCCGTTGCAGGAGAGCCCGTCGCCGGGGATGCCGGTGCCGCAAGTGCCGGCGTTGCCGTCGGAGGCCGGGTGCTCGTCAGCCGATCGATCAAGGCGTTCGCCCGGCGCATTCGGGAAAGATAAATCGCCAGCATGGCCACCGCGAACGCCGTCACCAGCGCCATCGTGACCAAGTGAAACCAAGATAGACCGAGGGGGCCGACGGGATCCTGCATCACCGTATCCGGCGCCAGGTTCATCTCTCCCTTGAACCAATCCAGCGCGATTTGCCGCGGCGGCTTTCCCTCGGCGAGCGATCGAAGGATTGTGTTGCCGCTCTTCACCTGAGCCAACGCGTCGCGCATGCGCGAGGTGGCCTGTTCGGCGCCAATGGTGTCTCCTGCAGCGTTCGCATGACGAAGTGCGTTTTCAGCACCGGCTATCTCCTCGGTCCCCGCGCTGATCCATGCGCGCGCCTGTGCTTCGATGTGTTGGCGCTGTTCCGGAGAGAGGTTCGGCATCGCCATCAGCGACGCGTAGAATTCCTTGCGGGGGCCGCCCATGCATCCCGCACCCATGCACCCGCCCATCATACCGCCCATGGCGCCACCCGCGCCGGGGGCGCCGGGGACACCGCCCATGCCAGGCATTGACTGAGCCGGGCTCGGGCTGCCTACAGGCGAATTGCTCTGCGCTGTCGGCGGGGTGGCTGGCGGCGATATCGCAGGTGTGTCGGTCGTGCTTGCCCCGCCCTTCGGGTGGTGCTCAGAATGCCCATCAGGGGCCTGCGCTATGACCGCTCTGTGTGGATCCTCGTTAAGGGGTCTGCCTGTTCCGATCCAGCGCGATGGGAGGCTCGACGCTGCCGAAGTAATATCCGGAGCGGTGTTGCCAGTTTGGTTGAGATGACTGAGGGCCGGATGGGCCCATGCGATTAGGAGGCCCGCCGCCAATAAGATGCGCGCCACTTGCTCTGGCATGGATTGCACCCGCCGGTTTTATCAGAACGTGGCGATCAGCGGCAGCAGGATCGTATCAGCGGTCTGTTTTTGAGCTTCGTTCAGCGTGGGATAAAGCCTGGTAAATGCCGTTCGGGCCGACTTCACGGCCTCAAGTCGTTCGGCCAGGTGGCGCTCATAACGTTCGATCCGGTCTGCGGAATTCGTCTTGTCGTCCATGACAAGGAGGCTGCGGGCATCGACCAAATGTTGCCGGCCCGATCGAAGGGAGTCCGCCAAAGCGTTCCAATCGGGCACTTGCTTATCGGTGATCTGCAACTCTGCCTTCAGGAAGGCTATCCTTCCCTCGATGCGCTCTGTGACGTCCGTTGCGCCGGAGGTGGCGCCCATTCCCGGCATGGAGCCCATGTGGCTCCGCATCATCTTCTCCATCATCGTCATCATGCCGTTCTGAGGCTGACACATCGATCCTTCGCACTTCTCCTGCATTTGCGCAGGTGGTTTCATGCGATCGTCCATCATCATACGGTCCTGTCCCGCCTTTTGAGGCTGACCGCCCGGCGGATTCATGCTGCCTGGCTTCCCCATGGGATCCGGCTGCATCGGCTTCATGTCATCCATCGCAAGAAGAAGCCTGGCCGGCGTTTGGCCGTTTGCCGAACTGCCGGCATGTGATGCAGCAAGGATCGCCAGCGCAGATGCGACGCCCATCAGTGTGCGGAAGGTGCTCATACTATTTCTCCATGCATGCGTCGGATCGAAGAGCCGTAGCGGCGATCCGCAAACTTAACCCGACGTCATCAAGGGGATTTGATCTGTGTCAAAAATCGAAACGAGTCTGTCGATAATGATTGCCTAAGCATAGACGCCCGTGGATGGGTGACTCCCTTGTATTCGATTGCGGGTGATCTGAATCAAGGCAGGGGCAGGTAAACCGCCCTAGCTTGAACGGCAATTTTGCACTCACAGGCTAAAGACAGGCTGGATCTCATGCCGAAACGCTCGTCGGAAGCGGCCCTAGATGTACGCGCGACCGCCCGGGAGCTTGCACCCGGTCTCGTTGAGAGCGCATCCCCTCACGGTGATCACGCCAATCACTCTAATTCGTTCCCAAGCATTTGGGATCTCCTCGTCTATCAGCGGGACTGCTGGGAACGAACTATCCTCTTCTGGGATACATTGCGTGAGCGGGGCGACAATATGCTTGAGCACGAACGGCTCGGCCTGCCTCCTCTTCTCGACTTTCGCACCGAGACGCTCCTCGATGCACGGACTTTTCAACGGCCCGTCAACTACGTGCTGCTGAGCATTTCCTCTTCGCCGGCGCAAGCCGAGTCCTGCTACCACCCTGCCAAGCCGCCGGTCATCATAATCGATCCGCGCGCAGGACATGGTCCCGGCATCGGGGGGTTCAAACAAGACTCCGAGGTCGGAGTAGCGCTCAACGAAGGGCATCCCGTTTACTTCGTTTCCTTCCTCCCAGAGCCGTGCCGAGGGCAGACCCTCGGCGACGTGCTGCAAGCGTTGCGTCGCTTTGTTGAGGAAGTCGCAACGCGTCATCCAGGCCGGCCCCCGGTGCTCTACGGCAACTGCCAGGCCGGCTGGGCAGTGACGTTGCTCTCCGCGGATTGCCACGGTCTGGTCGGTCCGGCAGTACTCAACGGATCGCCTCTTTCCTATTGGTCCGGCGAAGCGGGAGTCAATCCGATGCGTCTCTCCGCCGGGTTCACCGGCGGGGCCTGGCTGACCCATCTCATCGCCGACCAAGGCGACGGGCGGTTCGACGGCGCGTGGCTTGTGCAGAATTTCGAGACCCTCAAACCCGAAGCGGTTTGGGAGAAATACGCCGGCCTGTTTGCAGACATCGACCACGAACGTGAACGCTTTTTGTCGTTCGAGCGGTGGTGGAACGGCTACTACTTCCTCAGCCGCGAGGAGATTCTGGCCATCGTCGAGAACCTGTTCGTCGGAAACAAGCTCGAGCGCGGTCTACTCAAAGTTTGCCACGACTGCTTCGTCGATTTGCGCCGAATCCGGAATCCGTTGGTTATTTTTGCGTCGTACGGGGACAACATCACACCACCACATCAGGCGCTCGGTTGGATACCGGTCGTCTACAAGACGACCGACGATCTCCGCGCTGCCGGCCAGCGAATCGTCTTTCTCACAAACCCCCACGTCGGGCACCTTGGCATCTTTGTTTCGGCTGCAGTGGCTCGCTTCGAGCATCGAGCCATCCTGGAAAGCATGATGGAAATCGAGGCGCTGAGCCCAGGCCTCTATGAGATGAAGATCGAAAATCCGACCGGGGATCCGGATTGCCGTAAACCGCAATACTCGGTGCGCTTCGAGTCTCGGCGTGTCGAGGACCTCCATTTTGCCGAAGATAACGCTGCCTTAAAGCGAGTGAACGAAGTATCCGAGGCCACTGAATTTCTCTACAAGAGCTTTTTCAGCCCCTCGGTGCGGGCGCTCTCCAATCCTTGGACCGCCGAAGCGGCGAAGTGGCTGCACCCAATGCGGCTTAGCCGCTATCTGTTCTCGTCCAGCTTTTCTCCGGGCCTCCGTGCCATGTCAGGAGTTGCAGAAAGCGTTCGCAGGGCGCACCAGCCGCTCCCCGTCGATCATCCCATGCTCGTCAACGAACGTGCCTTCATCGAGGGCATCACCCGAATGCTGGAAGGCGCTCGGAGACGGCGCGATGCCTCACTTGAAACTACGTTCCAGCTTCTTTACGGAGGGAGATTCTGAGCATACGAAGCAGAAGGCGCGGCCTTGAGCGCTCGCCATCGAACGAGCCTGCATGGTGCCAAAACGAGCCTGCCGGTCACAGGCCGCCGTTCTTCGGGTCATTGGCGTCGGCTCGCTCGCGCCGCCAAGGCAGCCGGCCGTCGATTTCGATCTGAAGCGAAAAGCTCAGGAATGTACGGATCACGATAATCAGACCGAGAACCGCAAGCCGCTCCAAGGTCGGCACGATGGCGACCATGCCGATGATGTCCGCGGCAATCAAAAATTCGAGACCAAGCAGGATCCCGCGGCCGAGATTCGCCCGATAGGACCGGAAAGCGCCGCGCCATTCGCCTCGATACATCTGCTGCACGGACCACACGCTCGCGGCAATCACACCGCCGATGATGACTGCCACCCCCAGGACCTCCACGATTGAGGCAATCCAATGCAGCGTATGCAGCACGATGGCCCTGGCCTCCATGCTGAGGACGAGCTCGGACGTCAGCATTTCGGCTCCTTGTCTGTTGCGTGCTTTCCGCAGCCATGACCGAGCGGAGACGGTGCTGCAGCTCCGGTCGGCGGCGCAGGCTTTTGCGCAGTCGCGATCGCGAGCCTGTCGATCTTCTTCGACCAGGACCGATAGTAGGCAACGCCGGTCATGATGGACAGGCCGGCGGCGCCGGCCAGCATCTGGACAGGGAAAGCATCCGACGTGGTGTCCAATACGAAGTGGGCGACGAACGAAAGAAAAACCCCGACGCAGAAGACCTCCAGCGATTGTTGGCCGCACTTGATGACCGGACGGAATACCGGCCAGCGAAGTCCCGACCAGTCGAACGGGATAAATCTCACGACAAGAAGGGCCAATGCGAGAAGGTGCAGGACCCGATAGGGAGCAAGATTGGTCTTGTCGTTGGGCCTGAATGCCGCCGTAAGTTGACTCACAACTGGGACGTCCAACTCGGGAATAAGCGTCGCGAGCGTTGCCACCAGCGCAAACAGCAGGAAAGCGACGCTAAGGACCAAAGGGATCCGGGCAGTCACGATGGGACGGACGGTCCGGGATCCCCCAGCCGCAAGCCATGCACCCAATACGAACAGCAGTTGCCACGTGAACGGATTGAAAAACCAGTCACCGGACGGATAAGAGGGCAGATTCCAATGAAGAAATCTGGCGGCAAAATAAAGCAGCAGCGATCCGGCGAGCGCCCAATTTCGGTGCCTTAGCATCAACCAAAGGACCGGCGGATAGGCCCCCATCAAGACGATGTACAGAGGAAGCACATCGAGGTTGAGCGGCTTGAACTTCAAGACCAGCCCCTCGGTCAGCGTCTCGACCGGAAATTCCATCAGGCGCGCAACGTTGAACTGATCCATCAGGTGGGGAATGTCAAAACGATGCGACAGGTAATGAACCGACGTGAGATAAAATATGAACAGAAGTATGTGGGCGACGTAGAGTTGCCAAACGCGTCTAAGCAATCGTGTGGCACCGATCACGAAGCCGCGTTGCACCATCATCCTGCCGAAAACCAGGGTGGCGGTGTAGCCTGAGATGAAGACGAACAGATCGGCCCCGTCGCTGAATCCGTAGTTGCGCGAGGTCAACCATGCGAGCGCCGTGCCGGGAATGTGGCCGAAGAAAATCGCCCAGTTCGCTAGTCCCCGAAAAAGATCGAGCCTCAAATCTCGATCGAGCGACGGAACGAACAGCGTCATGGATTGCAATTCCTGGCGTGCTGGTGAAGCCAACCTATCTCACCGAAAATCCGCTCAGTTTTGATCCACATCAAAAATTCACACTGCATTTGTTCTAACCTGCCCGCAGGAAGTACCCAGCCCCGCTTCCGATCGGAAAAAGCCTGCAGGCGTTTGTCTGCAGGCTTTTTCAGCGGCCGCTGAAGCGCTAGAGCTTGGTCACCCGAAGGCGCAGCGCGTTGCCGACGACGCTCACCGACGAGAGCGCCATCGCTGCGGCGGCGATGATGGGCGAGAGCAGTATCCCGAATGTCGGATAGAGAAGTCCGGCCGCGATCGGCACGCCGGCGGCGTTGTAGATGAACGCGAAGAACAGATTCTGCCGGATATTGCTCATGGTCGCCTCCGACAGCTTGCGGGCGCGGACGATGCCGCCCAGGTCGCCCTTCAGCAGGGTGATGCCCGCGCTTTCCATCGCGACGTCCGTTCCGGTGCCCATCGCAATACCCACCTCGGCCGCAGCCAGCGCCGGCGCGTCGTTTACGCCATCGCCTGCCATCGCCACGATCCGGCCCGCCTTCTGCAACCTGGCGACGACGGCGCTCTTCTGGTCCGGAAGAACTTCGGCCTCGACGTCCTCGATCCCGAGCTGCCGTGCGACCGCCTCGGCTGTGGTGCGGTTGTCGCCGGTCAGCATGATGACCTTGACGCCTTCCGCTTTGAGATCGCGCAGCGCCGCCGGCGTCGACGCCTTGACCGGGTCCGCGATTGCGAACAGGCCGGCCAGCTTGCCGTCGACCGCCATGTTGATGACGGTGGCGCCTTCACCCCGCATCCGCTCGCCCTCGGCTTCCAGCGACTGTGTCGCGACGCCCAGTGACGCCAGGAAGTTGGCATTGCCCAGCAGGATGGATTTGCCGTCGACCTTGCCTACCGCGCCCTTGCCGGTGGGAGAATCGAAGTCCTCGACGCTGCCCAGGACCAATTTGCGGTCATTGGCGGTGCGGACGATGGCATCGGCGAGCGGGTGCTCGCTGGCCCGTTCGACCGTGGCGGCGAGACGCAGAAGATAGTTCTCGTCGTAACCGGGCGCCGGGACGATCGAGACCACCTTCGGCTTGCCTTCGGTGAGGGTGCCGGTCTTGTCCACCACCAGCGTGTCGATCTTTTCCATCCGTTCCAGCGCCTCGGCGTTCTTGATCAGCACGCCGGCCTGGGCACCGCGGCCGACGCCGACCATGATCGACATCGGGGTGGCGAGCCCGAGTGCGCAGGGGCAGGCGATGATCAACACGCTGACGGCGGCGACCAGGCCGTACGCCATCCGCGGCTCGGGTCCGAAGTACGCCCACGCGCCGAATGCGACGAGCGCCACGGCGATGACGGCCGGCACGAACCAGCCCGCGACCTGGTCGGCGAGCCGCTGGATCGGCGCGCGCGATCGCTGCGCTTCGGCGACCATCCTGACGATCTGGGATAGCATCGTGTCGCGACCGACCTTGTCGGCGCGCATGACGAAGCCACCCGATTGGTTGAGGGTGCCCGCGATCACCTTGCCCCCGACATCCTTGGTCACGGGCATGGATTCGCCCGTCACCAGCGACTCGTCCAGCGACGAACGGCCTTCGAGGATGACGCCGTCGACCGGCACCTTTTCGCCGGGCCGTACCCGCAAGCGGTCGCCGACGGCGAGGCTCTCGATCTGGACTTCATGGTCGGACCCATCGTCGGCGATGCGACGCGCGGTTTTCGGCGCCAGTTCGAGAAGGGCCTTGATGGCCCCTGAGGTGGCTTCGCGCGCCCGCAGCTCCAGCACCTGGCCGAGAAGAACGAGTACCGTGATCACGGCAGCGGCCTCGAAATACACCGCAACGGCGCCGCCGTGGCCACGGAAGGTCGCCGGAAAGATATCTGGCGCGACGGTGCCTATCAGGCTGTAGACGTAGGCGACGCCGGTGCCCATCGCGATCAGCGTGAACATGTTCAGGTTCCGCGTGACCAGCGATTGCCAGCCGCGCACGAAGAAGGGCCAGCCGGCCCACAGCACGACCGGGGTGGAGAAAACAAGCTGTATCCAGTTCGACAGCGTCGGGTCGATCCAGCCGTGGGAGCCCACCAAGTGACCGCCCATCTCGAGCACGACCGGCGGGACCGAAAGCGCCAGGCCGATCCAGAAGCGTCGGGTCATGTCGGCAAGTTCGGGATTGGGCGGCGCATCCAGGCTCGCGACCTCGGGCTCCAGCGCCATGCCGCAGATCGGACAGTTGCCGGGACCGGCCTGGCGGATCTGCGGATGCATCGGGCAAGTGTAGACCGTCCCTGCCGGCGCTTGGGCAAGCCGTTTCGCGTTTGTGTTGCCGAGGTACTGCTCCGGAGCGGCCTCGAATTTGGAGCGGCATCCGGCCGAACAGAAATGATAAGTGTCCCCGTGGTACTCCAGCCGGTGCTTGGTGGTCGCGGGATCGACGTTCATCCCGCAGACGGGATCGCGAACGCTCGTTGCAACGCCATGATGATGATCATGTTCGCCTCCGCAGCACCCGGCGGTTGCCTTGGGAGCCGGAGCGACGTCGCGGCCAACAGCCTTCGTAGAACAGCCACAGCCGTCGCCGGAATCCGCCTCGCCATCTTTGCTCATGTTGCTCTCCATTGACCGCTTGCACCCCGTACCCGCAGGGGGTATATAGAAGCTATGCAAAAGGCTATCAAGGACTCATGCAAAAAACGCCTCGGCCGGATCGAGGGCCAGGTGCGCGGCCTCTCGAAGATGGTCGAGGAGGACCGCTACTGCATCGACATCGTCACCCAGATCTCGGCGGTTCGAGCTGCGCTGCGCCGGGTCGAGGAAGAGGTTCTCAAGGATCACGTGTCCCATTGCGTGGAACACGCCATCTCCAGCGGCGGCAAGGCGGACCAACGAAGGAAGATCGCCGAACTGATGGACGTCATAGGTCGGGCGGAACGATAAGCGAGCAGGTTGGTTCCAACTTGGCGGCGCTGGCGTTGCCGGGTATTCTGGCGTAAGATGACCGCCTTGTCATTCATCGCGATGTTCGTGTTGATGTATGCGATGGTCGATCGCTTCGCCAACGTCTATCCGAATCTCAATCAGTTCTACATGGCCGGACTCATGGCGGCGCCCATGGTCATCATCGAATTGCTCGTGATGCGTGCAATGTATCCGGACATGAAAATGAACGTGATCTTTGGCGGCGTGACCTCGTGCTGGAGCCGTACAAAGGTTAGGGAGACGACAATGGCGAAACTCAAGCTCGGCGCCATCGCGGACGACAAACCGGTGAAGTTGACGATCGAACTTCCGGCAGCCGTGCATCGCGATCTGATTGCTTATGCCGATTATCTGAACGGTCAACATGTCTCTGTCGCATTTAGAGAGGGACGCGAATGGCGGATCTGAAACTTGGCCGCTTGCCGAAGGTTGGTCGCGTCCACATGACGATCGGCATCCCCGAGCCTCTGAAAGAAGAACGCGATCGTTATGCCGCCCAGCACAGCCGGCTGTACGAGCCCGTCGATGCTGCGACATTGATTCCACATAATGCTCGAAGCCTTCATCCGGTCGGACCGCGGCTACCGGAGCCAGCCCGCTCAATCCGAGCGAGGAAAAGCTCGTCAACGCCGCGGTGAGCGCGACGAGCGTTGCAGCGCGTCCCGATTCGGACGAAATCGGCTTGAACCCTGGCAATCTTTTGCTCTTGCTGGCGCACGAGGAGGCTGAGGGCCGGGGCATGCTGCGCCATGTTCCGGTTGGATCGCCGCAAGGCACAAAACTCCTCGGTCTCGCGGCCACGCAGGGCGGCAATCTCGGCTTCGAGTTAGTGGACGCGGTTTTCGCCGGACGGCGGACTCTTCACCTCTCGCGATACGACGCCATGGCGATCCGGAATCTCACGAGCAGTTCCGGCGAAGTTGTCGCGCGCGAGAGTCCGGCCTCTGATGCCAGGCGGGCGATTGTGAACGTCGCCTGGACGTCGCCGCTGCCCATCAGCCGCGAAATGGCGGCCTCAATGGATGAGACGGCGGCAGCGCTGATTGGCTCGGTCATTCTGGTGATCCTTCGAGGAGGGGCGCGAATGTTGATTTGGATCAAAGACGGACTGACAGGATCATACAAGATCCTCAATTGATGAACTTTGCCGCCTGTTTTAGAAACAAGGTACACAACATGGGCCTTCAAGCCGCGCGACTCGCTATAGCAGCCGCCCTCGCAATGTCTTCAGCAATAGTCTGCGTTTTGACGCCGATCCCTGCTGCCCACAGTCAGGAGCTTTTGTCTCCCGGTGATTGGTTAGAAAAGCTGGATCGCGATCATAATAAGATGGTTTCTCCTGCGGGACACGTCCATGCGAGGGGGCGGGTTCTAGATGTCGACATAGAACGTCCAGGTTCGATCACCATCCTAGTTGATGCCATTGAGAGCGCCGACAAGACAATCCGCATGCCAGCTATGGAAATGCCATTCCACGTCACAAACCGTCGCATGCTTCAAGGACTTCGCCCTGGAGACGTAATCGATTTCGAGGCAGCTCGACTGAAAACTGCTGTGATGATAACGAGAATTCGGAAAGCGCATTAGCTTCCAATGCCCCAAATCTATCGGCCCGGACGACTGCCTTAAGGCACCGTGGCCCCCGGAGGCGCTCCCGGGATCTGGCGATCCCGCAGGGACCATACCAGCACTGGAGCCCCTTCCTGTCGGATGTGCAGCTGTTCCTCGCGATAGAAGCGGCGGAGCTTCTTGTGGTTCCTGGTGACAGCACACGGCTGTCGGGGCGATAAACGTTCAATGGTATTGAGCGTTTCGATCGGATCAGTTCGAAAAACTGCGCCGCCGCCGCGAGGCATGCGGATCGGAACCGACTTGTGAAGGACTTGGAGCATTCCTTTCAGAAATCGGAGCGGACCGCACTTCTCGGTGTAATAGTTCGGGCAGTAAGACGTCTGTAAATGGGGAACGTCTGCAGGGGGGTTACTACATGCTGCCGCAACTGAAGCACCTGCAGCACGGCGACAGCGCGCTTGTTCGTGTTCTCAAAGGACGCAACGCAGCGCTACTTGGCTGCCCTATGTATTCCTGCTCGCGTGCCCATTGCTCCATCTGTTCGGTCATGGACATGGTCAGCGGCATGCACAAAGCAGGGATCACGCTCAAGGCGCCCCTCAAAAGGCTCCCAGGCCGCAGCCCTGAGGCTTGCGCTCGAGATGGGAACAGAACTGCAGACGAATTAGGAAAGCCCTGCAACGTTCTCCGGCGTGGTAATTTGGTTGAGGGTGTTCTCAGCAAACGGATCGCTGATCTTGATCCTAGCCGCGAGCGCTTTGGCGCAGCAACCCGCGATGAATGTACGTCGCGGGTTGATTGATATTGCGTTCCGATTACTATTTCGGCCCGATGTGGTGGGACTCACGCGGGCCGCCGCTGTAATGATGGCTACCGCTGGGCGCAGGCCGCTAACATTGTTGGGCTTGTGCTGCTATCCCTTGCTATATCTGCGGCCGTCGCGCTTCCTTCGTGGATGTGGATCGAGCGACCGATGCTGCGCGCGCGCCGGACAGCAATTGCGCTGCTTGGATCCGGACTTGATCGAATACGTTGGCGGCGACGACCGGTCGTAGCAACGCCGCAGGTCGAGCGACTCGGTAGGATGGTTCAGCATCCGTGAACGGCGGATACCTAATGTAGCGCTGGAAACAACTCAGCTGTTCGCCCGGAAGCTCGGTAAGTCAACAATCCTAACCATTCGTGGGCAGCCTGATCGGTCGCTGCGAGCCCGGCGGCAATCGACTTGGCAGGGCGTATCAGATCGTCTGCACCACGCGTTCGATAATCGACGGGGTAAGGGGTCACGTCAAACTGGGCAGCGCGAAAACATCCGACCGCTCTAGGGATGTGGCTGGCCGATGTGACAAGAAGCCAAAGTTCGCCCGATTTTGGTTGAACAGAGGTGACGCTTTCGGCGCCGTTTTCGCACGTGTTTCGCGATCGCTCCTCCATCTCGATGCGCTGAGGCGACACCCCCAGCGAGACGAGAACGTCACGAGCGACCTGCGATTCCGTCATTTTGCTGGCGTCGAGAATATGGCCTGATCCCCCGGAGAGAAAAATGCGTGCTGCGGGATAGCGCCTGCTGAGATCGACGGTCACGGTCAGCCGTTCTCCCGCTTCATTCATCGCCAAGGTACGGCGGTCGCTGCTGATATGGGTATCGACCGCTCCGCCAAGGAGGATGATACCGGCCACAGGTCTGTCGATGACCGGTTGCGGGAAGTGGTCCTCAAGCACCATCAACGCAGCCGGTCCAAGGGGGCTCCAGCCACAGATGACCAATAGCAGAACCGACGCTATGATGAATGCCCGTCCCGTGCGCGGTATGCCAAGGAGCATGGCAAGAATTCCGGTCAACCCGAGGAGTACGATAAGATTAGAGGGGATTAGGAAAAATTCGATGAGTTTCGATATGAAGAAAAACATTGGATACCCCGATTACTCTTGATGAATGAAACTCTCTAATATGATTCGCTTTCAGCACTGCATTACAGCAGTCGCCTGCTGCATTAGTGACCGCGATCGCTCTCACGATGGTGGGAAGCCGCGCACTTTGTTCGACGGATTGGCCTCATGGTTAAGGCCTTCCTTTGTATGTCTGTTGGCATCACGATCCTTGCCATCATGTCTTGATGCTTTATGACGCGTCTTGTTAAAAAGCCTCTGCCCAACGATTTCGCGATCTTCGAAGTCGCGATCCTTCGTTCAACAGTCCCTATACGCATTCATTCTTGCCATCCTTTGATGGCAGAGAATCGTGTCGATCTAGTCCGTAGGACTTTCGAGCGCTTACCGACGACAGTGCGAGGGCCGCCGCAGGAATGGTGCGAATAGCCGCAGAAACCAGCGGATGCTTGCTTGGCAGTCCGCTATGCACGACATGGCGCGCCATCTCGGGTCGCCGGCGTCCTTCTGGGGACACGACCTGACTACCTTCGCGCTGGATAAGCGCGAATTAAGTACTCGTAAATGGCTCGCCGCAGTTGTCGTCGCGGCTCGACACCGAACCGTATCCAATTTGTGATAGACTATGTCCTTGTAACGTGACTAATTGCCAGCGCGGGTCCGGCAAGGCGTTGCAAAGCAGTTCGCTCATTCGTCCGGCTGTTACACTAAGATGTCCAAGCTTCGACTTTCATCGCTCATGACTTCTGTGCATGTTCACTTGTTCATGCTCGCACTGAAATGGGGCTACCGCCTGACGAAGCGCAGGGGGGGGAAGTTGGTGGGACCCCTGATACAAGAAGCCGCCCCACGGTCAGGCGAGCGAATCTTGGAGATCAGCGCCGACGGCTACAGCGGGTGTGCTGCACTTGCGCGCCAGTATCCCGAAGTACTGCTTTTTTGCGTACCTCCTGCGGGATCAAAAAGAGTGCGTTACCCCCTCAGCAATTTCGAGCTGTTGCATGGGGATCAGGGCGGCGTCGATTGTCGCGATGCATCATTTGACAAAGTGATTTGCTCGTTTGCGCTCCATCCCTTGCCGCTGAATAAAAAACTCGCCCTCCTCAAAGAAATGAAGAGAGTATTGCGGCGCGGCGGCACACTACATCTCGCCGATTTCGACCAGCCGCTTCGACCGCTAGAGATCTACATGCTTCGTAGCACCGGCTACCTGTTCGGCCCTGAGACCGCAAAGCCCCATCTCGACGGCAGCTGGTTGAACTTGATCAAGCAGGCAGGCTTTGTCGGCGTACGGCGCGTGACGACCTTTTCCGAGATGGTGGGCCGCGTTGCCATCATCCGGGCACGCCGCGGCTGATCGGGCCGCTGTAACTGAACATTGTAAGGTTTTGACGCATGCTGAATTTATCGGTTTGGCGTCTTCGTGCGATGCTTTTTTCTTCAGGGACGTCAGCGATTTCTTCAGGGGCGGCGGCGCTCTGCTGACCGCTCGGCTTGTCGAGATACTGCTGCGGCATCACCTAGGATTTGATCCGGCAAGCCGGTCGAGCAGAAATGGTATGTGTTGCCCCGGTACTCCGAGCGATGCTTGCTGGTCGCGGGATCGATCGAAATCCGGGCGAAATCCGGCAGACGGGGGGCGACGACACTCCCGGCTGTCGCCACAGCTTGATGGGCGCGAAGCTGCCCGCAAGGGTTGATGCAAACGTATCAACGTTCGGCCATTGGATAGGATTACCGCCTTGTATTCTTGAGGCGCGCTTCGACGGTCGACCAAGAGCCGAGGTGATGGCCGTCACTGGAGGTCTGAAGTTTCTCAAGACGTAATGCATCCCGCCACAGCTTTTTGTTCCTCGTCGTGCAGGCGCTGATGGTTGCGGCGATCGATGACATTCTGCTCCAGGTGAGGAAGATACACCCGCTTGTGCGGATGCTGATCGTGGGCGCGGCGGGGTTCGCCGCGGGCGAATTGCTGCATGGCTTGCGCGGCCTGGAAAGCGGCGTGGTGCAGTTCATCCTGCACGGCCTCTCCGGCTTCATACCTGCAATCATCTCGTCGTGGCTTGCGCACAAATATGCGCAGCAGCCGCAGGTCGCCACCCACACATGACAGACCATCATCAGCCGCCATCACAAGGCCGAAGCTGCGCGACCGGACAGCACTTTCTGTGCTGCCGATCGCTCACAGGCGCCGAAGACCTTAAATTCAATGCGGAAGGTTGTCGTGCGCTTTCGCCCCCAGCGCCGCGACTACGCTGATGCACGCACGCGTTATCGTGGAGCTTACCGATGTGTGTGATCGATCACATCGCATCTCCTCCAGCTCTCCTAGTTTGAAGCATCGCAGCGCGCCCCCCTGCGCTGCACAACCTAGGAGTCAACAATGACTAAGACCAGGAAGATCATTACGGCCGTAATCGCGTCCCTGGCACTGACAACTGCCTCTTTGGCCATCCCGGGCGGGGCTTTCGCTGGCGGCGGTCACGGTGGTCATCACGGCGGCCACGGTGGCCATCACGGGCATGGCCACGGTCACCAAGGCCATCATGGGCATGGTCATCATGGGCATGGCCATCGCTTTCATGTTCACAACAGTTGCTGGCGTTGGACCCCGCACGGCATGATCAACATCTGCTACCGCTATTGATCTTGAGACCACAGAATAGCTCGCTCGGGCCATGGCTCGAGCGAGTCTGCCGATCACCATGACCAGCCGAGGGGGCGGCAGGCCATTCTCGCAGCAAGCAACCCCACCAACTGATCTCTTGGATCAGTCGTGACGATCGTGGCGGTTTGGGTGGTGTGGGTTAGCGGGGATGCCTCGATCGGCAGTTATGGCAATGCTGATGGCACCGCTCGACTTGGACAGATGGCCGCGTCCCATGGTCATCATCGAATTGCTTGTGATGCGCGCGATGTATCCGGACACGAAGATGAACGTGATCTTTGGAGGCGTAGCCTTCGCCGCCCTGGTGATCTTTTTCCTCGGCATCCGGACCCAGACGGCGGTTGGCGACGCGCAGTTCATCAAGTCGATGATCCCGCACCATTCCGGCGCGATACTGATGTGCGACCGTGCGACGATTACCGATGCGGAACTTAAGAAGCTCTGCGGCGAGATCGTGCAGGGACAGTAGCAGGAGATCGACCAAATGAAAAAAATACTGGCCCGTCTCAATGGTTAACGTCGTCGGCACCTGTTCGCAGCAAGGGGCCGCCGGAGCTCTCTTGCGGAACTCACCCTGCGGAAATATGTAACATGACAAGGTAAGGTGTTCGGCTTCCGGGCTCGAAGCGCAGGATCGCCGATCAAGGGTCAGCGTCGCTCGGGCAAAGTTACCATGGTAAATTAAGGCGTTCCGGTGTAACGGATACTTGACCTGGGTCAAAGACTCCTCGCCGGCGCGAAGTATGGTATCAAATAGAGCAGGGTGCGCGGTCGGTTCGCCGCCGCCCTAGAACGAAGGCAGGTAGCTAAATTCATGCGGCTTTTCCGCACCATCTTGGCGCTCGCGATTGCCGCCTCTCTGGCGCTGCTGCCAATGGGCGCGCCGGCCGTTGCGGGCCTCCCGATGTCTTCCGGTGATGCTCAGATCAGCATGGAGATGGGTGCCCCGACCGACATGTCGATGGATTGCTGTCCGGACGACATGAAGGGCATGCCCGTCCACCCGGGGGTCAATAAGTGCGGCATGGGCATTTGCTGCGTCGGCGGAACGGTTGCCCTTGGCGACATCGGGGTCGTTGGATTCCGCTTTCTCCGCGCGGCGGCAACCGAAGTCGCCATCCCGACGGACCAGATCATCCCGGTCCGCGACGGCAGTCCTCCCCGCCGACCTCCTCGCGTCTGATCTCTCTCAGTCGAACGCGCGCAGCACGTTTGCGCGCGAAGAAGCTGCCGTGCGCTCTCCGGAGCTGCGGCGAGAACAGACCCGTGAGGAGAATACCATGATTGCCAAACTCAGCGGCGCTGCGACGCTGACAGCCGCCATTGCGCTTGTGAACTTCGCCGCGATCGCCGGCGCCGGCGACTACACGTTCGACTCCGTTGCGCCCGAGATGAAGAAGGGCGATGACGTCACGGTCGCGGTGCGCCTGACCGACAAGCGGACGGGCAAGCCCGTGCCGGACGCCGTCATCTTCAAGACCCGCGTCGACATGGCGCCCGATGGAATGGCCGAGATGGAATCGGCCGTCACTCCGCTGCCGTCGAAGGAGCCCGGCGTATACGCCTTCAAGACCGACATGCCGATGGCCGGACGCTACCAGATCACGCTGTCCGCAAAGGTCCAGGGCGAGCCCGAGACCGTCGTCGGCAAGGTCATCGTGAAGGCCGCGAAGTGAGCCTCGGGGCGCTCCCCGAGAGCGCCCCGGCATTCCGAAACCCAGTTTTCACGCGCGCGCCTTTGGTTGCGCGCCAGCGGTGCACATCATGAACTCGCTGCGCATTCTCTCGATACTCGCGCTCGGAGCCGGATTAGGCCTGGGCGGCTACCTGGTCATCGAAAGAACGGCAGGGCCCCTCGATGCTCTGACTGGCACTGCCGTCGCGGCTGATAGAGCCGCCCTCTACTATCGCGATCCGAGCGGCGCTCCCGCCTGGTCCGCAGGTCCGAAGAGGGACAGCGAGGGGCGTGACTACCTGCCGGTATACGAGGAGAACTCCACGGTCGAGCCGCCGAAGGCGAAGCCGCAGCGGGCCGACGTCTCGCGCAAGATCCTGTACTACCGCAATCCCATGGGGCTGCCGGACACCTCGCCGGCGCCGAAGAAAGACTCGATGGGGATGGACTACATTCCGGTCTACGAGGGCGACGAGACTGATGACGGTTCGGTCAGGCTCTCGCCCGGCAAGATCCAGCGCACCGGCGTGAAATCCGAAGCCGTAGAGCGGCGCACAGTCCGCGTGGCGGTGAAGGCGCCCGGCACGATTCAACTCGATGAGCGGCGAGTATCCGTGATCGCTATGCGGGCCGAAAGCTTCGTGCAGAAAGTCGCGGACGTGACCACCGGCACCCGCGTGAAATCGGGCCAGCCGCTGATGGAGATCTACAGTTCGGCCATTGCGTCCGCCGCCGCGGAGTATCTCGCCACCATCAACTCGAAAATCGTCGGCGGCGTGGAGATGTACGGACGCGGCTCGCGCCAGCGCCTGACGAACTTGGACGTTCCGGAACCGGTCATCGCCGCCATGGAGAAATCGAAGGTCGCACCCGTCACGGTGCAGTGGTCGGCGCCGCGCGACGGCATCGTGCTCGAGCGCGCCGCCGTCGAGGGCATGCGGGCCAACCCGGGCGACGTTCTGTTCCGGATCGCGGATATTTCCATGGTCTGGGCGTTGGTCGACGTGGCCGAACGCGACCTGGGCAACATTGCGGTGGCGCAGCCCGTGACGATACGCGCCCGCAGTTTCCCGGGGCGGACGTTCTCCGGGACGATCGCGGTGATCTACCCGCAGGTGAACAGGGAGACGCGCACCGCCCGCGTACGAATCGAGCTCGCCAATCCCGATTCCGCGCTGCTGCCGGACATGTACATCGATGCAGAGATTGGCACGGCGGATTCCGCGCCGGTGGTGGCCGTCCCCGAGAGCTCGGTCCTCGACACAGGAAGCCGCCAGTCCGTTCTCGTCGATAAGGGAGAAGGCCGGTACGAACCGCGACAGGTGAAGCTCGGCCGCCGTGGCGGTGGTTATATCGAAGTACGCGAAGGCCTCTTCGAAGGCGATGCGGTCGTCACTTCGGCCAACTTCCTGATCGACGCCGAAAGCAACCTGAAAGCCGCACTGAAGAGCTTCGGAGAGGCGCCCTCGGCCCCGTCGGACTCAACGAAGGCCGGCATGGGAGACCACAAATGATCGCGCGCATCATCGCCTGGTCTGCCCGCAATCTGCTGCTGGTGCTGTTCGGCACCGGCTTCGCGGCCGCAGCGGGACTATACGCCCTCATCCACCTTCCGCTCGACGCGATCCCCGACCTCTCCGACACGCAGGTCATCGTCTATACCGAGTACCCGGGTCAGGCGCCGCAGGTGATCGAGGACCAGGTCACCTATCCGCTGACGACGGCCATGCTGACGGTCCCGAAATCGAAGGTGGTGCGCGGGTTCTCGTTTTTCGGCGTGTCGTTCGTCTACGTGATCTTCGAGGACGGCACCGACATCTACTGGGCTCGTTCCCGCGTGATGGAGTTCCTCAACGGCGCGGCGTCGCGGCTTCCGGCCGGCGTCACGCCGACCATCGGCCCGGACGCCACCGGCGTGGGCTGGGTCTATCAATACGCCGTCGTGTCCAAGGAATTGAACCTGGCGGACACCCGCACGATCCAGGACTGGAATCTGAAGTTCGCGCTGGCCAAGGCCGGAGGCGTGGCCGAGGTGGCAAGCATCGGCGGCTTCGTAAAGCAGTACAACGTGGTCCTCGACCCGCAGCGCATGCGCGACCGCGGCATCAGCATGCAGAAGATCCGGGAGGCTATCCGTGCCAGCAACGCCGACGTCGGCGGCCGGACGGTCGAGCTGTCGGAGTTCGAGTACGTCATCCGCGGCAAAGGGTACATCAAGAGCATCAACGATCTCGGCAACATCGTGCTGAAGACCAGCAACGGCACGCCGGTACTGCTGCGGGACGTCGCGCACGTCGAGCTTGGTCCCGACGAGCGGCGCGGAATCGCCGAATTGAACGGTGAAGGCGAGGTCGCGAGCGGCATCGTGCTGCAGCGGTTCGGCGTCAACGCGCTGGACGTCATCGAGAACGTCAAGAAACGCTTCAAGGAGATCGCGAGCAGCCTGCCGAAATCGGTCGAGATCGTTCCGGTCTACGACCGGTCGAACCTGATCTACGCCGCCATCGACACGCTGAAGACCACGCTCCTCGAGGAGAGCGTCGTGGTCGCGCTGGTTTGTATCGTGTTCCTGCTACACGTCCGCAGCGCACTGGTTGCCATTCTGATGCTCCCGGTCGGCGTGCTGATGGCGTTCGGCGCCATGAAGCTCCTGGGGCTCGGGTCCAACATCATGAGCCTCGGTGGGATCGCCATTGCGATAGGCGCCATGGTGGACGCCGCCATCGTGATGATCGAGAACGCCCACAAGCACCTGGAGCGGGCGAAGCCAGGCGAGTCGCGCGTCCAGATCCTGATAGAGGCCGCCTCCGAAGTCGGGCCGGCGCTGTTTTTCAGCTTGCTGATCATCACGGTGTCGTTCATGCCGATCTTCACGCTGGAGTCGCAGGAAGGCCGGCTGTTCAGCCCGCTCGCGTTTACCAAGACGTTCGCGATGGCCGCGGCGGCGTTCCTGTCCGTTACTCTCGTCCCCGCATTGATGGTGATCTTCGTGCGCGGAAGGATCGTCCCCGAGCACAAGAACTTCATCAACCGCTTCCTGATCTGGATCTACCGGCCGGTCATCAAGGGTGTGCTGCGGGCGAAGACGTTCGTCATCGTGCTGGCGGTCGCAGTGCTGGCGGTTTCCATCTGGCCGGCCCGCCAGCTCGGCACCGAGTTCATGCCAGCCTTGAACGAAGGCACGCTGCTCTACATGCCGACCACGCTGCCGGGTATCTCGGTGACGAAGGCCGCCGAACTCATGCAGACGCAAGACCGCATCATCAAATCGTTCCCCGAGGTAGCTTCCGTCTACGGCAAGGCCGGTCGGGCGGCGACGGCAACGGATCCGGCGCCGACCGAGATGTTTGAGACCATCGTCAATCTGAAGCCGAAGGAGCAATGGCGGCCCGGCATGACGGTCGACGGCCTGATTGCCGAGATGGACAAGGCGCTGCAGTTCCCGGGTGTGTCCAATGCCTGGACGATGCCGATCAAGGCGCGCATCGACATGCTGTCGACGGGCATCCGCACGCCGATCGGCGTAAAGGTCATGGGCACGGACTTGGTGGAGATCGACAGGCTCGCCAAGCAGATCGAGCGCGTCGTCAAGGCCGTGCCCGGGACCTCGTCGGCCTACGCCGAACGAGGCATCGGCGGCTACTATCTCGAGATCACGCCGGATCGCGAGGCACTCGCCCGCTACGGAATCCTGATCCAGGACGTCCAGGATACGATCGCCGCGGCCCTCGGCGGCCAGACGGTCACGACGACCGTCGAGGGCCGGCAGCGGTTCAGCGTTAACATGCGCTATCCGCGCGACCTTCGCGACAATCCGAAGGCGATCGCGAGCGACATCCTCGTGCCGATGCCGACGGGTGGGGCGGTGCCGCTCGGCGAAGTAGCCAAGGTCGAGCCGGCCCGGGGACCTACGTCGATCCGGACCGAGAACGGGCAACTAGCGACCTATATCTACGTCGACATCAGGGACCGCGATATCGGCAGCTATGTGGCAGACGCGCAGCGCGCGGTGAACGACAGCGTGCAGTTCCCGGCAGGCTATTACGTGATCTGGAGCGGCCAGTTCGAATATATGCAGCGTGCGGCCGAGCGCCTGAAGATCGTCATTCCTGTCACCCTGACAATCATCTTCCTGCTGCTGTACCTGAATTTCAAGTCCATCACGGAAACGCTTATCGTCATGCTGTCCCTGCCGTTCGCGTTGGTGGGCGGCCTTTGGATGATGTGGTGGCTCGGCTTCAACCTGTCCGTCGCTGTGGCGGTCGGTTTCATCGCGCTGGCGGGCGTCGCCGCCGAGACAGGTGTGATCATGTTGATCTACCTGAATCACGCCTTGGCGGCGATGAGGGCGAAGCGAAGCGCCGAAGGCGCTGCCTTCACCCGACAGGATCTCCACCAGGCCATCATGGAGGGTGCCGTCGAGCGGGTCCGGCCCAAAATGATGACCGTGGTGGCCATCATGGCGGGCCTGCTGCCGATCATGTGGAATACCGGCACTGGATCCGAGATTATGCAGCGCATTGCCGTGCCGATGATCGGCGGCATGATATCGTCGACGCTCCTTACATTGATCGTCATTCCGGCGATCTTCGGTCTGGCAAAAGGGCGGGCCCTGCCTGAAAGCCACGAACTGACGAATCGGCTGTGGGAGGACGACGGCAGCGAGACCCCAAAGGCAGCATGACACGGACATCTAGGCGGTTGAAAATCCTAGTGGCGGAGCGTCCGCTCCCCAGAGCCAGGAAGGAGAGAAAGATGGTGGAGAGCGCGCATCCGATGACACGCCGATCGTTCGTCGTGCTCATGGTGGCGGCAGGTCTGACTGCGACTGCTGCCATGGCGGACGAACCAACGGTCGCCGTCGTGCACAAGGATCCGAACTGCGGCTGCTGCACGGGCTGGGTGCGGCATTTGCGGGACGCGGGGTTCGCCGTCAGAGTGGAGGAGACTTCCGACCTGAAGGCGGTGCGAGCTCGTTTTGCCATTCCGGAAAACCTGGCCGGATGTCATACGGCGGAGATCGCTGGCTATCTGGTCGAGGGGCATGTGCCCGCGGCGGCGATTCGGCGCCTGCTTGCCGAGCGTCCCAACGCAAGGGGCCTCGCGGTGCCGGGCATGCCGGCCGGATCGCCCGGGATGGAAGGCGGGGTTCCGGAATCGTATGCCGTTTTGCTGTTTGGACCGAATGGCTCCCAGCCATTCATGCGCTTCATCGGCAAGCAGACGGTTGGCTGATCTCTTTCCGCGGCAGTGATCGTTGCCAAGCTGTCGGCGGTCACGATGCTGCGCGGAAGTTCGCTGAGTCACAGGAGCGCTGATCTGACCCACCCGCGACGCATGTAGCTCGCGGGCAGGTTGCTATTGCGTTCGATTTACTTCGGCCCGATGTGGTGGGGCTCACGCGGGCCGCCGCTGTAATGATGGCTGCCGCTGGGACCCGTTCTTCCGGTTGTTGCGCCGGTTTTCTTCTTGCCCATGTGATGGGACTCCGTCTTGGGTCCGCCGCTATAGTGGTGGCCACCGTCGGTCTTCGCGGTCTGGGCCATTGCGGGCATGACAGTGAGCGAAAGGGCGGTAGCTGCAATCAGTAGGTTTCGGGTGATCATGTCTGTTTCTCCGGGTTAGGATGGCGCGAATAGAACAGATCGCCCAAGTCGCAAATTGACCCAGATCAAAAATCGCTCGGTAAAATGCCATTGGTCGAGGATTTGAGGATGCCCGCAGATTGAGACTGCACGACTACTCGATCCGATGTGTCATCTCACGTTCGGAAAGGTCTTCGTCATGGCAGCCAAGGTGGACGATTAGCCGTTCCGTAGCTACTACATCGCACCTAGTCCGCGAGGATAACCAAACGCTTGAGATCGGACAGGATCGCGCGCAGGCTCTTACTTGCGCTGGTCGCGTAGGGCTGGCCCGAGGAGGAAGAGTAGGGCCTTCAGAGCGTGACGTCCGAATCCGCGTCCCAGTTGGCCGAACCGGCTCTCACCCATTATACTACTCAACCAAACTCGGGACGGGGCCGCCTAGCGCGCGGTCACATAAAGATCGGTGGGCGCTATATGGAGCAGATATGGATCGGCGATCTAATTCGCCATTGGAGGGATGACGAGGCGGGAACGTATCGCACGTGGTTCTTGTGGGACGCGCGCGTCAAAAACTTCCGTTCCATCAAGCGCGGGGTTCAGCAGGTAATCGCCGAGATCAAGGCCGATACGTTCGGTAACGCCTATCGGGGTTCGTCACTTGAAACTGTCTTGGACTCCATTGCCGAACAGCGACAGGTGTTCAAGGGCGCCGACCATGCGTTCATGTGGAAGCCGAAGCTGCGCATTCCGGACATCTACGAAAACCGCCAGAACCAGATTGCCTTCGGCAACTTTCTCGATAACTGTATCTGCTGCGATGCGGAGGAGCAGGTGATCGACGCGATCCAGTCCCTCGACCGGGCGACCATCAAGGGTCTCGGTCCCGCAGCGGCAAATCTGCTCTACTTTCTGCATCCTACGATCGCGCCGCCGTTCAACACCGCCATCGTGCGCGGATACAACGCCCTCATGGGAGCTACCGTCAAGCTGGGGCGATGGGATCAGTACCTCGCCATGCGCCGCGGGATCCTGGCGCTGAATTTGCACTATCGAAGCCTGCTATCGAACGATCTCGGTGCCGTGACTGCGTTCCTCTTCGACGTCGGTACCGGACGATATCCCCTTCCCGAGCGCGAAAAAGAGGACGGCTCCGTCGAACGCTGGAAGTCCGACCTCGATCAGGTCCGTGCCGAATCCGCAGCGTCGTCCAAGGCGGCGGTGGCAGCCCGCGAGGCGGATCATACGCATACTGAGATTCAAGGGTGGCTTCGGGACTTGGGTATCGCCCTCGGCTTTCAGGTCTGGATCGCCGCGAACGATGGAACGCGCGCCTACAAAGACGGCCGACTGGCGGACGGTTGTCTCGAAAGGTTGCCCGCTACCTTGGCGGACGCCGGCGCAGCCGACGCGATTCGTCTCATCGACGTGTTGTGGATCGAACAAGGAGGAGAGGTGGCTGCCGCGTTCGAAGTGGAGCACACGACCAGCATCTATTCGGGGATCGTCCGGATGCTCGACCTTGCACTGGGGGTCGATGGTGCCGCGGCGCGCAACTTCTTCCTGGTCGCTCCGGACGAGCGCGAAGACGACGTGCGTGCGCAATTCGCTAGGCCGGCGTTCTCACGCGTCAGCGAACTAAACCTCCGTTATCTGCCGTACGGCGAACTACGGGACCATCGCGAGGCGATCGCCCGGTTCGGGCACGGCATCAAAGGGATCCTGGCGATTGCGCGGCTCGTCAGGCCACCTGCGTCGCCAGCGCAGTATTCCGCCGGCGATGTTTCGGGCTCCTGACGCTCTTGCGCGCCGCAACCTGACCCTGCTGGTCTGGCGTCCCGCCGGTCCAGGGAGGCCACATGCCCAACGCATCAGCACCGTCTCCTTCGCATGGCTGGCGATGCGGATCGCCGGCGCTTGATGGTCCGAAAAAGGCCCGGCAACCATGCCCGAAGTTGACCTGGATCAAGGGGGCGATGGCCGAATTGCACTCTCTTCTGGATGTAAATTTGGAGGGTTTTTAATGACGGCGGAAAGTCATGTTGATAGCCAACGGCGGCAAGGCTTGTCGCTGAAGGCTCGGGCCGGCATCGTTCTTCTGGGGTTTCTCGCCATCGCCGGTGCGCTGCTGTTCACCGAGCACAGGGCGCACGTGCTCGGACTTCTGATCTGGCTGCCGCTGCTCGCCTGTCCGCTGATGCACCTGTTCATGCATCACGGCGGCCACGGCCATCGACATGCCGAACCGGATGACCAAAGGAGCGTATAATGCACGACACTGCGCCCGCCTACGGCCTGTGGGCCCTCGTCATCGTAAACTCGGTCGTCTTCATACTGTTCGCCTACAGCTTCTTCAAGCCTCAGACCTCGCGCGACTGGCGCTCGTTCGGCGCTTTCAGCGCATTTCTTGTGGCGCTGTTCGTGGAGATGTACGGCTTCCCGCTGACGATCTACTTCCTTTCGGGGTGGCTGCAGTCGCGGTTTCCCGGCGTGGATTGGTTCTCGCACGACGCCGGCCACCTGCTGGAAATGATGTTCGGCTGGAAGGCCAATCCGCACGCCGGACCGTTCCACATCCTGAGCTTCGTCTTCATCGCCGCTGGGTTCATTCTGATCTCCGCGGCGTGGAAGGTGCTCTACGACGCGCAGCAGACGCGGAGCTTGGCCATGACGGGCCCCTACAGCTACGTTCGGCACCCGCAGTACGTGGGTTTCATCCTGGTGATGTTCGGCTTCTTGCTGCAGTGGCCGACCATCCTGACGCTGGCGATGTTTCCGGTGCTCACCGTGATGTACGTGAAGCTGGCGCACGGCGAGGAGCGGGATGCGAGAGCGGAGTTCGGCGACGCATACAGCCGGTACGCCTCGCGGGTGCCGGGATTCATTCCGAAGCTTGGTCGTCTTCTGGGACGGGCGCCCTCAAGCGACTATCGCCACGGATAATGGACGGCCTCCCGATGTCTAAGGCAGGAACGCCGTGGACCCTTTCCTCCATCCTGCTGACCGGATCGGGAATCCTGCTGATCGGAATGGGCACTTCGTATTTCTCCGGCCGCCGCTTCTGCCTGAAGACATCAGGTTCATGAATCTGACGCCGGCCGAAGTGCAATCGATCGGAGGAAGGCTGGGATCGTGGCTCGTTCACGTGTTTCGCGTGATGGGCGGCTACATCGCAGCCACCGGGGTGCTCGCGATTGCTTTGGCGGCAACGTCGCTTCGGGAACACCATCCATTCGCAGCAGCAGGCGCCATGGCCGGCGGCGCGACGTCGATCGGCTGGATGGCTGCCGTCAACTTCATGATCGAATCCGATTTCAAGTGGGTGCTGCTCGGGTTCGCTCTGGTGTGGGCTGTCAGCCTGGTGACTTTCGTATGGGAGGCGGCCCGGTCATGACGCAGCCGGTCTTCACCGCGCGGGCCCTGACCAAGACGTACGTGTCCGGGGAGGTGAGCGTGCATGCCCTCAATGAGGTCGATCTCGAGATCGCCGAAAGGGAGGTCGTCGTGCTGCTCGGACCTTCCGGTAACGGCAAGACCACCTTGCTCAACATCATGGGTGGGCTGGATCGGCCGACGAGCGGCAGGCTGCTTTTCAGGGACCTCGATCTGACGGGGTCTCGACGACAGGGGGCTCACGAACTACCGCCGCGAACATGTCGGCTTTGTCTTCCAGTTCTACAATCTCGTTCCCAGTCTGACGGCCTACGAAAACGTAGCCCTCGTCACCGAGATCGCCGACCGGCCGATGCGGCCCGCCGAGGCACTGGAGCTCGTCGGTCTCGAGGAGCGCATGCATCACTTTCCGGCCCAACTTTCCGGCGGCGAGCAGCAACGGGTCGCCATCGCCCGCGCGATCGCCAAACGGCCGGCGGTGCTGCTCTGCGATGAGCCGACCGGCGCGCTGGACTCGAAGACGGGAATCCGCGTCGTAGAGACGCTGCTGGGAGTGAACCGGCAGATCGGGACCACGACCGTCATCATCACCCACAATGCCAGCATCCAGCAGGTCGCGGACAGGGTGCTGTTCTTCGCCGACGGCCGGATTTCCAGGATCCAAAAAAACGAGACCCGGCGGGAAGCCGCGGCATTAGTCTGGTGAAAGCCATGACCGCGCTCGACATCAAGCTCTTTCGGGACGTCACCCGCCTGTGGGCGCAGGTCTTGGCCATTGCGCTGGTGATCGGTGGCGGCGTCGCCACCCTGGTACTTGCGGTCGGGTCGCATCGCTCGTTGGAGGAAACACGCACCGCCTACTACGAACGCTATGGCTTCGCAGACGTCTTCGCGCAGGTGAAGCGGGCGCCCAAGGCGCTGGCAGACCGCATCGCCGAGATTCCCGGCGTGGCCGTCGTCGACACGCGCATTTCCAAGCTTGCGCTGATCGATATCCCCGGTTTCGCCGAACCGGCGAGCGCGCAATTCGTGTCGCTCCCGGATTCGGGCGAGCCGATGCTCAACCGCCTCTACATGCGCACCGGCCGGCTCCCGGAGCCCGGGCGGGCCGGGGAGGTCGTCGTCAACGACACCCTTTTGCGCGCGCCCACAGATATGCGCCCGGCGACCGCTTCAAGGCTGTTCTGAACGGCAAGAAGCGCGAGCTGACCATCGTGGGGACGGCGCTCTCGCCCGAGTTCATCTATACGGTCGGTCCTGGCGATCTGATGCCGGACGACCGGTGTTTCGGCATCGTCTGGATGTCGGAGAAGGCGCTCGCCAGCGTCTACGATCTGGACGGCGCCTTCTCCTACGTGTCCGTGAAGCTGCAGCGCGACGCATCGGAGCGCGAGATCATTACAGTCGTTCGAACACTGGACATCAGTCACACGTGCTACTTTGTGAACGAAAATAGCACATGCCCGGAGGTGACCCAGATCAAAAATCCGGCTCTAACCGGAGATCCAGGTATGCCTTGCCTGAAAGGCTTGGTTGGCACACCAGGGCTTCAACCTGGGACTTACGCATAATTGCAGTAAAAGCGAGAACGTCGTATCATCCTAAGATATTGATATTGTTCGCATAACATAGATTATGGAATAAATTCCTAGCGTCGGACGATTTCGAAAGCCGAGGCTGACAGTCAGCCCCAAACGACGTTTCTTACGACGCGCTCGCTTGTCTTCGCCGTACAGCGTCGCGATAGCGCCGCTTTCGTTCCCGCTTGCGCCTAACAGGCGCTATCGAAGGCATTGGTGACAGAATCGTGGCCGGCGTCGGCGCCTCGACCACGCGGACGGGAGGCAGCTCCGCTGCTTGGGCGGGTGCAGGCCGCGCCTCCATGATCTCCAGAACCGAGCGTCCCTTGTCGGTGACACGCCAGCCGCCGTTCATCCGCTCGATGAGATCTTGGGAGAAGATATCCAGGTCGGGCACCCGGGCTGCCAATCGCTTCGTGCGTTCAGCCCAGTCCCGTCCGCTGCTCGCCAGAACGCCATATCGCGCTTGAGGTCCGCCATCGCGGCGAACCCGTCTGGATAGCTTACCAGGACCTTGAGAACCGTCGCCTGGAAGTTCACTGCCCCACACCCATACCCGGCTTCCGCGAACTTACTCCTCGACATCTTAGATGTATCCGTGAACCTCTGTCGACTCACGACATTCATCCGCTGGTTTTCCGACCTTTCCACCGCATACGGTCCACCGGACCAAACAAAGTTTACGCCCCGCGTCGCTTTCAATGGCCTTGACGGTCTTGGGGTCGCAGACCCCACTTCATGCGATGTCCGTGAGGATCATCGCCAAAGAAATAGCGTGTCAGACGAAGCGCAGCGAAGTGAACCCGCGGACGCCGAGACCGGTTAAAAGCGGCACCCGGGACACGGGCAGTGATAGCGACGCCGGAACGGCGGGCCCGGGACCGAGTGCCCCCGGCGAGGCGTTCATTATCTCTTGCGCGAGGGACCGTTACCCGGTGGGCCGAGACCGGCATCCCGGCTTCGGGATCTGCGGGGCTCGGTGAGCGCTAGCGAATAGTGCCCGGTCCGGCGAAGGCGGGCGTGCCTGCTCTATGCTTGAATCCAAACATGGAATTTCCACGAACGGATGGGGCGGCACGACGCGACCGAGGGATAGGCCGCTCTATGCGGAAGGGGAAGACCGACTCCGTGGGTTGGCTCGCCAGCGACGCGGCCGCCGCGCTGACGATCGCCGGGGCCGTAGCCTGCTAGTCGCGGCGCTGAGGGAAGTCTTCGAGATCACCTTGCTGACGTCAGGCTCGTCGACGCCGCCGGTCTCGTTGCACTTGCATGGCACGCCCGCTCCGCACACGCAGCCAAGATCGGCATGCCAGGTAGTTGCGGGCCGCGCTCCTGTCCTGAATACCCAGCAGAGAAGGCGCGCTACTTACCGTCGGGCCGGTCTGATCGGAACGAAACCTGATCCATCGGATTGAGTCTCTTAGGCGCCTGTGCCCTGTGAGGGCCGTTCGGCTGCATGCAAAGCCGTTTCCACCGTCATTAGGGGCCAAGGCGCGGATTCCCGAAAGCCCTTTTCCATCGTCGCACCCTGCGCTGATGATCCTCTGATGAAGCGATTTGAGGCACGACCATGCAAAAGTTCTTTTTCGACATGAAGGATGACGTCCCGATGAGAGACCGGGTCGGGGTCGACTTCGATGGCAACCTGGAGGCCATCCAGCACTGCAAAGAGCTTGCTCAGCACTTCCGCGACGGCAGCCTGCGCGACGACAAGGACCTTGAGATCTGCGTCGTCAATGCGCAGGGCCGCGAGATTCATCGTGAGTTCGTTCACCGCGAGTGACGCGGCACGCGTCGGCGGCGTCTTTCAACCCGGGAGGAACAATGCCGAAGCAGGAAAACGGACAGGTAGTCGAGACCGCAGTCGAAGCGCGAGGTGCCGAGCGCAGACCCACGGTGCGCAACGTGCTGGTCTGGAGCCTTGGTCTGGTGATGGATCGCGGTGGTCTATTTCGTGTTTTATAGAACCTGACCAAGTCGGACCTTGGACAAATCGATATTCCCGCCGCCGGCCGTTTTTGGCATACAGCCTCAGGTCGCAGTCGGCCGGGATGGAAAGCATGATTGCGCCTACGCCCGATGCGGGCGCTTTCCTGCTGGATACGGCCATAAGCGCGCGATTACGGCCTGAACTGCGCCACCAAAGCTGTGTGCGGGACCCGACTTATGGTGTTAGAGTCGCAAATGATTAAAAGCGAGCTTGAGCAGGACCAGCGCCCGTCGCGTCGCGGAGCGCCGCCTCACGACTTTCTGGAGGCGGAGAATGCCAACCTTCGGCTTCTGCTCATGCAGGCCGAAATCAATGCCCACGGTTTGCTCGCCCAGGCCGGGATCGAAGCCCGCGAGCGCGAGGCATCCGACAAGCTGCAGAAGCTGATCCTGGAAGAGCTTCACCATCGCATCAAGAACACGCTCGCCACCGTCAGCGCCATCGCCTCCCAGAGCCTTCGCAACGTTCAAGGCGCCGAGCACGCGCAGCTCGCCATCGCGGGCCGGCTGCAGGCGCTCGGGCGGGCGCACGATCTGCTGCTGCAGGCAAGATGGAACAGCGCCGATCTTGGCCATATCGTCCGCAGCGCGACCGAGGCCTTCGACAATCCGGACGTTCCGAAATTCTCGATTGGCGGGCCGGACATCCAGATGACGTCTGGCGCCGTGATCGCCATCGCGATGACGCTCAACGAGCTCTGCACCAACACCACGAAATTCGGAGCCCTGTCGTTGCCGGCGGGGCGCGTCGACATCGGCTGGACGCTGGATCCCGACACGCAGCGCGTGTCCCTGACATGGATTGAGAAGAACGGCCCCGAAGTACGCGCTCCGGAAACGCGCAGTTTCGGAACACGCCTGATCGAGACGCTGGGCAGGCAGCTCAAGGGCGACGTGCATTTGAGCTACGAGCCGGCCGGTTTCGTTTACGCGCTCGACGTGCCGGTGGCTTCCCTGACGTCACCGGCTGCATAGCCAAAGGAAAGAGCGCGACGTGGGTGCGGGCGCCGTGGGATGAGGCGAAGGCGCTGCAACGGACGATGCGCTGACCGCGTGCATCAATCGCCTTCAGTCGGACGGGTGATCCGGCCACCGGCGACTTCGGGGACGCCACCGTGAACCGCAAGTTCGGCGACGTCCCGGACGATCTCAGCGCTCTCTAAGCCGTCGGGGTTCAGCTTTTCAAGTCGAACTGGGTGCGCAGCCTGTCCGCGATCGCTTCGATCATCTCGGACCGACCCGCATCTTGCGGTCCGTCCGTCATGATCGCGACTTTCCAGCTGTCCTCGTGGGGCACGACCGAGATGGCGAGATCCGTCGGCAATTCGCAGATGTCTTCCATCTCCAGCCTGATCGCTGCTTCGAGCTCTTCGCGGGTTTTTGCCGGCTTCTTCAAGGCTGATACTTTCACCGCGCGGAACGGGACCACCGCCTTTGGCTATCCGCTACAGGCGCCGTACTCAAACGACGAAACGGCGGGCGATGGTCCAACGAGTCAAAGACGTCGTCGCGGAAATGTTCCCGTTGCATTTGCGCGCTGGCGGGCCGGAGCTAAGTGGCCGCCGGTCCTGCGGCGTTGAGAAGCTGCGAGACTGCCGTGACCAGCTGGGCGGGCGCAAACGGCTTTAGCAGTAGGATGCTGTCGGAAACGCCGTGCGACGTCCATTGGTCGGCGCTTGCACCCGTCATGTAGATGACCGGAAAGCCGGCGGCCATTTCTGTGATCTGTTTCGCGACCTCCCAGCCGCTCAGTGAGCCCTTCAAGTTGACGTCGGTGACGAGCGCGCGATAAGGCGCAACCTTGCCCCTGAACAGCGTCAGCGCCTCCTCTCCGGACGAGAGGATGGCCGCGTCGAAGCCGCCTTCCCGCAGCGCCTCCACGACCAGGTCCTGCAACGGGTATTCGTCCTCGACGACGAGGAGGTACATCCGACACGTTTCCCTCATGGCTGAGCATTTTCGAGGTCGAGCTTTAATTAGCTCGGAGCTTATGTACAAAAGTGAACCCAAGGAAGGGTTCCGTATCGCGCAAAACACAAGGTGCATCGTCAGCGGCAAGGAACCCTGAGCGCTATCGGCACCATGAGCCTGTGCCAGGGAGGGGGTATTTCAGGATGGGCGCCCGGTGGAAACCGCCAGTCGGTCGCTGCAGTCAGCGGACGCGTGAACGCTCCGTCAATTTTGGCAACCTGGCGGGATCGAATTTCGCCGGTGGGAGGTCCGGCCGAGCATTTGATGAATCCGATCGACAGCGAATGAGGGTCGCCTCGAAGATGAGACCCGGCGCCACGTCGGCCGTGCCGGTGCACTTCGCTATCGCACCTTTCGAGACGCCATCGAGCTTCAGCACAAGGTCGTCGATGCCGAACACTGTCGCATGCCCTGCGGTATGTCTCGTAGTCGTTACCGTGGCCGTAAACCGGTCCCCCGAGACTTCGTAGAAGCCGCCATAGGTCATGATGCTGTCGCTACCCGAGATCTTGCCGTTCTCGAAGTGAACGATGCCGGTTCCCTCCCCTCGTGGGGTTTTGAACCACGCTGAGTAGCTGCCATCCTTGAGCACGGCGATATTCCAGATTTCCAGCTGTCTCGATCTGGTCATCGACCCGGTTAATGGACCGTATATTCTGGGCACCGTGCGAACACGGTGCGAGTTCCCGGTCTTGGGAGCCGCTCCTCGGGCTAATCCGTCGTCGGCTTCTGCTCGTCTGTCGAACTGGGTGCCGGCGCAGTCGCATCCGGACCAGCCCCAGGCTGGGCCGCAGCGGCGTCATCAGTCGCAGGCGCGCCTCCCGATGCGGTCGGAACGGAGGACGCTTGGGCATCAGCCGCTTCGGCAGCATCCAGTTCGCATTGATAGTCCGCCGCCAACTTCTCGAATCTTTCACGGTCGGCGTCGGTATTCATGGCCTGCGCGAAGCGCCGCGCGCGGGCGATCTGCTCGAGCAGAAACTGCTTACTCCTGGGCATGGCGTCATCTTGATCCGATGCTCTGTCCCCCAGACCAATACGCGGCGCGGGGATTTGTTACAGGAGCGGCAATTTGAAGGGCTCCAACCCGCCAACTGTTCAGGCCCGCCCGCTGTTGGGGTTCTCAGAAGTCCGACGCGATCGGCTGGCTCGCCGGCGGACGTGCAACCTTGGCTCGATGGAACGTTGCTCTCGTTCGCTGCGAGCAAGGGACTAATCGATCGAAGCAGTATCCTGGGCTGGCTCGCGCATCCGTCGAAGAGCGGCGGCAGCCAGGTTTCGGTCTATTTCGGGGAAAGGAAAGCCGAAGAGCTTAAGGAACGCGATCCGGTCCGACACAGGGCCGACGCGCTCGTTGCCGCGGCTGCCGCCATGCGCGACCGCATAGAGGCGGTTAGTCCGGACTAGGCCCGCTCGTGGCCTCGCCAGGCGAAGCCGCCTCCCGAACGACGCCCGGCTTCTTAGCGGAAATCCGGAGCGGGTTGCGCGCCCCGGACTCCTAGGCACTCCGGGGCACCGTTTCGTGGAAGGCGCTGCGTTGAGCGACCGCGATGAGGGAGTTGGCTCTGGAGAGCGGCTCTGCCGGAAACCGGCGCTGCGGGTTGCGATCTCACAGGCCTTGATGGGACGTAGTGAGCAAATCGGCTTCGGCCCTCCAATTGAATGCCGGGGCCGATTTCTTCTGGCCCGGCGGCACGCCGGACGGCGTTACTTCGCCGGAGGCCGCAGCGGGCCGTCGGCCCACTTGCGGGCTGTCGGGTCGTGCAGGGGGTCGTCGTCGCAATTGGGGCAGACGTAGCGCCGCCGCGCCTCGGCGGTATCGTCGAGCACCGCGGCCATCGGCTTGCAACACGCCGGGCACGGCTTCCGGATCGGATAGGCCGCAATCATCTGAATTCTCCCCTGCTCCCCGAGCTTAGTCCGGTCGCTGGCGGACTCAAGCGGGGCGCGGAAAGTTGCTGGGGAATGCTGATGACTTAACGATGTGGTTGGGCTCTTGACGTGGCCGGCGCCGGCGTACTGAAGTGTGCGGCAGGCGATGTCGCTGTGGGGGTGCGTCATGGATCGAGAATTCTATCGGCAGCAGGCGCAGCGCGTCCGCGATCTGGCCGAGAAGGCAGATCCGTTCACCAGGCAGCGCCTGCTGGACCTGGCCGGTCGGTACGATGCCAGGGCCGGCAGCCCTTCCATGGCGTCGAGGATGATCGAACGGCCGCTGCCGCGCACCGCGCCGCCCGTCTCTACCTTCTCCCGGGCCGGCGAGGCATGACGAAACCGGCCGCCCCCGAAATCCGCTGCGATGCCTGCAACGGCACGGGCTCGGCCCCGGCCCACGAGCCGGAGCCCGGCCGCAGGATCTATCCAGGCCGCTGCAAAAAGTGCGGAGGCAAAGGCCGGATCCTCAAGTCCGAGTAAGCGGCCGAGCCTTGGGGACGTGCCGCTCTACGCCGGTTGGATCGCGCCGCCGAGTCGTCCGGCATGTCGTCTTCGGTCAGCTTCATCTCCAGACGCAAGCTGTGCGGCCTGGCGCTGCGATAGCGGAATTTCGAGCCCAGCAAGAGCATGAACCTAAACTGCCCGGCGATCAGCATCTGCAGGATCGGGGGTAGCGCCTCCTGCAAGATCCCGACGTGTCCGTCGATCCTATCCGGGTAGGCCTCCAGCCCGCCCAGGGCCGGCGGCTTGTAGTCCTTCCGCCTCTCCTCGCTCACGTCGGCGCTCGGCAGCAGCGACACCTCGACGATATCGGTCTTCAGCCCGGCCGGCCGCAGCAGCTTACCGGTGATCTGCAGGTGCCTGAATTCGTTGTAGGAGTCCGCCTCGCGCGGCATGGTGTTGAGGGACAGCGAATAGCCCCAGTCCCAGCCGTCGATCTCGACGATGTAGTCGACGAACTCCTCGCGCGGCGCACGGCGGCGCTTCTTTCTTCCGGCTGCTTTCGGCTTCGGTTCGGCCGTCGACGCAAGGTCGTCCGTCATCCGATGATCGACGCTGCGAGCCTATCCGAGTCGCCCCAGTGCTAAACAGTGACGTGCCGGATTGCTGGCTCCGCGACAACCCGAACGCCACACCGCAGGGGCTTAAGGTCACGGTGGCGCAATCCCGCGAAGAACAGCGGCTCGGTCAGCAGATGGCCGAAACAAAGGGAATGGTCCCGGGCTTTCTGGGCTTACCGGACGACGCACCTGAAAAAATTTACAAGGAACGCTTGGGGCGGGGTCGCATCATGCGCAGTCCGGACGCGGCGTTGCAGACCACCGCCGATGGCATCAAGTCCTCCCTTCGCAAGAAGGATCACCCGAAATACGCGGGGTTTGATCTGTTGATCGCAGCACCCTTGCATGGCTAATTTCCTTGGGGATCACCTGACGGAACGCATGTCCTGGTCGCATAAAACGCTTGAGGAATCAATGCCATGGCGGCAATATGAACTTACTCTCCCGCCGGTCGCCGAAGTGTCGATTCAGGGGTAGCGTTACGATAGCCTGAAGCAGGCCGCCTTGGTGCCAAAGCACCGCGTGGGCCATCGTACCAGCGCCCATGGACCAGCCCTGTCGGCTTTTCAGGTTCGCACCCCGGCAAAATCGACACGAAGGCTTTACCCTTGATCGCCGGCAACCTCTTCACACGCGACTACCTTCTCGAAGGCATCATGCGCAGCCAAGAATGGCTGGCGCTTCCTGACGCCGACGTCATCGACTTTAAGGAGAAGGCGCTCAAAAGCGTGCAGAGCTTGCTGGCGGTTCACCGCCCGAACGAAGCACAAACTGAAAAGACATTGATCTACCCGATCCTGGAGCTTCTTGGCTGGAACGATATCGAGGTTCAACAGATCCTTTCATCCAAGGGCCGCAAGCAGGTCCCGGACGCAGTGCTGTTTGCAAACAAGCAAGCCCGGAATAGCGCAGTTGCGGAGAAGGATCATTGGAAGCGCTACCAGCACGGCTTGGCCGTTGTAGAGGCAAAACGCTGGGCGCGCGCCCTTGACCGATCCGACAAAAGCGAAGCGCACGAAGAAGGCGTGCCTTCTAATCAAATGCTACAATACCTGAGCCGAGTAGACATTCAGACCACCGGCAAGGTACGGCTCGGCATTCTGACGAACGGCGTAAAATGGCGTCTCTATTTTCAAGGAGCGCTTTCGGTCTCCGAGGACTTTTTCGAGATTGATCTAGGCAAGACTCTCGAACTGCCCGGCCACGAGCTTGACCTCGTCGAACGCGCCAATCCGCTCCTGACACCTCTTCATTGCTTGCGGCTGTTTGCGCTGATGTTTCGCAAGCAAGCATTTCTCCCGGTCGACGGTGCGCGGACCTTCCATGACCTGGCGCGGGACGAAGGAAAAACTTGGGAAGCAAGAGTCACTCGGGATCTTTCCCATCTCGTCTTTCACGACCTGTATCCGGGTCTCGTCGCGGCCATACATCGTCACGACAAAAATCGCCCGGCCGCAATCGACGCGCCCTATCTTGAGAGCGTACGTCAGAGTTCCCTCATACTTCTTTATCGGCTTCTTTTCGTGGTGTACGCGGAGGACCGCGAGCTTCTCCCGGACAGGCAAGAGCCTTATAAATCCTACTCGCTAACGAACATGCGCGGTGAGATCGCCGATCGTTTGGCCAGAGGGCTGGTCTTCTCCTCCACCATTGCCACGTTCTGGCCCAAACTGAAGGCAGTATTCAGAGCAATCTCGGAAGGCGATGATGCACTTGGCATACCGCCCTATAATGGTGGTTTGTTTGCCCGGGACAGTGCTTCGCTACTCGCCGGGATCGAACTTCCCGACGCCGTGATCGCGCATCTGATCTTCAAACTTTCGCACCGCGAAGAGGCGCCCGGAGTATTTCGCTACATAAACTATCGTGATCTTGGCGTTCAGCAGCTCGGTACGATCTACGAACGCACCCTCGAATACGGACTTCGATACGATCCCCCGAATGACACCGTAGTCATTGATGCTGACGACACCGCACGGCACGAATCCGGCAGCTACTACACACCCGATAGCCTCGTTTCACTTATCATTGAAAAATCCGTCGGCCCCTTTGTTGAGGAGCGTCTCGCGACGTTTAGGGCGGAGGCGGCCAAGCTTGCAAAGGACAAACGGCCCATCGAGAGCCGACTTGCACTTCTCCAGGGCTTTGATCCCGCCCTTCAAATTCTTGAACTGCGTATTTGCGATCCCGCGATGGGTTCGGGTCACTTCCTCGTCAACCTCGTGGACTACCTCGCCGACAAGGCTCTCGCTGCCATTGCAGAAGCCGAATTAATTGTTGATTGGAGCGACAAGCCTTATCGGTCACCGGTCGTCTCGAGCATCGAACAGACTCGTGTCGATATCATCCGTCAAGCAACTCTTCATAAGTGGCCCTTCGTGGTTGAGCATCTCGACGACCGGCACATTGTGAGGCGAACAATCCTCAAGCGCTGCATTTATGGTGTCGATAAGAATCCGATGGCCGTAGAGTTGGCGAAAGTTGCTCTGTGGCTTCATACCTTCACAGTAGGCGCACCGCTTTCATTTCTTGACCATCATCTTCGTTGCGGCAACTCCTTGTTCGGTTTTTGGATAAGGGAGGCGATGGATCGCCTTACGGGTTGGGGTGGTCAGCTTCTGATAAATGAGCCTATCCAAAAGGCCATGGCTCAAGCACTCGCGATGCAGAAGCTGGAGCGCGTGAACGACATTGATATTGCGGAAGTGCATCAATCCAAGACGCTGTTCGATGGCATCGAAAGCGAGACGCGCCCGTTCAACAGCTTCGTGAAGCTGCTTTATGCGCTCGACTGGCTGAAGCTCGACAAGGCCGACGAAACATCCGTAAAGAGCTGGCTTGATGGCCAGTATGGAGACCCCTTCGACATTGCGCGCGGGCGTCTCACGCTTGGTCCGCCGCTGGAAAATGGCGGAACGGCTCAATCAAGAGACGTGCTTGATCAGATTCCCGCCTCAGGGAAGGCCAATGCAAGCCGGTTTGCGGGTATTTTGTTGCGCGCGCGGGCACTGGTGCTCAAGGAAGCCTTTCACAACTGGCAAGTCGCGTTTCCTGGTGTCTGGACACAATGGGAGAGCCTGGATCTCCGGGGTGGCTTTCACGCGGTGATCGGCAACCCACCGTATGTAAGGCAAGAGCTAATCCGCCCATATAAGGCCGCTCTCGAAGAGTTTTACGAGACCTTTGCCGGCCAAGCTGACCTGTACGTTTACTTCTACGAGCAAGGCCTGAAGCTTCTTAAGCCCGGCGGGCGGCTGTCGTATGTCGTAACGAACAAATGGATGCGTGCCGATTATGCGGAACGGCTGCGCACAATGTTTGAAACAAAGGCTTGGGTCGAATTCGTTGCAGATTTTGGCCACGCCAAGAAATTCTTTCCCGATGCCGACGTATTCCCTTCGGTACTCGTCCTCCAAAAGCCGACTGAAGCCTTGCCACCGGAGAACACCGTGGTGTGTTCGATGCCGCGTGACGACGTCCCGGACAAAAACCTTGAGCAAGCCGTCGCAAACCCTGCGTACAATTTCCTTCTGCCGCGGCTTCACTTCACGCGCGAGACGTGGGTCCTCGACCGGCCCGAAGGCATTGCGCTGCTGAACAAAGTCCGGGAGCGCGGGCAGCCACTGAAGGCAGTCATAGGCGCCGATCCTCTCTACGGTATCAAGACCGGTTACAACGAAGCCTTTATCGTTGATGCGCCCACGCGTGACCGACTTATCAGCGCGTCCCCAGAGTCCGCCAGCCTGTTCCGGCCGTACTTGCGCGGCCAAGACATCTCGCGCTGGTCTTGCCCGGATACCGGTCTCTTCATGATTGTGATGAAATCGAGCAGCGATCATCCCTGGCCCTGGGCGAGCGCACCCGACGAACCATCAGCGGAACGGATTTTTGAGGCGACATATCCCGCGCTGTACCGCCATTTCAAGGTTTTCGAAGAGATTCCCGACCCCCGAGGCGGTCGCCCAAAAGGGCTGCGCCACCGTGAAGATCAAGGCCGGTATTGGTGGGAATTGCGGCCCTGTGCCTACTACGCGTCGTTTGATGCTCCGAAGACGCTATACGTTGATATAGCGTGGACGCCGTCGTTCCTCGTAGACACACGTGGACGCTTTACGAACAACACCTGCTATTTTCTGCCATCCGCTGCCCCCGATGTCGCAGCATCGCTCAACGCGCCGATCGGCTGGTGGTACGCTTGGAGGAAAGCCCAGCATGGCAAAGACGAAGCCTTGCGGTTCTTTACGTCCTTCATGGAATCCTATCCTGTCGCGCCACTGGATGAAGCTGCGCGGGAAGAGGTCGGCACCCTTGTCGCACGTTCATCCACTCTGGTGGAGCAGTACCAGGTCGCGGACCACAATTTGGCTGAGTGGCTCAGGCTCGAGTTTGAGCTGAAAGGATTGAAGCCAGCGCTACTGTCGGCTTCGTTGCTCGATGCGGATCGCTTTTTAAGCGCCGTTCGGGACTTCATACCGAAAAAACGGAAGCTGTCTGTCGCTCAGCTTGCGGAACTGAAGCGCGAATATGCCACTACGGTTGAGCCGGCGAGAAAAATGCGTTTGGAAGTGCTCGCTTCGGAACGCCGCTTGTCCGATTTGGTAAATCAGGCCTATGGCCTGACTGCCGATGAAGTTGAGCTGATGTGGCGTACGGCACCACCGCGCATGCCATTTACGCCGCAGGGTTACGGTGCGGCAGATACCGGCCTCGCTGAAGGCATTGACCTTAGCGAATAAGGGATCACATACGGCCTACACATCAATCGGGATCTCAACAACAGGACGCAGGGCTTCGAGCTGCCGGGCGTATTTCCGCACCACCTTGTCGTAGAGATCGCCAAGATGCTTCGCGTGGACACTGATAACAAGGGCGTAAGGCAAATCTTCTTTCGGCGCAAAATTACGGCCGTCCTGGCGCGCGTTGTAGTGAATATCGAGTACGGGATTACGAAGGGTCTTTCCGAGAAATGAGACGCGCGTGTGCAGGCAGTTTTCCCATTTCCACGCGTCACGGCGTAGTTCGTCTTCCATCAAGCCGCTTTGTGTCTTGCCAAAGAAACTCTTGCTATCAGCGTGCACCTGTTTGGGGTCTTTGCGCTTCTGATCATGCGGCCTAAAAGTTGGCTCAAGGCCGGCGCGCGTATAGTTGCCGGGGTGGTGCGGATCAACGCCGGTCGGATAGCACAGCGTTGCGGTGATGGTGACCTTGCCGGGAATGGTGCCCGACGGAATCGGAATGGGCGCTCGAATATAGCGCGTTGGTGCGATGGTGCCTTGGTAAACAACCCGCACGGTGTCATCGTCGCAAAGAACGATGTCCTGTACCGAACGGGCGACGCGACCACGCCCTATTTCTTCGCAGGGAAAGGCAGACGCTTCTGTCGTGTGGATCAGGAGCGACCTTATCGCCAGTATGCTTAACGTGTCACCGAAATGCGCGCGCAGCCCTGCGCCGAGGCGCAGCACGGACGGCGCGGAGAAAGAGGTCCCTTCGGTCGCTTCGAGCCCAAACGCTTTTCCTTCGTTGAGAACGATGAAAGGCCGCTGTAGACAGCCGCCGAACTCAACAAAGTCCGGTTTGACGACGCCGGGACTGCGACCGGGCCCAACCGAGCTATACGTGCACCGCTGCCAGGGTGTCTCGTGGCTATCGCAGGCTCCCACCGCAAGGGCGTTCACGCAGTCGGCTGGCACCTGGATGCGGTTCAAGCCATCCTTAGCAGATCCGTCGCCCCCATTTCCGACGGCGATAGTCGCAAGTGTTGTACCGCGCGAAAGGCGATCATCGATAACCGCCGTCCACGCATGCACATCATCATCCTCCACCGGGAGAAGCGGGCCGATACTTAAATTGACAAACTGATAATCCTTCTCGACCAAAACCTGATCGATACGGCCAAGCACTTCGTAAAGTTCGTGAGGATTTTGGCCCAGCGCCGCCCTGTCGAGAACCCGGTAATGATCGGCCGATGCATAGGGGCGCTGGAGCGGCTTGGTCGGATCGATGTGGCCGAACAGGAACGCGGATGACACGCCAACACCGTGCTTCTGAAAGTCATCCAGTGGGCTTCCGATGCCCGGTGGTTCGATAGCTTTAACCCACTTGCTGATCGGATGCCCCTTCGGAAATCCGCCGTCAACAATCGCTACCCGGATCTTCGGATCGATCGGGCCCGCATCTGGTAATTGGATCGCTTCCATAGGTACGCGTGAAGACCGGAAGCTTGGACGCAAAATTCGCAGTGTTGGCATTTGCCGCAAGGCCCGCACGGGAGTGAATGTCGCGATGCGGTCGGCTAGTTCGACCGGAGCCTCCAATTCCACAAAGCACAGTCCACCTGCGGCGAAGCGGCGGTCCAGCGGTTGATCAATCCCGATTTCGCCAAGGTAGTGTTTGAATTGCGTGACGACGCTATTCGCACCGCTTCCGCCATCGCTGTGAAGAACAGCTTCAAGGACGACATTCCCCTTTTTCGGAAGCCGGCCTTTGATCTTGTCGCGGGCAGTCGGTGCCGCGACCTCCTCAATCGTGGGCAGGTCGCTGGCGATGACAGCGTCCTCGCGCAAATTCGGCAGCGAAGAGCGCCAGGCACGAAAGGCTGACCGCGGACCCATCACGAACAACTCAGTTGTGATCGTCTCTTCGGGTTCGCGGCCCTTGGAGCGCTTTTCCGGTGTGATCCGCCGCGGGCGGCTACCGACCGGCTCCAAGCCAACCGACTCAAACAGTTTTTCAGGGAAGTACGACTTGGCAATATACTCAGGATTGAGGGTGATCGTTGCAACGGCGCGGTCGTTTGGGCAGGCGGCATCGGGTAACTGGTCGATACCTCTCACCACGCGCGCCAGCATGGGCGCGATGCGCTCTCTGGCTTCCCTGAACGTATAAGGGTGGCTTTTCGGCCCGCCGCCACGTACGCCGGCGACATCTTCAACAAGCCGCTCGCCCTTGCCTAAAAGGAAGTTGCGTTTCGTCATGATGAATCTCTCTTTTTAGTGCGCGTCGGCACGCGCTTACGCGCGGCGCGAACACGAATGGTGTCACGGGCAATACCCGTTAGCTCGCGGGCCTTACGTTGTGACAAAAGCCCTTGATTCACGATAGCCGCGGCAAGATGAATGCGCCTCGTCTTCGGAAGAGATTTGTTCGTCAAAAGACCGGCAAGGTGTTCCTCAAGCGGCGCATCGCCTAAAGCTGCCCCACGACGTGCCGTCGACAAATCGCGTTCGATGTCGCTGAAGGACCGCCCGGAGAACGCGAGGGCTAGCAGGCCGCTCCAGGCTTTGGTCGCAGGAAAATACGGCCCGAGGCGTCCTTCGATAAAGCTGTTAATCGCATCCTGATCGGGAAGCGGAAATTCAATATGCAGCTCGAACCGGCGCCAGATCGCCGGGTCAAGAAGGTCCGGGTGATTAGTCGCAGCGAGCAGAACGCCGGAAGATGGCCAGTCGTCAATTTGCTGAATGAGCACGGTTACAAGCCGTTTCAGTTCGCCAATCTCGCCATGATCGTCGCGGCGCTTGGCGATCGCGTCGAGTTCGTCCAGCAACAGAATGCAATCAATGGTCTTGGCATATTCAAGCACATGACGGAGGTTGCTACCGGTTCGACCAAGCAAGCTGCTCATGACGGCGGCAAGGTCGAGAATGAGGAGTGGACGTTTCAGCTCCCTTGCTAACCATCGCGCGGCCATTGTCTTGCCGACCCCGGGCGGGCCCACAAAGAGCGCGGCCCGCATAGGATCGAGCCCGGCGCGGACAAGCGCCTGCGGATTCCGACGTTCCTCGACAATTTGCTGCAATGAAGTTGCAAGGCCCGGCGCGAAGACCGGCTCATGTTCGAGGAATGGCTCTGCCTCGACGCGCATAAGATGCAGTCGCGAGTCGATATCGACGGGGAGCGGCACTTCGGCTTGTTGCCGCAGGGGCGAAGCATGTGAAGGTAGTTCATGCAAGAGCGCGGTTAACGCGTCCGCAAATTGCGGCACGAAAGCGTGATAACGCTTGGCGGCACGGCGTAGGATAACCTGCACGTCTTGAGGACGGCCGGACAACGCAATGCGAGCGAGTTGGAGGAAATCGGCTTGGATGTCAGTCTTTTTGTTGTTCTCTGGGGTCATGTGACTCGCGTGACAGAAGAAAATGTCGGGCAAGCCACCGTAAGGGTGGGCGGACGATTTTACAAAGGCCGATTTTGAAGTCGTCCACAGAGGCGAATAGCCCCGTATATTCATAAGCTTAAATGTGGACGAAATCGACCACTTGCTCTGGAATTGTTCTGTTTCGCGCACCGCGGTCAATCTGGCCTCTTACGGAGGCGATTCCACATCCGGCGGTACCAGGGCGCAATCCCGGACGGCAAGATCGTGGGCCGCGAAGCAAAACTCTGCTGGCGGATGTCGAAGAGCGGGTCGCCGGTTTCGTCGGGCGGATGATGCGGGCACACATGGTTCTTCAGCAGCTCCATGCGCTGATTACGGATGATGGTTCCCTTGTTGCCGTCATAGTCAAGGAAGACGAAGGTTGGCGGGTTCGGATACCAAGGCGTTAGTATCTGCGTGAGCAGGCCAACCGCCGTGGATGCCAGCACGCCGTTTGACCACACCACTTGCGGGCGCGAGCCTGCTGCGCCGTACCGCTTGGCTTCCTGCTCCAGTCGTTCATCGGTAATGAATCCGCAGCAACGCATGCAGGGCGCGCCCGGCATGGACAGGATCACCTGACCGCTAACCAGAAAGCCCTTTGTGCCGAGATCGTGAACATCCATCCCGATGTCGATGTAAGGGATCAAGTGCTTGCGAGCGAAGCGTTCAAGCTGCTCTCGCTCCTTGAAACCATCGACCGCTCCCAAGATGACATCACACAGCTTGAGGTCATCGACCGCAGCGTGCCAATCTTTCTGAATCGAGAGGATGCGAGCGTTTGGCTGCAAGCCGCGGATTAGTCGCTCGGCAATGGTAACCTTTGGAAGGCTCACCGCAACGTCTGCCAGCGTACCGCCAATTAGTCGGTTGGTGTTGGTATCTTCGATAACGTCCGGATCAGCATTTACATAACCGCCGACGCCCATATGTGCGGTCTGCTGCGCGATGTGAGAACCCCCGCCGCCGAGCCCGACGATCCCGATCGTGGCGGCATCCAGAACGGCGTCGCTTTGGGGACCAAGGAAGCTTTGGCGGTCAAGACGGCTCATATTGTGCTCCAACTGCGAAGTGGCATGCCAACCTCACTGAATTTGGCGATAAAGGGCTGGGGAGACGTACGGTCGATCCACACTTGGCCGAACGCAGACTTGTCGCTGAGTACGATGGCGCCGTGCACGCTATGAGGGGCAACCGAAATGAAATTCGGAACGAATTTGCCGTTTTCACGAATATCGATGCCGCTGAAGCCCGGGATGCCCTGGCCGCCATGCGTGTGCACGTGGAAGATAGCGACGCGGTCATCCATCGCCCATTGGCGTGCGCGCCGAATAGCTTCCGCGCTCATCATCGCGCCGACGCGAGGATCGGGAAGATATTCGTCATCACGTACAGGACGGTATTCCCGGGCCAAAATGAAAAGTTCGTCGTGCGCCGCAGCCAATCCTGCGGCAATAAAGCCAACGCGTTCGTGGGCGAACGGGTGCGGTCGCCGCAGATCAATGCGGATCGTGGTGAGCAATGCACTCGTGACTTTGAAGCGAATTTTCATGCGACGGCTCGCAGGTGAGCGGATAGCATTTGGGTCCAGCGCATCGAGGCCGGCACGTGGTTCCAAGACGGCGCCCACCAATTGCGCTCGACCACCCGGTGCTGATTCCAGTTGCCCGCGCGGCCTTGAATTTGGCACTCGAAGAAAAGGCGCGTGACGTAGCCGGAATGCGCGAAGGGCACCAGTAACAGGTCCATCTTGAACGGCTGATCGCCAGCGGTGAACCCGAAGCCCGGCAGCAAGGCCACGGGCTGGCCGCCCTCCTTGAGGAGGACGGCGTCAGCGTGCATGACTTTGAGATTGGCGAACTCTTTGCTGGCGACGTCGCTCACGAAGAGCCTCCGCAGGGAACCTGTTCAAAGAACTTCATTCCCTCTTTCACCTTGAGTTTCGCGCCGGGCTTGAGCGGCGTGAGCTGCCCCTGCTCATTGATGAATTCGAGAACGTAGCCCTCCTGCACGCCGAACTTCTGCTTGAGCTGCTCGGTGGTGTAGGTGCCGCGCGCGATTTCGCGTGGCTCGTTCTCATAGAAAACCGTGATGAGGCGTTTCTCGGTGTGCAAGTGCTCAGTCCCGGCCTGACCAAGGTCGAGAACGTCATTCGGCTTCAGGTCGATGTCGGTGCCGTCGCGCTCCAGGACCAGAACCTCGTCCTCGCGGACGTGGCAGATGGTGCGCAGTTCGGGCTCGGGGATCTTGTCCTCGCCCCACTCGAAGCCGTGTCCGTTATTGGTGAAGCGGAAGATCCGATCGCTCTTGAAGGCGCGAAACACTTCGGTTCCTTCTGCCCGCAAGTCCACCGCCTCGTCGAGTCCCACCGAGCGGCTGCTGTGCGCCATAAGCTGGATCAGCACATAGTCGCTGGCCGGCTTCAAATCCGCCTTGTCGAGAACATGCTCCCCCTTCGGCATGGCCTCCGCGAACGTCACGGTCACTCCGTTGACCGTGGTGAAGAAATGGCCCCGGGAGTCGGGCCCGCGCCCGCCTTGGCCTTTGACATTGTCATCGCGGCCCTGGCCGCCCGTAACCACATTTTCCATCTGCTTCACCTTGTTGAATTCCCCCGGCCCATACCGAAGCGATGATGATAAGATAGGGTGGCATGCTAGGTCTGTCAAGCATCTACTGGGCACGCTTGACATTCTTATCAGATGAGGCTAAATATGTGAGGTGAATCAACGACTTTGGAGGAGTAATGTCATGGCCAAGAAAAGCGTGGGAGCGGAGATCAAGCTCACGCTTGGACAATTCCTCGCCTCAATCCGTGAAGATCGCCAACTCTCTCAGCGCGATGTCGAGAGAGCGACCAACAAAATTGTTTCGAACGCTTACCTAAGCCAGATCGAAAACGATCAAATCAAAAGACCAAGTCCGAATATCCTGCACGCACTCGCCGAGCTATACGCCGTTAGCTACGAGAACTTAATGGAACGCGCAGGGTTTGTTGCGCCTACACGATCCCGCAGCACCGGCGAACAGCGGCATGGGCGCGTTGCAACATTCGCCGAGCATAATTTGACGGGCGAGGAAGAGGCTGAGCTTGTTAAGTTTCTAGGTTATCTACGCAGCAGGAAAAAGTCTTAGTGGCCAAAGCCGACGACAGCAGTCTCGATCCGGAGCAGTTAAGCGCCGTGCAGTTGGCTGGACGGCGCGCTTTAGACCGAGCCACCGGATGGGGCGTCTTTCCTACGCCCATCCCGGATATCCTTGAAGCAGCGAAGCTCAAAATTGCGCCCGCGAGCGCGTTCGATCCACGCCGGATCGTGGAATACCTGATGGGCAAGGCAGAACACGCGGCCGAGGTATTGAAGTCCGCGATCTCGAAGGTATTTGGCATTTATGACGCCGACGAAAGCCTGATCCATATCGACCACACGGTGCATGAATCAAAACAGAACTTTCTCAAGCTGCACGAAGCCGGACATCACGAGCTCCCCACACACCGCAAGCTGTTCCGTATATTCCAAGATTGCGAAAAGACCCTCGCTCCGGATATCGCCGATCTTTTCGAGCGCGAGGCCAATAACTTTGCTCGCTTCGTTCTTTTTCAGGGCGACGGCTACCGCGATATGGCGGCGGACCACAAATTTGAGATCAAGACGCCGATGAAGCTCGCTGGCAAATTCGGCGCGTCTGTCTATGCGTCGTGCCGCGAATTTGCGCGGACCCATCACCGGGCTTGCGCCGTCTACATACTTGAGCCGATCACATACTGTGAACGCACAGGCGCGCGCGCTGATGTCCGCAGGATCGAAACCTCAGGGTCGTTTAGGCAGCAATTCGGACAACCTGCCGAGCTGGCAATTACACTCGATCATTCACTGGGACGGGTGTTGCCAGTAGGCCGACGGATGACCCGACCGACGAGCATCTCGATCACGGACCGGAACGGTCAGGCCCATGAGTGCGTCGCGGAAGCCTTCGACACAACATTCAATATCTTGATCTTAGTCTATCCAGTTAAGGCGCTTGCCGCATCGCGGTTCATACTCAATTAGAATGGGGGGACAGATTTGGGTGTAGGTGCTGCGTTGACCTTCGACGTCGGTGCTGGCCAAATGATTTGCCCCGCCTTCATTTGCGATTCGATGCTGTGCTCAGCAATAATATGCCCGGAGGGCAAGATGCGTCCAGATAGGGAGATGTTGTTCGTGCAGCAATTGTCGAGCTGTGCAAAAGGCTCCTGATGCGCTTTTCTATGCCTCATTTTCCCTGCGAATTCGAAATACCCGACGATTGGCTATCGGAAGCAGGCATGATTGAGTTCAAGCCGAGGGCGGCATCCTATCTGCCCGACGGGAAAGCCGTTCTGATTCCCCTTATGGCGATCGAACCGGTCCCACGGTTCACAACACATCCCAAGGATTGGCATGGTTTTGATCGTGAGCGGCTAGTCCGGCTCTTGAAGGGCTTTGTTGCTGGCGACTCCATAGAGCCAGTACCCTTGTTCGAAATGCCGCTATTTGAGTTTGCGCATTCACCTCACCGCTATCGTGTTCTCAACGGGCTGCACCGCTTCTACGGCTCCATCGCAGCGGGCTTCTCTCATTTACCAGCGGTGATTTGATCAAACAGAAGCGTGGGGGGACACTGTATATGAAAATGCCGACGCGCCCTTTCTACCCTCCGCTTGAATCAAGGCCAGATATCTTTGGCCTTCATCATCTAACTATACTAGGTCAAGCCTGCGAGAGCGATGAGCAACGACAACAACGAATAGCCAAGGTCCAGCACGGCGTGATCGCTGCGTTCAAGGCGGCCGTGAGCCACCTTGGAGAGGATCAAGCGCGCAAGCTTTTTGCGAAGGCCGCACGGAAACCGAAGCGTGGTCGGGGTAAGATACTGGCGGCCGACCGCGATCACCGTTTGCTTGCTGCTTACGACGAAGCTGTAGTTAAGAATGGTGAAACGGTGGCCGTTCTTTCTCGACGGCTGCGGAATGAGGGGATCGAGCTGGGAAACACGGCGAGCGCGATCGCCACCCAAATCAGGGAGCTGGTGAAGGAACGCAAAGAGCGCGCCGGCGCCGCTGCCTTCGAAGCGCGCCGCTGGCGCATGGCCATGCGAAACGCGCCGCCGACTATTTTGGGTGCCGCAATCGCCAAGAAATAGCAGGGGGGCCTTTTCTCGCTCTGGATTCCGGGACGCCGAGCTTAACCTCACGCTGCTGGTCGCAAGTTGCGATAAGTGCGTTGCCGGTTCGATGCCCTGTCAATGAACGGCCGGCGCTAGAATCCGCGGAGGCCGGGGACCATGGCTAAACGTCGCCCTGTTCGTTTAGAAGATTTTCAGAAGGCGCTAACTGCGCTCGGACAACTTGCGTCTCTGATTACAGCGCTAACCAGCGCAGCCTTGGCAGGCCATAACCTGGGGTGGTGGTAGAATCCAAAGATGATCCCGCCCGGTATTCGCCGCGCATAAGGTCACGCGAAAAGTCGTTTTCATGTGTCTTACGCACGCCCACCACGGCTCCAATTAACCACAGGCGATGGGGCACCCGTTGGCATACAGCGTGAGGCGCCCCTGGGCGCTAGTAGCCGTTAGGTCACTGAGAACGAACAGACGCGCGAAGCTTTTTGATGGCATCAATCGCGTCAAACCCGATGGCATCTGCCAAATCCAAAAACTCAATAACGTCTATCCGGCGCTGGCCACTTTCGACCGTAGCTACAAAAGACTGATAACGCCGTAAGCGCTTTGCGAGCTGAGCCTGCGTCAGACCCGATTTCTTCCGCTGCTCAATAAGCAGAGCGATTAGGGCCTTTTGCCGAGGTGATCGGAGCGTTCGTGGCATTTTCTGCCCCAGAGACAAGGGGGCAGACAAATAATCCGGTTTACAGATTATCTAAAAATCAGATATTGCGAGGCTTGACCGTCGGCTTTGAATGGCTCCGCAGGAGCAGCTCAGGGGCGTTTCAGCTGGAAGTTCTCTGGATGGCTTTCGCGACGGCTCGCCACTGCTGGGCAAAGTTAAATCTTCGTTCGTTAAAGCTGGTCTAAATCGCTCAAAGGTTCGAAGGAAAATGCGGAATGAGCAGTAACACTGATCTTGAAAGCAAGACTATCGAAGCGTTAGGGCACTATCGCGACGCCCTCGCCACAGTTGAAAACCTGGAACGAGAGGAAGCTTCTGCGCATCAAGCACTGTCGAGCTTGCTGCCTGATTTGGGGCGCGCCCTTCTCGAAGGCTCGCCGTCTCCCAAGCGTAGCCTGTTTGAAATCGGCTCGGTAGCGGTGTTGCGGTCGGACGAAGCGTGGACCGCCTTGAGCGAGGCGACTGCGAAGCTGGATACAGCCCGCCTGACTTTGGCAGCCTTGGAACAGCAACTTGGATATATTCCAGGTGTCTCGATAGCCCCGGGAGATCCGGCCTAGCTCGAGGACTATCTGGCCCAAACCCGCGGGCTCGATTATCTAGTCCGCTCATCGCCTCGTGTTTCGTCGCGCCGGTCGGCATCGACGCCCTGCTCCGCGCCACGGCGCCGGCTATTGGCAAGCTCCGAAAGCTCGTTCTTCAACACATGCCGTCGGGTTTCGACAGCGGGCATGTCCTTGACGAATTGACGGATCTGTCGCGCGAGCGCGTCATCGCGCGCCGTCCCAGAGCGTTGCAGCTCAGCCGCGTAGTCGAGATATCGCTGCCGGATCGCGTCCTGACGTGACCTAATCGGTTCGTCCCATGCATGTTTGGCTGTCTGGCCGCCCGTCACCTCCGAAAGCACCTCCTTTCGGGCGAGCCAATCGATATCGGGCGTGATCCTTCGTTTGCGCAAAGCGAGCACCGCCCCCCGATCGGCCTTTCGAACGCGCCCACGGGTTCGTCGCGGCGTTGCCTCCGCTGCGATTCCCCGAAGTCGTAGTTCGCCGGCAAATCGTTCGCGCCAAGCCTGAAGATCAGCCTTGCGCGGGTTGAGGCGCTTGCCATCATGGCCGAGAGATCGAACCGTCAAGTGCACATGGGGATGCTTATCGTCGAGGTGCTGGACGAAGACGTAGTCGTGATTGTACCCGAAGGTCTCGATCGCAAATGCCCGCGCCGAATCCTTGACTGCGATGGCATCGGTGCCAGCCGGCATCGACAGAATGATGTTGACCGAAAGCGATCCGTCGCGGCGGCGCTTATTGTCGAGACCGGCATCATCCTCCCAGCGTTGCTGCAGGTCTTTCAATCCGGAGCGACCCGTCAGCGCCGCGCCCTGCTCTGTTTCCGCATCGAGCGCGCCGTTTCGCGTGATGTATGCCAAGTGCGACTTGAGATGCGCCGCGTCCTTGGTGCGACCGGTGATCTTGACCATCACCTCTGGTGCTCGACGCACGATGCGTTCGAGCTTTGCACGCATCGCCGGCGTAAGGCGGCCGGGAGCGCCCGGATCGGGGATATCCCACTCGGCCCGCCGTGGGCGCCGATTGGGCGTTTCCCAGACGTACGAGATCGGTGGAAGTTCGGAGGCCAAGTCGGTCGGCCGCGGCGAGTAGCGCCTACTCATCGCCGCCCATCCCAATAATCCGCGTTACCATTCAACGCATTACGTAATTGCGCGAGCTCTGTTTCGATGACCAATTTGGCCTCTTGAATTGCGGACAGATCGGTCTCAACCGCCCTGCCCTGCAGCACACTGGTGTTTGCGGCGCGCGCGATCTGGTTGATGTTGCCGCCGATCCGGTTGAGCTCGCGAACGATAGCGCGAAGCGCGGCATGCTCATCCGGGGAATGCTGCACTGGCGACCCCAATCGCGAGCGAACCAGCGCGACGATCCAGCCAGTTCGGGTCATGCCACGCTGATGTGAAACTTCCGCGAGCTGCCGCATCTCGCTCTCGCGAAATCGCACCGTCACCTTCTCCGGCCGTCCGACCGGCAACGCCAAGATGCGCGGCGCTGGTGCATCTAGTGCATCAGCAATGAGACGCCGCAGCAGCGCGGATTTGCCGCCCTGGGTAGCTGCGAGGACCGAGAACGACGCCGCGACTTCGTCGGAGACGCGAAGCGAGATCAGAGCCATGCACTCCAATCCCAATCGCGATGTAATACATCGCTGGCGCGAAGCCTATCCTGCACTAGAAAGCAAAAAAACGTACCCCTCGGTGTTGGTTCAAACCAACGCACTTTGTGTTCAGGGCTCGCCAGGGCGAAGCGCTTGGCGGGCTCTGCCCTCTCTGCCAAATTCCGCCCGCGGTCCCTCTTTGACCAGGTAGCCATTGCGAACACCGACCCGCCGGCAGCAAAGGAAACGAACATGCTAACTAACATCGGCAATGTGGACCGCGACTTTCCAGCAGCCTGCGGCCTCACTACAGCGCTATGGGGAGCGCGTTCGGCCTTCGGCTGCCGCGCTAACGCGCCATCCTTCGGATGGGAAAGTCGCTCCGTCGCCACACGCCGGTAGTCTGTCTCTGCGGCTGCGAAGGTATCGAACGAGCTCATCTCGACAGGATCTCCTCGATCGTGAGTGCCGACGCAGGAACTTCTTCTGCGTGGTCCGCACCATCGACCAACACCACAGCGTGACGGGAGCCTTGCGTCGCGAGTCGATCAACAACCAGCTGTCCGGCCCGATTCTGATAACGAATCCTGATCGCCAGCGATGTAGCCGACCTCGATTGTGAAGCGACGCGAGTGTTTGGCGGTTGAGCCTCGGTTACTGCTTGTCGGTCTTTCGCAGCGGTGCGCGGAAGCACTGCTTCCGGGAGGAGATCGGATCTTTCGGATCGGGGTGGTCCAGCAGGCGATTCGTTTTGGGCCGCGGCGCGGTCGGCCTCGGCGCGCACGTCCCGGGCCAGTTGCCGAGCCTGCGCATCGGTGAAGCTCTCCTGCGTCGCACATAGCCGTTCGATCTCGTCAGGATGCGTGCGCCAGGCCTGGTAGAGTTCATAAAGAGCTCGGATCGAACTGCCCTCAAGTCTCGCCCGGAGGAATTCCGGCATGCTTTGAACCGACGCGTAGCGTGACACCCAGTCTCTCGGCTTCCCTAGCCTGCGCGAGATATCCGCTTGGGTATCGCCGGCGTCCAACCGGTCCGCGATGAACGTCGCGATCTCGGGCGCGCGCAAATCATCGCGCTGGATATTCTCGATCATCTGCGCGTATCGATCCAGTAAACCGACGTCTTGAACGAATGCGGGCATTTCGCGCAGCCCCGCGCGCTGCGCAGCACGGTACCGGCGCGCTCCCATGACGATGACGTATCGTCCAACCTCATTGGAACGGCGAAGCATGATGGGTTGCAGCACGCCATGTTCGCCAATCGATTGTGAAAGCTCCTCCAGTTCCTGTTCGCTGAAGTTGCGGCGTGGTTGATCGGGGTCTTCGTCAATGCAGTCGATCGCGACCAGGAGCGGTCGCCCGGTTGCTGCGTTAGGGTTTGCAGCAGCGTCGACGAGTTCCTTAAAGCTGAGATCGAGCGTCACTAGTCGTCTCCTGATCAAGCCGTTCTGCGATCTTGGCGAGAACCGCGCGGATTTCTCGACCCGCTTCTTGCGCCGATCGGCGTTTCAAGCTCCAGACCGGCACGCGCTCAGCCACGGCTTCGGCATAGCCGTCCCTTGCAACAATCTGGCCGGGGAACACGTACTTGCCTGCTTCGCGCAATAACTGCTCCAAATGCGTTCGTTGGCGAGGCGACTTGGTATTGAAGTTCGAAGGCAGCAGGCCGAGGAATGTCGTGTCCTGGCGACCGTACCGTCGTTGAACACCGATCACGGTCTGCATCAGGCCTTTGACGCCTTTTACGGAATAATCTTCCAGATAAATCGGCGCCAGCACATGCGAGGCGGCGACCAGGCAAGCGACGCTGCGAAGGCCGAGCGATGGCGGGGTGTCGATCACGCAGATATCGAACCGTTCAGCGGCATCGGCGAGATTCTGCTGCAGGGTGATGACGGCAGCAGCATTGCCGCGATCTATATCCGTCAGGGAGCTGTCGGCCGGCGCCAGCGTGATACCGTTGTTTTCGCCAGCGACAAACCGGGTCGCGGGCTTGAAGAGATCGGCCGCCGAGGTCGAGCCTGTATGCTGCTTGAGTGTGTCTGTCGCGTTGCCCTGCGCATCAACATCGATCATCAGAACCCGGCGGCCAGCTTCCGCCATGAACCAGGCCAGATGTACAGCAAGCGTCGTTTTGCCGACGCCGCCTTTTTGATTGTTGATGACGATCGTGTTCATCGGCTGAACCTTGATGAAACTATCTGCGCCCGTTTCATCGATTTTCCTCCTGCAGCCGTACCGCGCCTATCGGCACGATCTTGATTAAACCGGCCTCCTCATCCCCGGGTGTTGGTTTGAACCAACACCCGCTAAGGACCAGCGTGTTCCGGACAATCTTAAAAACCGGGCACAAAATCCCCTGCCAGAAGAGTCAGGTAGGCCGAGCCGCATGAAAAAAGGCGCGAAGTCAAAACCAATTCGCATCGGTTTAACAGGCAACACTGGCGATGTCGGAAGACAACCGGAACCGGAAGCGCAGCCCCGCCCCTGCCCTGTTGGTTTGAACCAACATGTTCTTGGCCCTGCGCCAGGTACACGTCCGTAACGGCCGGAACGACAAAACTGAGCCGAAGCCGCGAGACGCGGGCAGAGGGCGAGCGCCGTGCGGCCCCCGGCCGAAGGCAAAGAGTTTTTGCGGCGAAGGGCGCGCGCAAGGAATCCCAGCGGAGCCCCGCTTGCTGATGGATCCGGCAAGCGAAAAATCGTCTCCAGTCGACCGAGCCATCGGCGGCCATAGGAATCCAGCCATGCAACGGGGAGCGACAACTCGAGCCGAAGAAGACCCTATGATCATCACTTTCCCCGGCTCGCGTAAGGTCGGCAACATCGCCTGCAATGCAGCCGAACGACATCGCTCCCGCCGCTCAAGCCGGAATCCGGCACAGTCCCCGGTCTTTCCATCGCTCAAGCTCGTCGCTTCTCGTGGAGCCGGGAATTGATCTGCGACATCAGGATCGGCCCAAGTGAAAATTCCCCGACCTCAGCTTTTCGCGTCAGTCCGCGCAAGTAGCCGCCCGCTGATCTGATCGTGGTCCCACGCTGTAGGATGCACGCGACGACGACCGCCGCTTGCGTTTCGCCCAGGACGGTTTGCGCCTCCTCCCAGGCGCTCGGACTGATCCCCAGCATCGATCTCACAACGGCCGCAGTGGCCAGGAAATCGCGCCAGTTCGAAATCCCGCCCTTCGCATAATCGACGATGTCCGGGCATGCACTCAGGACCATTCCCAACGGATACGAACCTTCCGCGACTCGCGATGGTTGAAGTTTTGGCTCAGCTCCCCCCGCCCTGCCTTTCTGGAGGCTAGGTTCAAGATCAATAGGGGCATCTGTATTTGAATTCTGTATGTGGCGCTCAGACTGGGACTCATTGGCGCTCGAATTCTTGGATTTGACGTGTGCTTCCAGAAGATTGAGCACATCGTCGGCGAGTTGAGACAACTCGTCGGCGATCGGCTCGAGCTGCTGACGCGTAGCGGTCCTCGGAATCTGGGCAAGCATTGCCCTGAAGGCGGCGTGGACTTCTTGCCAGTCGGCCGGCCCTTGCCCTCCCCTGCGCGTCGGGACGCCTTCCTCGATGCCGGTGGCAATCATCTTGGCTATGTCGCGCCGGCACAACGTGATGCGCTCGCGCACAAGCTTGAGCGCGCGCGCCTCTGCTTCAATGTCGGCCGCCAGGTGCTCGAACTCTTCTGACCGCACGACGAGCGGTGACAGATCGAAGCCGAAGGCAAACTCGATTTCGCCGGCGCCGTTTTTCCGCGCGTAGCGTTTGCCGTTTGGGCTATCGCGCCGGATAATCAACCCAGCGTCGACCAGGACGGCGAGGTGGCGGCGTAATGTCGAAGCGGGCATGCCGTGTGCACGCAACGTCAGCTTGTCGTTGGACGGAAAGACAATCAAGTCGTCCTCCCCAGTCAGGGCCGTCTCCGGATGGAAGGTCAGAAGTGCGTTCAATACGGAAAGCGAGCGCTCGGACACCCCGAGGCGCGGCCGCGCCGTACAGATGGCGTGGAAGATGTTCCATTTATGCACGACCTTTTCGGGCGGTCGCGCCGAGGCCCCGATTTGGCTTGCCACATGGGCAAGCGTCAGCGATCGCCGCCCAAAGGGCGTCGTTGGGGAGTGTGACTGCATGTCTTTGCCTCATGCGGGCAAAGAAAATCTGCTCGCCAAAACGGGCGCCGTCGCTAAAGACACTTGACTGCGATTCGCGAAAGTGATTCTCTGTCAGTCGCCAAACATGACGAGAGAAGGCTTTCGGACGGAGACGTTTCGGGGGCCTTTTCTTTTTCCGCTATGCTCCTACGGTTAGAGGACGGAAACGCGGGTACGCATCGCGCCGCCTGACCATGAGAGGTCCGGACGGCGCCATATCCAAAGCGGCGAGACGCGCGATGTCATTCATCGGTACGTCCCTCGCGAAAAGCGCGGTAGAGTTCTGGCAGCCGCGAAATCACAAAGTCTCCAAACGCCGGCGCGGCCTTTTCATCGAGCGCGAGCGTGACGCGATCTGCGCGACGTTCAATCTTCACAATTTTCTTGCCGTCGTCATCGGTCCAAGTCGTCGGCCGTGGAGCTTTGGGCTTGCGAGGCGCGAGCGCGACGAATGCGATCGCGAACCGTTCATCGGAAGTAGCACGCACGAAGCGATCACTAGCCACACTGTCAGCCAATGCCTTTTGGTCGTGGCGACCCACCATTCGCTCTGCCAGCTCCATCCAGCGCCGGCGGCCGGTCTTCGGCGCTGGCCCGATCGCATCGACCAAGCTCCGTGGCAGGGCCCGCGCGACGGTGATGAGGCGCGAGAGTTCTGTCTTGTCGACGCTGAGCGCCGCCATGATGATCTCACGCTTGAAACCACGATCCTCGAGTGCGGCAGCGTAGGTTGCCCGCTCAATGAAGGACAGATCCTCACGCTCGCCATTCTCTTTGCCTTGTGCCACCACCAGGTCTTCGTCGCTGAGGTCACGGACTACCGCCCGCGCGGGATGGCCAAGCTCGGCAAGCGCACGGACGCGACGATGGCCATAGGCGATCTGAAACCGTCCTGGACTGGTCGGATGCGGCCGGAGAAGGACTGGAACCAATTGTCCATTGGCGCGGATGGATTCGACGAGAGCGGGGTGCTTCTCGTCGACGCCCGTCAAGCGATCCGGAACGATCGAGGCGTCAATCAATCCTGTATCGATTTCAACGACGGCTTGACCGGTGGTGAGTTGTTCGGTCAGGGCCTTGGCGGCATCGCGCTCCGCGGACAGCATCTCGAGCGAGCGGCTCATGGCGCCGACTGCACCGCGCGATCCCAGTGTTGGTTGGGAAGGTCTCCGATTGTCGCTGGACTCACCTGACGGCTGTTCGTTGACCGCGGTCAACTTGTCGTCCAAGAGGTCAGCAAGCAGGTTTTTGCGACCCATTAGGTCCTCCCCCATGCGGCTTGGATGAGGCTTTGAATTTCGCCATTGACGCTGTCCAGCGATTCCATTGCGCGGTCGTAGGTAGCGCGTGTGAACTGATCGCGGCTGACCTCATAGAGTGTTTGCTTCGTGATGCCGGCGTCGGAGATCGCCGTGCTTTTGAGCATCATATTGGTGACCATGCGATCGCCGAACAGCGAGCGCATGAAGCCGACCATTTGGGCCTGCGGTCCATCACCGGGCTCGTAGCGCGTGACCAGATATCGCATCCAATCGTAATTCATGTTGCCGCCTGCCTTGGCGACGACGGCGAGGAGATCGGATGTCATGATGAGGAATTGGCACATCGACATGACGTCGAGCATTTGCGGATGCACCGGGATCAGGATCGCGGTTGCCGCGCAGAGCGCGGAGAGCGTGAGAAATCCAAGTTGGGGCGGACAGTCGATCACGACGACGTCGTAACGGTCCTGGACAGTGGCGAGGGCACGGGCAACGCGGGCGAAGAACAGCGGATCACCCGACTGGCGCATAGCTAACGCTTTCGGGGTCTCGTGTTCGAATTCCATCAGTTCGATATTGCCGGGGACGATGTCGAGCCCCGAAAAGTAAGTCTGTCGAATGATCTCGTCCAGCTCACGACGCTCGCTGTCATAGCGGATGGCGCCGTAGAGGGTTCCGTTTTCCTCGACGTCAAATTCTGGCTGATAACCGTGCAGCGCCGAGAGCGAGGCCTGTGGATCGAGATCGACCGCAAGCACCCGATAGCCCTGCAGCGTGAGATGTTGAGCGAGATGCGCGGCGGTGGTGGTCTTGCCTGATCCACCCTTGAAATTAACGACGCCGATGACTTGCAACTGTTCGCCCGCGACGCGATGCGGTCGGTATCGTCGCACGCCCTTGCCGGATTCGTCGAGATAAGCCCGAAGGCTCTGAATGTCTTCGAATGTGTACGACCGTCGACCTGATGGACTGGTATCAGGTTGGGGGCCCCTTCCCTCCAGCGACAATTGGCGGAGATAGCCGTCATTGATGCCGACGAGTTTAGCGACTTCGCCGGATGTGAACCGGCGTAGGTTCTTGCGGGCTTTTGGCGGGAACAGCTTCATGCGATGGGCATGAAGCTTCGCGGAGAGTTCGCGCGCATCGGCCGCGATGGTTTCGTGGATCGTTGGGGGCGCGGCCGACGGGATTGGCGCCATCGCGTGTTGGTCGTTCAGGGCCACGGCTTTCTCGCGTAGTTACGAATTTCGGATGCAGGGCGTGTGCAAAGCGTGGCTAGTACGCCCGATTCTGGGCGATTGCGCAACAATTAAAGGGTTAACGAGTCCTTAACGGTCGCACTGGGTCTCTCCGGAAAAGTTGACCAACTCCACGGAGACTGAGCGCCACCACCCGCTTGTGCATCCGCTGAATAGGCTCCCGACCAGGAGAAAGTTGACCGCGGTCAACTTCCTCGAATCGCTCGAATCGCGTCCCAACCGACGTCCAGTCTACCCCTTTTTACCCCGCCGCTAGACTAGCCGAATTTACGTTCGGCCTCGGGCCGTGGCTGTTCAGACGCCGAGCCGTGCAGATTGACCGAGTCGTCGATCTGCTTCGTTGTAATAACTGGCCGCCTGTTGCACGGATCGATGCTGGGATTGCTGCATAGCCTCCGGCAAGGAAACTCCGCGTTGCGCCGCCTCCGTCAGATACCCGGATCTCAGGCCGTGGGCGGAAAACTCCCTCGGTTCCAGCCCGGCGAGCACACAGCGCCGCTTTACGATCAGGTTGATCGACTGCGGCGTGAGCGCTTTTTCCTCCACCGCCTCCCAGCGGTCGATCGCCCGGAAGATCGGCCCCCTGGCGATGTCGGCCCGCTCGAGCCATTCGCGCAGTGCCTCGACTGGCGGTCCCACCAGGAGCACCCTCCCCGCCTCGTCCGCGACGCCGGTCTTGGTCCGGCCGAGCTGGATCGCCACGCACGGCAAGGTCGGCGATTGCGGGTCCTTGGGATCGCGCGGCACCGCGGGCTCGTCGCTGATCTGCTCGACCCGGAGTCTCGCCACCTCGCTGCGCCGTCGTCCGCCGGAGGCGAAAGCCAGAAGCAGGATCGCCAGATCGCGGGTATCGGCCAGCCGGTCGGACCGGCATGTCGCAAGCAGCCGGTCGAGCACGTTGCGGGTGACCGCGCGCTTGCTCTTGCGCTGCCGAGGCCTGGTGTTGGCCCGGACCGCCAGCCCGACCGCTGTCCGAAGACTGGGCGCGTGGAACGGACCCTCCTGCCCTTTCCAGCGATGCAGCGTGCCCCAGCTCGCCAACCGGCGTTTGACTGTCGATGGCGCGTGCGGCCCAGCGCTGCGAAGCAGCAAGGCCTCCCGCAGCTCCGCCGCGACCTTGGCCGGCATCCCATGTTGCGGGTCGGTTTCGCGCTCGGCCGGATCCCAGAGGTGGTGCGCGACGTATTTCAGCGCCAGACTTTCTGGCGCCGGCCACGGCAGGGGCGCGCCGGTCGCGGCTCTCGCCCAACCCTCAAGGTAGGCCAGATCGGAGGCGAGCGCCCGCAGGGTGTTCTCGCCCATGCCCTCACGCGCGAGATGCTTCAGCGTCGCGACGTCGTCGTCGGTGAGGAGTTCGGCGAGCCGATCGCGCCGCTCCATAGGCAGGATCGCGGACAGCGCGTCGAGTTGCAGCGCGCGCCGGGTTTCGGGGTCGGAGACTAACGCGCCGGAGGTGATGTCGTCCATCAGCGGCGCTCCGTCAGAAGCCGTAGCTTCGATCCGCCCAGCGCAGCAGTACGCGGGCGTCGGGGTCGGGCAGGCGTACGCGCTGGGCTTTTACGCCTTCGGCGATGGCGTGCCCGACATCGGGGTCGACCCAGTGGCCATGGGTCATCAGAAAGAACCAGCCGAAGGGTAGGCCGATCTCGTGGTCGACCGCCTCGATCCGGTCCATCAAGAGATGAACCGAAGCCTTCGGCGTCATGAGCAGTCGCTCTTTCGGCGGCTGCAAGGGGCGGGGGATAAAGCCGACTTCGCGTGCGCCCTTGTGGGTGTAGTCGCGGATATCGAGCGCCCAATGCGCGAAGACGCGCTGCGGACTGGCGCTCGATTCCTCCCAATCCTGAAAGAACCGCAGCTCGCGCGGCACAAAGTCGAAATAGTCCGGGACCGCGTTCAGGAAGGGCGTCTCGCGGGTCCCGCCCGGCCCGCTCTCTCGAATCACACGCCGCTCCAACTCGGGCCGCTTGGCCTCCCGCTTCTCCCGCTCGATGCGGCCGCAGCGATCGAGAAAACTGCGGACGTGGATCACCGCGCCACCGGCGCGGCCGAGCAGGCGATAGACCGGACCGGCTAGGCGATCCGAACCAGGGAGCTGATCGGTGCGAGGCCAGCTCGGATCGAGCAGTTCTTCTTCGCCAAACGGGCGGTAGTTGGGATTGACGATCGGGCCGGCTCGCCACTCGATTTCGCGACCGAGCGCGATCTGAACGTAATCGGCGACACCCGGCCCGGTCGGCGCCGACACGAACGCGCTCGTCCCCCGCCACTCCGTAATCTGCAGGTCGGTCTCCTTCAGCCGCTTCCAGACTGCCGTCACATCGCCGTTTTCCTTGGCGAGTTCGGCTGACATCCATGGCCGCAATTCGCCGAGCCGTGTGCCGTTGGGACGAAGCACCGATCGGGTGTCGCGCCAGTAATCGTCGCCGATCGGAGCGATGCCGAACGCAAAGCCCGGAAACGCAGCGGTGAGGGCAGGGACTAGGTCCGCATCGGCCGAGGCCGGATCGAGCCCGGCCAGGACGGTCTCGAGCGAGGCGGCATCGGGGAGGCGGGCAGGGTCGTCACTCTCGCAGGCTTTCAGGGGTGAGCAGACCTCTCATAGGTCAAAGTCCTCCGACCGATCACGAATGCCTTGGATATCCATCGGGGTGTCCCGAAGGGGCGAAGCCAGCAAAAACTCGGCGAGCGTGCCTTTGCGCTCCGTCTTGGCTGCCCAATTCCGTGCGGCAACCATAACGGCCCGCGGCTGACCATGCCGGGTGATGATTTGGGGGCTGGTTTGCGCCTGCTCGATGAGACGCGAAAAATGCGCCTTTGCGCGCGTCAACGTCCAGGTGTTTGAAGCGGCCGAGCGGCTATTGAGCGTCATAAGAGTCTCCGTCGACGAACTCGGCTGCGATCGGCCGCCAATGAATCGCTGGCCACTTGAATAATATCCCGATTTTCGCTATTTTGGCGGAAACGGAGATTTCTCATGGCCACTGTCACCCTCAGCGCGAGCGAATTCCAGGACCGGGTTGGCGAGGCGCTCGACCGCTCGCTCAGCCAGCCGGTCCTGATCACCAAGCACGGCCGGCCGCGCAATGTCGTGCTGTCGTATGACGAATACGAGCGGCTGCGCGCCCGCGACCGCCGGGCGGTGCGGGCCGAAGATCTTACGGACGAAGACATCGCCGCGCTGGAAACCAGCGAGATGGCGCCGGGATATGAGCATCTCGACGCCGAGCTCAAGGCGAAATGACCCTTGAGCCGAAGATCGGCTGGCTCCTGAACTATAGCTATCTGTGGGCCGACGATCACCGGCGTGGCGACGAGGAGGGGGTCAAGAACCGGCCGTGCGCGCTGGCCACAGCGACGCGGCGCGAGGGGAATCGCATCGTCGCGATCGTAGTACCTGTGACGCACAGTCCACCGGCCGACCCGACCACGGCGATCGAGATCCCGGCGGTGACCAAGGCGCGCCTCGGCCTCGACGCGCAGCGCTCGTGGATCATTTGCAATGAGGCGAATGTCTTCGCCTGGCCGGGGCCGGACCTGCGCGCGGCGGCCGGGCGGACGCCACCCAGCGTCTGGTTCGGGCCGTTGCCGCCAAAGCTCGCCACGGCGGCGCGGGAAAAGCTGCTCGGATTCGCGCGCGCCGGCCGGTTGCGCCAAGTGCCGCGCACCGAGTGACGGCCGCCGGCGGCGGCCGAAGGCGCTCGGAAGAGGGGAGGGGGCTGACACAGCGGCGCGTCCTCTGGTCGAGCTTACGCCCGGCGGGCGTGATTTGCCGGGCTCCGGCCCGCAGAATCGCTGATTTGCGTCGTGCCGTCCAACGCTATCGATAAGGGGTGGTTATCGATAGTGACGCACGTCGTGTGCGCGGCCTCGCTATGACGGAACCCAACTCCGTGCTAGCTTCCGTTTGACCGATTCCTGTTAAGGTTATCAAGACCTTGCATTCCGGCTACCAGATCCCCGATCCGCTGCCCTGGCCGGCCATTGCCGGGCCGCTGGCGGCCGCCGAGGACATGCTCGCCCGCCTCGACGAGCGGCTGGCCAAAAGCCCAATCCGCGACGGTTGGATCGCAAGGACCCATTTCACCGACGCCTGCGCCAGTCTGTGGCTCGACGGCGAACTTGTCCACCTCGACGACCTCGTCCTCCACGACGCCGGCATGGACGTCCGCACCCCCAGCCACGAGCTGACCCGGGCCGATGCCGTGCTGCGCGCGCGCCGGCGTATCGCCGAGGCGAAGCCCGTTTGGGCGCTGTCAGCGGCCGGGCTTGCCGGCCTCCGCGGCCGCGGCGGGCAGGGCGAATGGGAGGCGAAGAGGGGCAACCGGAAGGAAGGCGAGGGAAGTTTTGGGGGCGACGATCAGGACGCGGACCAGGACGCGGCGAATCTCGACCCGCCGCTCGGCATCATCGATACCGATTTGCAGCTCGCCGCCGCCGTCGCCGCAGTCGACGCCGCGAACGCGAGGGCGGAGCGCACGCTCGCCGCCAAGACTGGGTCGCGGCCGGAGCGGGATCCGCTCATCTACGATCCCGACTGGGACGAGGAGGGCCGTCTCGATCACTGGCGCGCCGTGATCGACCAGACCCGAGGCTTGCCGCCGACCCTGGCGGCGGCGATCGCCGCCGAGGCCTGGGGTGCGATCGAACCGCTCGAGCACACGCCTTGGCTCGGCCGCCTGCTCGCAGCTAGCGTGTTGCGCGACCGCGGCAAGACGCGCTGGCATCTGCCGTGCCTGCATGCCGGGCTGAAAAGCATCCCGCGTGAGCGCCGGCGGGCCCCCCCGCGCGACGCCGCGGCGCGCCTCGCCGTGCAGCTCGAAGCGATGACGGCCGCCGCCGAGGCCGGGATCAAGGACCACGACCGCTGGCTGATGGCCAGAAACCTGCTCGCCCGAAAACTCGACGGCCGCCGCGCCACCTCAAAACTGCCGGCGCTGCTCGATTACGTGCTGACCCGGCCGATTGTCTCGGCCGGCATGATCGCGGCGGAACTAAAGATCACGCCTCGTGCGGCGCAAAACCTCGTCGCCGAGTTCGGCCTGCGCGAGGCAACTGGGAGAGGGCGGTATCGCGCCTGGGGCATCCTGTAGGATACCGAGTCAGTGCGGTGCCTCGCCACGAAGCAGATGCCGATAGCCGTGCTCGGTTATCCAGTGAGCGCGGGCGAGATGGGTTTTCCAGGCGCGGCGGGCGCGATCAGGCGATCGATCGGGATCAAGGTGCAGCACGATTTTCGCGACCTCTTTCCAATCAGCGCCATTGGTTTCGGCGTCGAGCAGGCGCAGATAGGTGACCCGGTGCCGCTCGTCATAGTCGGTCAGAGCGGGCGCAGTCGGCGCCACGTCGGCGACATCTGGGTCGAGCGGGGTTTTTTGCATGGACGATCCGGAAACGAGAGCTTTGAGGTAAGGATACCGGGTCAACACATCAAAGGGCAGTCCAAAATTGGGCACCACGTGGTGCCCGATCAGCATCACCAAGGCCGTGGTTCCGCGCTCAAGAAGCGCGGCAGGCCCAGGCTGGCCCAAAAGGAGACGGCGAGCAGGGCGATATCGAGCATGGGGATTTTGAAGATCCCCCCCGGTCTACGCGATGACGGCATGATGAGGTCTACGATACTGTGGCTGTTAACACCAACCGGACCAACCAATCAGCCGGGAAAGTGCGTGGCAACAGCGGGGGGCGCCAGATGCGGATTCATACCGAGGTCGTCGACGGCCCCTTGGCGTTGCGAATGCGGCGCCTCGATGCCGCGCGTGAAGGGGCTACTGGCCGCCAGATCCTGACGTTCCCCCTTCTCGCCGCACGGCTCGCCGGCGGCTTTATCGCTCCGGCAACGCAAGAAATCTTGTATCCGGCCATAAGGCAGGCGCTCGAGGCCGGCGGATACGAGGACATCGACAAGGTTTCCCAACTGCCGGGGATGCCGGTGGCTGTGCTATCCGCGCTCCGAGACTGGTGGGACATGGAGGTCCCGGCTTCATTGCCCGACAATGCTCGTCTCAGGGACTTCATTTTGCTCGAGCGCCGCGTCCGAGGCACACTGCCGTCCGGGATGCTGTCGCCTCCCGATCTGGTCAAAACAGCCCTGGAGCGACTTCACTTTGCGCCGAAGTTGGTCGGCGCCATCACTGTTCAAGACATTCCGGATATCAAAGCGGTTTGGCGTCCGCTTATTCGGGCGCTCTGCGATGTCGTGCCAGTGCGATGGATTGGGTCACAGCAAAGCCGGCGCGACTGGTTCACCGGAGAGATTGAAACGCGCTCCTCCGGTGCAGCATTGCTCGATTCCGCCGATCTCTGTGCCGATCCGCGAAGCGAAGTGAGGGAGGCATTACGCTGGGCGCGCGCGCTTGTGACGGGCGGAAAAGCCTCTCCCGATGAGATCGCTATTTCGGCCGCCTCGCCGACGGCGTGGGACGATGCGTTTCTGGTTCTCTCGCGCGAGGCAGGGCTTCCCGTGCACTTCACACACGGTGTTCCGGCGCTGGCGACCCGCGAAGGGCAGGCCTGTGCTGCCGTCGCGGACATCCTGTTACGTGGATTGTCGCAAGAGCGCGTGAGGTTCCTGTTTGCCCGGCTCCCGCGTAGCCCAGCCAAAGAGAGCCTGCCCGGCGACTGGGCCAAAGGCTTGCGGCGGAGCGCTGCGCTGACAAGCCCGGGGCTTTGGCGGCACGCTCTCGAGCAGGCGCGAGGCGAGCGGGCAAACGGCGATCTCGCGGAACGCGCATTGTTGCCGGTTCTGGATGACTTGGCCCGCGGCATTGCGGCTGCGGACGTGGTCGGACGCCGTCTCTTGAAGGGACCGGCACTCACCTTGTGGCGCGATGCTTTGCGTATGGCGCCCCCACAGGCCATCGAGCTCTCCTTGCAGGCGCTGCGCGTGGCCGACGGACGCGAACCCGGAAACGCCATCGCGTGGGGACCTGCCCGTCACCTAGCCGCGGCCCCTCGCGCGCATGTCCGCCTCATCGGGCTGGATGCGAACGCGTGGCCAAGACGGTCGAGCGAAAACCCACTGATACCGCAACACCTGCTGGGACACCTCCGGCTGCCGTCTGCGGAAGCCGCCGAAAGTGACCAGGTGATGCATGACATCATCGTCGGCCAATCGCAGAATTATACACTTTCACGCGCTTACAGGAGTGCGACGGGCTCCCTGCAGGCAGCCAGTACATTGTGGCCGAAGGACCGAGAGCGCGTCGTGGGACGTAGCGCGATACCCGCGCACGCCTTCAGCGAGAGTGATCGTCTCTATGCCCGCGCGACCGACGCCGGCAAGGACCCGCAAATACGCGCAAGTCGTGCCTGCTGGCGCGCGTGGTGGGACAGCGAGCAGCACACCGCACACGACGGGCGGGTCCGTCCCGACCACCCGCTCATTGTCGAGGCTCTCGCCGAAGTTCAATCCACGACGTCGCTCCATCGGCTTCTCTGCGATCCGCTGGGGTTCGTCTGGGAATACGCGCTTCACTGGCGCGAGCCAAACCTCGACTCTCAGCCGCTCGCGCTCGACCATCGCGCGTTCGGCGAACTCGTTCACTCCCTCATCGGAGGCGTGCTGCGTGACGGCGTCCCCCGAAACGCCGACGAGATCGGGATCGCTCTGGATCGAGAGGCGGCGCGCCTTGCCGAAACCTGGCCGATCGCCAGGGCTGTTCCACCCGGCCTTCTCTGGGGTCATACAATGGCGATGGCCCGCGAGCGCGCGTTGCGAGGCCTCACAGAAGCTCTGGGCGAACAGCGCGGCGTGACCTGGACAGAGCTCTCCTTCGGCGAGCCACGCGACGGGCCTCACCCGTGGGCCACACTCGCGCCCGTCCCGATCGGGCAGACCGGCATTTCCTTCCGCGGACGGATTGATCGACTTGACGAAGATGGCGCGCGCGGCTCGGCGGTCATCACTGACTACAAAGTTGGGACCGCACCTGAGCGTAAGAAGCCGGTCGTGTTCGATCGCGGTACTGAACTCCAGCGCGTCTTCTACGCCCTCGCAGTGCGGTCTCTTCTTCCTGAGCTTCGGAGCGTAAGCTCGCAGCTGACGTACCTCAAGCACGACCCTGCGCGCACGCTAAGCCTGACTAACGAGGAGCTTGAGAAGGCCATAGACCAGGCCGTCGCTTTCACCGCGGCGGGCGCTCGCCTGCAACGTAGTGGCGAGATTGCGCCCGGGCCCGCGCCGGTATTCTTCGATCCGCTCTCTATTGCCCTGCCGGCGGACCTGGACTCCTACCGTCGTGTGAAGCGTCGTTTGTTTGCCCAGGCGAACGGCGCACTCGACAAGCTTTGGAGCAGCCCGTGAGTGTGCCCGACCTCGACGCCCGCAGGCGCGCACTCACCGATTTCGAATCCAACATACTGGTCGAGGCCGCGGCTGGCACCGGCAAGACGTCGTTGATGGCCGCCCGTGTCGCGATGATGATCGCGACCGGAATTGATCCCGCAAAGATTGCTGCGATCACCTTCACCGAGCCCGCGGCGAGCGAGCTCGAGGCGCGGATACGCTGGACCATCGGCGAGCTCCGCCATGGAAGGCTGCCACCTGCACTCTCCGGGATTCTCTCGATGCCCTTAGGCAAGGCGGAGCGCGCGCAGCTCGATGCGGCAGCGCCACGCATCGGAGAAATCACGGCAACAACGATCCACGGCTTTTGCCAAGGCATCCTTCGTTCGCACGGCATCGACGCCGCCCTTGACCCTGGTTCTCGCGTGGTCGACCAAACCATTGCCGATGCCCTCTTTGATGAAGTGCTTGCGGCTTGGCTAAAGGAGATTCTGGCGCGCGGCGACGAACAGGACGGTCCGGTTGCCGTTCTTGCGAAGGACGATCCACTGGGCGTCGTCGAGCGGGTCCGGGAGCTTGCCGACCTCCGGCGAAAGCATCGCAGCGCGACCGTGCCAGCCCCGGATTTCTCAACTCGGCCGGACCGCACTTTCGCCGACGCCGTCACCGGATTTTCCCGTTGGCATGCCGCGGGACCTGGAGAGACGTGGACAGCCGATCTCATCGCCGATCTCGAGCGCCTTGCTGCGTTCTTCGAAGGTGACCATGCGAACGCGGGATTTTCCGCGCTGTGGGGCCTGACTCGGCCGCCGCGCATCAGCATGATGCGGCAGAAAAGTATCGACCTGCTGCCCTACGACAGGATGCGCTTCTGGAGACAGGCGCTCGGCGAAGCGGACGGGCGCCGTCGCGGCCAGGAAGCAGTGGAACACTTCGAAAGGGTTCGAGCGGCTTATCGGACGCTGATTGGCTCCATTGCGCAAAGCTTGGTGCATGAGCTGGCTACGCACCTAACCGGGGTGATCGAGGCTTATGACCGGCGCAAGCGCGAGGCGGCCGTTCTCGACTTCGATGACTTGCTGCGGCAGGCGCGGACGCTAATCTGCGAGAATCCCGATATTCGCGCTTGGCTCGCCGGCCGCTACGCGTACCTGCTGGTCGATGAATTTCAGGACACCGACCCCGTGCAGGCGGAAATCGTATTCTGCATAGCCGCGCGCTCGCAGCCCGAGACTTGGAGCAGTGCGGTCTTGCGCCCCGGCGCGCTGTTCCTGGTTGGTGACCCCAAACAGGCGATCTATCGCTTTCGCGGCGCTGACGTGGAGTCCTACGCGCTCGCGAAGTCCGTCATTGCAAAGGCCAAGAATGGCTGCCTGCTTGCTGTCACTGCGAATTTCAGGTCCCGCCCAGAGGTTATCGCACACGTCAACCGCGTGTTCCAGGACGTTCTCGAGAAGGCGGGACAGCCGGGGTTCGTACCGCTCGCTCCGACGCTTGAACTGCCGCCACTGCCTTTCGCAGCGGCCGCGAAGCTGACAATCGACGTTCCGCGGGACGCGAACGCCGAGGAACAGCGCGAAGCGGAAGCGTCCGCCGTCGCCGAGCTGTGCGCGCGCCTGATCGGCGCCCTGAAGATCTGCCGGCCGGATGGGACGGAGCGATACTTGCGCGCAGGCGACATCGCGTTGCTTGCGCCGACCCACACCGATCTTTGGCGCTACGAGCGCGCCCTTGAAGGACGGCGCATCGCGGTGGCCTCTCAAGCGGGTCACGCGCTATTCCGGCGCCAAGAGCTTCAGGACGTCCTCGTTCTTATTCGCGCGATTGCGGACCCACTGGACACGTTGGCCTTCGGCGCGCTCATGCGAGGTCCTGTTGTCGGTCTGCGCGACGAAGACCTTCTTGATATCACGGCGGCGCTCTCTCCCGACCAGGACGGCCGGCGGCGCTTCCAGCTGCGGACGCCGCCGGACGAGGTGACCATTCCGGTCGCGAAGGATACTCTAGTGAAGCTCCAGGCGCTTCATCGCCTTGCCGCCGAACTCACGCCGATGCAGCTCGTCGCCTTCGCGATCGAGCGCCTTAACTTAAGAGTGATCATGGCGGCACGGCACGGCCAGCGGAACGCACGCGCGCTCGCGAACCTTGACGCCATCGTCGAACTCGCCAGGCCCTACAATGTTGCTGGCCTCCGCGCCTTTGCGCTCGATCTCCAACGCGGATGGCAGAGCAAGCGCCGGCATCCGGAAGGAAGGGTCGACGCGTCCGAGGACTCGCTAGAGATCGTCACCATGCACAGCGCCAAGGGTCTCGAATGGCCGGTCGTCATCACGGTGAACTCATCGACCCGCTTCAAGCCCCAAGACCAGTTTGTCTATCGGCAATCCGACAACACAATTCACTGGATAGTCGGAGGCATCGAGCCGCCCGCACTTGCGGCCGCCCGCGAAGAGGAGGAGTTTCGCGAGGCACGGCAGCGCGAACGGCTCTGGTATGTCGCGACGACGCGCGCCCGCGACGTGCTGGTGATCCCTGACCTGCCAGGCGCTCCCTCGCGCTCCTGGTCAAGGGTGATGGATCTCGGGCAAAAGCAACTTCCCGAGATCCGAGCTGACGTGTTGCCTGAGCCGGTCCCCAACGTTGTGCAGTCCGTCGCTAACGATCAGACCGAGACCGTATTTGCCGCCGAGGGCGAGAGACTGGCGGGTGCCTCACCGCCGATCGTATGGGACCGCCCGAGCGAACGCGATGCGGATCGCAGCGCCGAGATCGTGGATGCGTTCGTTGTCGACGACGCGTCCCATTCGCTGCCGGAGATTGATGGAGCGGGCGCGCTACGCGGTACGATCCTGCACAAGCTTATGGAAGAACTCCTCACTGGTGAGCTCGGCTCGTTCCGAGACCAGGCTGCAGCTCGCGCGGCCGAGCTACTCGTTCAGCTGCAATCGAACTTCCGCAGCGAGAGGGATGAAGGAGCACCCGACGCGCTCGAAATGGCAAAGACGGCCCTTCGCACATTAGCTCTCCCTGAACTCGCGCCCTTTCTCGCGCGACTCATCCCTGAGATCCCGCTCTGGGCGGCAAACCCGCCGCACTACCTCGCCGGACGCGCAGACGCGGCCGCGATCGAGGGGGAACGCATTGCGCTCGTCATCGACTGGAAGTCGGACGTGAACCCGACCGCGGCGGCCCACGGCGCGCACGTAGCGCAGCTGCGCGACTATCTTCGCGTCACGAATGCTCAACAGGGCGCTGTCGTTTACATGACCGCAGGCCAAGTGTCCTGGATCGAACCCACGTAGCGCTCACCATGGCGGATTGAGTATCGGCGAGGCCGAGCAGACCAGCACCCGGCGCGACCCGCGCGTCATCGCGACATAGAGATTGCGCGCGTTGAGTGCACCGGCATTGAGGACGACCGAGATGTCGGCTTCGAGACCTTTCAGCAACAGGGTGCTTCCAACAGAACGCCTGGCGAGCGGCCGGCCGATGAGCCGAGACTGTTCTCGTATCGTCACCGTCGAGTCCCGGAAGGATGGCCCGCCCGACGAGGCTGCAAGTTGCAGAGCCCGCTGTGCTGCAGCGAGAACCGCAGGACGGTAGCAGCGGACGCCGCCCGCGCGGTTGATGGCGGCAAGGAGCTCGGCGACATCTGCGAGTGACCGCGACGCCTCGAATCTCACGGCCGTCTGCTCTATGTCGGAAAGGGCCCGCCCGAGTTTTCCGGCAGTCGCTGCCGCAACCGAGCGCACGAGGTCATCTGCAGAAAAGGCGCTCATCAAATTCTCAGCGAAATCGGCCACGACGGAGAGCGCCTCCGGTCTGGCGAGGTCGAGCGCGGTGCCGAAATCAGTGAGATCGCGCAAGTCCACGGCCTCGACCGTCACCGCTCCCTCGACTTGCCGGGCGAAACGACGCTGCCCACGAGGGTCAGTGCTGTCGCCGATGATCAAGACCTTCGTCTCTTCTGGCGCGTCCACCGCGGCGGCCACGTGCCGCAGCGCGTCGTCCTGCCGGCCATCGAGCTGAATCCACTGGACACCGCCGGGTGCTGTCCGAAGGTCGATCGGGTTACCTGCCGCAAGGTCGGGCCGTATCGACAACAACCAGTTGCCCAGATCGTGCGCTCCTGCGTTGTTCCATCGCCAAGGGGTCGTGAGTTCTCCCGCTATCGGGAAAAACGGCAATACGTCCGCCTGCCAATCTGCCAACGGGTCGCCGCCGAATCCAAAGATAGACTGAAACCGATCTCCGACGATGGCCGTCGGTAGACTCTGAGCCAGCCAGGTTACAAGGGCGTGCTGCCGGATCGAACAGTCCTGGTACTCGTCTACAAACAGGCATCCGAAACTGGCCGCGAGGATGTCATGGAGATGCCCGGCGGCAACGAGCCGCGCTGCCGTGTCACGGATGGCTTCGTAGTTCGGCCGGGCGCCGGTTACGATTCGTGGATCGTGCCCCGCTCGCTGCGGAAACGTCGAAATCAACCTGATCGCGAAGCCGTCCAGTGTCGTGGCGCGGTAAGCGCTCGGCTTCACGCCAGCCGTTTCGAGGCGACCGCGAAGCGCAGCGACCCCCGCGTTGGTGTGCGTCAGCACCAAGATGGGTTTCGACCCATCATGCCGCGCGAGAGCATCGGTGATGAGCTGGGTCTTGCCACAGCCCGCTGGCGCTATCACCAGCCCGCGGCTTATCGAACGCAGGTCGATTTCAGCGGCTGCCATCTTCGACCCAGTCCAGAACGCCATCCATGACACTGGTGAGGCTGGCATCAGCCTCGCCGTAGGCGGGTCCGACGATAGTCCGACCCGCCGTTTCCATCGTGCTGATGGTCTTCAACCATCCAAAGCGCGCTGCCGCATTCCCGAGGAGGGTGCGACTATCGGGAGTGAGGCCGTCTATCAACGCCTCGGTTTCCAGATCGCCGAGCGTCTTCGCGCCACTGGAGATTGTCTTGATATGCGCTTCGATCAACGTGCGATCCTTCGTCTCAATAGCGAGCTCGAGCAGCTCGCTCACAGGACCGTCCGGCAGTGCGGCGAACAATTCCTGTTCGAGCGCTCGCCCGCCGCTCCATGCGAACACCTTACCGCCGCCCGCGATAAAAGCGGCTTCTGCCGGTGCTGGAGCGGGCTTGTCGCTGTCTCTCAGGATGGCTGTCCGGTAGCCAAGGGACTGCAGGGCGATCGCGCGGCTGAAGGTTTCATCGCCGTTGCCGTTGACCAAAGTAGCACCGCAGGCTGCCAGCGACTTTTCGCCGACAGCGGTGAAATGCTGATCCAGACCGCGCATCAGGCCGATTTCGCTTCCGCCCTCGCACACCACAATGGACGAGGCGAGCAACGCATGGGCGTGGGCGCGGATCGTGCCCTGGACATCCCCGGCGTCGCTCGCACGGCGAACGGTATGCTGCCCGCCATTGCTGCGGACGATATGAAGCTGATGTGCGTTCAACTCGGCGACGGCGATCGGCGAGTGGCTCGTAGCAAAAACCTGCAGCGGCGGCACTTCTTCCTTGGCGCCCAGCGCACCGAGCAGGCGGATGATCCGGTGCGGCTCGAGCCCATATTCCAGCTCGTCGATCAGAAACGTAGTTGCCTTCTCGGCCGCCTTCCGCTGCAGGGCGGCGATCAGCAGCCGCGACGAACCAAGACCGAGAGCACGTAGCGGCACCCCCTCTTCATCATGGAGCGAGATGGTGCCGCCGGTGAACGTGACCGAACCGGCATCAATCAATGCCTGTACGGCTGCTCCAACGGGTACGCCCATATCCCCGGCCGCGTCCGTGACGACCTTGAGCGGTTCCTTGAGTTCTTCGAGTTCTTTTTGGTCGAAGGCCTCGCGCATCTCACGAGCCGCCCGCGTCAGCTCCTTTGATGTGTTCGTGTTGCCATCGGTGAGCTTGGTCAGCACAGACCCTCGCCGCCACGTCAGATGCATGTCCCCGGTGACGCCAAGCCTGGCGGGAGCGATACGCGTGCGATCGGCCCAGTTGAGATTGCGTGTCCGACCTGCAGCCTGGGCACGTGGCGAGACAAGCGTCCATTCTGGCTCGAGGTCGTCCTGCACGATGAGCTGCAGCGTCAGCGCGGTTTCGAGCCCGGCGCCGGGTTCCGGTTCCACCAACCCGGTGGCCACATCGAAGCCTACGAGGAAGTCGCCATAGGTGTCGATGTTCTTGAGGGGGTCATCGAGGGCGCCAAGAGTCAGCGCAATGCGGATGGGCCGGCCGAAATCAAGAGCATGGAAATCGGCGTCAGTGAAGGAAAGCGATCGGCGTGCGCCAAGACAAAGATCGATGGCAGCAAGGATCGTCGACTTGCCGCTGTCGCCGGGCCCAATCAGGCAATTTACACCTGGACCAGGCAACCAACGAAGGCCCTTCACCGCCCGAAAGTTCTCGATCTCAAGCACACGGACCAGCGCCATACTACTTCCCCCCGCTCGTTCGCCACCGCGAGTGTCCCACCGAATAGGTGGATTCAGTCCCGGTCCAAACCCCGTGTGTCAGCGCGGGCGACCCGGCTGAACTTGACTTACAATGCAAATGCATTACATGGGGTGGTGTGACGATGCAAGGAGCCGGTTATGGCGAAGACCGCTGAAATCCTCGAAATCCCCGCGACCATCACGGACCGGGGTCAGACGACCGTGCCGGCCGCTATCCGCAAGATGCTCGCCCTCGGCAAACGCGACCAGGTCGTGTTTCGCGGGCTCGCGGACGGCACCGTCGTGATCGCGAAGAAACAATCGAGCGCCGAAACCGGCGATCCGGTGATCGGCACGTTCCTCGCATTCCTGGCCCGCGACATGGCGAACGAGCCGGCCCGGATTCGGCCGGTGCCGAAGTCGCTGGTCACGCGCGGCAAGGGTCTCGTCAAGGGCGTCAAGGTCGATCTCGACGCGGCTCTGCCGGAAGATAATGCGTGAGCGGCGATACCTTCGAGGTCAACGGTTGGACGATCTATGCGCACCCGCTTTTTCTCAACCAGCTCGAGGCGATGATCGCGGCGGTCGAGAAGGCGCGCAAGAAAGACCCAACGGGATATAAGAAGAAGCGCGCCGCAAAGCTCCTCGCGGCCGTCATGAAGGTGGCGTTCGAAGATATCCCTAGTGACCCGACCCGCGACATCTATCGGCAGGGCGGCACGCTCGGCGACGAATATAAGCACTGGTTCCGCGCGAAATTCCTGCAGCAGTTCCGGCTGTTCTTTCGCTACCAGCAGTCAGCGGACGTGAAAATCATCGTCCTCGCCTGGGTGAACGATGACTCGACGCTGCGCGCCTATGAAAGCGCCAACGACGCCTACGCCGTGTTCCGGAAGATGCTGGACCGCGGAAATCCGCCTGACACCTGGAAAGAACTCGTGGCGACAGCGACGAGTAATGACGCCAAACGACGTTTGTCCCGCTCAACACGCGGGAGATAAGATTGGGTCTCGCCCAAAGGCTGGTGAGTGGTGACGATCAGAGCGGAAGCGGCGTTCGAGCAAGAGCTGGAAATCTTCCGCAAAGACGCTCGATGGAACAGGCGCGTGATCAGCGCCTGTTGGCGAGGGCTATCAGCACATCGCCATGGCACGCGAGCGGTGCGCACCAGCAAACGAGATCGCGACCCCGCAGCTCGTCGAGCGCATTCATGAGCGCGGGTTGCGCGACGATCCAGGCGCGATATTTCGCGATGACGTCGGCGCGGGAGCCGTCGCGGCCGATGACGAACGGGTTGCCCCATTTGCTCGGGCGGCCGATGTAGACCCGCGCTGCATTAGAGCGTTTGCCGACCTTTCGCGCGTTCAAGACCTTGCACATGATCGTTCTCCTTTCCGCTCACGCTCGAAGGCCCCGCCTCGCGGCGGGGCCTCCTTGCGCACCCGCTCAGTCGCGGTTCGGACGAGACCAGATGAGCGAGTGGCCTTCCTCGCCTTCGACCTCGACCAGCGTGGCGTAGATCGGAGCCGGGAAGCTCGGGTCGTCCAGCTTGACCGAGTGATACTCGCGGCCCGTATCCTGGGACTTCTTCTTCCACACGGCGCCAAACTCGATGTTGGCGCCCGCGAGGATTCGGAAGTCGGGGGACTTGTCCGAGGTGCGCTCGGCCGGAACGATCTTCGCCTTCACGGTGCCGAGAGCGAGGGTCTTGACGGTGCCCACGAAGCCGTTGCCGTTCACGGTGAAGTTGCCGATGGTAGCCATGTTCGTATCCTCTTTCGTTTCTCGGGCCGCGACCATCGCGACCTCGATGGCTGTCGTTGACCGGAGGCGATCGGGCCGCACCCGAAGGGCCGCCACGCAGTAGAGGGCGGCCAGGGCGAGGCTTTCTTGTCTCGCGAGGAATGGGCGCGCAGCGGCCAGGGGAAGAAAGCCGAGAACGGCCGTTGCCGTCTTGAGATCGAGGCAAGCGAAGCGACGACGGCCTTCGGTTAGACATGCCAAATCGAGGACGCATTGGGCGCGTCAGGCCGAACGATGGGGACACGACTGAGCGACAGGCACGCCACACGGCATGGCGACGGTCCCAGGCACGATGAAAGAGACCCACGCATGCACCCCTGAAGGATTCTTCGGCCCCAGTGACCACGACAGGAATCACGACGACGCCGATCGCAATGCACCAACCGTCGGCCGCCGCAGGAAGACCGTCGACACAGGGATAGACCGACATCCCGGACAGCCAGGCGACCCGCTCCGGCCCATCTCGCCGGCATGGCTCGGTCAGGAGGCAGGAACGACCGCCATCCCCGGTCGCCGGCCTTGGCATAACGATGCACGCAAGAAAGGCCCCGCCGCGAGGCGGGGCCTTCGTGCTTTTGAGAAAGGTGAACCATCAGGCGAAAGCGTACGACGCAGGGATGGCAAGCGCGTCACGCCGCCTCGCCGATTTCAGCCGGCTTCGGTTGAAGCTCGTGCAGATAGGTCACGGCGCGCTGTGCATGCGCGGCCGCAGAAAAGATGAAGCGCTTGTCGTTGGACAGGACGTCCAACCACGAGGCGAGGTAGCTCGCGTGATCGGCGCGCGGTTCGAGTTCGGGCACGATGCCGAGATCGGCGCAGAGGAAGCATGCGCCAAGCTCGGCGACCAGTTCTTCGCGCGCGCGTTCGCTGCGATCCTTTGCGTAGCGGCTGAGATCGCGGTTGGCGCGATGCGCCGGCGCAGTCCAATGCACACATTCATGCGCCAACGTCGCCGCATAGCTCTCGGCGTCTCGGAAACTCTCGAACGGCGGCATCTGGATGAGGTCGAGCGAGGGTGCGAAGAACGCCTTGTCGCCGCCGTGCCGGATGGTCGCTCCTGTGCTGGCGAAGAACGCGTCCGCATGTGCGAGACGCTGCGCCGGCGCGATGGTTGGAGCCGGGCGCCTATAATAGTGATCCGGCAGATTCTCGATCTGATCGACGCAGAACACCGCATAAGCGCGCAGGAATGGAATGGCGCGTTCGACTTCGTCGCCATGCTCATCGGTCTCGGTCTTCGTGACCTTGTTTGCATAGACCACCATCGTTCCGCTCTCGCCTTTGCGGACGTGACCGCCGAGTTCGAGCGACTGCTTGAACGTCATCCAGATCGGCGACGTGAATCCGCGCGCGACGGCTTCCGACCACAGCAGGACGACGTTGATGCCCTGATAGGGCATGCCGTTGTGGCGCAGCGGCCGCGTGATGCGCCCCGCCGCGTTGGCCGCATTCCATGGCTTGACCCAGGGACGCACACCGCGTTCGAGATCGGCAACGATACGATCTGTGATACGCGCGTAGATATTGGCGCGCGGGTTCTCTTCCTTCCTGCTCATTTTCAGGACCTCCATTCTGGAGGCCGCGCCTGTCGCGGCCCCTCGCGGGGGGTCGCAGCGGCGGCGCCAGGCGTTCGCGCACCCGACAGGGCCGCAGCGCAGCGGAGGAGGGCGAAGCCGTTGCGCGTGCGCCGCATCCGCCGCAGGACCACGGACCGGGAGGGGCCGCGCTGGCGCGATGTGTGGTTTTTTCGTTTTGTTGATTCCGCCAGCGACAAAAAACGGGCCGGTCTCATGACCGGCCCGTGGGATTGCGACGTATGAAAGGCGGGGCCGAAGCCCCGCCTTGAGGGCTATTCGAAAGCCGCCATCTGAGCCACAGCGGCCTTCTTGGTGACGGTTTCACCGGCGTGTTCGACCTGCCGCTCGAAAGGCTTCCAGGCCTCGCCGATGACCTGCTCGTAGGCTGCAACGGCGCCCTCGGCCGCCATGCGGAGCGCGTGTGCCTGCAGGCCCATGTCGGCCGCGAACTCGCGCCTGCGCTGCGACTGGCTGTCGAAGCCGACCGGACCGTCGAGATCCTCGTCGCGCATGTCGTTGGCGAGCTTGGCGGTTGCCTCGCGCGCCTCGGTTACCGCGCGTGAGTAGAACTGGCCGGCTCCGTGGGCAGAGCCGACATAGGCGCCGACGATACGCTGCAGATGGATTTCCATCGCACGGTCGCTGAGCCCGTCCTTGAGGGCGTCGGCGGTCTCGACGATAAGCCGTTCGTGCAGGTCGCGAATGCCGTCGCTGTCGAGAATCGCCAGGCCGAAGCTCTCGGAGATGCGGAGCGCCTGAGGAGAGTCGGGGCAGGCTAGGCGGACCATTTCGAGGGTCGTGGCGCGGCGAAGCGGGACGACGCGGGCGGAGGCGCGAGGGGAACGAGCGGTCTTGGTCATGATGAGATCCTTTCTCGGTTTCGCCTTGGGAAGCGATCGGGCCCTTTGGCCGTCGCTCCCTCGGGTGCGGTCGACCAGAACCGGCGTCAGCGGGCCGCTTCAGGGGGCGGCGGCTGCCAAGGCGAGCATGGGCGGGTTGCGGACGAGCGGGCCTTCAGGCCTGCGAAGGACGCGGCCTCCCATGACGAGACGGCGGTCGCCGATCGCTTGCGACTTGCCCTTGAAGCGGGCGGCGGCCGGTTCAGACCGCAGCACAAACCGAGGGGGTGACGGCCAAGGGGCAAGCGCGCCGCCGAAACCGTGAGAGGTCTTGTCAGACCGCCGCGCTCTCTACGGCGACAGCAGTGTTCGCACGCGCCGCTTACGCTCGGATTAGCGCGGCCCCTCCGCCGCCTCAAAGCTATGCAGCAGAAACGCCATGGCGTGTCCGACACTTGGCAATCGCCTTCTCCTGCCGATCGAGCTTCCGCGTGAGAGCGTCGATCTCGCCGCGACGGGCCAAAGTGAGCTTCACGACATGCTCCTGAAACAGCCGCTCATCGGCGTTTGTCCAGCTCGATGCGCCACGGCCGTGGTGCCGGCGCTTCGCCCGATCGGTGATCGTCAGACGTTCGGCGCGTGTTGCGATCTGACGCTCGATGATGCCGAGATGGCGCTGCGTCTCGGCTTGCGCGACTTCCATGCGCGTGAGCAGGACGCGTCGTCCCTGGAGCTCGATCATCGCACCGCCCCCGTGGGCCATAACGGGAAGGCCGACACGTCCGGCATGTAGTCATCCGGGAGCGAGACCCCGGCGATGGATGATGCAATGTCGTCGCCGGCGATCGCCCAGTCGATAAGCGCCGAATTGTTGCCGGCATGCTTGCGCATATCCGGCGTCAGGATGCCGTTGAGCGCGTCGGCGATGGCGCTCTCGGGAGAATGATGCGCCTGCACGAGGAGATTCACGGCAACAAGGTAGGTCTTCATGACCGAATCTCCTTTCTGTCGGCGTCGGCCGGGTAAGGTTGCGGCGCGTGGATAGAGAGACGTACGGCGCGCTTCCAGGCTTCGGAACCGGTAAAATGCCGTCTAAGCCGGGGATGCCAGACGACGAGGATCGGCGTCGCGCCGTCTTCGTCAGTGGCCGTGCGCCAGCCGAAGGCTTTGGCGATGAGGCGCCATGGCATGGGTCACCTCCATCCGACGAAGTTGGAAGGGCCGCCGTAGAGTCGGTGGCGCGCCTCATTGATCACGAAGCCGAATCGGCCGATCTGATATTCGTCGGACGGCACGAGATAGCGCCGCTGCTCGGCCGCGCGGCGATCGCCGCCGAGCGTGGCGACGCATTCCGTCATGCCACGATGGTGTTCGGAGCGGATCGCCGAGATCACGATCCAGTCGGAGGCGTGATCTCGCTCGAAGGCGCGGCGATCCTTCTCGTGAGATTCTCCCGGCAGAAGCGGGCGGCCATGAATCGCCTCCCACGCGTCAGGATACCAGTCGCGGATGGTTTGATCGGCGCAACGCCGTTCGTAATCCGTGAACAATTCCGGAAGTGCTTGCGCGACAGCCGCCCAAGCGCAGTCCTCTTCGTACCAGCCGCCCCGCGCGCGAAGGGCAGGGTGGACCTTTGCATTATGCGCGGCATCGAGATGAAAACCGCCGTGTCCAGCGGTCGAGTGCGAGACTGTCAATCGGCGTTCAAATTTGACCCCGTATCGGCTTCCAATTTTGACCCCCTTGAGCGGCTCGGTTTGGCGGTAGCGCTCGTCTCGTCGGAGCTGGCCGGGATTGCGGAGACGAGACGAGCG